>WNGI01002602.1_pt1 | contig 15719 bp, 14 predicted proteins | sample 5400621 | NCBI WGS metagenome assembly WNGI01 (sample SAMN13153374, study PRJNA577476) | soil metagenome | isolation source: 20 cm soil or saprolite under Garry oak tree replicate 1 | place: USA:California | collected 2016-06-15 | reverse complement strand
AGCAAGAGCAGCGCCTTGTAGAAGCGGCTCACGGCATCGAGCATGTCCTGTCGGCGCTCGCGGTGATAGACCGAGAGGACAGGAAAGACGACCGACAGGAAAGTGATCGGGACGAACAGCAGACTTTCGATAGGCTTGTACGCCGCGGCGTAAAGCCCAGCCTCCTTCAGGTCTCGGAGGATGGCGATCAAGGGCTGGTCGATGCGGAAGTAGATGATCGTGAGGACGAACGTGAGGGCAAACGGAAGGCCCTTCCACATCCATTCGCGGATGAGCGGAAGCTCGAAGCGCCAGCCGATGACCGCGATCCGCTTCAGCGCCAGGACGCTCGCGAAGTAGACGCAGCTGAACCCGTACTGGATCGCGTAGGCCCAGACGAAGTAGGCGACTCCCTGGCGGGTCCGCACCCCATAGACGACGAGCGCCAGCAGGACCGCGCTCTCGAGGACGACCGCGATCGCTTCATAGCCAAGCTGCTGCACCGCGTACAGGCCGTTGCGAAGCAGCGTCGAGTAAGACGTCAGGACCATCAGCACAAAGCCGGGCAGCAGCAGCGCCCCAAGGCCGATCGGGATGACGAGCGCCGCAAGCAGCCCGAGAGCAAGAACCGACATGAGGAGCCGCAGCGACATGACATTCCGGAGGTAGCGCTGGATCTCGTTGTGCTGACGGGCGCCTTCGCGGACGAACAGCACATTGAAGCCCAGGTCGAGCAACACGCTGGCGATCGCGGTCAGGTTGACGAGCACGGAAAACGATCCATAGCCGTCTTTGTTCAGCCACCGGATCATGTAGAGGACGGTGAAGAGCGCGATCAACCGCGCGATGACCTTCGCGGTCAGGACGATCGTCGTGTTGCGGAGCGCTCGCGACCCGAGTCCCAGGCTCGAAGCCGGAAGTTGAGGTAGTTGATCGTTGTCTGGCAACCTGCTGAATCGTAGATGTTGGGCTCGCTACACTCCGGTGCCGTGGCCGATCGAATGCGCATTCTCAGCGGCATGCGCCCTACGGGGCGATTCCACCTGGGCAACTACCTGGGCGCGGCCAAGAATTGGGTCGGGCTGCAAGACGAGTACGAGTGCTTCTACTTCGTCGCCGACTACCACGCGCTGACCACCGAACCTGATGGCCACAAGGCAGAAGACAAGGTCTTCGACCTGACGGCCGATCTGATCGCGGTCGGCATCGACCCCAAGCGCAGCGTGCTCTACCTGCAGTCGAAGGTCCCCGAGGTGGCTGAGCTCTCGCTGCTGCTCTCGATGGTCACGCCGCTGAGCTGGCTGCTCCGCACCCCCACCTTCAAAGACATGGCCAGGCAGCACCCGGATAACATCAACCTCGGCCTTCTCTCCTATCCGATCCTCCAGGGCGCGGACATCCTGATGGTCAAAGGCGGGGGAGTGCCGGTGGGCAAGGACCAGCTCGCCCACCTCGAGCTGATTCGCGAGGTCACGCGCAAGTTCAACCGCACCTATGCGCCCGTCTTCCCGGAGCCGCGCGCATTGCTCACAGAGACGCCGCTCGTCAAAGGCACCGACGGCAAGAAACGCATGTCGAAGACGGTCGGCAACATCGTGGGCGTGACCGACGACCCCGAGCTCATCCGCAAGCAGGTGCTGAGCATGGTCACCGACGTCAAGCGGCCGCGCAAGACAGACCCGGGTCACCCGCGCAGCTGCAACGTGTGCGCCTACTACAAGCTGTTCTTCGACGATTGGGAGCACTACTGGGAGCTGTGTCGCAAGGCGCAGATCGGGTGCTTCGACAAGAAGAAGCTCCTCGCGGAGCGGCTGATCGAGGTATTCCGGCCGTTCCGCGAGATGCGCGCGGAGCTCAGCCCGGAGATGGTCAACGCGATCCTGGACGACGGGAGCGAGAAAGCGCGCGACGTGGCGCGCCAGACCCTGCGCGAGACGCGCCAGGCCGTTGGACTTCCCCCCTACCTGGATCGCTAACATTTGAGCCGCATGGCAGACGCTGCGGCGCCTCGGCGAATCTCCCGCCGGTCCTTTCTCGGCTGGTGGCTGGCGAGCCTCATGACCGCGACCGTGATCACCGGGCTCCTTCCGATCCTCGTCTACTTCTGGCCCGCTCCGCCGAAAGGGCAGAAGAAGGAGCCGATCAAGGTCTCGCTGGACGCCCCGCTGAATCAGCTCCAGGACGGCACCGCGACCAAGATCCTGGCCCCCACCAGCCCGAACTCCGCATTCATCATGGCCGACGGCGGGGGGGACAATGCCGCGGGCGACCTGGCGTTTGGTGGCTTCGTGGTCAAAAATCAGGGCAAGGTTGTGGTGTTCGCGCAGAACTGCTCGCACCTGGGGTGCTCGGTCAACTTCAACAAGGACGCGAGCACGTTCGACTGCCCATGCCACGGATCGCGATTCAACCTCGACGGATCGGTGCTGCACGGTCCGGCGGCCAGCCCGCTCTCCCACCTGGACTGGAAGGAGGGTGATACCCCCAGCCAGATCCAGGTCGAAGGGCTCACCCTGGGTTTTTGAGTAGTTAGATGGCGATCCCACACCCGCGCGAGATCCAGGTCGCCGTCGTCGACTGGCTCGACGAGCGGTACCCGTTCACCAAGGCCGTCGACGAGGCGCTCTACCAGCGCGTGCCGAACTTCGCCAACGCCTTCTACTACTGCTTCGGTGGGATGGTCTTCATCCTGATCGTGTTCCAGCTGCTGACCGGGGTGCTGCTCGCCCTGTACTACGTCCCCGACGCCACGGGAAGCCCGGCTCCTGCCTACACCAGCGTGCAGTTCATCCAGAGCACCGTCTACCTCGGCTGGCTGATCCGCGGCGTCCATTTCTGGAGCGCGAACATCCTGATCATCATGGTGCTGGTACACATGGCCCGCGTTTACTGGACCGGGTCTTACCGCGCGCCGCGCGAGCTGAACTGGATGGTCGGCGTGCTGATGTTGCTGATCATCCTGGCGCTCTCGCTGACCGGCTACTTGCTGCCCTGGGACACGAAGGCGTACTTCGCGACCGAGGTCACGATCAAGATCGCCGGCTCCGCGCCGCCGCAGCAGCTCGGCATGTTCATCAAGGAGCTCTTGCAGGGAGGTCCCGTTGTCGGACCGGGGACGCTGCAGCGCTTCTTCACGCTCCACGTGTTCGTGCTGCCCGCGCTGATCGTCCTCCTGATGTACGTGCACTTCCGGTTCATCCGCGCACACGGAATCTCGGAGCCGCTGTGAGCCGGGCGCGCGCAGGGCGCACTTCTGGCAGCAACGACGACATGAATCGAGAAGGACCCGGCGCCACGGTCGCGGCGCCTTCCAAAGAGGTCCAGATCATCGAGCTCGACGGCCACGTCGGGCACACACTCGAGCCGGAATGGAAGCGCCTTCCCATCGGCCCTGACCACATCCTCTACCCGGTCCTGGTCGGGCTCGCCCTCTTTCCCATCCTGATGGGCGACGCGGGGCATCACCTCGCCGACGATATGCCGGACGACGAGACGCACCCGTTCTTCCCCGACCACTTCTGGCCCTATCCGATCATCGCCGTGGTGATGCTGATCGCGGTCGGACTGCTGTCCTTCTACGTGCAGAAGAACCTCCAGCTGGAGGCCCCGGCCGATCCTCGCGCTGTGACGATCCCGCGGCCGGACTGGTACTTCCTGTTCCTGTTCCAGTTCCTGAAGCTTGGGCCCGAGCTGATCATGTCGCTGGTCATCCCGCCCGTCGTCGTGGGCGCTGTGCTCCTCTTTCCGTTCATCGACTCGATCCTTGGCCCGCGTATCGCCCACCGGCTGGGTTGGAAGGCATGGCCGGTACCGGGTCGCAACATCATCACGGGAACGATCTGGGTGCTCGGCCTCGCGTACGTGGCTTTCCTCACCTTCTGGGCGCTCGCCGGCCCAAACTTCTGCCTGCCCTACTTCACGGGCCCAGTCTGCGGAGCATGAAAATATGAGAGGGAACCCATATGGTTCCCTCTCATCGCGCGTGCGGCTTCGCCGCAGGCGCTGCTCTCTTTCCGGTATACGGTTCGGACTTTATTAAGTAGCCACTCGTAGCCACGACTGGCAGACGTCAAGGCATAGTCGCGGCCGGGATGAACCCGTCCGCCAGGGCAATGTCAGGTAGGCAAAAAACGGCTGAAGCTGGTTACGTTCTGCTGTCGTAGATCTGTTTCGTCAGCTCGATCTGGGCCAGGTGCTCGCGCGCGTGGCCGTAGTTCGAGATAAGCCAGTAGAGGCCGGGTTTCGGCTCGTTCTCCCCACGCGGCCGGTTCTCGGTGAGGTCCGCCGGCGTCAGGCCGCCCAGAAACTCATCCACATCGCGGTCTGCCTGGTCGAGCAGCGCCAGCAGATCCGCGGCTTCGGCTTCGACCTTGAACTCCGACTCCCGGTCGCGTTCCGTCGCGACCTGCCGCACGGAGCGAAGCATCTCTCGCTCTGATCCCAGGCTGTGCGTGACCAGGACGGCGATCGAGTTTGCCTTCGGCAGCGGCCGCCAGTTGAGTGTGCCGTGGTCCAGGCCCCGCACCTGCTTGCGGAAACCGTCATGCATGGCCAAAAACAGCTCTCTGAACTTCTCCGCGACCGTCCGGGCGCCGCTTTCATCCACCTCAGACTTTCTCCGTCACGCGATATTCGAGATAGCGACCAAACAGTAGTCGTGTGTGGGCCTCGAACGCCGGAAGGACGCTCATGACCAGGCCGACGATCGGATACAGGAAATACTCGAGATAGATCCCGCCCTTCTTCCACAGCGGCCACTCACGAGGCTTCGGAGGCAGCATGCGGATCTCGAAATAGAGGAAAAAGCCGACGGTCGACAAGGTGACCCCCAGCAGCAGCCCGGAGATGCTCCAGAGCGTCTGACCCAGGTCGGTCAGCGAAAAATCGATGCTCACCCAGATCGGCACGGACGCACCGAAGATCAGGAGCACAGGCAGGAAGATCCAGTTGAGGTGATTGAGGAACAGGTTCATGAAGCGGCGGAAGCGCAGCACGAGCGGGATCTCCGGATGCTTGAAAAAGCGTGCGAGCACGTAAGGGACGTCGGTGATCCCCCACGCCCAGCGCTTGATCTGGTTGTACTGACTGACGTGCGTCGCGGCGTAGTCGCGGGCCTGCGGAGAGTCGCCGTAGATCGGCAGCCAGACGGATTTCACCGAAAACCGCTTGCCGAACGTGAAGAACGCCTTCCAGTAGAACCGCGAGTCTTCAGGTATCACGTCCTTGTCCCAGTAACCGACCCTGTGCACGAACTCGAGGCTGCAGGTGTAGCTCGAGAAGGCGACAAGCCGGTGCGGTCGCGAGTGAAGGAACATCTGCCACTGCGACGTGCTTGCGGACATGATGCGCACGGCAAGCGGGACCTGCCAGATGTTGTTGTGGAATAGCGGCACCGGCTGCCAGATCATGAAATCGCGCAACGCCTCGCGGGCGTGGTGCCAGCTGATCCAGGCGAAGTACTGGGGGTGCACGCGATAGTCGGAGTCGAGGTCGGTGATGAGGACGTTGTTGAGGTCGAAGCCCTCCTCTGTGAGCACGCGCACCATCCATCGCCCGCCCCAGTTCATCGCCGCAGACTTGCCGATGACGATCCCCGGCTCGAGCGGGTCCTTGATGTGGTAGAACCCGCGGACCCGGCCCCCGAACTTCTCCTTGAGACGGGCCACGTTCTCCCAGCCGGGTTTGTCCGTCTCGCGGGTGATGATGCCGATCAGCTTCAGCTCGTCGGGGTAGTTCGCATCGACGATCGCCTGCACCGTCCGCTCCAGCACGTGGTAGGGCTCGGTGTAGGTAGGCACGACGCAGAGGTGGAAGAAATCCAGCGGCTCGGCAGCCCCCGCGGGTGCCGGTTGGCGGCATAGGGCGAGCCAGTCCTTCCTCATGTCCCGCCGCATCCGCAGCATGGTGCTGTAGACGCCCGTCACGACACTCACCGCCCGGAGCACCCAGTAGGCGTCGAAGATCAGCACGACCACGGCGACGAAGATCGCCCCAGGGAGCTTGAAGACGATCGGAATCCAGGCCGGCGCGAAGAGCAGGATCCAGGTCACTGCACCGGGCGCGGCCTCGAAGGCGCGGGCGCCAAACTGGCGGATCGCCCGCTCCCAGGCAGGCGCGATCGGCGGGGCTGGGGCCAGGGTCACCAACCGATTATGGCTGGGGAATACGTTTTGCCCCCGGACCCTTGTAATTGGTATGAGCAAGCATATTCAGCACTTTGACGGCCCGACCTTCGAGGCCGATGTCCTCCAGGCCGGCGAGCCCGTCGTGGTGGACTTCTACGCCGACTGGTGCCATCCCTGCCACATGATGGGGCCGGTCATCGAGCAGCTCGCGAGCGAGTTCGAGGGCAAGGTCAAGATCGGCAAGCTGGACGTCGACGCCAACGAGGAGATTGCGATCCGCTACGGCGTCATGGGCATCCCGACGCTCGGTCTGTTCAGCGGAGGCCAGATGGTCGACCGCCTCGTCGGATTCCCCGGCGGCGCGGCTCCGATAAGGGCCTGGGTCGAGAAGCACGCCAAGGCGGCACCCCTCCCGAGCTAAGCGTTAGATATACAAAGAGGCGGCGGGGTGAAATGCTCCACCGCCTTTTTCTTTTTCCTGAACTAGGCTGAAGGGGTTGAGCGACAGACCTCCCGACGGCCCCGAACCGGCCGCTCCCACGCCGGCGCTTCCTGCCTTCGACACGCTCGAGTCGAAACCCCGTTTTCGGGAGCGGGGCCGATGGGTGTCCTTCGACCGCCAGCACTGGTGGAACGGCTCCGGCTGGGTCTTCGGTCAGCCCCCGGGGCTTGATCCCAAAAGCCCTAGCCGGCAGGTAAGCGGTGATCCGAGCCTGGCTCAGCTGGGGCTGGGCCTGGCGGGCTTGATCGCCTTCGGCGCGGTCGCCTTCGCGATGTGGCAAGCAATGCAGACCGGCTAGCCCTAGATCTTGGCAGCGTTACGCACGCCCTAGGGTTTGCCAGCGTTACTTTGGCGGCCGGGTTTACCCCGGCCGCAACTTGTCTCTAACGTCTGCCAATCGCTGCTTCGAGTGACTACTTAGACAAATCCCAACCGTATACCGGAATGGGAGCAGCGCCTGCGGCGCAGCCGCACGCGCGATGAGGGAAAACCATCTGGGTTTTCCCTCATATTGCCAGCGTTACTTTGGCGGCCGGGTTTACCCCGGCCGCAACTTGTCTCTAACGTCTGCCAATCGCTGCTTCGAGTGCCTACTTAGACAAATCCCAACCGTATACCGGAATGGGAGCAGCGCTTGCGGCGCAGCCGCACGCGCGATGAGGGAAAACCATCTGGGTTTTCCCTCATATCAGTGTCCCCACATTGCGCGTTCGCCGTGTTGCACGGTTTCGGGGCCGTGCTCACCGGTGCGGATCCGGACGGCGTCCTCGACGCCGATGACGAAGATCTTGCCGTCTCCCACTTCACCGTTGCCAGTCCGCCCGGCCACGGCCAGCTTGTCGACGACGGTACCGACGATCTCCGACTTCATGACCGCCTCGACCTTGAGTCGCGGCCGGAGCGAGATGTGCACCGCGGCGCCACGGTACTTCTCCGTATAGCCGCGCTGAGCGCCGCATCCCTTGACCTCCGTGACCGTGACCCCTGACACGCCGCACTCGTCCAGCACGTCCTGGACCTCCTGCAGCCGCTCGTGGCGGATGATCGCGACCACCATCTTCATCGCCAGGCCACTTCCATTCGCCGTCATGCCGGCGACACCTCCTTGTGCGTGCGTGCGGGCTCTTCATAAGGGTGCGGGTTGACTGTCGGGGTGTCCGCCGGGCGGTAGACCCCGCCGGGAACTGGCATGAACGATTCGGGGTAACCCCACATCCCATGCTCGCTGATATCCAGGCCTTCCGACTCCTCGCGAGCCGAAACGCGCAGGCCGACGGTCTTCTTGATGATCCAGAACAGCCCGTAGCTGAGGACGAACACCGTGACGAAGGAGGCGCCGACGGCGATCGCCTGCGCGCCCAGCTGGTGAAAGCTGCCCGTGTAGAAAAGTCCGCCCTGGCCGACGCCGTTGAACTTCGCCAGCGCGGGGGTCGTGAAGAGTCCGCAGCTGAGGGTGCCCCAGATCCCGGCCAATCCGTGCGCAGGAAGGGCGCCCACTGGGTCGTCGAGCACCCTGTCGAGGGCGAGCACTCCAACCACCACGATCACCCCCGCCACCGCGCCGATGACGATGCCGGCCCAAGGCTCGACGTAGCCCGAAGGCGCGGTGATGGCGACGAGCGCCGCGATGGCACCGTTGCCGATCATGCCGACGTCCATCGTCCTGGTGATCAGGTAGACCGTGATCAGGGCGGCCACCGCACCGCCCGCGGCGGCCAGGTTGGTGACCACCACGACGTCCGCGAAGTGCAGGTTTGTCGCGTTGAGTGTTGACCCTGGGTTGAAGCCGAACCAACCGAACCACAGGATCAGCACGCCGAGCTGGGCCAGCGGCATGTTGTGCCCCGGAATCGCGTTGGATCTGCCCTTCTCGTACTTGCCGATGCGCGCACCGAGCAGGAGCAGGCCAGCCAGACCGGCGGTCGCACCGGTGAGGTGCACCACCGTCGAACCGGCGAAGTCTTGCGAGCCGAGGGTCGCCATGAGGAATCCGCCACCGAACAGCTGGTGGCTGATGAGCGGATAGATGAAGGCGGCGAACGGTACGCCGAACAGGATGTAGACGATGAACTTGGTGCGCTCGAGCATCGTGCCCCACACGATCGCGAGGGACACCGCGCAGAAGACGAACTCAAAGAACCACTTGGCCGCGGCTGGCGCGGTGCTGGCGGCGATGGCCGGCAGGTCCATCGACGAGCCCGGGCTGAACGTGGGGAAAAACCCGCTGCCCCCGATGAAGGCAAACGCCCCGCCGGCGCCGAACGCGAGGCCGAAACCAACCCCCCAATAGGCAATCGAGCTCACGCTCAGGTTGGTGATGACCTTGGCCACCACGGTGCCGACATTCTTCATGCGGCTGAAGCCGACCTCGAGCATCGCGAAGCCCGCCTGCATGAACATCACCAGACACGCCGCGACGATGACCCAGACGGTGTCGGCTGCAACGCTCGCGGCCTGGCCGGCTGTGACGTCGTCGGCGAGCACCGCGATGGGAAGCAGTGCGGCTGCAAGGGCCGCGGCGGCTGCCAATGCGACCACCCGCCGGCGGCGATGTAACGCTTTCCAGAAATCCATGGGTACCGGCAACGATGTCACCTCCGTTCGTTCTCCCTGGCGCCGGCGGGGCGCGCCGGCTGATGGAGCAGAGCCTAGGAGCGGGCAAGGGTTCTCAAAACGTGTGAAGGCTACGAATCGACGTAGGGCGAGTCGTGAGGTTCGCACGGAGAAGCCCGACGTACCAGCACCCTGAATTCGTGCTAACCACACGGAAATGGCGCGGGCGGCTTCGTGCCAATCCCACCTGATCGTGGCTGGCCCGCTTGCCTACGATCACTTCGGGGCCCGTCGAAGGAATCTCGAATTCGTGGAGGGTGTTCATGGCAGTTGAGGCAAAGTCGGTCAGCAAGACCAAAGCGGTAAGTAAGACAAGTCCGCGCGAGGTCCTCGAGCGAGCGAAGGCCGAAGGCGTCGAGGTCGTCGACGTCCGGTTCATCGACCTTCCCGGCACCTGGCAGCACTTCAGCCTGCCCCTCGGCGAGCTGGACGTCGACAGCTTCAAGGAAGGGCTTGGTTTTGACGGCTCCAGCATCCGCGGGTTCCAGTCGATCGACGAGAGCGACATGCTGCTCATGCCCGACCCCGACTCGGCGACGAACGACCCCGTTCTCTCGCACAAGACGCTGTTCTTGATCTGCGACGTAGTCGACCCGATCAGCGGCGAGCCCTACTCGCGCGACGCTCGCTTCATTGCCAAGAAGGCGGAGGAGCATCTTCGCCGGTCGGGCATCGCGGACGTGAGCTACTGGGGCCCCGAGGCGGAGTTCTATCTCTTCAACTCGCTCAGGTTCGACCAGAACGCGCACAGCGGCTACTACTACATCGACTCCGAGGAAGGCATCTGGAACTCGGGCAAGAACTCCGAGCCGAACATGGCTTTCCGGCCGCGGCACAAGGAGGGCTACTTCCCGGTGCCGCCGACCGACAAGCTGCAGGACCTTCGGTCCGAGATCATGCTCAAGCTCATCGAGGCGGGCGTTCGCGTCGAGGTGCAGCACCACGAGGTCGGCACCGCCGGCCAGGCCGAGATCGACATGCGGTTCGACTCGCTGACCAAGATGGGCGACAAGATGATGGTCTACAAGTACGTGATCAAGAACGTCGCCGCCCAGCACGGGTACGTCGCGACGTTCATGCCCAAGCCCCTGTTCCAGGACAACGGTTCCGGGATGCACGTGCACCAGAGCCTGTGGAAGGACGGCGAGAACCTGATGGCCGACCCCAAGGGCTACGCCGGACTGAGCCAGACTGCCATCTATTACATCGGCGGCCTGTTGAAGCATGCGGCCGCGCTGCTGGCGATCTGCGCACCGACCACGAACTCGTACCGCCGTCTCGTGCCCGGTTACGAGGCGCCGATCAACCTCGTGTACTCCAAGCGCAACCGCTCGGCGTGCGTGCGCATCCCGATGTACTCGACCAACCCCAAGACCAAGCGCGTCGAGTTCCGCTCGCCGGACCCGGCCGCCAATCCGTACCTCGCGTTCTCGGCATGCTTGATGGCCGGACTCGACGGGATCAAGAACAAGATCCTGCCGCCGGAGCCGGTGGACAAGGACATCTACGAGCTCGAGGGCGAGGAGAAGGCCAAGATCAAGTCGGTGCCGGGCTCGCTCGCCGAAGCCCTGGACGCGCTCGAGAAGGACCACGCGTTCTTGCTCGAAGGCGGCGTCTTCACCAAGGACGTGATCGACACCTGGATCGACTTCAAGCGCAAGAAGGAAGTCGACGCGGTCGCCCTGAGGCCGCACCCATGGGAGTTCATGCTCTACAGCGACGTGTAGAGACCGAGGCAGCGTCGTTCATCTAGGGGCGCCCCGGCGCGAGCCGGGGCCTCTTCTTTTACATCCCGAGCATGGCGCGGGCGCGCAGCGCGATGCTGATCGCCACCCGCGTCTCGGGGTCGTCGAGCTGGAGACCGGTCAGCGACTCGATGCGCTCGACGCGGTAGCTCATCGAGTTGACGTGGATGCCGAGGTTGCGGGCCGCCGCGCGGCGCACCCAGCGCGCCGATGACAGGCCCTCGAGGGTCTCGAGCAGCGGCGTGTCTCGCGACTGCGCGTACTCGAGGAGCGGGCCGAGCAGCTCGTTGACGAAACGCCGCAGCGCGTCTGGGCTCTGCACCTCGAGCAATAGTCGAAACGCGCCCAGCGACCGATACGAGGCGACGCGCCCGCGGCTGCCCGTGCGGCGAGTCAGACGAAGAGCCTGCCGCGCCTCGACGTGAGACCGCGCCAGCTCACCCACGCCATTCGCGAGGTTGCCGATCCCCACTGACGCAGAACCCGGCTTCATCACCGGGGTTGCGGCCGACAGCACCTGGGCGGCCAGCTTCTCCACCGCGGGCAGGTCGACGGCGAGGTCGTCCGGGACCAGAAAGACGGCTGACGCCGAACGGACGAGGGTGAGGGCGCCCGGGAGGCGGGAGCGGATCAACCCGCTTAGCGCAGCGTCCAGGCGATCCTGCTGGCCGCGCGGCGCCAGGGCAGCCTCGGTCTTGTCGTCGTCCGGCTCGAGCACGACGACCCACGCCTTCTGGGGCAGGCGGTGCCCCAACCGCTCCGCCTGGCGGGCGATGCGCTCCGCCTCATCTGCTTCGAGGCCGCCGGCGAGCACCTCCTCGACCAGGTCTCCGCGCAGCCGGCGCTCGACCTCCGCCGCCGCGCGTTCCTTGGCAAGCTCGAGCGCCAGCACGGTCGAGCCATGCTCCAGAGCGCGCAGCCGGCCTGCGGCGTCCACGGACTCCTCGTCGGCGACGACCGCGAGCAAGGCCAGCGTCTCGGCGCCCGCGCGCACCGGCACGACGTCGAGCGGCCGCGCCGGCCGGCCGGCGTTGACCCGCACCTCTCGCGCCGCCGCGCCGAGGACGGGGACATGGATTCGCTGCGGCATGCCGTCCGAGTGCTCGCCCGCACCGCGGACACGGTAGCCGTCGGCCGAGTAGAGCGCCGCGCGCCCGCCCGCGAGCGATCCGATCACCTCGAGGATGGACCGGATCCCCGCACCGTCGAGGGAAAGCTTGGTGAAGCGCTCGTGGATATCGTGCGAAAGCTGAATCTCGGCGAGCTGGACCTCGGTGCGGCGCTGCAGCTCGCTTCGCTCGAGGATGCCGGCGACCTGCGCCGCGATCGCCCGCAGGAAGTCGACGTCGCCCGAGTTGAACTCTCGCCGCTCGGTGCTCTGCACGTTGAGCACCCCGACCAGCCGGGGTCCTGACTCGATCGGCACCGAGGCCATGGAGTGAAAGCGGTCCTCGTCCAGCCCTGGCACCCATTTCCAGTGCGGGTCCTTGCTGACATCCGGGACCACCGCCGGACGCCGCGAGTCCGCCACCCAACCGGTGATCCCCTCACCCACTCTCATGGTCACCTTGCCCACCATGTTCTCGTTCAGCCCGTTGGTCGCCGTGAGAAGGAGCTGCTGATTGGGCGTCAGCAGGTACAGGGAGCAAACGTCGGTGCCGATGGCTGACGTCGTCTCGCGAATGATCAGCTCGAGCAGCTCGTCGGGCCGCTGCGTCGCGGCCGCTGCCTGGGCGAGCCGGACGAGGAAGTTCAGCTCCCGGGCAGCGAGGCTCGAGTCGGCCGTTTGCATGCCCTGATCCTGACGCCTGGCCTTCACGCCGCTTCTCGTGTCAAACACACCATAGATAACGCCCTGCCTAGTGTGACCGATACAGGCTCGACCGGATCAAGTGATGGGGTTAGATTTAGGCCGACCTTGACATCGAATCACCGCGGCGAGTGGCGAGAGCACTTCGCCGGAGTCGACCTGCCGGTGCCGCTGCACGGCGGGGCGACCGTCACCGGGATGAACTTCGACAATGCCGCGAGCACTCCCCCGCTCACACGGGTGCGCGACATGGTCAACCGCTTCTCCGACCTGTACTCGAGCGTGCACCGCGGCACCGGATACAAGTCGCGCCTCTCGACCGAGGCATATGAGGACGCGCGCGAGATGGTCTCGCGGTTTCTCGGGGTCGACGAGAAGAGCCAGGTCGTGATCTTCGTCAAGGGCACCACGGACGCTCTCAATCGGATCGCGGCGGAAGAGGCGCGGCTCGACGGCCGGCAGGTGCTGGTCACCGAGATGGAGCATCACGCGGATCTGCTCCCATGGCGACACCGCAGCGGCCATGTCATGGTCGGTCTGTCTGACGTGGGGCACATCGACCTCGAGGCGATCGAGGAGGCGCTGAAAAATGCGGATGGCAGGATCAGCCTCGTCGCGGTTTGCGGAGCATCGAACGTCACCGGATTCGTCTCCCCGATCCATGAGGTGGCGGAGCTCGCGCATCGCTACGGAGCCCGCGTTTCGGTCGACGCGGCGCAGCTCGCGCCGCATCACCGGATCGAGGTCCGACCAGCCGGCGATCCCGGTCATCTCGATTTCGTGTCGCTGTCCGGACACAAGATGTATGCGCCCTATGGCGCTGGCGTGCTGATCGCGCCGCGCGACTTTTTCGCGGGTGCGCCTGAGGTGATGGGGGGCGGAGCCATCGACATCGTCACGTGGGACGACACGGTGTGGGCCGACCTGCCCGATCGGGAGGAGGCGGGTTCGCCCAACGTGATCGGAGCTGTTGCGCTCGGGGTCGCCATCGAGACGCTTCTCGAGCTAGGTTTCGAAGCGATGCTCGACGACGAGCTCGCCCTTGGCCGCCGAATGATTGAGGGTCTCAGCGGCATCCCCGGCGTCACCCTCCTCGGCGGTGTTGAGCCGTGCAATCCGGGAGAGCGACTCGCCCTGGCGAGCTTTGTCGTCGACGGTCTGCATCACGGACTCGTCGCCGCGGCGTTGAGCCACGAGTGGGGCATCGCCGTCCGCCATGGTTGCTTCTGCGCGAACCCTTACGTGTTCCACCTCCTCCACATGAGCAAGAACGACGTCGAGGTCGTGGAGGGCGAGGTCACCGCCGGGCGAAGAAAGGCTCTTCCGGGCGCGGTGCGGGCGAGCCTCGCGCCCTACAACACCGAGGCCGAGATCGACCGGTTCCTCGAAGCCGTGAGGCAGATCGCGCGCGGACGCATCAAGGCGACCTACGAGCAGGCGGCGGACGGGACGTACGCCCCGTCCGGCGGCTGGCCCCGCATCCCGAGCCCTTTGCACGCCACGGTCAAACGGGAGGCACGAACGTGATCAAGCTCATCGTCGAGATCCTGCTCGCGATCTTTCTGCATCCGGTCGCGTTCATCCTGTGCGTGATCGACATCGTCAACCGGCCGGACCTCAGCGGGCTCTGGAAGGTGCTGTGGATCGTGATCACGTTCATCTGGGGCATCGGCCCGATCCTGTACGTCCTGTTCGGCCGCGGCAAGTTCTGGTAACGACGACCGCCGAATGAGAGACCGCGGGGCGACACGAGCCCTCGTGCTCGGTCTTCTCGCTCTGCCGTTCGGAGTCTTCGCACCTTTCGCCATCTGGAGTGGGGCTCGCTCCTGGCGGCGCATCCACAAGTCGGGCGGCGAGCTGGACGGCTTGACCAGCGCCGTGACGGGACTGGTGGCCGGGCTCCTCGCGGTCGTCGCGTTTCTGGTCGGGACGATCTACTGGCTCGTCGCGTCGTGATCGCACGCGCCATCGTCGCGGCGCTGGTCTTCCTGATCGCTCTGCTGACCTATCCGGGGGCGCTCGCCGTCTCGCTGGCGACGCGATTCACACCGGCGCCGGCAACCTCACCCGGTCCGGAGGGCGCCCTGCCCTGGCTGCACGTCGCCCATCCACCTGGAGACATGCCGTACATCGCCGACGACCAGGGACGGATGGTCCTGCTGCACGGCTCGATTCCCGCGTCGCTTCTCGAGTTCGGACCTGGCACCGGGAACGCTTACTCGATCGACCCTGCCGAATATGCAGATGGACGCTGTCCACCGAATTCGTCTTCCAGTCGCTACCCACCACTTTGCCAAGCCGACCTGGCAGCGATGGCAGCACTCGGTTTCAATTCGGTCCGCCTCCCCATCTCGTGGAGCCTGCTCGAGCCAGAGCGCGGTCGGTTCAACACGACCTACCTCGACCGCGTCGCCCAGCTGGTGGACTGGGCGGGAGCGCTCCACATGTACGTGATCGTCGACATGCATCAGAACGCCTACTCACACTTCGTGGCGGCGGGCACCGACGTCGACCTGGGCACCAACAGCGGCGCACCCGGATGGGCGACGATCACCGACGGCTTACCGTCGCGCGTGTACCAACGCCAGCGCGAGCTCAATCCCGCCGTGCTCGAAGCCACCACGAACTTTTGGTACGACCGCGACGGCATCCAGGATGAGTACATCGCTGCGCTTGCATTCGTCGCAAAGCGCTTCCGTGATCAGCCGATCGTCGCGGGGTACGGCGTCTACAACGAGCCGCTCTTCGGCTGGAACCTGCCGCCCGGCTTCGAGGACCTCCTGCTCTTTCCTTTTTACAGAAGGGTGATCGACGCGCTCACAGGCGTGCGCGACGGCCTGCCATGTTGGTCAGGTTTCTTCATGCCCGCCGTGTGTGGGTACCGCGACCTGGGAGTCGACGACCGTCGTCATCTGTTGTTTCTGGAGCCAGGGTTGCTGCGGCAG
>WNGI01002596.1_pt1 | contig 15728 bp, 12 predicted proteins | sample 5400621 | NCBI WGS metagenome assembly WNGI01 (sample SAMN13153374, study PRJNA577476) | soil metagenome | isolation source: 20 cm soil or saprolite under Garry oak tree replicate 1 | place: USA:California | collected 2016-06-15 | reverse complement strand
CAGGTGACTGCCAGCTTTGGGGCAGCTTGCTTCCCGGCGCAGTCCAGCGTCGAAGACCTCGTTGCCGCGGCCGATGCCGCGCTCTATGAGGCAAAGAGGACGGGCAAGAACCGCGTCGCAACGGCGACGGCGAGGCGAAAATCGCGCAACAAAGCGGCCGCCGCCGACGCTCCAGCACCCGCTTAGAGGGCCGGCTTCCAGGCACCAACCGCGGTGCCTGAGGACTGTGAGATCATTCTCCGGATGGGCCGCAGGGGTCTGCCTGTCTCTCTAGCCGTGTTCGCTGCGTGCGCCGCGCTCGGCCTGCTCGGTCCATCCGCGGGTAGAGCGTCCTGGAACCAAGTCCAGGTGAAGGTGGAGACGATCCACTACACGACGCACGACGGTTACCGCCGCGCGGCCTACGTGGTCCTGCCGGATTGGTACGGCCCAGCTGACAATCCGCCGCTGCCGCTCATCATCTCGCCGCACGGGCGCGGCGTCTCGGCCGAAGAGAACGTCGATCGCTGGGGGAACCTCCCGCTCGTCGGCCCGTTCGCGGTCGTAAATCCAGAGGGCCAGGGCCGCAAATTCAGGCGCTTCTCCTGGGGCTACCCCGGTCAGATCGAGGATCTCGCCCGGATGCCGCAGATCGTTCGCCACGCGATCCCGTGGCTGCGAATCGAACCGAAGGGCATCTACGCGTTCGGCACGAGCATGGGCGGCCAGGAGACGTTGCTGCTCGCCGCACGCCATCCGAAGCTCCTCGCCGGCGTCGCCGCGTTTGATCCCGTCACCGACATGGCCCGCCGCTACCGCGATTTCGCCCGCCTTCCGTGCAACCGGGGCTGTCTCAGCAAATGGGGAGACCCACTCGGCGTGGGGCTGCGCAAGCTCGCGCGGAAGGAGATCGGCGGGACGCCGCGCAGCGCGCCGCGCGCGTATGCACGCCGCAGCCCAATCAAGTACGCCCGAGCACTCGCGGACTCAGGAGTGCCGCTCCAGCTCTGGTGGAGCAGAGCCGACCGCGTCGTCAGGTCCTCGGACCAGGCCGTGCCGCTCGCACGCAAGCTGCGCCGGTTGAACCCCGGCGCTCCGCTTCATACCGTCGAGGGCTCATGGCCCCACTCCGCGGACATGCGCCCGTATTTCATGCTCATTCCCGCATTGAAGAAGTTCGACCTGCTGCCGACGCGAAAGCCTGCCTCGCTGTCGAGCGCGCAGTCTCGTCCCTTACACAAGTTGCTGCCATGGCACCGCGCGGTGCGCGACGCCAAGGGACGGCTGTTGCCCTGGTATCGGCCGCAAGCAGGGCTCGGCTACGACCACGTGCTGCGCCTCGGCTGGAGATTCATCGAACGACACGTCCCGCGCGACCCGCGCACCGGGGCCAAGGTCTATCTCAACTATGCGGTCTTCGACGGCCAAACGCTTCGCGGCGTCTATTGGCAGCACAACCCGGCGTTTCTCAACGCGACGTTCGTCGACTCGCTCGTGTCGTGGTACCCGTACTCGGGGGACCGCCGGGCGATACTCGCGGTGCGAGAGATGCTGGACTACCAGCTCGCACATGGCACGTCGCCTCCAGGATGGGCGTGGTCACGCGTTCCGTTCGCGACGAGCTGCGCGGGCGAACGCAGATACGGCCGCTGCCTCGCCGGTCTCCCACGGAGCTTCTACGGAGGCATCGAGACGGACAAGGTCGGGATGCTCGGGCTCGGCTACCTCCTCTTCTACGAACTCACCGGCGAGCGCCGCTACCTGCAGGCTGCAATCGCAACCGGCAATGCACTCGCGCAGCACGTGCGTGCGGGTGACGCGACGCACACACCCTGGCCATTCCGCGTCAACGCGCGCACGGGCACCGTCTTGGACGGCGCACAGTTCGGCGGCCTCGTCGTCGGACCGGTCCGATTGCTCGACGAGCTGATCGAGATCAATGCCGGAGACACCGGCGCCTACACACGCGCACGCGGCCTCGCCTGGTCCTGGGTGCTGAAGCACCAGCTCAATCCGGATAGTCCCGCGTGGAACCGGTGGAGCGGCTTCTACGAGGACGTCCCCTACAACCCACGCAGCATCAACCAGGCATCCCCCACGCTGACCGCGCACTATCTCCTCACCCAGAACTCGCCCGAAACCCTCGACCCGATGTGGGACGAGCACGCCACGTCCCTGCTGCGCTGGGTGCGCGCGTCCTTCGGACGAGGTCCTTTTGCCGGCGCGTGGGGAATCGACGAGCAGCGGGCACCAGGCAAACCCGGCTGCTGCTCGCGCGTCGGGCTCGGCAGCACGACGTCTCGCTGGGCAGCGGCGAATGCATTCCTCTATGCGCGCACCGGCGATGAGCAGGCCCGCGAGTCGGCCGTGAGCTCGCTGAGCTACGCGACGTACTTCGCCACCCGTGACGGACGCATCTCTTGCTGCGGCCAGCGTGCGGGGAACACGTTCTGGTTCAGCGATGGTTACAGCGACTACCTGCGCAGCTTCAACTGGGCGATGGCGGCGCTGCCCGAACTGGCGCCGAAGCGGCAGAATCATCTGCTCGGCTCGAGCTCGGTCGTCCAGTCGGTTGCGTACTCGCGGGACCGCGTCGCTTACCGGACCTTCGACGCGAGCAGCACGGAGGTGCTTCGCGTGCGGTTCCGTCCCAGCCGCGTGACGGCGGGCGCAACCTTGCTCGAGCGCGACGATCTGAAAGCGGAGGGCTACGTGATCCAGCCACTCGGCGCCGGCGACTACGCGATCCGCATTCGCCACGACCGCGCGCGGCGAATCCGAATCTCCTAGTCGCGCGAAAGCGAAGCTTTCGCGCGGTACTCTCTGGGCATGAAGTCACCGGGGGACTCGTGGGAATCGGTCGGCTGGGAGGCAGCCTGGCAACAGTCTGAGGAGGAGGCCGACCGCGACCAGGTTCTGCGCCTCGCTCGGGAGCTTGCCGAGGCGCGTCAGCGCCAGACCGTCGAGGCCCTGGTCCAGGTCGAAGACCTGAAGCGCGCGCTGCGGGAGCGGGCTGCAGACGTCGCGCGCCGAGAACTCGAGGTCGAGCGGCGCACTCGAGAGCTGGACGAGATCGACACGCGCAGTCACGAGGTACGCCGCCTACGCCTGCGGCGGTCCGAGCGTCCGCAGGAAGCGGACCACGCCTATACGGAAGAGCTGCTGGCGCGGCGGGACACGGAGGCTCAACAGCGGCTCGACGCACTCGTTCCGCGGGAGCGTGAGGTCGCGGAGCGCGAGACCGCGCTGCTCGCGCGTGAGCTCGAGGTCGAGGAAGCCGAGACCGCACTGACAAGCCGTGAGCAAGAAGTCGCGGAGTCGAAATCCTCGGTCGAGCGCCGCAAGCTCGAGCTTGAAAGCTCTTACGCGCGACTGCGCGAAAGCGAAGCCGCATTCGCGGGGCGAGAGTCCGAGCTCGAAGAGCAGGAGCGCCGACTCGAAGCCTCGCGCACAGAGGTCTCGCGCATGGCAGACGACCTCGTCGCGCGCGCCGCAGCACTGGAGGCGGTTCAGCAGGAGCTGGAAGCGGAGCGCAGTCGACTTTCTGCCGACGCCGGCAACCAAGAGGAACGAAGCCACACCGTCCGGTCCGAGCAGGAGCGAAGCGCCGACGAGCGGGAGCGGGAGCTTGCGAACCGGGAGTACGAGCTCGAACAACGCGCGCAGGCGGTGGACGACCGGGAGCTGCGGCTTGCCGCAAGCCAGCAAGAAGTAGTGGCGGTCGAGCAGCGATCGACAGTGGACACTGAGCGCAAGCTCGCACTGCTGGAATCGCAGCTTGCCGCACGTGAGGCAGCGCTGGTCGCGCGCGAAGCGGAGCTCTTACGCCTTCAGGCCGGTCTTGCGACGCAGCAGGAGAGCATTCGAAGACGCGAGCGGGCGCTCGAGGACGAAGAGCGTGTGCGCGATCGAGAGACGGCCTTGCCCGCCGTCCCGTACATCAGCTTCGCCGAAGGACTGGACGCCTTCAGCGGCGGCCGGTCCCGGTCGAACTAGAAGCTCTCGGCTAGCACACGCTTGCAGACCTCGACGACCGCGGGGTCGAACTGCGTCCCGGCGCCTTCGTCGAGTCGCCGCAGCGCCTCCTCCTTCGGCAGCCGCTTGCGGTAAGGCCGGTCGGTCGTCATCGCGTGGTACGCGTCGCAGACGAGGATGATCCGCGACTCGATCGGAATGTCCTCGCCCGCCTTACGGTCGGGATACCCGGTTCCGTCGTAGCGCTCGTGGCAGTGCCGCACGATCGGCCGGACTTCTTCGAGCCGGTCGATCGGCGCGATGATGCGCTCGCCCAGCTCGGGATGCTTCTCCACGAGCTTGCGCTCGTCCGCCGTCAAGGGGCCCGGCTTCGACAGGATCGCCTCGGGAATGCCGATCTTCCCGATGTCGTGGAACAGCGCGCCGAGCTCGAGCCGCTTGAGCGAGCGCGTATCTCGCCCGAGTCCCGCGCCAACCTTCAGTGCCAGGTCGGTGATCCAGCGGGCGTGTGAGGACGTGTACTCGTCGTTCGCCTCGAGCGCGTTCGCAAGCGCCTCGACCGTCTCCAGGAAGGTCTTCTCGAGGCTCTGGAAGTTGCCCGCGTTCGTGAGCGCAAGCTTGGCCTGATGTGCGACGCCTGCGAGCAGGCGGAGTTGCCGCTCGCTGAATTCACCGTCTTCGGGCGCAGCGACGGCAATGCAGCCCAGCCGCCCGCCGTCGAGCGTCAGCGGAGCGATCGCGAAGGGCCTTCCCGCCCCGACCTCGCTGACACCCTTGATCGCAGCGCGCTGCTCGTCAGTGACGACGAACGGCTCTTTCCGGGAGAAGAACTCTTCCGCAGATTCGTGGTCGAAGCGCATCCGGGTGAAGCGCTCGCGGTCGAGCTCCATGTAGCCGTGAGTCGCGCGGACCCTGACCTCTCCCCCGGCTGTTTCCTGGAACCACACCGATGCGCGCGGCGACCCGAGCGTCCGTGCGGTCCGTTCGACGATGCGGTCGAGGACCTCGTCCATTCCCTCGGCAGTCGACAGCTGCCGGCTGAATTCCAGCAGCGCGGTCGCGCGCTCGGCCTCGCGACGCGCGGCCTCGTAGAGGCCGGCGTTCTCCAGCGCCACGGCGGCGTGGCCGGCGAGGACTTCCATGAGGCGGACGTCGTCCTCGTCGAACTGGTTCAGGCCGAGTTTCGAGATCACGACAATCCCGACGACGCGCGTTCCGTACGTCAACGGCACCACGACCTGCGACTCGTCGATGACGTCGGTACCGGGAAGCACCCGTGCGAACTCGCAGTTGGCGGCATCGCCAATGAGCAACGACTCACCGGTTTCGGCAACGCGGCCGGTGATGCCCTGGCCGACCTTGCAGGCCAGGATGTCCAGCGGCTCCTGAGTCTCGGACGTAAATTGGCCGACGAACGCGATCGGAATGACGTCGTCGCCCTCGACCACTGAAACGCGGCAGTTATGGTAATCGATCAGCGAGCGCAGCTCGGTCGCGATCACGTTGCCGATCTGCCGCACGTCGTTGAGGCGGTTCAGCTTGCCGCCGAGGCTCTGCAGCATCTTCATGTGCGCGACTGAGCGCACGTCGCGCGTGGACGGGACATCTTCACCTTCGGGACGCTCGAGCTCGGCATCGTCGTAGAGGACGATCTGGTTCTTGCCGCGGGCTTTCGCGGTCATCATCGCCGCCTCCGCGCAGGCGATCAGCTCACGCGGGTTCATCGCGTGCTCGGGGCCGCGCGCGAGCCCGACCGAGATCGTGATCCGGCCCGCCGGGTCGAACTCGGTCGCCTCAACACGTTCGACGAGCCGGTGCGCCAGACGCTCGGCGTTCTGCGCCGACCGCGACGCAATCACAATCGCGAACTCTTCGCCGCCAAGGCGGTAGACAACGTCCGAGGTGCGCAAGGCGTCCTTCAAGGTGTCGGCGAGGCTGCGAAGGATCTCGTCGCCGGCACCGTGCCCGTACACATCGTTGACGCGCTTGAAGTCGTCGATATCGAGCATGAGCAGCGAGACCGCATCATGCGACCGGCTCGCGTTCGCAAGCGCCTGACGCAGACGCTCGTGGAACGCACGGTGGTTGAACAGGCCGGTGAGCGGATCGGTCTGCGCCTGGTGCTCGAGCCGCGCGCGGATCTGGGCGTTGTCGAGCGCGAGCGCCGCGGCGTCGCCGAATCGCTTGGCCAGCTCGAACTCGTCGTCGCCGAACGAGGCGTCGTCGCCGAGGCGGTAGATGTTCAGTGCGCCCTTGATCGAGTCGCGCGCGATCAGCGGAATCGTGATCAGCGCCTCCGGTTCGTCCGCAGGCGTGCCCGCCACAGTCATGACACGCGGGTCTAGATGCGCCTGGTTGACTCGCACCGACTCGCGATGCTCGACACCCCAACCCGTCAGCCCTATGCCGAACGGACAGGTGTCTGCCAGGATCTTGTCCGCCCACTTGTCGCGCGCCCACACCGGGATCAACAGGCGCCGCGGCTCGTCGGCTTCGTAGATGGTCAGCGAGTCGTGCGGAACGAGCTCAGCGAGGGCATCTGCGATCCGGTCCAGCAGGGCGTCGAGACTCTGCTCGGCAAGGACGTCGTGAAAGACATCCGCCAGGCGGCGGTACGACTCGACCCGCGCGGTCCCCTGGGACGTGTCGGAGCGCGCGTCCTCCTCGAGCAAGCGGAGTGGGAGTGCGCGATCGCTCACGGACAGCGTTCGATTTGCTTGTACGGCCGCAGTGGAATCCCCTTTTTCAAGAACCGACACAAAGCAAAGCGAGGCCGAAACCGCCTCGTATCCCCCTGTCGAGGGGTTCCTCTCCCGTGCGAGCGGTCATACCCAAGGCATGGCCAAGGCTGAGCCGGCCGTTTCGGCGGCAGACTTCCTCCCAAAGGAGCGATCTCTGGTCGCACTCCGCGAGGCGGGGGCCGGCTGTAAGGGGTGCCACCTCTGGCGTATCGGCACCCAGACCGTGTTCGGAGAAGGCCCTCGGTCGGCGCTCGTGATGTTCGTCGGAGAGCAGCCCGGCGACCAGGAGGACCAGGCGGGGAAGCCGTTCGTTGGTCCGGCCGGGCGGTTGCTGGACAAGGCGCTCGCGGAGGCGGGGATCGACCGCTCGGCGACGTATCTCACGAACGCCGTCAAGCACTTCAAGTGGCAAGCCCGCGGCAAGCGCCGCATCCACCAGAAGCCGACGTGGGCAGAGATCACGGCATGTCGTCCGTGGCTCGAAGCCGAGCTTGCTGTCGTTCAGCCGCGCGTGCTCGTCCTGCTCGGCGCAACCGCGGCGCAGTCGCTGCTCGGGCGGCAGTTCCGGGTCACGCAGAACCGGCGCAAGCTGATCGAGTCAGACCACGCCGAGGCTGTCACTGCGACCATCCATCCTTCTGCCATCCTGCGTGGCGACCCGAAGCTGCGCGAAACCGAGTTCGCCGCCTTCGTCGACGACCTGCGCTTCGTCGCGAGTCTTGTCTAATTCGTCGGGGCTTCTTCTTCCGCCTGCGCGCCTTCGGCCTCGCGTGCGCGCTGCGCCAGGTCCTGGCTCAGATCCTCGGGATCATTGTCCGTCTCGTCCCAGCTCGGATGTGGCAGCGGCGCAGCGAACCATTCGCGCACGGCATAGGCGAGACCCGCCGCGAGCCCGAATCCCAGCAAAAGTCGCTTCATGTCCAGCCTCCCGTCGTCGTGGTCCGAAGGACCTACCCTACGACGCCGGGGTCGAACTGGCGAAGAGCTAGTCGCCCCAGTCGAAGTCGCGGCTCCGGCCCCAGAGGCCTTCCTCGGATTCCGATCCGTTGGCTTTCTCCGCAGTCTCCTCGCCGGGCCAGGCGAGCACGGGGGAATCGGAACTGACGGCCGCCTCCTCGCCGTCCATCGTCTCTTCGAGGCGTGCCTGCTCCTCGGTCTTGAAAAGGGGGTGATTGTCGAACGGGTCCGCGGCCTTGTAGTGACCGATCGGCATCGACTCTTCGAGCCTGGCGTTCCGCTCCTTCAGCTCGAGATGGTCTTGAATGACCTTGGCGAAAATCGACGGCGTCTCAACTTGCATATAGAGGCTCCTGGGTTGGGGGCTGGGGCCGGTCCCTACCGGCGAGATTGTAGCCCTTCGGAGCGGCTTTCTCAGCGGAAACTGGTGGAAGTTAGTGCAGGGCACTAATGCTGGGGGACGGACTCGGATGTCGTCTCGACCCGGTTCTTGCCGGCCCGCTTGGCGTGGTACAGGGCCGCATCGGCCGCAGCGAAGAGCTCCGACGCCGTCCTGGCCGGGGGAGTCGCGGCGACGCCGAAGCTCGCAGTCACGGGAATCGGGGTGCCGTCTACGGCCAGGACGACCTGGGCGGCAAGAGCCGACCGGATCCGCTCGGCCAGCTGGGCGCCGCCGATGAGGTCGGTCCCGGGGAGGACGAGGACGAACTCCTCCCCACCCCAGCGACCCGCGAGGTCGACGTCCCGGACCGTGTCCTGGAGAAGCACTGCGAACTCTCTCAGGACGGCGTCGCCGGCCGGGTGGCCGTGCCGGTCGTTGACGTCCTTGAACCAGTCCAGGTCCGCGACCACAACGGCAAGACTGCCGCCGAAGCGCTCGATTCGGGCGAGCTCGTCGTCGAGCGTCTCCTCGCACTGGCGGCGGTTGGCCAGACCGGTGAGGCCGTCGATCAGTGCCTGCCGTTCCACGATTCGATGTAGGCGCGCGTTGTCGAGCGCGACCACCGCATGCGAAGCAAGCGAGACGGCCGTTATGCGGTCCTCGTCGCTGAACTCGTCACCGAAGAGCAGCAGCGAGCCGAAGCTGATCGGGCCGGCCTGCAGGGGCACCTCGAGGCGCTCCGAACCTTTGTCGGGATAGCCGGCGGTGACGAGCGAGCCGCTCGTCCCGACGAGCACGCCGCCGGCGGCACTGCTCGCCTCGATCGCAGCCTCGACGATCAAGGGCATCAGCAGCTCTGCGTCGTGGGTCGCACCGAGAGCCTCGCCGAAGCGAGAGGTGACGTCGCGCAGCCGCCCGCGTTCTGCCTCGAGCTCGTCGAGACGGGTCTGCAGCTGGAAGGCCATCTGGTTGAAGGTTCGGCCGAGCAGCGCGAACTCGTCACGGCCTTGGACGGGCACACGCTGTTTGAGGTCACCGCGTGCGATTGCGTGAGCGGCGTCGACCAGACGCCGGATGGTGCGCACGATCGAGCGACCTTCGACGTAGGCCACGGCCGCGACGAACAGGAGCGCAGCGGCGAGGCCGATGAGCAGTTGATTCGTCGCCTTGCGGTTGGCTGCGTCGATGAGCGCCTGCGGGCTGATCACGCCGAGCGTCGCGCCGGGCCGTTCTTTGAGCGTGCCGGCAACGAGAGCCCGGTACTTCGTTCCGCCCAGAGAGACGGTGCGGGTCGTGCCTGACGCGAGCTCGAAGCGACCGGTGACACCGGGAGGCCCGGCCACGATCGTGCCGTCCTCCACCACGAGGACGTGGTCGGCGTTCTCGAGCCCCGAGCGGATCTCCAGACGTCTGACCAGGGCCCGGTCGAACGGAACGGAGGCGACCACGGCACCGCGGGTGCCGCCGGGCCCGATGACCGCAATCTGCCGCGTGGCCGCGCTCGGGTCGCGCTTGCCGACGCGGAAGCCGCCGGGCGCCTCCACTGCGAGGTCCGGGTTGCCTCTGAGCATGCGGTGGAGCGCGACACGATCGTGAGCCACGAGCGCCCGCTGAAACGAAGGCCGGCGGGCGAGTGTTGCCGCGGCCTCATCGGCCGAGCCGAGCGCCTCCTGGTAGGCAGCCAACGTCGCTCGCAGGCCGGCCTGCAGGCGCGCGTCGACCCGCCGAGCCTCGCTTCGCGCCGCGACGGTTGAGAAGCCCCAGAAGGCAGCCGCCAGGGGAAGCAAGGAGAGCAGCAGGAAATAGGCGACGAGTTTGACCTTGAAACTACCCACGGCTTCCCTTCAAGACTTTCTCCCCCGATGCCGATACCCTGGGACGAGATATCGACAACTAGGGGAGAAACATGAGGGAAACATGCGCGCGCGTTCTAGCCGCCGCGCTGATGACGGGAGCCATCGGATTCGCACTCGCAATGCCCGCGTTCTTCGGCACGACGCAAGCCGCCGATCGAGCGCTGACAGCTCCGCCGTCATCCCTTCTGCGCTCCGTGGACCTGGTGGCGCCGTCGCGTCCTACGGGGCATGTGAACACGCAGCCGTTCGGAGGCGCCGTCTACGGGCCGGCTGTTCCGGCAAATAGTCCACGTCCCACGCCCGCGATCTCGAAGCCGAGCCCGAAGCCGACGCCGACACCGACCCCTCCATCGAGCACGCGCGAACTCGCCAGCGATACCCCTGCAGCCCCTGTCTCGCCGCCCGCCCCGACCCAACCGGCGACGAGCGGCAACGGAAGAGGCAAGGGCCACGACAAGCCGAAGGAAAAAGGCAAACCGCAACCCGACCCCCAGCCGCCGGTAGCCGCCACGACGCCCCCGCCGGCCGAAGAATCCCCGCAGCCCGAGAGCGAGAAAGACCACGGGCACGACAACGACAACGGCAAGGGCAACGACAAGGACAAAGGGCGCGGAGCGTAGCGCCTGTGCGAGGATAGTCTCGTGCCACGCCTCAGCAGACGTCTCGGGCCCGTCGGTGTCGCTCTGACAGCGTGGGACATCTGGCGCCGTCTGCCGCCCAAGCAGCGCAAGCAGATCTTGAATGTAGCCCGCAAGCACGGACCGAAGGTCGCCTCACGCGTGCTCAAAGCGAGTGCGCGTGCGCGTTCGCGTCGGTCGAGTAAGCGCTAGCTCGTTCCGAGAGCGGCACGGACGATGCGGTCCTGTTCGCGCAGATGCGCAGTGGGATACCCCTCGCTCGGGCTCGCCCGCCAGGGTCTGCCGGCGTAGCTGAGTGGAATCCCCGCTTCTTTCAGCGGCGCCTCGAGCCGATGACGAAGCGTCCGCCAGGCACCCATGTTCTGCGGCTCCTCTTGTGCCCACACGACCTCGCGCAGGTTCGGGTAGCCGGCGATGAGCCCCGCATAGGCGTCGACCGGGAACGGATAGAGCTGCTCGAGCCTCGCAACCCCGACCTGCGTCGCTTCGGCACGCGCGTCATGCCCCGCGATGTCGTAGTAGACCTTTCCCGAGCAGAACACGAGGCGCGTCACGTCCTCGTGCTTTGCAGTCGGATCGTCGACCACCTGCTGGAACGAGCCCTCCGCGAGATCGGCGAGCGTCGAGGACGCTTGCTTCAGCCGCAACAGTCCTTTCGGCGTCATCACGACCAACGGGCGGCCGGCTGCGTCGAGGGCCTGACGCCGGAGCAGGTGGAAGTGCTGGCCCGACGTCGACGGGTTGGCGACCCTGATGTTCTCCTGCGCGGCGAGCTGGAGGAACCGTTCGAGCCGTGCGCTCGAATGCTCGGGGCCGTTCCCTTCGTAGCCGTGGGGGAGCAGCAGCGTCAACCGAGTCGTCTCGCGCCACTTTGCGAGCCCCGCGACGATGAACTGGTCGATCACGATCTGCGCCCCGTTGACGAAGTCACCGAACTGCGCCTCCCAGAGCACGAGCGCTTCCGGTGCGGCGATCGAATAGCCGTACTCGAAGCCAAGGCAGGCGTACTCGGACAGCGGCGAGTTGTAGATCTCGAATGAAGCCGTTGCGTCGTCGAGGTTCTGCAGCGGCGTGAACGTCTCGCCGGTCTGGACGTCGTGGAGGACGGCGTGCCGGTGCGAGAATGTGCCGCGCTCGGTGTCCTGACCCGTCAGCCTGATCGGGATTCCCTCGACGAGCAGGGAACCGAAGGCAAGAGCCTCCGCCTGCCCCCAGTCGATGCCGCCTTCCTCGATCGTCTTGAGCCTCCGCTCGAGCTGTCCCATCAGCTTCGGGTGGGGCGTGAAGTGCTCCGGGACGCGCAGTAACTCTTCGTTCAACTCACGCAACCGGTCGGCAGCGACAGCCGTGACCACGCCGTCGCCGCTCGAGAACGGAATCTTGCCCTCGGGCGGATGTGGCGCGCCAAACGTCGCCTTCAACGCTTCGTGCGCCTGCTTCAACTCCGAGGTGACCTGCTTGATCAGCTGGTCGGCTTCCTCCTGCTTCACGACTCCCTCTGCGACAAGCCGCTCCGCGAACTGCTCGCGAACCGTTGAGTGCTCGGCGATCTGCGCTGTCATCAGCGGTTGCGTGTACGCCGCCTCGTCCTGCTCGTTGTGGCCGTGGCGCCGATAGCCCACGAGGTCGACGACGACGTCGCTTTCGAAGCGGCGGCGGAAAGCCAGCGCCAGTCGGATCACCGACATCGCGGCCTCAGCGTCGTCGGCATTGACGTGGATGATCGGGACGTCGAAGCCCTTGGCGAGGTCGCTCGAGTAGCGCGTCGAGCGTCCCTCGCTTGGATCGGTCGTGAAGCCGACCTGGTTGTTGGCGATGAGATGGAGCGTCCCACCAGTGGAGTAGCCTTCGAGCGCGGCGAGGTTCAACGTCTCCGCGACGCCTCCCTGGCCGGGGAAGGACGCGTCTCCGTGGATCAACACCGCCAAGGCAACGTTCGGGTCGTGCATGCCGTAGCGGGTCGAGCGATCGGTCTGCTCTGCACGCGCACGTCCCTCGACGACGGGGTCGACCGCTTCGAGGTGACTCGGGTTCGCCGCGAGCGTGACCGTGATCTCTCCCGCGGGCGTCGAACGCGTCCCGGAGGCCCCCAGGTGGTACTTCACATCGCCCGTCCCGCCCTCGTCGGTGGCGACGACCGCCTCGATCGTCCGCTCGCCCTCGAACTCGCGCAGGATCGAGTCGTAGCCGAGCCCGAGCGTGTGCGCGAGCACGTTGAGCCGGCCGCGATGAGCCATCCCGATCACGACCTCGTGCGCCCCGTTCTCCGAGGCGAGCTCGATCGCCTCGTCGAGCATCGGCACCATCACGTCGAGCCCTTCGATCGAGAACTGCTTCTGTCCGAGGAACGCGCGGCGCAGATACTGCTCGAACGCCTCCACACGGGAGAGTCGCACGAGCAGCTCCTTCTTCTCTTCCGGCGAGAACGGCGTGCGGTACTTGCCGGACTCGATCGCCTGCCGTAGCCACACGCGCTTTTCGTGGTCGGCGATGTGCTCGATCTCGTACGCGATCGTCCCCGTGTACGTGGCGCTCAGACGCGGCAGGGCGTCGGCAAGCGTGTCGCCCGTGACGTACATGCGCAGGACGGCTGCCGGGACACGGGCCTGCAGCTCTGGGGTCAGCTTCGGGATCAACCGTTCCGGCTCGAGTGCGGGATCTCCAGGCGGCTCCGAGCCGAGCGGATCGAGATGGGCGGCGAGATGACCGTGCATGCGGTGAGCCTTCACCAGAGCCATCGCAGCGGCGACGGCGCCGAGCACTTCGTCTGAGACGGGCTCGGCTGGCGCCGGCACCTGCTCGGGAGCCGCAGTCGCAGCCAGAGCGGGAACGGGAGCCGGGTGGCCGTTCCCGGCCACCTCCAGCAGGCGGGCGAGACCGGGGTGGGTCGCAACGATGTCGCTGTCACCGCTTTCGAAGAGTTGGCGCCACTCGGTTGGGACCGCGTCAGGGTTCTCGAGGTACTCCTCGAGCAGGTCACGCGCGAAGCCGGCGTTCAGGCCGTCGACGTCAGTCATTACGTCCTTTGTAGCAACGAGGCGTGCTACCAGAGGGGATGGCTCGTGATCACGGCCACCGCGAGCCCGATCGCGAAGCAGGCAGCTCCGGTTGCGACCGCGTATGTCGCAAGTCGCTCGTTACGGCCGCCGATCCCGACGGCGATCAGCGAGAGCAGGATCGCGAAGGGAACCATCCGCAGCGGCCGGTAGGCCACCCCGACCAAGCTCAAGAAGATCGCGGCGGCGGCGAGAAAGCCGGCCACCGTCTCGGCCGGTCGACCGCGCCGGTAGGGCGTCGAGCTCACGTGCGCACCGTAGCGCGGCGTGTTCGCGCGTATCCGCGTGAAGGACGACCGTGCGGACCGGGCGGACGCGAGCGGATGCGCGTGGGCCGCCACGGCGGCGGATCCGCGTCGGTCGAGGCGGCTACGAGCGCGGCGGGCTGCTCGGGTCGCGGCTCGGATTTGATCGCCCAATAGACGACCCAGCAGAGATAAATGATGGGGATCTTCATGATCACCATCAGCCAGATCAGCTCCCACACTATGGGCCGAGTGTACCCCTGGAATCAGCCCGCAACCGCAGCCTCGAGCTTTCCCCTGACCAGCTCCTTGCCATGGCTGTCGTATTGCGCCACATCGAAGGTCGCGCGCGCTCGGCTCGGCTGGACGCCGCGGGCAGACGCGATCCGCACGGGTAGCCCCGCGAGCACTTCGTAGATCTCGGTGTAGGTGCCCTGGTCGACACCGATCCACCGGACGCCCGCGGCGGGTTCGACCCACGCATAGGCAAGGAGTCGCCCCTTCCGGTCACGACAGAGGACGTCGAGGCGGGGGTCGAGCAGCTTCCCGCTGAAGAGGAGTCCCGCCGGATTCCCACACCAGGGCGGCTGACGCTCGCCCGCCGCATCGACGCCGCCGTCACACCCGTACAGCGTCGTGTGGCCGGAGTCGGCGAACGTCAGGCTTTCGCCGAAGACGCCGATCCGCTCTACGACGACGGCGTCATTTCTGACTCCCGCCCCTGCCGGCCGACAGCTCGTGAAGCGGCCGCCGAGCGTCGTGCCGTCCAGCACACGGCCGAGCGCTATCACGCTTCCCGGGACGGGCCTGAACTCCTGTGCGGCTTGCCCATCTAACAATCGCTCTGGCCGCTTGCCGCCGCTGTCGCATCCCGACGTCAGCACGACGATGAGCAGCAACATGGCGAGACTCAGCCGGTCCAGCCCCACCTGGCCACTCCTCCGTAGCTCGGATCACTGCGATAGGTGCGGTAGAAGATGTTCGTTCCACAAGCTTCGCATTTCGCCTCGACGATCTGGTCGCCGCCGTAGAGCGAGCGCGCGAAGATCATCCCGATGTGAGTCGGGCTCGCGAACGCGTCCATCACGCCTGCGGTCGACTTGCCGACAACGTGGTTCGGCGCTCCGACTCCGTTCCTGAAGTCTCCGGCCGTGTACGGGCCGTGCACGTTGCGAAGCGCACGCCAGTAGTACCGGCCGTCCCGCCAGTCGTCGGTCGACTCGCGCCAGGTCTTGAACGTCAGGCCTGAACAGTCCCCGCCCTCGCCGTGTGCCGATGGATCACCCGGCGCGTCGTACGGGTACGAGTCGACGTCGTCGTAATTCCAGCAACCTCCACCCCACTGGTAGCCCTCGTACCGGGCGGCGTTCGCGTAGTCCTGCGCGGCGTCTCGCGTCATCGTGGTCATGAACGTCGGAGCGTCGTAGTTGCAGTTCGACCAGAAACGGTGGTACGCCTGCGCGCCAGTCGCGCCTGCAAGCACTGCGCCGATACCGAAGGCGACGAGAAACGCTTTCATCGGGACACCTCCAAGTCGAAACGGTCGACGAACAGACCCGCCCGCGTCGACCCCAGGCGGTACAACGACGCGCCTGCCAGCCGGAAGCGAGCCAACGGTGCAGACTCGGCCCACTCGAGAGACTCGACGGCAAAGCTGCTCACGACTCCGGACGGATCCAGGACGAGCACGAAGTACTCGCTGCGATCGTCCGTGTACGTCCTCGTGACGACGACGAGGTGATTTCCGTAAGGCTCGGCGAGTTGCACCTCGCCGAGAGCCGTCGCGCTCGTGACGCGCCAGCTGCGCACAACGACGTCGCCCGCGAGCTCGGCCAATCGGAGCTCGCCCGCGCCGAGGCGCTCGACAACGACGCCGCGACCGGTCGCGAACGGACGACC
>WNGI01002593.1_pt1 | contig 15734 bp, 14 predicted proteins | sample 5400621 | NCBI WGS metagenome assembly WNGI01 (sample SAMN13153374, study PRJNA577476) | soil metagenome | isolation source: 20 cm soil or saprolite under Garry oak tree replicate 1 | place: USA:California | collected 2016-06-15 | reverse complement strand
TTGCGTCATCTCCTCGTACAAGCCAGGTTTTGTGAGCTGTTTGAGAGCAGCAATACCAGCCCTCATCGCCAGCGGGTTTCCCGCGAGCGTGCCGGCCTGATACACCGGGCCGAGCGGCGCCACATGGTCCATCAATTCTGCGCGCCCGCCGTACGCCGCTACGGGAACACCGCCACCGATGATTTTTCCGAGTGTCGTGAGATCCGCTTCGATTCCTAGAAGTTCCTGCACGGAACCATTGTGCAGACGAAATCCTGTGATCACTTCATCGACAATCAGGAGCGCGCCATGCTTCTTAGTAATTTCATGCAATCCCTTCAAGAAACCCGTCTCCGGAGGAACAACTCCCATGTTGGCGGCGATGGGCTCGACGATGATCGCAGCGATCTTATCCTTGTGCTGGAGAAATACGCGTTCGACCGCTTGGAGATCGTTATAGGCTACGTTCAATGTCAACGCAGCCAGTGCAGCGGGCACTCCCGGGCATTCGGCAATTCCGAGCGTAGCGAGACCAGAACCGGCCTGCGACAGGAAACTGTCCGCGTGTCCGTGATAACAGCCCTCGAATTTGACGATAAAGTCCCTCTTCGTCACTCCTCGCGCCAGCCGCACAGCGCTCATCGTTGCTTCCGTGCCGCTGGAGACAAAACGAATCTTTTCAATGAAAGGAATTGCCCGTGTAATCAGCGTGGCGAGCTCAAGCTCCAGCTCGGTCGTCACACCAAAACTTGTGCCGCGGCCTGCCTGGTCAGCGATTGCCTCGCTGATGGCGGGATTCGCGTGTCCCACGATCATCGCGCCCCAAGAGCACACAAAATCGAGCAGCTCGTTTCCGTCCGCGTCGTAAAGGTGTTGCCCGCTGCCGCGCTCGATGATCAGCGGCTCTCCACCGACGGATCGGAACGCCCGGACGGGGCTGTTCACGCCGCCAACCAGCACCTTCTCGGCGCGCTCGAAAATCTCGCGCGAACGTTTGCGTTCGCGCTTCACTCGGGATTGCGCTGTTCTCATGTTTTCTCGATTAAATTAGCACGCCTTCAGCCAGCGTGCGACATCCTTGGCATGGTAGGTAAGAATAATTTCAGCTCCGGCGCGCTGGATGCCTGTCAGGATTTCCAGGACAACTCGCTTTTCATCCAGCCAGCCATTCTGCGCCGCCGCTTTGACCATGGCGTACTCTCCGCTGACGTTGTAAGCGCCGACAGGAACATCAAAGGCATCGCGCACCCGCCGGATAACATCCAGGTACGCCAGCGCGGGCTTAACCATCACCATATCCGCGCCTTCTTCGAGATCAAGCTCCACTTCCTTCAACGCTTCCCGCGCATTAGCAGGATCCATCTGGTAGCTGCGGCGGTCGCCAAATTGGGGGGCGGACTGGGCCGCTTCCCGGAAAGGCCCATAGAAGCCAGAGCAGTATTTCGCGGCATAAGCAAGAATGGCAATGTTCTCGAACCTGTGTTCATCTAGCGTTTCACGAATGGCCCCCACACGCCCGTCCATCATGTCTGACGGGGCGACGATGTCGGCGCCAGCTCGCGCGTGCGAGAGCGCCTGCTGAGCAAGAATCGCCACCGTGGAATCGTTGGCCACATCGCCGTTTTCGACGACGCCGCAGTGGCCATGGTCCGTGTACTCGCAGAGGCAGACGTCGGTGATGACAAGAAGTTTCAATTTTGCTTTGCGAATCGCTTCAATGGCGCGCTGGACCACACCCTGGGCGCTGAGGGAACTGGCGCCGCGTGGGTCCTTGGACTCGGGCAATCCAAATAAAATTATCCCCGGAATCCCCAGCGACTCAACTTCACGAGCTTCTTCCACGATCTGATCGACCGACTGCTGATAAACACCGAGCATGGAGCTGACTTCCTGGCGCACCTTTGTACCCGGACACACGAACATCGGATAGATGAGACCCGCCGTGGTAAGGCGCGTCTCGCGAATGAGACCGCGCAGCGCCTCGCTACGACGCAAACGCCGCGGTCGATGGGTAGGAAAACTCATGCTCTCTTTGCTCCTGCCGGCGCCTGTTTCAGGGTACCCGCAAAATATTGTTCCAACGCTTCGACGACCGCCGCTGCCGTAGTGTCTCCGGCCACCACGGTGCACCCGACACCCGCTTTGCGCAATGCCTTTGCGGTGACGGGTCCCACCGCCGTAATCGCCAGTTTATCTTGTAGAGCGCGCAGTTGCTCGCCCCCAAACAGCTCAGCGAAATGTTGGACGGCCGACGGGCTGAAAAATAGAACCGCGTCCGCAGCACCTTCGGCTATCTGTCCTAAATTTCTTTGCTCCACATCGCTTGGCCGAAGCGTGCGGTAGGCGATCACTTCCGTGACCTTCGCGCCGTGGCGCTTCAACGTCCGCGGCAAATCCGGATTTGCACGATCGCTCCGCGGCAAGAATACATTCTCTCCACAAAGTTTGTTCCCCAACTCCTCCGCGAGCACCGCGCCGGTGTGCGTCTCCGCAACATACTCGACGGGAAGTCCGGCCTGCCGGGCAGCTTCGGCAGTTACGGGACCGACGGAAGCGATTCGCAGCTTGCTCCCTATGTGAATCAAGCTACGCTTCAGCTCTTCGGTGCGCTTCACCACCGCACGAACGGCTTGCGCGCTGGTGAAAATGATCCAATCAAAGCGCTGGAGTTCCACGATCGCCGCATCGAGCGGTGCGAAATCTCGCGGGGCTGCAAACGCCACAAGCGGAAGCACCACAGGAATAGCTCCACGTTCGGAGAGTACCCTCGCCAGCACTTCACTCTGCGCCGCCGAACGTGTTATCACAATTCGCTTGCCGGCCAAGGCGCTTGGAGATGCTTCAGGCACGCTGGCGGCTCACTTCTTCCAGAATCGACTGCGCGCCCGCCTCGATCAGCACCCGCGCCATGTGCTCTCCAAGTTGCGCCGCCTGATCCAGCGGAGAGGTGGCGCGCTGCTTCACGTATTGCACTCCGTCCACGGAACAAACGCACGCGTCGAGCAATAGTTCGCCGCGCTCGATGCGCGCCCACGCACCCAGCGGGACCTGGCACCCGCCCTGCAATGCCGCCAGGAGTGCGCGCTCCGCAATGATCGCCGTGCGGGTCTCTGCGTCGTCCAAAGGCGCCAAGAGGCCTCCCGCTTCCGTGTCCTTCAACCGGCATTCCACCGCGATGGCACCTTGCCCCACCGCCGGCATGCAGACTTCCGGCGAGAGCACCTCCGAAATCCGCTGGCTCAATCCGAGGCGATCCAGGCCCGCTTTGGCAACCATCACCGCTTCATATTCCCCGCTCTCCACTTTTCGCAATCGAGTGTCCACGTTTCCACGCAAGTCGCGGAGATCGAGGTCCGCCCGGAGGTGTTTCAACTGCGCTTGCCGCCGCAGACTGCTCGTTCCCACACGAGCGCCGTGCCGCAGATTCGCAAGCGTGGAGCCTACCAGGCAATCACGCACATCATCGCGTCGGCACACCGCAGGAAACATGAGCCGGGAAGGAATGTCGGTCGGCACGTCCTTCACGCTGTGCACCGCAACATCGATGGACTCCTCCAGCAGCGCCTCCTCCAGCTCTTTGATAAAAATTCCCTTTCCGCCAATCTGCGTCAGTGGCGCTTGCGGCATCTTGTCGCCGCTGGTCTTGATGATGACAATTTCCGCTTCCATGCCGGTGGCGGCAAACAGTTTCTTGCGAACGGATTCCGCCTGCCATTTGGCAAGCATGCTGCCGCGCGTGCCAATCCGCAGGATTCTCACGGCTTCTCCCGATTCGAAAGAAACAGATCGCGCAATGCTTCGACGTTTTGAATCTTCCGCCGGAGTTCTTTCTCGCCTCGCAGGCGTTCCGCCGGCCCCACAAGCAGCTTCTCCAGCATCTCATCCATCAATTTTTCCACGTGAGCGCGATCCGTCTCCGTCAGATGCTTCATCGGCTCCATGCGTGACCGGATGAATGACGCGCGTTCCTCCCGCATCTTCACGCGGAGCGCATCAACAAGCCCGACCAGCTCGACGCTCGCCTGCCAGGATAGGAATTTAGTGACATGCTCGTCGACGATGCCCTGAGCCCGGGGAACCTCGCTTTCGCGAGCGTTGCGATTCTGCTGTACGATCTCGCTCAGGTCATCCGTATTGTAAACGTAGACGTTGTAGAGCTCCCCAACGCTTGGGTCAATATTCCGGGGTACACCTAGGTCCATCAGGAACAACGCGCGATTTCCGCGCGCCGCCATCGCCCGCTCGACGATATCGCGGCGCAGAACTGGTTCATCAGCGCTGACCGACGACACCACCACATCCGGCGATTGCAGCGCTGTTTCCCACTCACCCCACCCGACGACCTTTCCGCCGAACTGCCTGGCCAGCTCGTCCGCGCGGTCGCGCGAGCGGTTCATCACATGGAGCTGCGCGATCCCACGGTCCCGGAGTTGAGAGACCACTTGCTCGCTGATCGTACCCGCCCCCAACACCAGCGCCCTGCGCTCGCTCAGTTTTCCAAAAATGCGTTCCGCGAGTTTCACCCCCGCGGATGCCACGGACATTGGCCGCGTGCCAAGCTCCGTTTCCGTGCGCACGCGCTTCCCGACTTCCAACGCACCCTGGAAGAGACGATTCAGCACGGGCCCTGTCGCGCCTTGCTCGTGCGCGAAACGATACGCTTCCCGCACCTGTCCCAGGATCTCCGCTTCGCCCAGCATCATAGAATCGAGGCCCGCGGAAACTCGAAAGAGATGGCGCACGGCCTCGTGATCGTAGTGGTGGTAGAGCGACACGCTGAGGATATCTGCACGCACCGAATGGAACTCGCTCAGAAAAGTAGAGAGTCCCGGGGCACACTCATGGGAGGATTCCGGCGGCACGCCGTACACCTCGCTGCGATTGCATGTAGAGAGCACCAGCGTCTCTTCGAGAATCCCCCGCGCGCGAAGTTCTTCAGCCGCCCGCCGGGCCTGCTCGGCCGTGAAAGACACCCTCTCACGCACCTCAACGGGCGCCGTGCGGTGATTCAGTCCCACAAGAACAATTTCCATACCGAGGTTCGATCGCTCCTAAAAGTAACGGTGGCTATGCGAGAGATATAGATTTACGACCGTAAAGCTCAGCACCACAATCAAGAAATTGAAGATGCACAATCTTGAAGCGCGCGCCCCGCGCCACGCCCCAGTGCCCGCCAGACGGAGGTAAAGCACATACAGCAGGAGCACGAGCAGCGTGACCACGTATTTCGGATCGTAAAACGAATATTCGCTGCTCAGCCGGTCCACCCAGACGAATCCCAATGCTGTTCCAATCGCAATGGAAACCAGCCCCACTAGAACGCTCGACTTGCTCATGCGCTCCAGCAATTCAAGCGGCGGCAACCGCCAGACCATGTTGCCAAGTTTGTGGCTTCGAAGCAGGCGTTCCTCTCCCAGAAAAATCAGACTGAGAACAAAAGAGAGCGCGAACGCCGCATACGCGAGGATGCTCAAGGTAACGTGAAACGCGAACGTGGCCCCGTGCGCCGCGGGCGGCGAAAGCCGGTCGGCCGGGGCAAGATGCGCGGCCAGAAAGAACACTAGGATAAAGGGCATAACGAAGGCCCCGACAGATCGCTGCCGGTGATACACCTCCAGGCCCAGATACGTCAGTGCTAGAAGCCAGCCGAAGAGCGACATGGATCCGTACAAGTCATGGTACGGAACCGTGTGCAAGCCGCGGGACCTCTCCAAAAGTGCAAAATAGTGCGCCATCAGGCCCAGCCCCAACAGCAGAGTGCCCAATCTACCCGTGAGCTTCTTCCCAGTAGCCAGGAAGCGAACATACAAACCAAAACTCATGAGATAGGCAAGCACCGTCAAAATAGGGAATAAATGATTCATTCTTTGTACCTGAGTCCCGGGCTCATCTGCCGCACCGAATTAACAACTGCCCTTCTCCACAAAACCCTCCTGATTCTTCAACCTTTCGAGTATAGCCCACCCTTGCACGCGCTAGCACAATTCGATACCCCCTTGGTACTCGTATCTGCAAGACCGGCTGGGATTTGCTATTCTTGATGTGGTCAGACGAAATATGACCCAACAAACGGCATCGATTAACCGAAAAGAGTTATTCCTTCGCGCCTGCCGCGGGGAGGTCCTTCCGCGAGTTCCCGTGTGGATGATGCGCCAGGCGGGCCGGTACCTTCCGGAATACCGCGAAATCCGTGCAAAGCATGCATTCCTTGAGGTTTGCAAGACGCCGCAACTTGCGGTCGAAGTCTCCATCCAGCCCTTTCGCAGGCTTGGTGTTGATGCGGTCATTGTTTTCTCGGACATTTTGATTCCAGCCGAAGCCATGGGCCTGCAGTTGGAACTCGGCGACGCCGGGCCAAACTTGCCGAATCCAGTGCGCTCCAAGGCGGATGTCGCCCGGCTCAAGATCTTTGACCCTGAAACGGAAACGGGCTTCCTGCCCGAAGCCATCCGGCGCATCGTGAAATCCGTCGGTCCAGAAGTTCCCGTTTTGGGTTTTGCGGGGGCTCCGTGGACTCTTGCCTGTTACATGGTGGAAGGCCAGACCAAGGAAGGATTCGCCACGGTAAAGAGTTTCCTCTACCACGAGCCCAAAACCTTCCGCGAGCTGCTGCATCGCATCGCTCAGGCAACGATTCCCTATCTGAAGGCGCAAATCGCGGCAGGGGCAACGGCAGTCCAGTTGTTCGATACCTGGTGTGGCGAACTGAATCTGCAGGACTACGAAGACTTCGCTCTCCCGGCCGTCCAGGAGATCATCGCGGGCCTCAGCGGCTCGGTCCCCGTGATTTATTACACAAAAGCGTCTCAGCATCTGCTTCCAGCCGTGGCCCGCTCCGGCGCGCATGTCCTCAGCGTCGATTGGCGCGTGGACTTAGCAGTGATTCGGAAGTCGCTGGGTCCAAAAATCGCGTTGCAAGGGAATGTCGATCCGGGCGTCTTGTTTGGCCCTCACGAGAAAATTCGCGACGTAACTCTGGGCGCCATCAATTCCCTTAGTGGCCACGGTCACATCCTCAACCTTGGCCACGGCATTTTGCAGCATACGCCGGTCGAGAATGCCCAGCTATTTATCGAGACGGGCCAGCGAGCGGTACTTCACCATGCAAGACCCGCTGTGCAGGTGCGGTAGGAGACACAAAGCATGACACTCGCACATCCAACCCTGCAGCAAATGAGCGGTGAGCTCCACGTCGGCGAGGAATTTCTCGCCAAGTACAATCGTCCGGGGCCGCGCTATACCAGCTACCCCACGGCGCCGGTCTGGAACGACGCCTTTGGCCCAGCCGATCTCGAAAGGGTGCACGAAGAGGCCGAGCGTGCCAGGACGCCCGTTTCGCTGTACATGCACATTCCCTTCTGCGAAAGCCTCTGCCTCTTTTGCGCGTGCAACGTCGTCATCCAAAAGAACAAGAGTGTCGCGCCACCCTATCTTGAGGTGTTGAAGCGGGAGATGGAACGCGTCAGCCGCAGCGTCTCGAAGAATCGCCCGGTGGTCCAGTTCCATTGGGGCGGCGGCACACCGACGTACCTGACACCCGAACAGATTGAGGACCTGTTCGCATTCACGAAAGAGCATTTCCATTTCGACGCCGACAGTGAAATTGGCATCGAGGTCGACCCACGCGTGACCTCCCGCGAGCATCTGGAAACTCTGCGCAAACTTGGCTTCAACCGTCTCAGCATGGGCATTCAGGACTTCCATGCCGATGTGCAAGAGGCGGTGCGCCGCATCCAGCCTTACGAAATGACGCGCGACCTGCTCTTCGCCGCGCGCGAACTCGGCTTCGATAGCATCAATGTCGATTTGATTTACGGCCTTCCCTACCAAACGGCAGACACTTTTGCCCATACCGTGGATCAGATTCTTGGACTCGCTCCGGATCGCATTGCCCTCTTCAGCTACGCGCACGTGCCATGGTTGAAGAAACAGCAAGGCTCATTCGCCGCGCATCTCCCGGAAGGTATGGAAAAATTTGAGATCTTCCGCGTGGGCCTGCTCAAGTTTCTCGAGGCCGGCTATCTCTACATCGGCATGGACCACTTCGCGAAGCCTGGAGACGAGCTTGCCGTCTCGCAACAAAACCGCACACTGCACCGCAATTTTCAAGGCTACACCACCAAAGCGGGCGCCGACCTCTACGGCATGGGCATTACCGCGATCAGCGGCATTCGAGACGCCTACGCGCAAAATTACCGCGATATTCCTTCCTGGGAAAAGGCCGTGGCCGAGCGGGGCCTCGCTACCATGCGCGGCTATCAGCTTTCGAACGAGGATCGTCTGCGCCGCACCGTCATCAGCCGCCTGCTGTGTCACACCATCGTGATCAAGGACGAGATTTCACGCGAATTCAGCATCGATTTTGACCGGCATTTCGCGGAAGAGCTTCGCCGCCTGGAACCGTCTCGCGAGGATGGCCTCGTGCTCCTCGAGCGCGGCGAAATTCGCGCCACCTGGCTCGGCCGCATCTTCATCCGCAATCTGGCCATGGTTTTCGACCCGTATCTCGAAAAACAGCAGCTCATCGCCAAGCCGCTCTTTTCGAAAACTCTCTGATCCCACAAGGATGCTCACATCTCCGTGACCCGTCACGTCCCAGCACTGGTGGTCGGCGGTGGCCTCTCCGGCCTGGTCTGCGCCTACACGCTGCGTAAAGCTCGGATTGACGCACAACTGGTCGAGGCCTGTCCCCGTCCCGGCGGTGTCATCAGCTCCGTAGCGCGCGACGGTTTCCTCCTGGAACGCGGCCCCCAAAGCTTTAGCGGCACCATCCAGCTCCGCCAGCTATGCGCGGACCTCGGCATCTCTGACCAAGTCGTTCAAGCCCCTTCACGTGCTCCGCGATATGTACTGATCGACGGCGAACTCCGTCCCGTGCCCCTCAGTCCGCCCGCGTTTTTTATGAGTTCGCTCATCGATGGCTCGACCAAATGGGCCCTCTTCCGCGACATCCTCGGGAAAAGTATTCCTCCCGATGCTGACGAATCCGTCGCTGCCTTCATCCGCAGAAAATTTTCGACACAGCTGCTCGATCGCCTGGTGGGCCCTTTCGTTTCTGGGATTTATGCGGGAGATCCTGAGCGGCTCAGCGTTCGAAGCGCGTTCCCACAACTCTACGAAGCCGAAAAGGCTGCAGGCAGCATCATTCGCGGCATGATTCGCCTGGCAAAATCCAAGAAAGGCCCTCGGGAGCGTCCCACCCTGCAATCCTTTCGCGAAGGCAGCGAAACGCTTGTGCGCGCGCTGGCGAATAAACTCGGCACTGCGCTGCTTACCCAAACAAGCGTTACAGGAATCTCTTGCCGAAAGGACGGTCTGTTCGATGTTCGCCTGGAAGGCCATGGCGGCGACGAATCTGTTTCCACTGGATCTTTAATCCTAGCTACGCCCACTGACGTCACTGGGAGGCTGCTCTCCCGGCTCGATTCGTCATTCGAATCACTGCTGACTTCCATCGACTACGCTCCCGTCGCCGTCGTCTCTCTAGGTTATCGCAAAAAAGATGTCGGGCACTCTCTCGATGGCTTCGGCTTCCTTGTCCCTCGCTCGGCCCGGCTCCGCGTCCTCGGCGCAGTCTGGAACTCGTCGCTTTTCCCCGGCCGGGCGCCGGCAGGTAATGCGCTTCTAACAAGCTTTGTGGGAGGCGCAACCGATCCAGCAGCAGCGATGTTGGAGCCGCAAAAACTCGTTAGCCTGGTCCACAGTGAGATCTCGCCCCTGCTCTGCATTGCCGGCGAGCCCGTCTTTTCAAATGTTACAGTCTGGCCGCGCGCCCTGCCGCAGTACAATCTCGGTCATGCCGGCTGCCTTGCCCGAATCGAGCAGCTTCGCGCGCAATTCCCCGGCATCTGGCTCGCCGGCAATTATCTGCGAGGACCCGCCATCGGCTCGTGTATCGACCAGGCCTTGGCCGTTGCCGAAGAAGTGCGCGAGCGCCGCCCCTAATACCTAATAGATGTTTGCCCACCCGTAGGGGCGCAGCATGCTGCGGCCCTGCTTGGCAACCCACGCCGATGTGAACTCAGTTTCCCGCCTTTCCGCTCCATCACCGAACTCTTTGCGAGAATTGCGCCCCAAATCTCTATTTCCCCTTCCTCGAGTCCGTGCCGTACCTCAGCGCCAAGCGCGTCTTCCGCCGCTCCGCTGCTTCCCGGTATCGCCGCCGCTCCCCTGCTGTTTTTAGGATGAGTGGCGGCACCGGCTTGGGCATCCGGGTGTGCTCGTCAACCGCCACAAACGTCACATACGCCGTCGTCGTATGCTTCCGCTCTCCGGTCATCGCATTCTCTGAGTAGACCTCGACGCCCACCTCCATCGAGGTGCGGAACACTCGATTGACCTGCGATTTCAAGTTCACAATTTCGCCAAGATTTACCGCATTGCGGAAATCGATGTAATCCACCGACGCCGTGACCACATAGCTGTTCGAATGCCGGTGCGCCGCCAGCGCCCCCGCCATATCAACAAGGTGCATCACCTGTCCACCAAGGAGTTTTCCCAGTGGATTCGTCTGCGCAGGCAGAACGATTTCCGTCATCTCTGACCGTGACGCGCTCACCGGCTTCCCCGGCGGCTTGCTTTCTTGCTTGCGATTCCCCGGGCTCTTCCGTTTCATTCCCATCTTCATCTCCTGCCTGAAATACAGCTCAGTCCGTTTTTCGCCGCGCCGCAGATCCACCCTCCAGGTTCACCCGGACAAACGAACAGAGCACAGTTTCACCCAGTCAACTTTCTCTTGTGCCTTCAACTTTTAACTGTCGACTGTCAACTTCCTTTCTCGTCTTTCCCCCGCCCACGTATAATACGAGACCACCCAATGACGGAACAAAAGAAAACCCGCCGCCAGATGCTGGAAGAGCTCGTATCCAAAAAGCCCGATGACGCTCTCTCCCGCTACGGGCTCGCTATGGAGTGCATGAACAGTGGCGACCCCGCCGCAGCCGACGCGCATTTTCGAACGCTTCTGGAACGTAATGCGGATTACATTCCCGCTTATCTGATGTACGGCCAACTCCTCGCCCGCGAATCCCGCACCAACGAAGCCAAGCAGATTCTCTCAAACGGCATCGCCGCCGCCGCCAAAAAAAGCGATCAACACGCCAGCTCCGAAATGGAAGCCCTCCTGAGCGAACTCTCCTGAATAGCTTGGCAGTCAACTTAGCAGGGTGAATTGGATCAGGCAGCACTTGCGCATCAAAGCGTTCTAGGGACTCTCCGAGAACGCTGTGAAAACGCGAATCTGGACGGCCATCACCGTCTATGTGCTGGTGGCCATGGTGCGCAAACGTCTGGGACTGAACTTGGAACTCCACACCATGCTGCAAATTCTGAGCCTCGCCCTGTTCGAGAAAATCCCTTTGATTCAAGTGCTTGCGCAAACCGCCCCGCAATTCGAGGCACCCGATGCCGCTAAACAATTGCAAATGTTCACCCCTTAGCCGGACACTACTGGCCGCTGGAAGCCAGTCACCAATCACGAGTCACCGGTCACTTCCTCTGGTATCATCTCTACCTGGGACCCATGCGGCCTGAACGTATTCCTCTGTTTCCGCTGAACGTCGTCCTTCTTCCCGGCGCGGACCTTCCCCTGCATATTTTCGAGCCGCGTTACCGCGAAATGGTGAAAAACTGTCTGGAAGAAAAGTTGGAATTCGGCATGCTTCTTTCTCTTCCGAAGGGCGTCGCGCGAGTCGGCTGCACCGCCGAAATCGTCGACGTCGTAAGACGCTACGAAGATGGTCGCATGGACATTCTCACTGCCGGCCGCGCTCCCTTTCGTGTGGTGGAAGTCGTCACCGAAGACCCGCTTCTGGAAGGCCACGTCGATTACCTGGAGGACCGGGAAACTCCCGCCAATCCGCGCGTCCAGCGCGAACTCGTCGAACTCTTCGAAGCCTGCCACACGCTGATCTTCGACGACTATCCGAAGAATCTCCAAGGCGCCTCACCTGAGGAACTCTCTTATCTCGTTGCCGCCACGCTGCCGATGGACCTATTGTGGAAGCAGCAAATCCTGGAGCTTCGGTCGGAGGCGGACCGCCAGGAGCGCCTGGTAGCGTACCTCCGCGAGTGGGCCCCGCATCTACAGAAGTCAGGGGCCATGCGCCAACGCGCTGGTGGTAACGGACATGGCCTGAATTAGTTTGGTGTGGTGCGGTCCCCGGCCCAGGCGGGGACTGCGGAACGGGACCGAAATGACGTCAAGCACATCGATGCAATCTTCAGCACATTCCAGACCGCGCACCCTGGGCGAGCTAAGGGGCATTCCCGATTTTGATCCCCGCGGCGCATCCCGCTCCGTCAAGGATGAAATCCGCCGCAATCTGCTTCGTGCCATCGAAAAGGGCGAAACGCTTTTCCCCGGCGTCCACGGCTACGAAGACACCGTCGTCCCGCAAATCGTCAACGCCCTGCTTTCCCGCCACAATTTCATTCTTCTCGGCCTGCGCGGCCAGGCCAAGAGCCGCATCCTGCGTGGTTTGACCAACCTATTGGATCAGGAGATGCCCGTCGTCGCTGGCTGCGAAATCAACGACGATCCCTTGAAACCCATCTGCCGCGCTTGCCGCGAAAAAATCGCCACCGATGGCGACAACACTCCCGTCTCCTGGATGCCCCGCGAGAATCGCTTCGTCGAAAAACTCGCCACCCCCGACGTCACCATGGCCGACATCATCGGCGACGTCGATCCCATTCGCGCCGCGCGCGGCGGACGCGACCTCTCCGACGAACTCACCATCCACTACGGCCTTCTCCCCCGCGCCAATCGCGGCATCTTTGCCATCAATGAGCTCCCCGACCTCGCCGGAAAAATTCAGGTTGGCCTCTTCAACATCATGCAGGAAGGCGACATTCAGATTAAGGGCTATCCCCTGCGCCTCCCGCTCGATGTTCTCCTCGTTTTCACCGCCAATCCCGAGGATTACACCGCGCGCGGAAAAATCATCACTCCGCTGAAAGACCGCATCGGCGCCGAGATTCGCACCCATTATCCCGCCAGCCTCGAAGAAGGAATGACCATCACGGCGCAGGAAGCCTGGGTGGGCCGCGATTCCGGCAAGAAGATCGACGTCCCGCATTACTTACGCCAGGTCGTGGAAGAAATTGCCTTTCAAGCTCGTGAAGACAAGCGCGTCGACCGCCGCTCCGGCGTCAGCCAGCGTCTGCCCATCACTACGCTCGAAAGCCTCGTCAGCAGCGCCGAGCAGCGCGCCGCTCGCAACGGCGAAAAGTCAGTCGTAGCCCGCGTCGCCGATGTCTACGCCGCCCTCCCCGCCATCACTGGAAAAATGGAGCTTGAATACGAAGGCGAACTCAAAGGCGCGGACACCGTCGCCCGCGAACTCATTCGCACCGCCGTCGGCCGCGTCTTCAGCAAGCATTTCACCGATGTCAACTTCCAGCCCGTCATCCAATGGTTCGAACTGGGCGGCGAACTAAAGCTTGCAGATCTGGCAACCACCAGCGAGCGCCATCAGCAGCTTGCGAGAATCCAAGGTCTGATGGAACACATAAACCGCCTCGGCGTCCAGGATCGCAAAGACGCCGGCGCCGCCGCGGCCGCCGCCGAAATGATCCTCGAAGGATTATGGGCCCATCGCCGCATCGGCCGTAGCGAAGAGCGCGGCTACTTCGCCGAAAAACCCAAACAACCCGATCAGCGGGAACGCGAAACTCCCGGCCGCCCGCCGCGCCGCCAATTCAACTGATGCCCACAATGCACAATTCCGCCGCCGTTTGTAGGGGCGCAGCATGCTGCGCCCCTACTTGGCGCGATCTCGGCATCGTCGGCCCCCTTTACGGTGCACTCGCACCGATGAGCCCCTCCACGAGTCAGCAGTCCCGAGTCACCAGTCACCTCCCCATCAACTTTCAACTTTCGACTTTCAACTTCCAAAGGCCGCGCCCATGAAATTCATCCGCTACGGCAAATACGTCGGCGAACCCGCCGACGCCATCGACCTCGAAGAACTCATCAAGCGCCTCGGCGATTTCTTTCTCCAAAGCGGTTTCGAGTCGCAATACTACGGCGTCTCTCAGATGGATCCCGAGCGCTCCATGGAAGCTCTGCGCGAAGCCATCCTTCGCGCCCTCCAAGAAGGCGACCTGCTTCCCGAAGACGCCATGAGCGACGAACTCCGCAAAATGCTTCGCGATCCCAGCGCCTTGAACAGCCAGGCCGTCAACGATCTCCTCGATAAACTCACCGAGCGCCTCGCCAACGAAGGCTTCATCAATCCTCAACAGCCTCCGCAAGTCACGCCCCCGCCGCAAACTTCCGCCCGCGGCCAACTCGGCGAGCCGCAAGACCGCCAGACCGAAGCCCGCTTCGAAATCACCGACAAGACCATTGATTTCCTTGGATTCAAGACCCTGCAAGATCTGCTCGGCTCTCTCGGCCGCAGCAGCTTCGGCCGCCACGACACCCGCGACCTCTCCACCGGCGTCGAATCCGGCGGCGCCTCACGCCACTACGAATTCGGCGACACCCTCAACATGGACATCAGCGAAACGCTTTTCAACGCCGTCCGCCGCGAAGGCGCCAAGGTCCCCATCGAGATGACTTACTCCGATCTCATGGTCCACCAATGCGAATACCAAAGCTCCTGCGCTACCGTGGTCCTTCTCGATTGCAGCCACAGCATGATTCTCTACGGCGAAGATCGCTTCACGCCCGCCAAACGCGTGGCCATGGCGCTCTCGCATCTCATTCGCACGCAATATCCCGGCGATACGCTGAGCCTCGTGCTGTTCCATGACTCCGCAGAAGAAGTCCCCCTCAGCGAACTGGCCCGCGTCCAGGTCGGCCCGTATTACACCAACACCCGCGAAGGCCTTCGTCTGGCCCAGCGCATCCTCCTCCGCCAAAAAAAAGACATGCGCCAAATCGTTATGATCACCGACGGCAAACCCTCCGCCCTCACCCTCGAAGACGGCCGCATCTACAAAAACGCCTTCGGTCTCGACCCCTTCGTCGTCGGCCAAACTCTCGAAGAAGTCAACAAGTGCAAGCGCGCCGGCATCATGATCAACACCTTTATGCTGGCCAGCGACTATTCCCTCGTCCACTTCGTCCAGAAGATCACCGAAATGTGCCGCGGCAAAGCCTACTTCACCACTCCCTACACCCTCGGCCAATATCTCCTCATGGACTACATGTCCCGCAAAACCAAACAAATCCACTGATCTCTCTCCGCTTGCCCATCCGGCCATTTCTCTCTTCGATTTCTCCGTGAACTCTGTGTTAGGTCCTTTTCTTGAATTTAACTCTTATCTTTCAACTCTTACCTCTCAACTCTCGGCTTCCCTCCCCCTGCCTTTTTCCCTTCGTAAAAAACCTGTTACCATTTCCCTCTCATGTCCCTCCAGCGCTGTGCCACCTGCGGCAAGGAATTCGAACGCGGCTTCGGCGATTCGTCCTCTTCCCTCCATTGCCCCGCCTGCGTCCAGCAACTCGCGCAATCCACTCGCGCCTCGCTGCCCCCGCCGGCGGACACACTTTTGCCCGCTTCATTCCCTGTGACCGTCGCTCTCATCGCTGCGAGCGTTCTGGTGTTCGTCATCATGGTCCTCCGCGGAGTCTCCGCCTTCAGTCCCACTCCGCAGCAAGCCATCTCTTTCGGCGCAGATTTTGGCCCGCTCACGCTCAACGGCCAGTGGTGGCGCCTCCTCACCAGCATGTTCGTCCACTTCGGCCTGATTCACCTCGGCCTCAATATGTGGTGCCTCTGGAATCTTGGCCGCGCGGCCGAGCA
>WNGI01016135.1_pt1 | contig 15742 bp, 11 predicted proteins | sample 5400621 | NCBI WGS metagenome assembly WNGI01 (sample SAMN13153374, study PRJNA577476) | soil metagenome | isolation source: 20 cm soil or saprolite under Garry oak tree replicate 1 | place: USA:California | collected 2016-06-15 | reverse complement strand
CTGCGGGTCAAGCGAGACTACGGCGACCTCCCGCTGCTGATCACGGAGAACGGCGCTGCCTTCCAGGACCGGCTCGCCGACGGTGCCGTCGCCGACAGTCGTCGCGTCGCGTACCTGCGTGCGCACATCGCAGCCGTCGAGCAGGCGCGGGCCGAGGGAGTCGACGTTCGCGGCTACTACGTCTGGTCGCTGCTCGACAACTTCGAGTGGGAATGGGGCTACGCGCAGCGGTTCGGGATCGTCTACGTCGACTATCCGACCCAGCGCCGGATCCCGAAGCAGAGCGCGCTCTGGTATCGCGACATGATCGCGCGAAGGAACGGAGGCTGAGATGGCGGAGCTCGAGTTTCGCGGCCTGCGTAAGGCGTTCGCCGGCGGGACGGTCGCCGTCGAGGACTTCGACCTGCTCATTGCCGACGGCGAGTTCCTGGTTCTCGTCGGCCCGTCGGGATCCGGGAAGACGACGGTTCTGCGGATGGCGGCAGGTCTCGAGCGCGCCAGCTCCGGCGACGTCCTGCTCGGCGGGGAGGTCGTGAACGACGTCGCGCCGCCCGATCGCGACATCGCCATGGTCTTCCAGACCTACGCCCTCTATCCGCACATGACGGTGTACGACAACATGGCGTTCGGCCTCAAGCTCCACGGCCTGAAGAAGGCCGAGATTCGACCGCGCGTCCAGTCGGCCGCGAAGATGCTCGAGCTCGACGAGCTGCTCAAGCGCAAGCCCTCGCAGCTCTCGGGCGGGCAACGCCAGCGCGTCGCGATGGGACGAGCAATCGTGCGCGAGCCCGCGGCTTATCTCATGGACGAGCCGCTCTCAAACCTCGACGCGAAGCTGCGCGTCGAGATGCGCACGTATCTGGCCGAGCTGCACCAGCGGCTACGGACGACGACGCTCTACGTGACGCACGACCAGACCGAGGCGATGACGATGGGCGACCGCGTGGCCGTCATGCGGGACGGGCGGCTCCAGCAGGTCGACATTCCGCAGGTGCTCTACGACCGGCCCGCGAACGCCTTCGTCGCCGGCTTCATCGGCTCACCGGCGATGAACCTGGTCCAGGCGCGCCTCACGGCGGGCGAGGGGATAGCGACCATCGAGCTCGGCGAGGTCGTGCTCCCGCTGCCGCGTTCGCTGCTCGCTCGGCGGCCCGGCCTGGCGCACTACGCCGGCCGCGACGTCGTCGTCGGCATCCGGCCGGAGGACATCGAGGACGCGTCGCTCGTTCCGTCGGCCAACGGGAGCTCGCTCCCGGTTCGCGTCACGCTTGCGGAGGCGCTCGGTTCCGAGGTGATCGCGCACTTCCCGCTCGGGGGAGTGGTCGCGACGGCTGCTGCCGAGGTTCCCTCCGATGCGCCTTCGGTCGAGGCCGCGCCGGCCTCCGGCGCGGTGTTGACTGCCCGGCTGAGCCCGAGGAGCGGTGCGCGCACCGGGCAGCCCCTGCGGGTCGTGATCGACCTCGAACGGCTCCACTTCTTCGACCCGGAGACCGACCAGGCGATCCGGTGACCCGGGCGTCCGGGCTCATCTCGGGGCAGCCGCCCGGCACAATGTCGCTCGGCCCCCGTAGCTCAGTGGATAGAGCAGCGGTTTCCTAAACCGCGTGCGCATGTTCGATTCATGCCGGGGGCACTTCGTCTACTGAGTCCCGGTGTCGAGATGGAAGTCGACGTGGGCAATCCGCCCCCGCGGCACCCGAACCACCCGCGGCGTCAGTCCCGTTCCGACCGGCCGCGCCACCGCCTTCACCCCGTACGTTCCCGCCCTGAGCCGGACGGAGTAGCGGCCGCTGCTCGTCGACTTCACCGTGGTGACCACCCTGCCGGCACGGGTGAAGCGGAGCAGGACTCCGCTCGCCGGTTCCTCGCAGGAATCGGTCCGACAGACGGGCGTCGATCGGAGCACCAACCCGCGAAGGCCGGAGATCCGCGTTGCTGCGCTCGCACCGCCTAGCGAGAGCATCGGCGCCGCGAGTGCTACCGCACCTACGACTGCCAAGCGCACGATCCCTTACTGTATCCGCTCGGGTTGAACCTGCGCGGGCCGCGCAGGTCGCTCGAAATACCGTGCTGGCTACTACAGGGGAGGGCACGACGATGCACAAACCTTCGACCTATGCGGGCCACGGGCTAATGAGGCTGGCCGGCGGACTCGCGCTTGTCATCGGCCTTGTTGCCGCGGCGACGGGCGCAGCGGCGGCCAAGAGCTCGGTGGGAGTCACCCAGACCGCACAGGCTGCGGCCAAGCCGAAGCCGACGATCATCTGGGACACGGCCCATGACGTGTCGCCGCCGCTCCGGGTCCTCGCGGCGAACAGAGTTGCACCCGATGCCGAAGACCCGGCGGACGAGCTCGACCTCGGCCCGATCGCGGGTGCCGACAGCGGCTACTCGGCCGATGGCGCGCTGCAGTCGGGGCTGCTGCCGGCGACGATCCCTTCGACACAACAGAACTTCGAAGGGCTGAGCAACCAGGATAACTTCAACATCTTCGGCGGCCGCGTGAACCCGCCGGACCCGGACGGCGAGGTCGGGCCGAACAACTACGTCGAGATGGTGAACCTCACGTTCGCCGTCTACGACAAGTCCGGGAACAGGCTCCTCGGGCCGGTCGACACAGGCACGCTCTGGAGCGGATTCGCGGTGCCGGACTGCACCGACCCGTCGGGCGACCCGGTCGTCCTCTACGACCAGATCACCGACCGCTGGATCCTCTCCCAGTTCACGACGAGCGGGCTTGACGATCCAAGCAAGCCGTTCTGGAACTGCGTCGCGGTCTCGACGACGAGCGACCCCACAGGGAGCTATTACCGCTACGCCTTCGAGACGGGTCACTTCCAGTTCTTCCCGGACTACCCGAAGTACGGCAACTGGACGGACTCATACGTTCTCACGACGCGCGAGTTCGGACCAACGGTCGAGTACGGGATCGGGGTGTACGCCCTGGAGAAGAACAAGATGGTGAACGGCCAGCCGGCACGGGCCGTGAACTTCTTCCTCGACGGAAATGACCCGGCCATGCTGCCGCTCGTCGGCGACGGGCTTCTCCCGGCCGACATCGACGGGAAGCAGAAGCCGAAGACCGATGCGGCGATTCCGATCGTCGGGACACAGGACGACGGCGCCGGCTACGGCGCCACGTTCGACGCGCTCAACATCTGGGACCTCAACGTCAAGTGGAACTCGGTGGCCAGCGCGTCACTGACGCTGAATTCGCAGCTACCGACGGCCGCCTTCGACTCGATCTTCCCGTGCGCGCCGACTTCGCGTGACTGCCTGCCGGAGCCGGGCATCTCTAACCCCGCGCAGTACCTCGACATCCTGTCCTACCGGCAGCGGCCGACGTTCCGGCTCGCGTACCGCAACTTCAAGGACCACGAGTCGCTGGTCACGAGCCAATCGGTCGAGGCGACGCCGGGCGTTGCCGGCGAGCGCTGGTACGAGATCAGGCGGGTCGGTGGGACGTACAGCCTGTATCAGCAAGGCACGTACGCGCCGGGCGACGGCGTTCACCGCTGGATGGGAAGCATCGCCCAAGACAAGAAGGGCGACATGGCCCTCGGGTACAGCGTCGTCAACGGAGTCGACGTGTTCCCCGGCATCCGCTACACGGGCCGCCTCGCCGGCGATCCGCTCGGGCAGATGACCCTGGGCGAAGGAACGATCATCGACGGCTCGGGCGTTCAGACGACGACGAACTCGCGCTGGGGCGACTACACCGACATGACGGTCGACCCGGTCGACGACTGCACGTTCTGGTATGTCAACGAGTACTACACGGCCGCCGGGCAGGCATCGTCCGCGGCCGGCTGGCAGACGCGGATCGCCAGCTTCAAGCTGCCGGGGTGCTGATCCGCTGACGAGACCTGGGCCGGCGCGGCGAGTTCCGTCGCGCCGGCCCCGGCCCACCATGACGCAAGGATCGACGGTCCGGGCCCGTCAGGCCTCTACAAAGGCCGCCGCGAGCGGCCCGTCCCACGGCGTTTCCTAAACCGCGTGCGCATGTTCGATTCATGCCGGGGGCATTGTCCCAAGAGGGCTCTGCTCAGTGGACGGTGTGCGCCTTCGAGAACCGTGCCGTCAGCGCTGCCTTGAGCGCCGGGTCGTGGCCGGCGAACCAGGACCTCCCTGTCGCCGCCACGACTACGTCGGGATGGAATGTGACGCGCGGATCGTTGGCCCCGAGTCTGCTCTTCACCCACCAGGTTGTGGCTATCTCGACGCGGAGCCCGCTCTTTGGCAGGTCAAGTGGCTCGACATCGCCATAGAGGTTCGGCGCGCCTCCGCTGTTCTCGCCGACGAGCAGGTAGCGCGTCGCGGCCTCGAGATCGCCCATGAAGTTAGCCGCTGCGGAGAACGTCGCTCGGCCGGCGAGTACGACGAGTTTCTTGTGCTTGCGCGCGAGCCTCTTGAGCGCGTGAATCAACGGGGGGTACGTTCTGTTGTCGCCGCCGCGGTTGTTCCGTAGGTCGACGACAACGCGCCGCACCTTCGGCTTCGACGCGAGCCGCACTACTCGGACGGCGACGCCGCTCGTGTCGACGGTCGTGGTGTTGTACGCGAGGTAGACAACGTGGCCGTGCGCGAGCCGCGACACGCGCGTCTCCGCTCGCCGGTCGGCAGCGTAGGCGACACCGTTTGGCCACATCGGCGGACCAATGCCGTCGAACGCGCGTGAGTATGCGCGGGCGCTCACCGGCGTCGGTGTCCGTTCGACTTGGGAGCCGCTGCGGAGGGTGAAATCGAAGCTCGGCGCAATGCCGAGCCCATTCAGCACCTCTTCGCTCAGTAGGTACATACCGCCCACGTTGCGAATGCCGCTTGTTGTGTTGTCGTGCGGCACGAGCGGCGCCACTCGCGCGAGCAGCTGCGCGATCGGGATGCCGCCGACTGCCGTCAGGCGCGCACCGACGAGGTGGTGGCCGCCGAGCTGGCCGATGACGTAGACGCCATCCGCGAACTCGTAGACGAGGAAGGGATATTCGTGGAACGCCCGGCTGTTGCCCGGATCGAGCGGGAAGATGCCGGTGTGGCCATTGCGGTTGCCGAGCGACGCGACGAGCTCCATGAAGCCGACGTCGGCCTGATCTTCGTTCAGCGTCGGGAGCTTGTCTCGGAGCTGCGCGACAGCAGCGTCCCATGCTTGGACGTCCACATGGGGATGGATCAGCGGTAGCTGCTGCTGCAGCAGCGTAAGGTCGGTATCGAACGCCTGCTCCACCGCGTGCGGATGGATGTGCGGCGGCTGCCGCACCAGCGTCAGGCCCGCGGCAGCGACAACGGCGGTCCCCACGAGCGCGGCGGCGCGGATCATCGCGGACCGCGGCGCAGCGCGCGTGTGAGGCGCGCCGTCCATTCGAGCTCGTACTCGGCCCGCTCGATACCGTACCGCAATAGATGCCGGTGGTACCAGTCGTGCCCGGTGTTCGTGTTCGTCCGCCCGATCGCGCGATAGACCACCAGGCGCGCTTCGATGTCTTCTCGGAACTGGGCGATGTGGCGCAGTAGCACCTCTGGCGTGGTCAGGCCCCCGAGGAAGAGCTTGAGAAAGAAGGTATCCCGCGCCCCCGGCTCGACTTGCTCGAACCACGCGTTGAGTGCAGCACGGCCCGCCGGCGAGATCGCGTAGAGCGGCTTATCGGTCCGCCGCACCCGCACCAACCCGAGTTTCGCGAGGCGCGGCAGACATGCGAAAAGGCCGCTGCGCGCCGGCGCCCAAATGTGTCCGATCGCGTTTTCGACCGCCTTCGCGAGCGCATAGCCAGACCGCTCTCCCTCGATCGCCAACAACGCCAGAACCGCGGCCTCGGTCGTCGTCAGCTGTTCAACAGCTTGCTCGGATAGAGCAGGCACAGTCGTCGAAGTGTACTACTCCAAGACAGAGTAGTCCAACATGGACTAAGTTTCTCTCTGGTGGAGCAGACGAACGGCGGCTCGTCCGCTTTCTCTCGAGACCGGGAAACGTCCGAGGCGTAGGAGATCCTCATCCGATGGAGCGTCTCGTCCGCTTCCCTGTGAAGACGGTCCTCACCGTCCTCGGGCTCATCGTTGTGGCCTGGGCGCTGCTCCACGTCATCGTGGTCGCGCGGTCGGTGATCGTCTACATCCTGATCGCGATCTTCCTCGCGCTCGCGATCAACCCCCTCGTCGGGTTGCTGATGCGACGCGGTGTGCGTTCACGAGGCCTCGCTTCGGGGATCGCTTGCCTGCTCGTGCTCGCAGCCATCGCGGCGATCGGCTTCGCGTTCATCCCGACTCTCGTCGACAACGTGAACAACTTCGTCGACGCGGCTCCGGGATATGTCCACGACCTGACCAGGGGCAAGGGACGCCTCGGCTTCCTCGAGACTCGGTACCACGTCGTGGAGAGGCTCGAGAAATACGTGCACCAGGGCGGAGCGAAGAAGCTGCTCGGATTGTCCGGCGCCGCGATCTCGGTGACGAAGGGCGTCCTCAGCTTCATCGTCGGTGCCGTGACGGTCGCATTCCTCACCTTCTTCATGCTCCTCGAGGGACCGGCCTGGATGGAACGCTTCTACGGCCTCTTGCCGCCGGAGTCGCAGCCGCGCTGGCGCACGGTCGGCCACGGCATCTACCGCCAGGTCGGCGGCTACGTCACGGGCAACCTCGCTATCAGCCTGATCGCGGGCTCGCTCGCGACGTTCGTGCTGCTTCTGCTCGGCGTCCCCTTCGCGGTTGCGCTCGGGCTTCTCGTAGGCCTGCTCGACCTCATACCGCTGATCGGCGCGACCGTCGCCGCCGTCATCGTCGTCGCGGTCGGTTTCTTGCACTCGCTCCTCGCCGGAGTCGTCCTCATCGTCTTCTTCGTCGTCTCGAGAACCACGTCCTGCAGCCGCTGGTGTACAACCGAACGGTCGCCCTCTCGCCCCTCGCGATCCTCGTCTCGGTGCTCGTGGGCGCTGAGCTTGCGGGAGTGCTCGGCGCTCTCGCAGCGATCCCGGTCGCCGGCGCGATCCAGGTCCTGATCGTCGACTATCTGCGGGCGCGGCGCGAGCGGGCGATCGAGACTCCCGCGACGTCGTAACCGCGACTAGGACGCAGCCACCGACGGAGGAACGACTCTTCCGGGATCAGTGCGACCACTGGGTCACCGGCCGCTCCTGTGCCTCGCCGTCCACCTCGAGATCGACGCGCTCGTTGAAGAAGCAGATCAGGTCGCGGATCGACAGGGCGTCCCGCTCCGGCTCCGGATACGTCCAGGCGAGGTCTTCGTGGAGCGTGTCGCCTGCGCGCACGTGCCAGTACGAGGCGACGCCCTTGTACGCGCAGCGCGTCTTCTTCTCGCTCGGCTCGAGGAGCTCCATCCGTACGTCATCGGCAGGCAGGTAGAAGCGCGGCGGAAGACCGGACTCGAACAACGCGACCGCCCGCGTGCTCTCGGCGACCACCTCGCCGTCGACCGAGACGCGCACCGGGCGTGTCGTGCGGTACGTGTCGATGCGGTGGTACGGGTCGCGCGGGTGCCCGAACACCTGCTCGTCCTCGACCCACCACTCGTCGAGCTTCCCCCAGTAGAACGCCGCGTGACCGGCGAGGAAGGCGGCCGGCGCGATCGGCTCCGGGTACGTCCAGACCGCATCCGGCTCGAAGCAGTCCCCGACGCGAATCGAGCGGTACGACGCCTCCCCCTTGTGCGGGCACCGGGTCTGCTTGTCGCTGGGCTCGAGCAACTCGTGCCGCAGATCCTCCTCGGGCACGTAGTACACGGGGAGATGCGCAGTCTCGTACAGGAGCCTCGCGCCGAGCGTGTCGAAGACGGCTTCGCCTGCGAAGAAGCCTCGCAGCCGATGCGGCACCGGGTCGAAGAAGAGGACGGAGCCCGTCGCCGGGGCGGGCGTGAAATTGAAGTCGCCCGCCGGCTGGTTCCCGAAGGGCCCGCTGCCGGACGTGAGTCCCATGGCGAAACCCTGCCAGCCGCGGCGCGGGCTATGCGACCGAGGCATGCGACTCGCTCAGCGCCCGACGCTCGGCGAGGCGGTCGTCTGCAGTCACGTCAGGCCGGCGCGCTTCCGACCTCGTCGGCGATCGGAACTGCCAGCGCCAACGAGACGGCGTCCTCTGGCGTCATGGCTTCGCCCAGCTCAAAAGCCGCCGCAAACGCCTTCTCGCCGAGAGCGTCCTTCGCCTCCGCCACCGAGTTGTCCCAGCGTCGCTCCTCCGCCTCGTCCTGGAAGCCGAGGCCGAGCTCCTCCCGGAGTGAGCTCGCGGCCCCATAGAGTCGCGCGCCGGTCTCCATCATCTGCAGCGCGACGAGCGCTGATGCAAGTCCCGACAGGTCGCCGAACATCGTGCGAGTTCGGAACGCTCGATGCCTGCTGATCAACGCGATCGCCTCGCGGAAGTCTTTCGCAGCCCGCGTCGCATCCGAAAGGCCGAGCGCGCACCAGGCAGAGCTGCCGAGCGCGACGGCTACGCCGCTCTCGTCGCCGTTCTCGCGGAAGAGCTTCACGGCGTCGGCCGCGTACCCGATTCCCGCCTCGAAGTCGCCGGCCCTCTCGGAGAGAACCGCGAGGTTCACGGTGACGAAGGCCACGATCATGCGGTCGCCGGCCTCCACCGCCCGCTTCCCGACTTCGGCGAACTGCCGGCGGGCGCCGCCGAAATCTCCCTTGTCTATGGTCTGCAGGGCTCCTGCGTTCATCGCCCGCAGCGCTTCGTGCTCGTCGCCCTCCTGCTCGGCCGTGCGAAGCCACTCGGCCACGAGGGCGTCCGCGCGTTCCCAATCCAGCTCTCGGGAGGCGTCGGAGGAGAGGAAGTTCAGCACGGCCATCCTTGCCCGAGCCGGCGTCGACCCCCGTTCGAGAGCGAGCGTGTTCCAGGAATGCATCTCCTGGGCGAGGCCGCGAGCGCTCCCGTAGTACTCGAGGGACGAAGTCACGCGAAGCAGGATCTCGTCCTCGCGTGTGTCGCGAGCCCACTCGAGCGCTGCGCGCAGGTTGCCGATCTCGGCGTCGATGTGCCCATACGCGACGGCCATGTCGAGGTCGTCGTGCAGCAGCGGATCCTCGGCCTCCGACTGGTCGAGAAAGTACAGCGCGTGGCGCTTCCGCAGCTCCGCCTCGTCCGCGCTCTCTCTCAGCCGCTCGGACGCGTAGGCCCGGATTGTCTCGAGCATCCAGAAGCGGTCGTCCGTGTGGCGGAGCAGGCTCTTGTCGAGGAGCGACTGGAGCGTGTCGAGGTCTGCCTCCGCGACCCCCTCCGCAGCCTCGAGCGAGCAGCCGCCGCGAAAGACCGCGAGGTGCCGAAAGAGGGCCTGCTCGTCCGGCGAGAGAAGCTCGTGGCTCCAATCGATCGTCGCGCGAAGCGTCTGCTGGCGCGGTTCGGCGTCGCGGCCGCCCTTGAGCAGGTCGAGGCGCTGCGAGAGGCGGTCGAGGATCTGCGTCGGATTGAGAAGCCGGCTGCGCGCCGCGGCGAGCTCGACGGCGAGCGGCATGTGGTCGAGTCGGCGGCAGAGCTCGGCGATCGTCTCGTCGGGCTCGAGGGTAGAGCGCTTGCTGAAGAGCTCGACCGCCTCCGCCTCGGTGAGCGGCGGCACCGGGTACTCGACCTCGCCGCTGATCCGCAGCAGCTCTCTGCTCGTGACCAGGGCCCTCAGGTTCGGGCACGCCCTGAGCAACTGCCCCAGCTCGGGCGCCGCCTCCGCGACCTGCTCGAAGTTGTCCAGCACGAGCAGAAGCTCGCGCTCGGAAACGTGCTCGGCGAGACCGTTCTTCGCCCCCAGCGTCTGCGCGAGCGTCTCGGTCACGAGTGCCGGGTCGCGCAGTGGCGACAGGTCGGACCAGAAGACGCCCGCCGGAACCGTGGACACGAGCTCGGAGGCGACCTCGAGCGCGAGCCTCGTCTTGCCTGAGCCGCCCGGGCCGGTGAGCGTCACCAGGCGAGAGCCGTTCCGAAGCATGGCCAGCAGTTCCTCGCGCTCCCTCTCCCTGCCGATGAGCGAGGAGGTAGGACGCGGCAGGTTCGTGTTCGAGATCGTCTTCAGCGGCGGGAAGCGCTCGCTCCCCAGCTGGAAGAGCGGGACCGGCTCGTCGAAGTCCTTCAGCCGGTGCTCGCCCAGCTCGCTGAGCTCGCGGTTGACGAGCGCCCGCGTAGCTGCCGAGACCACGACCTGTCCCCCATGGCCCGCGGACATGATCCTGGCGGCGCGGTGCACGTCGATGCCGACGTAGTTCGACCCGTCCGGCAGTGGGACGCCGGTGTGCACGCCCATCCGCACCCGTAGCACGACTCCGTCGGGCCACTCCGCCTCCGCCAGCGCCCGCTGGCCGTCGGCAGCCGCCGCGACGGCGTCACCGGCGCTTTCGAAGGCGACGAAGAACGCGTCTCCCTCGGTTCCGACCTCGTACCCCTCGTGCCTGGTGAATGCCTCTCGCAGCAGCCGCCGGTGCTGCTCGAGCACCTCCGCGTACTGCTCCGCCCCCAGCCTCTCGAGCAGTCGCGTCGAGCCCTCGACGTCAGTGAAAAGGAGCGTGACCGTTCCAACGGGTTGCGACATGGCCGCACAACTATCTCGCCGTCGAGCGATCGAGGCAAGACGGCTGCCTGGCTGCCGGTGACCGCAGGCGCGGCCAAGGCTATGCCGGCTGGGGGCTCAGGTTGCTTTGGCGACTTCGAGCGCGATGGCGCCCCAGGCGCCGCTGGTGCCGAGGGTGACCGTGCCGCTGGCCGCGCTGGGGCCGAAGAAGCTGCCGTCGTTGGCGCCGGTCGTACCGCTGAGCTGGGCCCAGAACAGCTTCGTCGGCCAGCTCGCGGAGGACATGGAGGTGGACGTGGCCTTGGCCTCGCCGACGAGCACGATCTCCTTGCTGCCGGTCGTGAGCGAGCTGGTCAGGGTGGCGGTCGCGGTCGTGGTGCAGCTGGCGGTGCACTTGTTCGTGTTGTTGCTCTGGGCGATCGGAGTCTTCGTGTTCTCGCCCGAGAGGACGAGCACCTGGACGAGGGTGGCGCGGTTGTCGCTCGCGCTGAAGTTGACCGTGACAGCCGGGCTGCTTGTCGTGCCCGTCCCCTTCGCCCGGTAGACCCAGAGGTTCGTGAACGCCCCGGAAGCGCTGGACAGGTTGCTGGTGAGTGAGCTCACCAGCGTGGGGTTGCTGATAGCGCTCCCCGTAACGCTCGAGACTGTGTCCCCGGTCTGCGAACCGTCGCGAGCGACCAGGATCAGGACCGTCGAGCCCGACGGAGGCGTGTTGCCAGCCGAGAGTGAGGCGGTGCTCGAGCTGGTTCCGGCCGTAATGTCCGTGAACGCGCTCGTGCTCGTCAGGTTCGTCTCGCAGACTGTGGCGGCGACGCAGTTCTGGGAGAGCGTGATTGCGCTCTCGACGTTCGCCGCGGATGCGTACGAGTAGCCGCTCAGGCTCAGATTGCTGACGGTCCAGGTCTCCGTGAGCTGCCCGCTCGGGAAGGAGCCGGCGGCGGGGGTGATCGTGCACTGGCCCAAGGCGGCGGTGGTGCACCCGCTGGGAGAAGCCGCCGAGGTCGGGCTCCAGGCGCCGGTCACCGAGACGCCGTTGACGGCCGTGCCCGAGGAGTCGGTGACGGTGACGATGATGGATCCTGTCCACGTAGTTACGCCGACGGTCGCGCCCGTGGCGAGCGAGCTGACATGGAGCAAGCCGACATTGGTTTCGGCGTAGTTGACGGATGGGTTCGATCCGCCGCTCGCGGTGGCGCTGACGTTGTAGGTGCCCTGGCTGGCGTTGGCGGTGAAGGTCGAGGAGGTGGCGACTCCGCCGGCGTTGGTGGTCGCGACGCACTGGTACGTCTGCGGGTTGCTGGTGCAGAAGGTCACGGAGACGCCGGTCTTGGTATTGCCGTAGCTGTCGTTGACCTTTGCGGCGAGCGGGCTGGTGAATGCCGTGCCGACCGTCGCGGACTGGCCGCTGCCGCTGGTCGCCGTGATGTTGCCGGCTGCGGCCGCGCCCACCGTGACCGAGAGCGCGCCGGAGTGCGTTCCGTCGCTGACGGTCACGCTTGCGGTCTCCGCCTTGTACAGGGTCATCACACCGTTGCTGGAGCCGGACACGCTTGCGACACCGCTGGTGAAGGTGATCGTCTCGGCGGTGCCGAAGGCGACCGCGGTGCCCGTCTTGGAGCTGACGGTCGGTTGGTTGGCGCCGATGGTGCCCGCGCCGCTGAAGGTCAGCGTCTGGTCGCCGCCGTACGCCGTGACCGTGTTGCCCGCGGAGTCCTTCGCCGTGATCGTGAGGTTGTCGGCGGCGCCTGCGGTCGGTGTCGTGGTTGCTGCGGTGAGCGAGAAGTGGTGGAGCGCGCCCGAGGCGAGCGTGACGGCCGCCGGGTCGCTCGTCGCCGACCAGCTACGCCAGACCGCCGTCACCGTGTAGAGGTAGCTGCCGGCCGAGAGTCCCGAGTCGGTGCAGCTGGTCGCCGTCGACGGCGACGCCTGAGTCGGGCAGTTTCCCCCCGCATTCGCACCGTCTCTGCGGACGTAATAGCTGACGGTGTCGCTGCCGCTCGGTGGCGAAATGGCCGACCAGGTCAGGGCGACAGTGCCTGCCCCGGCGGTGGCGGTCGGAGTGTGGGCGCTCAGCGTGCCGAGGGTCGCCGCCGCATGCCCTGAGCCGATCGTGCTGAAGAAGGCGGTCGCCACGGCAACGCCGACGACGACGACGAGCGGGGCGCCTGCGAGGACGAGTCGCTTCCGCGGGCGGCGGGCGAATTCGAGCGCGCGGCTCACCTTCGGCCTCCCTGGGACGCGCTGATGGAAATCCGACCGGACAATCGGGCCCCAATCGCGGAGGCGGCCCGGATGGGCGCGCCTCCGCGACTGTCACCTCGTTACCGGGTAGCCAGCTGCAGGTAGAGATTGGCGTTCTTGCAGCTGTCCTGCGAGGAGCTCAGGTTGTTCATCTTCAGCGTGCCCCCGTTCGTCGCGCTCACGCCGCTCGCGCCGCCGGTGAGATCCTGGTTCTCGGTCACGTCCGCCAGATAGAAGTTGCTCGCGTTGGCGTCGCTCGCGTTGCCGGGGTCGACCGACTCGCAGCTCGTCTGCTCGGTGCCGCTGTTCGAGCAGCCGCCGGCGCCGCTGTTCAGCGACGGATCCCAGGAGGAACCCGCGCCGGTGCAGGCCTTCACGCCGGCGAGATAGATCGTCCCGAGCCGCTCGGTGCCGCCGCCGGGGTTGTCCACCGTGAAGCTGATCGACACGTTCGAGCCGGGGTACAGCGTCCCGACCGTGGAGCCGTGGAGCACGAGATTCGAGCTGGTGCCGACGGTCGCCGTAGCGCTACCGGAGCCGTTGGCCGAGAAGTACGCCCAGCCGCCGATCGCCGCGAGGGCGGCAACCAGCACTACGGCGAGAACTGCGATCGTCTTCTTGGTGACGAACTTCATGTAAGTGCCGCCTTCGTTTGAGGTGGGGGCCCGAGGTCGATCGATCCTCAGTGCGACCTTCGGTTTCGGCGCTGGGAAGCGCTCCAAGCTCAACTTCGGCGCAGCAGAGCACGCAGCCATGCCCCTTTCGGGGATCCTGCGATCCCTCAACCGGGGGACTTCCTGGGCCTGTCCAGCAGCCGGTACGGCGGCGTGGCCCTCGTTGACACCAGGCATCGGCTCGGCGTTCGAGTTCCGCGTCCCCGGATCGAGGGATTCTTCGCAACACGAACCTCCGACCGGATTCCCACCCCTCTCCTACCCGACTAGCGCTCGCCTTTCGGCGGCAGTTCGCGGCGTCTGGACCGTCGGCCGAGGCGGCGGAGGTACATGACGAGCGTCCCGAGGAGGACCCACTTCGGCCAGAAGTCGCCCTGAGCTCCCGAGAACGCCCACACCAGGATGCAGACGAGGTTGACGAGCGCGTACTGGAGCGCGAGCGAGCTCCAGCGGCGATCGCGCACGCGAAGGCTCGCGGGCGGCTCGGTCCGCGGCAGTTGCCGGAACGCGTGCTCGAGATCTCCACGCGTGCGGGCCGTATGCACCTCGGCGAGCCGGCTCTCGAACTCGTCCAGCGTCAGCCTGCCGCTGTCGTGGTGCAGGCGCATCTCGTCGGCCGCGGTCGCGCGGTCGGCATCCGCGACGAGCGTGTCGAGGCTCTCGGCCATCGCCGGGAGCTTAAAGCGAGCTTACGCTGCGCTCAGGTCCGGCACTTCGGGTCACCCCAGCTCCGCTCCAGGGCCTGCTGCGTGGCCTGGGCGCTCGCGTCATAGGGGCCGACGTCCTCGGCCGCCCACATCACGTCCGGCGTCACTCCCGGCCCCTCCGCGGTAGCACGGTACTTCGTTCCCTTGCCCGGCGGATGACTGCCGTGCGAGAAGAAGCCGTAACAGAAGTCGCCCAGCGTCTTGCCTCGATGGTGTGTGAGGAAGCTGTTCTCGCGATGCCACCCCTTCCCGTAGCGGGAGTCGAAGGTGTCGACGTAGATGTTCCGGCCGTAGCTGTCGAGCGGAGCGCCGTGGCCGGTGGCGTTGAAGCCGTACGCGCCGCGACCTTTGTAGGTCAGGCGGCCAAACAGGTGGCGGTACTGGCGCTCGGCCCAGTTCTGATAGATGGTCAAGATGGCGAGCGGGCCACGCCAGTGAGAGAGATGGAGCTCGGTGGCTCCTGTCGTCCCGCCGTAGTTGGGCTTGAGGCGGACCCACGACTGGAGCGCCCAGTAGCTGCCGTCTGGGGCCTTGCAGGCCTCGAGCAGCCAGGCGAGTGGCGGTCCGTCATATTGAAGGCAGACGCCATTGCCGCGCTGGCCGTAGCGGATCTTGAACTTGACCTGGGGGACACTCCGACTCGGCGCGCGGGCGTTGATCGCGTCCGAGGCAGTCAGCACCTTCGTCCGCCCGCCTACGCGAAACGTCACATGGGCGTGCCCGTGGCGGTCGATCGCGAGCGTTGCGTGGCTCACGTCGCGGCCGATGATCGCGCTGCCGAAGGCCGGGCCCGCCGCAAAGGCTGCGATCAAGAGCAGAGCGAAGAGAAGAAGGCCCCTGCGCATCGCGCTACGAAAGTTACACCGCGAAAATGATGAAGTTCAAAAGGCCTGGTCAGCAGCCGTACTCCGCGCTACCGTTTGGCCACGCCGGATCGTCCCGTCGTTGCGGCCGTCGGGGGCGGCGCCCAGGATGAAGTCGCACGCAGCCCTCACCAGCGTTTCCGCGCCACCGCGGCGGGGAATGAGCACCCGGCCCGGCAGGGCCAGGCTTCCCGCCGCGCTCCTGCTGCTGCTCGCGGTCCCTCTCGCCGTCGCGGCGTGGGGGCTCGGCGGCTACTCGGCGCAGCGCGAGCGAAACAACGCCGACACCCGGCTCATCGACAGCCTGAACTCCGCGGGCGGCGTCTACCGTGACGTGCTGTCGAACGTCGACTCGACCGCCACCCGGCTCTCGGGCGACCGACGCGTGCAGCACGAGCTCTTCCACGGCGGTCACCGCGCGGTCGTCTGGAGGATGCGGGTGAACGGCCAGGTGAAGCGCTGGCGCGACCCGATCCCTGCGGCTGCCGCCGTCCGGAGGATCGACTTTCTCTCCACCAAAGGACGCACGATCGGCCAGGTAGCCGTTTTCCTCCCTCTCGACCACCAGCTCGTCAGGTGGTTGGCCAGGCGCGCCGATCTCGGGAGTCACCGGCAGCTCGGCTTTGCCCGGGACGGCAGGCTCGTGGGCGCGGAACGGACCTTGCGGATCGAGTCGGGGGCGCCCGGCGGTCGCGCCGGTGACATCCGCGCCGGCGGCACCGGCTACCGGACCGTCTCCGAGGGTCTCGGTTCCGGTGCCAA
>WNGI01002590.1_pt1 | contig 15742 bp, 18 predicted proteins | sample 5400621 | NCBI WGS metagenome assembly WNGI01 (sample SAMN13153374, study PRJNA577476) | soil metagenome | isolation source: 20 cm soil or saprolite under Garry oak tree replicate 1 | place: USA:California | collected 2016-06-15 | reverse complement strand
TCGAAGAGATCCTCGCCGTCGCCCTTGTCGTTGGCCATCTAGACCTCCATCAGCTCCTGCTCCTTGTGACCCTGGATCTCGTCGACCTCGGTCACGAAGCGGTCGGTGAGCTTCTGCAGCTCCTTCTCGGCCCTGATCAAGTCATCTTGGGAGATAGCGCCGTCATGCTCAAGCTTCTCCATCTCCTCCTTGGCATGTCGCCGGACGTTGCGGACGGCAACCCTGGCCTCCTCGGCCCGATGGTGGACCTGTTTGACGAGCTCCTTCCTGCGTTCCTCCGTGAGGGGCGGGAATGCGAGGCGGATCACGTTGCCGTCGTTGCTGGGCGTGATGCCGAGGTCGCTCTGCATGATCGCCCGCTCGATCGCGGAGATCGCGCTCTTGTCGAACGGCTGGATCTGCAGGAGGCGCGGCTCCGGGACGGACACGCCGGCGAGCTGATTCAGGGGAACCGGCGTCCCGTAGTACTCGACCGTCACACGGTTGATGACGGCCGGCGCCGCTCGCCCGGTCCGGATCCCTGCGAGGTCGTCCTTGAGGTGAGCGACCGCCTGTTCCATCTTGTGGGTGGCGTCCTTGGCTGCGGTTTCGATCGTCATGGATGCTCAGTGCACGAGGGTGCCGATCGGTTCGCCGGTTACGACCCGCCGGATGTTCCCCTCCTCGCGGAGATCGAACACGATGATCGGGAGCTTGTTCTCCATCGAGAGCGAAACGGCGGTCGCGTCCATGACCCCGTACCCCTCGCGGAGGAAATCGCCGTACGCGAGCAGGTCGAGCCGCTCGGCCGATGGATCGAGTTGCGGGTCGGCCGTGTAGACACCGTCGACCTTCGTTCCCTTGAGCAACGCGTCGGCATGGATCTCGAGCGCGCGCTGGGCGGCGCAGGTGTCGGTGGAGAAGTAGGGGACGCCCAAGCCGGCCGCGAAGATCACGACGCGCCCCTTCTCGAGATGGCGGATCGCGCGGAGCGGAACGAACGGCTCCGCCACCTGGCTCATGGTGATCGCCGTCTGCACGCGCGTCGCGACGTGGATCTTCTCGAGGGCGTCCTGCAATGCGAGCGCGTTCATCACCGTCGCAAGCATCCCCATGTAGTCCGCGCGGTTCCGATCGATCCCGGGCGCCTGACGACCACGCCAGATGTTGCCGCCGCCGACGACCACCGCCGTCTGGATGCCGAGATCGACGACCTCGGCGAGCTGCCGCGCGACGAGCGCCGTCGCACCGTCGGAGATCCCGGAACCCGAGTCATGGGCGAATGCTTCGCCGGAGAGCTTGAGCAGGACCCGGTGATAGGTGGGTCGTGCCTCTCCGCCGTCACTCATGCGCCCTGTCGTCTCCTCCACTCGGTCGGCGGCACTCGGTCGGCGGTCAGCTTACCCGCCTACTCCAGGTCTTCGCCCAGCCGGTACCGGGTGAACCGCCTCACGGCGACCTTCTCGCCGGTCTTGGCACCCACCTCGTCCAGCAGGCTCTGGATCGTCTTCGACTCGTCCTTCACGAACGGCTGGTCCAACAGCACGTTGTCCTTGAAGAACGCCTCGAGTTTCCCTTCGACGATCCTGGGGATCACGTTCTCGGCCTTCCCCGAGTCGAGCGCTTGCTTCTCGAAGATCTTCCGCTCGTGCTCGAGCGTCGCAGAGGGAACATCGTCGCGGCTGAGCCAGCGCGGGGCCGAAGGACTGGCGATGTGCAACGCCAGGTCCTTCACGAGCGAACGGAACTCATCGGTGTTCGCGACGAAGTCCGTCTCGCAGTTCACCTCGACCAGCACCCCGACCGTGTTGTTGAAATGGATGTACGCGTCGATCAGGCCTTGATCCGCGTTGCGACCAGCGCGCTTCGCCTGGCTCGCCAGGCCCTTCTCGCGAAGGAGCTGCGTGGCGCGATCGGCATCGCCGTCGGCTTCGATCAGCGCGCGTTTGCAATCCATCATGCCCGCGCCCGTCGCTTCGCGGAGCGCCTTCACCATGGCCGCCGTGATGTCCGGCATCTCAGCCTTCCTCCCCGGTGCTTCCCACCGGCGCCGGCGTGCTCTCGTCGCTCGCCGTCTCCTGCTCCTCGATGGGCTCGGCAACGATCTCGGGCTCCGCCACGTCGGGCTCGAAGACGGTCGTCGCCGCGATCGCGGCGGCTTCTTCCGCTGACGGCGTCTCGTCGACGGCGGCCGGCGCGGCCTGGGGTCGTGGTCCGGACGGGACCGGCGGAGCCTGCGTGGTGGAGCGCTCGATGACGTCGTCCTTCGCCATGCCGTACCCCTCTGCCAGGGCATCCGCCAGCACGCGGGTCACCAAACTCACCGCGCGGATCGCATCGTCGTTCCCCGGGATGACGTAGTCGACCTCGTCGGGGTCACAGTTCGTGTCCACGATCGCGATAACGGGGATGTTGAGCTTCCGTGCCTCGGTGACGGCGATGTGCTCCTTCTTCGTGTCGATCACGAAGATGGCGTCCGGCAGCCGTTCGAGGTACTGGATCCCTCCGAGGTTCCGCTCGAGCTTCTCCCGCTCGTGCCGCAGGCGGATCGCCTCTTTCTTCGGGAGGCGTTCCATGGCCCCGGTCTCTTCCATCTCGCCGAGCTCCCGCAGACGGAGCAGCCGGCCGCGGATCGTGCTGAAGTTGGTGAGCATGCCGCCCAACCAGCGGTTGTTGACGAAGGGCATGTTGATCCTGCTGGCGTACCCGGAAACGACCTCCTGGGCCTGCTTCTTCGTCCCGATGAACAGGACGATCCCGCGGCGACGGCCGAGCCCTTGAACGAAGGCGTGCGCTTCCTCGAGCCCGGATAGGGATTGCTCGAGGTCGATGATGTAGATCCCGGAACGCTCCCCGAAGAGGTACCGCTGCATCTTCGGGTTCCACCGTCGCGTCTGGTGGCCGAAGTGCACGCCCGCCTCGAGGAGCTCCCGCCGGGTGACGACCGGCATGGTGTGCTCCTTTCGGTTGTGTCCTCCGCTCGGATCGGCCCGATGACGGCCCGCAGAGCCTGCGGGACCCCGGCATACGGTCCCCGAGCGTGTGTGCTCGGCGCGAGATGCGCCGGCAAGCGCAGTCTACCAGCGACGATGTCGCGTTCAGCCGCGACGGGCGTTCCGCGGCGCCGGTGCGTCGGGCACGTCCCCGCCGATCGCGAGGTAGCGGAACGCGAACATGGCGACGGCGGCCATCTGGAGCACGTTGATGAGGATCGAGATGGTCCACGCGCCGACCGAAGGGTTGACCCCGATCAAGCCGCCCGGGAGCGGCGCGAGCAACAGGGCGAACGACGGAACCGCGTAGAGCACTGCGAGCGTGAGGTTGTTCGAGCCGGGCAGCCGCGCCGCACGGACCGCCTTCGACAGCGTGAGCGGCAAGGACAGCTCCTCGTCCGCGGCGATCGCAGGCGCGAAGGCGAAGAGATAGACCCCCGCGACCAGCAGCCCCACCGCGAGGATGAACCCGATCCCCCCGCCGAGGAGCTGGACGAAGTTGGCGAGGATCAGCACCCCGAGATTGACCACGGCGACCGCGATCGCGACCGGCCAAACGTGGATCCCCCGACGGATGCTCCAGATGGAGACGGATCCGGTTCGCATCCGTTCCACGGCCGCAGTGGTCACGAGCGTCTGGAGCGCCGCGTGGACGACCAGGAAGGCCGTGATGCCCACGAGGGGCGCGAGCGCCGCACGAGGACCGGTGGCGCCGACCGCGGAGAAGATGTTCGAAGCCAGCGACACGTCCGTGGAGGTTGAGATCGGTGGGACGGCGAACGTCGCTCCCAGGATCGTGAACGGCCCCTGGAAGCCGAACGCGATCAGGACCAGCCACTCGATCATGATCACGACAGGAACGGCCACGACCAACGCCGGCGTCGCAAGGACGGTCGCGAGCCCGCGGGTGATCGATGTGCGGATCTTGGGCATCGGGATCGCGCTCGGGCCGCGAGGAGCGAAGATCGAGTCGAGGAGCCCTTTGCGTGGCGCGGGTTCGGGAGTCGCCGGTGCGCGGTACGACGCGGTTGGACGACGCTGCTGCTTCTTCCGGCGGTTGCTCACGGCACGTCGCCCATCAGGTCGGGTCCTCGTCGCCTTCCCAGGCGCCAGGACCGGCGCCGGCGGCGGGGATATCCTGGCGCTCGAGATCCGGCGGTCCGAGGCGAGCGATCAGGAACCGACCCGCGAACATGAGGATCACGACCAGCGGGATCGCGGCGATGGCCCAATCGAGGGCCAACGACCCGGGCTTCACGATCGTCGGGCTCTGCTCGTCGATCAGAACGCCGTTCGGGTCGGCGGCCAGACCGACCAATCCCGCGGAGATCCCGGTCCTCGCGACCACCACGGCATCCGGCGCGACCGCGATCGTGAGGAGCGGCCCCACACCAAGGCCCTGTCGCCAGATCCGATCCCCGGTCCCGGGATCGAGCGCGCTCAACTCACCCGAGCCGTCGGCGATCAGCACGGCGGAGCCGGTGATGACGGCGGGACCGTAGACGGGGGTGTTCAGCGCGAAGTCCCATCCGCGCGCACCGGTCGCGGGATCGAGGCGATACACCTCACCACGGGTGTCCACCACGACGACCGCATCGTCGGAGACGGCCGGCGCCCCGCCTGCGGCGACCGTGTTGAGCCGCGATGCCCATCGTTCGAGCCCCGTGTCGGCTCCGATGGCACGCACCGTTCCGTCCGACAAAGCCAGGTACACGGTTCCGCGGACAGCGGTCGGCGCCCCCGCCACGAGCCCGGACGTGTTGGGCGTATAACGCCAGGCCTCCGCACCATCGGCCTCCTGCACGGCGACGACCGATGGCGGCTGCCTGGTGTTCGAGCGGACGGAAACGTAGACGACACCCGCGTCGGCGGCGATCGGTGTGTCGACGACGTCACCCAGGTCTTGATGCCACCTGACGTTGCCTGATGAAACCTCGACCGCCGTGACCGTGCCGTCGTCGGCTCCGACCACGGCAAGGCCACCGTCGACGGTGGCCCCCGTCGTGCTCACGCCGGTGAGGGCCCGACGCCAGAGCTCGTGCCGAGACGACGCGTCGATCGCAACCAGCGTCGAATGGGCGGCGGTCGTCCCCGCTCTGCCGCCTCCCGAGGGGGTGGGAACCGCGGTCGGCGAGCCGCTCGCCGCCGGGGAGCGGTCCCCGCCACCTTCGGTGTAGAGCACGACGGTGCGGCCGCCGTCGCCGACGGCGACGGCGGCCGGGGCACTCGGCCCGAGTTCACGTGGCAACGTCCACGACGTGGTTCCGGTGGCGATGTCGATCGCGGTCACATCCTCGCGGTCGACGATGATCGCGTCGGGGCCGTCGATCACGGGGGCCGGAAGACCCGCGAGATGGGTCTCATCGCCGATCCCGGTCGCGATCTGCCACCGGGAAGCCAACGGAGGTGCCGGAGCGCCCGGATCGAACCCCGTGTGCTGCGGCCCTCCCTGGTATTGCGTCCACCCGGCCGCGGTTCGTACAGATGCCCCTGCAGCGGAAGCGATCCCAACCACCATGACAGCGGCTGGGATCAACCGGATGACCCGACGGAAGCGCAAGGTCCGTCATCCTACCGGGGCCACCCCCCGCGCTCGCCGCTCTGCGATCGCCTGATCTCAGGGGAAGGGCGCCAATCGCACGAACGCTGCCAGCGACACGGGGCCGAGGTAGGACAGCGGATCCACATATGCACCGTCGAGCTTCACACCGAGATGCAGGTGCGGGATGGGGGCACCGGGATGGCCCCATCCGGTGAACGCGATCGGCTGGCCCTGCAGCACACGGTCGCCCTTCCTGACGAGTTTCGCCGAGAGCCAGGAGTACGTGGAGGAGAGACCGCCGCCGTGGTCGATCGTCACGAACAGATACCCACCGATGGGACCGGCGAACGTCACGGTCCCATCCGCGGGAGCGACGATGGTCGTGCCGACCTCCGCGGCGATGTCGATCCCTCGGTGCCCGCTTCCGTACGGGGTGTCGGGTGGATCGAACGCCTGGATAACCGGGCCGACCACCGGCCACGTCCAGCCGCCGGCCCCGGCGGACGTCGCCGCCGAACCGCTGCCGGTCGCGATCGCCAGCATCAGGACGGCCAGAGCCACGATGATCCACGGATCGCGACGCATGTGAGCGCCACGCTATCCCCGGTGGGGAGGACTCACCGTGACCGAGGTCACAGCGCGGTGCCGACTCGGTCAATCCACCTCAGACAGCTGACCGCGGAGGACCCCAACGGCCTTCGTGTGGATCTGACAGACACGTGACTCCGTCACGCCGAGGATCTCGCCGATCTCGGCGAGCGTGAGGCCTTCGAAGTAGTACAAGGTCACGACGATCTTCTCGCGTTCGGACAGCGAGTTGATCGCCGCGGCGAGGAGTCCCCGGGTCTCTTGTGATTCCATGCCCGTGCTGGGGTCGAACGCCTTGTCGGCGAGCGTGTCGATCAGCGAGACAGACTCCCCACGGTCCTGACCCACGTTGACGGTCTCGTCGAGGGCAAGCACGGAAACGAACGAGATCTGCGTGACGACCTGGTGCAGCTCGGTCCGCGAGATCCCCAGACGACCGGCGAGCTCGCTCTCGGTCGGTTGACGCTTGAGCATCGACTCGAGATCCGCGAGGGCCTTCTCGATCTCGCGCTGCTTGAAGCGGACCGAACGCGGCACCCAGTCCATCGCACGGAGCTCATCGATGATGGCGCCCTTGATCCGCGGGATCGCGTACGTCTCGAACTTGTTCCCGCGCCCGGGCTCGAACTTCTGCAACGCATCGATCAAGCCGAACATCCCGTAGGACACGAGGTCTGCCTGTTCGACGCTCGCGGGAAGACCCGTCGCGACGCGGCTGGCGACGTACTTCACGAGCGGGGCGTAATGCAGGATGAGCTTCTCGCGCGCCGAGACCGCGGCGCTCCCCTTGAAGGCGTGCCACACCTCCGCGAGCTCATCGTCAACGTGCGGCGGGATCGTGATCGGCGCCGGTCCAGCCTTCGTTCGGACCTTCGTCTTGGTGGCGGCCTTGGTCGACGTTTTCGCCTCGACCTTCGTCGCGACCTTCGCGGGAGCTTTCTTCGTCGTCGCCACGGTCACGCCCTCGGATGGGATCGCTCGTAGGCCTCGAAGAGCCTCGTACGCGACACATGCGTGTATCGCTGGGTGGTCGCAACGGTCGCATGCCCCAGCAGCTCCTGTACGGCGCGGATGTCGGCTCCTCCTTCCAGCAGGTGCGTCGCGTACGAATGCCGCAACGTGTGTGGCGTAACCCGACGCCCGGGCAGCAGGCGTCCCGAATATCCTTCCACAAGCGCCCGGATATCGCGTTGTCCGATCGGCCGCCCCTTCCGATTGAAGAAGAGCGACGCGGAACCCGATCCCATCGCGTCCCTCCCCTCCGACACCCATCGCCGCACGGCCTCGACCGCCGGGTCGGACATCGGCACCTCGCGCTCTTTCGAGCCCTTACCCATCACGAGGACCCGCCCTCGCGTTAGGTCGACCCGGTCCATGGTGAGCCCGGCGACCTCGCTCACGCGCAAGCCGGAGCCATAGAGGAGCTCGAGCACGGCACGGTCGCGGAGCCCGATCGCGCGGGCGACCCCGTCCTCGTCATCGGATCCGCCGTGGGTCTCGTCGACGGGGGGCGCCTCGACCAGGGCCTCCGCCTCGCTCGGCCGGAGGACGGTCGGAAGCCGGTTGACGACCTTCGGGCTGCCCAGCGACGACGAGGGGTCGAGCGGGACCCGGCCCTCGGCAAGCGCCCATCGATAGAAGGTGTGGATCGCTCCGACCCGGCGCGCGATCGATGCCCGTGCGTAGCCGAGGGTGTGCTGCTGGGCGAGGAACCGGCGGAGGGTTGCGCGATCCGCCTCCTCGAGCGACGACCCGGCGCGCTGGAAGAAGCCCGCCAGGTCCAGCAGATCCCGCTGATACGCCACCACCGTGTTCGTCGAGAGGTGCCGTTCCAGCCGGAGGTGGTCGGCGAACGCGCGCACGAGGCGGAGTTGCGACGGTGGGAGGGCGTCTTGTTCCACGAGGTCTCTCTCCGGGCGCGCCGGGGGAATGGTCGGCGCAGGTAGTGCATATCGTCCCAGCGCCTCGGACCACGCGCAATCACCCAGACGGGTGTCCGCCGTCGTCCGGGTTCCGAGGCCTTCCAGCCCCCGATCAGGAACCGGCTGCCCTGAAGGTCCGCTCGAATCGGCCGCCGACGCCGCGAACGAGCCCCCGGAGCTCGAGCCCGATCAAGACGGTGACGGCGTCGGCGACCGGCATCGCCGCGACCCCCGCGACGGCGGTCGGCAGCATCGAAGTGCCCAACGCCGCAAGGACCCTGCGCTCGTCGGGCGACAGCCCCCGGGGGACTCCCCGGTCTCCCGAGGCGTCTCCATCGAGCCCGAGGTCCTCAAGGAGGTCGGCCGTCCCCCGGATCATGATGGCGCCGTCGCGGATCAGGCCGAGCGGCGTCTCGGCGAGTGGGCTCGTGACCGGCCCGGGAACCGCGAAGACATCGAGGCCGAGGTCGACGGCGTGTTCGGCCGTGATCCGCGTGCCGCTCTTCACCGCGCCCTCGACGACGACCACGCCCCGGCTCAGCGCTGCGATCAGACGGTTCCGGGCGGGGAACCGGAACGGCTCGGCCGGGGTGCCCGGCGGGTACTCGCTGATGACGGTTCCCGACGCCTGGATCCGCTCGAACAAGCCCCGGTTGCGCGCCGGGTGCGCCACGTCGATCCCGGACCCGAGGACCGCGACCGTGACACCGCCGGCGTCGAGCGCCCCACGATGGGCGGCGGCATCGATCCCAACCGCACCGCCGCTCACGGTGAGGACACCCGCCACGGCGAGTCCTCGGGCAAGGTCGGCGGCGACCTCCATCCCCGTTGCGGTCGGACGTCGCGAACCGACGACCGCGACCCGGTGGTCGCCCCGGCCGAGGACGCGGCCCCGCGCGAACACGCCGACCGGCGGATCCGCGAGCCGGAGGAACGCGGGGCAATAGTCGGGGTCGCCCGGCGCGGCGAAGCGTGCCCCCACGCGATCGAGGTTCCGTCGGATCTCGGAGACGTCCGTGCTCGCGAGGAATGCTCGGTCGTTCTCCGACCCTGCCTCGCGGGCACGGATACGAGCGAGGGCGCGGGAGGCGCTTCCCGTTCTCCAGATGAGCGCGTGGAGAGAACGCGGCGTGGGTCCCAGCAGACAGCGGAGGAGGAGCAAGGCGTCCTTCTCTCCGGGACCGCGGCCGAATCCGTCCGGGAAGCCGGAAGGTGATGCGACCTCAGCCGGCACGCGCCAGACCTTCGTCCTGCTCGAACGCGGTCCGGTAGGAAAGCGCCTCGGCGACGTGCTGTTCGGAAACGCGATCAGCTCCCGCGAGATCGGCAACCGTCCGTGCCACCTTGATCACCCGGTCGAAACCGCGCCCCGTGAGCGCCATGTGATCGACGGCTCTGCCGAGCAGCTGTTCGGCGTCCGGGCACAGCTGGGCTTCGCGGCGCGCGATCGGCCCAGGCAGGTGGGCATTGCAGGTGATCCCGAGCGTCGAATAGCGCCGCCGCTGCCGATCGCGCGCCGCGATCACGCGATCGCGGACCACCGCCGAGGGCTCCCCCGCAGAGGCGCCGAGCAGTTCTTCCTTGGTGAGACGCGGGATCGTGAGTCGCAGGTCGATGCGGTCGAGCAGCGGTCCGGAGAGCTTCTGCCGATAGCGGTCCTCCTGATCGGGGCGACACCGACACGACCGTTGCGGGTCGCCCGAGAACCCGCACGGGCACGGGTTGGCCGCCGCGACGAGTGTGAAACGGGCGGGGAACGACACCGATCCGCCGGAGCGTGTCACGACGATCCGCCCATCCTCGAGCGGTTGGCGGAGCGCTTCGATGGCGTCGCGCCGGAACTCCGTCAGCTCGTCCAAGAACAGGACCCCTCGATGCGCGAGGCTCGCTTCACCCGGCCGAAGGACGGTCGAACCCCCGCCCAGGAGACCCGCGGTGGAGACGGAGTGATGCGGGGCGCGGAAAGGACGCTCGCGGAGCAATCCGCGCCCGGCCAGCAGCCCCGCCACCGAGTGCAGCTGGGTGGCCTCGAGGGCCTCCTCCGGGGTGAGATCCGGCAGGATCGTCGGCAGCCGCCGGGCGAGCATGGTCTTGCCGGCCCCCGGCGAACCGACCATCAGGAGGTTGTGGCCGCCGGCGGCCGCGACCTCCAGCGCGCGACGCGCCTCGTCCTGACCGCGCACCTCCGACAGGTCCGCGGAGGTCGAGGGCTCCGAACTCGTCTCCGACGGTCCGATCGCCGGTGGCCGCCAGGTTCCCCGGAGGAATCCGACGACGTCTTGGATGGTCGCCACGCCGATCACGGCGAGCCCGTCGACCTGCGCAGCCTCGACGGCGTTGACCGCCGGGACGATAACCCCGCGGAGTCCGCGACGCGCCGCAGCGATCGCGACCGAGATCACGCCCGGGGTCGGAAGCACTTCGCCCTTGAGCGAGACCTCACCGAAGAAGACGTGACCAGCGGCGGCCTCCGGCGGTACCTGCCGCGTGGCCACCAAGACGCTCACGGCGATCGGGAGGTCGAGCCCGGCACCTTCCTTCCGGAGGTTGCCGGGGGCGAGGTTGACCACCACGCGGCGCAGCGGCCACTCGAGCTCCGCATGTTCGACCGCCGGCCTGATCCGATCCCGCGCATCCTGCACGGCGGCGCCGGGGAGCCCGGTCACGGTCAACGACGGGAGGCCGCGCCCGACGAACGCCTCGACCGTCACCGGATGGCCGCCGACCCCGAGCACGGTCACGCCGATCACCCGTCCGTACATGCGGCGACGCTACGGCGGAGCGTGAGCTCGAACCGTGACGACCATCACACCCCCGGTAGCATCGCCGCCATGACCTCAGACGCTCATCTCCCGGTCCCCGATCCCGAGCTCCTCGACATCCGCGACGCCGGCATCTCTCGGACGAGCCTCGAACGGTTCGGAGCTGCGGTCTGGACCGAGGCCCTCGACTGGCTCTACGGCGAGGCGATGGTGCGCCCGATCCAGCGCGAGAGCTATCCGGATTCGCGGCGGCGATTCTTCGGTCCCTCGAACGAACCAGCCCCCGCGCCGGACGTCGGCAGCCCCGCGGATGCGGTCCTGGCGGAGTTCCGCGATCGTGTGGCTCCCATGACGTTCAACGCGCAGTTCCCTGGGGCGTTCAGCTACTTCACGCCGCCACCGCTGGCGATGTCGATCGGCGGCGAAGTCCTGGCGCAATGGCTGCATCAGGGAGTCGACGTGTGGCACGCGGGACCGATCGGGGCCTTCGTCGAGGAGGAGGTGGTCGGCTGGCTCCGGACCGTCGTCGGGTCGGGAGCGGGCTCATGGGGTGTCCTCACCTCCGGTGGGGCGATGGCGAACCTCATGGCGCTCGCGGTGGCTCGCGACATCCACCTCGCCAAGATCCGAGGTGAGGACCCTCCGCCGCGGGGTTCGGCGCTCGAGCGGGCGCGCGTCTACGCGAGCGACCAGACGCATTTCTCGGTCGAGCGCGGCCTGGACATCCTCGGGTTCCCGAGCGGCACGCTCCACGTGGTCGCGTCCGACGACCGGTTCCGGCTGCAAGCCGGACCCGTCGCGGACGCGATCGCCGAGGACCGAGCGGCGGGTCTGACCCCGCTCGCGATCAGCGCGGTCGCCGGATCCACGAACACCGGCTCGGTCGATCTCGTGGTCGACCTGGCGGGACTCGCGAAGAGCGAGGGGCTGTGGTTGCACGTGGACGCCGCCTACGGCGGCGCCGCGCGGCTCTCGCCGCGCGACGCCGCCCGCGTGCCCGGTCTGGAGCTCGCGGACTCCGTCACGGTGGATCCACACAAGTGGTTCTTCCAGGCCTACGACATCGGCGCCCTCGTCGTCCGGCGGCGAGAGGATCTCCGGGAAACGTTTCACCGATCACCCGAGTACTACGCCTCGAGCCGGCCGGAGGACGAGCCACTGAATTGGTACGAGTACACGATCGAGGGCACACGCCGGTTCCGCGCCTTGAAGCTTTGGATGAGTTGGAAGCACCTGGGCACGCGCGGATTGGCCGCGCTCGTCGAGGACAACGACGACCTGGCGGCGTACCTGGCCGTGCGCTTGCGTGACGCACCCGACTTCGAGCTCGCCGTCGAGCCCGAGCTCTCCATCGTCTGCTTCCGTCATCTCCCGGAGGGATGGGACCGGTGGCCGCCCGGCCGGCTCGATGCGTACCAGAACGACCTGCAGCGCGCGTTGGAGTTGGACGGCGCGGCGTGGGTTAGTGTGACGACGTTGCGCGGCTCCACCTTCTTGCGTGCCGGCGTCGTCAACTACCTGTCGAGCCCCGCCGAGATCGACGGGCTGGTGTCGGCTCTGCGCCGCTTGTCAGAAGGCGTCCTCGAACACGTCGACCACCGCTGACCCATCCGGCCGCAGCCGCACGCTCGCGACGTCGAATCGCACCGCAACCGGATGCACCCGCGTCTGTTGCAAGAAGATCTCGCCGACGGCGCGTAGCTTGCGTCGCTTCCTCGCATCGACGGCGTCGAACCCCGCGCCGAATCGGGTCCCTCGCCGGGTCTTGACCTCGCAGATCACGAGCAGACCGCCACGCCGCACGACGAGATCCAGCTCGCCGATGCGGCAGCGCCAGTTGCGCGCCACGACCCGGAACCCACGCCGAACGTAGAGGGTCTCGGTCGCCGCTTCGCCGGTGCGCCCCGTTCCCGGCCGTGCATCCACGCGCGGACGATAGCCGCGAGCACTGACACCGATCCGGTTCGGTCAGTCCTCCGGCGCGTCGAGCAGGCTCGCGGCGTCCTCGCGTCGCAACTCCTCGACGTTGACGTCGCGTTGCGTCATCACACGGACCGTGGAGACGAATCGCGCGGGCCGGAACATGTCCCACACCCACGCATCGATGAGCTCAACCTTGACCCATCCGCCGTCGAGCTGCTCGAGGTCCACCTTGTTGGCGAGATAGAAGCGACGCTCCGTCTCGATGACGTAGGTGAACATCGGAAGCACGTCTCGGTACTCCCGATAGAGCTCGAGCTCGCGCTCCTCCTCGAACCGCTCGATGTCGTCTTCCATCAGCGATCCATGCTCTCACGCTCGGTCGGGATCCGCTCATACGAACCCCGGCAAGGAGGGTTGGCCGACCCCGGCGAAGCTGAGCCGGTGGATCGGGGTGGGGCCGAATCGTTGCAGGGCATCCCGGTGTGCGGGTGTGCCATAGCCTTTGTTGTGTGCCAGATCGAACTCCGGATAGTGGCGATGCAGACGCCGCATGATCCGGTCGCGGGTGACCTTCGCGACGATCGACGCCGCCGCGATGCTCGCCGCCACCATGTCGCCCTTCTTCACGCCGAGCGCGGGACACGGCATCTTCGCCACGGGGAACCCGTCCGTCAGCACGTAGTCGGGAACGGGGTCGAGCGCGCGGACGCATCGCCGCAGGAGCGCGAGGTTGCTCCGATGGAGACCACGCGCGTCGATCACGTTGGGCTCGATCTTCCGGATCGTGTACACGCACGCGTTCACGATCCGCTCGCATTGGACCTCACGTTGTTTGGCGGTGAGGAGCTTCGAGTCGCGGATCCCGGTTCGGTCGAACTCGTCGGGAAGCACCACGGCAGCGGCGACGAGCGGGCCGGCGAGCGCTCCCCGTCCGACCTCGTCGACGCCGGCGATCCTGACGAAACCCTGTGCGCGCAGGGTCGACTCGTACCGGTCCAGATCCTCGGCTACAGCCATCCCCATCGATCCGGCGGCCATACCTTGACGAACGCCTTTCCGATCACCTTGTCGATCGGCACCAGCCCGACGCCCGACGGTGGCTCGAAGCGGGAGTCCCCGGAGTGGAGCCGGTTGTCGCCCAGCACGTACAGCATCCCATCCGGGATGGTCCGTTTCGGGAACGAACGCGTATCCGTTTCCGGATCCAGGTACGGCTCGTCGAGGCGCTCCCCGTCGACGAAGACGGCACCCCGGTGGATCTCGACGGTGTCGCCGGGCAGTCCGATCACCCGCTTGATGAAATCGGGGTTCTCCGGCTGGGCGACACCGATGCCCTCCGCCAGCCAGTGGAGGAACCCGCCGATCGCCCCGCGGCCCTGGTCAGGCCCAGGCTGTGGGTCGGAGAAGACGATGACGTCGCCCCGATGGACGGAGGAGAAGTGCGTACAGATCCGGCACACGAGCACCCGGTCGCCCCGCTGCAGCGTGGGCTCCATCGACTCCGAAGGGATGTAGAACGCCTGGACGAGGAAGGTCTTGATGAGGATCGCGACGATGAGTGCGACGACCACCAGGACGGGGAGCTCACGCCAGAAACCGGAGTCCTCGTTGCGAACCTTGCGATGCGATCCGCCGGCCGGCGGGTCGTCGTCCGCCACCGCGACGCGTGGCTCGTCAGGGTCGTGCGGCCGGTCGGCCACGGGCTAGGCCTCGGCCCGCTCCTCGGCGTCGCCGTCGGGCGTCGCCTCCTCATCTTCCGGCGCCGCCGGCGTGTCGGCTGCCTCGGCGGACCCAGCGTCGAGCTCGGCCTTCTCCGGCACCTCAGCGTCGGCGATGTCGGCGTCGTCGGTCTCCTGGGCGAGATCGTCGATCGCCGCGGCTTCGCGGTCCGCCGCCGAGGCGGCCTCCATGGCGGCGAGCTTCGCATCGTCGATCCGTCGCTCCTTGATGCGCGCCTTCTTCCCCCGGAGGTCGCGCAGGTAATACAGCTTGGCGCGACGTACCCGGCCGCGCTGAAGCAGCTCGAGACGAGCGATCGAGGGCGAGTGCAACGGGAACGTCCGCTCAACCCCGACCCCGAACGAGATCTTCCGAACCGTGAAGGTCTCGCAGATCCCTCCACCCGAACGACGCAGCACGACGCCCTGGAAGACCTGGACCCGCTCGCGATTACCCTCGACCACGCGGACGTGAACCTTGACGGAGTCGCCGGGCCGGAAATCGGGGATATCGTTGCGCAGGAAGGGCTGCTCGATCAGATCGGTCTTGTTCATGGGCGGCCACCGAGTGTACCAGCGGCCTTCCGGCCGCCCGCGCGCTTCATGCGGCCTCGACCTTATGCGGTTGGATCGTTCGTCAGATCGGGGCGGTTCCGGCGGGTCTTCTCGATCGCGGCGTCGCGTCGCCATCGGTCGACCTCGCCGTGGTTCCCCGAGACGAGGACCTCCGGAACGGACATCCCGTGGAACTCCTGTGGGCGCGTGTAGTGGGGATGGTCGAGGAGCCCGGCGGCGCTGAACGAGTCCTGCTCGTGAGACGCCTCCTTCCCGATGACCCCCGGGACGAGGCGGGTGACAGCCTCGATCAGGACGAGCGCCGGGAGCTCGCCGCCCGAGAGCACGTAGTCGCCGATCGAGATCTCTTCGGCCGGCAACCCATCGACCACCCGCTCGTCGACGCCCTCGTACCGGCCACAGAGGATCGTGAGGTGCGGTTCGGACGACAGTGCCCGGACGAGCTCCTGGTCGAGCCGGCGGCCCGCGGGCGACATCAGGAGGACCCGTCCGCGGTCGGGATCGAGCGACTCGACCCCAGCGAAGAACGGCTCCGGCTTCATGACCATCCCCGGACCACCGCCGAACGGAGCGTCGTCGACGGTTCGATGCCGGTCCACGGACCACTGCCGGAGGTCGTGGACGCGGACCTCCAGGACGCCTGCGCCGATCGCACGACCCAGGAGGCTCCCGCGGAGCGGGGCCTCCACGACGCCGGGGAAGATCGTGAACACGTCGATCCTCACCCCGCGAGGCTACC
>WNGI01002589.1_pt1 | contig 15745 bp, 19 predicted proteins | sample 5400621 | NCBI WGS metagenome assembly WNGI01 (sample SAMN13153374, study PRJNA577476) | soil metagenome | isolation source: 20 cm soil or saprolite under Garry oak tree replicate 1 | place: USA:California | collected 2016-06-15 | reverse complement strand
CCTCCCGCCGCGGCCCGCGATGGCGGGCAGGCGGCCGGCCAGAGACAGCGCCGACGCATGATCGAGCGTGTACGCGTACTCGCGGACGCCCGGCACACCACCCACACTGACGGAACTGCCGAGAGCGTAGATCAGATAGTCGTAGCCGACCGACCGCAGGCCCTCCGCCGCTTGCACCGTGATACGCCGCTGAGACGGTTGCAGCGCGTCGACCGTCCCCTGCAAGAACCGAATCCGGGTCCCCCGCAGGAGGGAGATCAATGAGTGCTGGCGGATGGACTGTCCGGCGGCCAGTTGATGATTGCGCACCCGCTCATGGAAGACATCGTCGATGTTGACGAGGGTGATGGCGACGGTCGCGTCCGTTTTCTTGGCCAATCGCATGGCGGCCATCAACCCGGCATAACCTGCGCCCAGCACGACGACGTTGATTCGTGGACTCATAGCGCACCTCGCGTGTATGGCTTCGTGATATGAGACAGGCGAGGCGCGGGTTTTGTGACAGCCTTCGGGGCGGTTGTTTCAGACGGTCAGTTCACGTACCGCACGCAGTACGAGCAGTAGGCACGGCTATCCGGTACCGGCGTTCCGCAGACCCCGCAGCACCCAGCCCGGCGGACCGGCTTGGGGACCCGTGTCGCGTTGGCCGCGCTGAGCCGATCGTCCGCGGCCGGCGGATTCTCCGCCCGGCGCAGGTAGAAGATTCGTCGTTCCTGAGTCCGGACCACGTGAGTCACCTCCAACCTCTGGCCCATAGAGCGCCGGGCCGAGGCTGAAAGTTCCCTCATCACGTGCGCTCCCACCGGTAGCCGCCGGGCTCCCGCGCGATACGGCCCCAGGCTGGAAACCGCTCGTGCGTGAACACGAGGGTCGCGCGTTCGGGCACAGCATCGGCGACGAGGCGGCCGCGCGATGCGCGCATCGCCGCCTGATCCCGCCCGGCGGGGACCCAATCGTGGTGCTCGACCTCACAGGGCAGATGAAAGAGGTCGCCCACGTAGTAGAATGCCTCCCCGGCCGAGCGTACGCGCACGATGGAGTGTCCCGGGGTCTCGCCGGGCGCCGGTATCATCGTCACCCCGGGGACGATCTCACGCACGTCATCGACGAGATCGAGCAGGCCCAGCCCCTCGACGATACCGAGGCGGACCGCCAGCTCCGAGCCCCGGTCCTCTCGCGCGGGATTGCGGGCCCAGTCGGCGCGGCCGATCAGGTGCCGGGCCCGCGGGAATCGTGCCACATCCCGGCCCTCCCGCTCGACCGTCACGCCGCCGAAGTGGTCGCCGTGCGCGTGGGTGACGACGACGTGGGTAACCTCGTTGGCCCGGATACCGAGCGCCGCGAGGGCGCGCTCCAGACCGGGAGACCTCTGGACGCCCGACCACCGCGTGGCAAACCTCCGCTGCCAGGCCGAGTCCGGGTCATCGAACCCGGGGTCAACAAGGATGGACGCGTTCCTCATTCGGATATGAGCGAGGTTCAGGCCTATCGTGATCCCGCCGTCCGTCCCGGCCTCCGGCACGGCGCGCCGCCACTCCGCCTCTGGAGCGACGAACTTCGGCGCCCACGACATCGAGCCTTCCGAAATGATGGTCACGGTGGCGTCGCCAATCTTTCTGCTCGCGGTGTAGTCGCCGGGCGGCGTCATCTGCCCGCCTCCAGCCCCGCCAGAAGGCTCTTGGAGACCTTGCACACCATCGTGTACGCCGGGTCGTACATGTTTCCGAGTTCATACCGAACGCACTGCCCCAGCAGGAGGTGCGCGCCCAGCGCATCCAGGCCGTAGTCGTCCTGCAGCCATCGAACCATCTCCGTCGTGGCATGCTGGACGCACTGGTCCAGAGGGCGGGCGTTCCCCACGGTCATGATCTCCTCCGCGCTCTCCGCCCTGGGCCATTGAAGCGCCTTCCCTTTCACCAGCCGGACCGTGAATTGGATGTCGAACGAAATCTCAATGCCCGTCCCTACGATCTCCCCGTCCCCTTGGAGAGCGTGCCCGTCGCCCACGTGAAAGAGGGCCCCGGGGACGAACACGGGAAAGTGCACCGTGACGCCCTCGACGAAGCCCCGGTAGTCCATGTTTCCGCCGTGCGTGGAAGAGGTGGCTGTGGAGATCGCCTGCCCCCTGGGCGGCGCCACACCGAAGCAGCCCACCATGGGCCGCATCGCCAGCGTCAACCGGCCCAGCGCCGTCCTCGGCTCAACGAGGGTGGCGGTGCCCGCTTCCTGGTCGATCTCCCATCGGGCGGGCGCTTCGTCCGGAGCCTGCTTCACGGTTTCCGGCTCGAGCACGTTGGGGGCGATCGCGCTGGCGCTCCATCCGAATTTCCGGTTCGGCCTGAGCCGGTCGAAGGTGACGGAGAGCATGTCCCCCGGCTCCGCTCCCTCGACAAAGAACGGTCCGGTCTGCGGATTGCCCCGCTCGGTCACCTGCTTCCCCGTCGCATCCAGCCCGCGCGCGTCCACCGTCGTCGTGATCACGGTGCTCCCGGACGCAATGGTCAGGACCGGCGCATGCGCGCCGATCGAAGTATGGTACACTCGTGGCTCAAATCGATGGACGGTCATTAAAGGCTCCCGCGAGCGGCTTGCCCCGCGCACGACACGTTCCCGCCTGCGCGCCACCCGCCCGCTATAGCGAAAACTCGCCCTGCCCCACGATCACCGCCGCGCCGCCGACCACGACGCGCTCGACCCGCCCATCACGTCCCTCCGCACGCGCATACAGCGTCGAAGGGCGCCCGATCTCGGCGCCCTGCGCGATCTCGATCTCGTCGCCGAATGCGATCCGGCCGTGCCGGACGAGATGCACGGCCAGGGGGCCCGCGGCCGAGCCGGTCGCGGGATCCTCGGCGATGCCCACCCCCGGAGAAAACACCCGCGTCTTCCACCATCGGCCCTGGCCCACAACGCAGTTCGCCCCCTGGTCGGGGAGCAGGCGGGCAAGGGCGGCAAGGTCGGGCGCGAGACGGGCGACCGCCTCCTCGGCTTCCAGCGTGACGAAGACGTGCTGCACGCCGTTGTCGTACACCTCCACGGGCAGCACGGAGCGGTCCACCCCCAGCGCGCGCAGCAGCGACGCCGCGCCGCCAAACGCGGCAACAGACGGGATGGGCTGGCTCATCCGGCCGAACGTGATCCGCCGCCCCTCCCGCTGCAGTTGGACCGGCACGATCCCCCGCCCCGTCTCCAGCCGGACCTCGTCGCTCTGGAGCGGCGCGCCGAGAACGAACGCGCTGCCGAGCACCGGATGTCCCGCGAACGGCAGCTCACGCCTCGGCGTGAAAATGCGGATGCGCGCGTCGCCGCCCGCGGCGGGCGGGTAGGCAAAGACCGTCTCGGAGAAGTTGATCTCCCGCGCCAGCGGCTGCAGGCGGGCATCCGGAATCTCACGCGCGTCCGGAAACACCGCGAGCGGGTTCCCGGCCAGCGGCCGGTCTGTGAACACATCGCAGATGACATATGAGTAGGCGCTCATCAGGTTGGGCCACTCCTTCCGGCGCGCAGACCTTCATTCCTCCTCGAGGACCGCGGAGGTCCCGTTGGAGAATCCCCGGGCGTGTGGTTCACACCCAGTGACCTGCTCGGCTATACTGGATTTACCGGCGCTCGTCCGAACGGTGAAGCTTGTCGGATAGCCCAGGATGCAAGAAAAGGAGGAATAGTCCATGAGCCTGTTCGTCGTTCAACACCGCCACGAGGCCAATCGCTGCCCAGCCGGCGACCCTAAGATGGCGCAAATGCTTCTCAAACACCTGTCGCCTCAAAGCACCCAGAGCTACGGTCTGACGATCCGCGCGGATGCGGTGGTCAACAACGCCCACACGTTCGTCATGATCGTCGAGGGGCCGGACCGCGAGAGCGTGAACCGTTTCATGCAGCCATTCGCCCAGGCCGGAACGGTGGAGATCCTTCCGGCCTCGACCTGCGAGGCCGTCGTCACCCGTGGGGGCTGCGCGGCAGGGGGATGAGGTGAAAGGGCTCAGGCGGGACCCCGAACGAACCGAACTGCGGGTGTTGCGGCGCCGGTTTCCCCTCGAGGGAGCGCGCATCCTCGAGGTCGGGTGCGGCGACGGACGGCTCACGCGGAGAATCGCCCCCCTGGCTCGAGCCGTGGCGGCGACCGACCCAAACGAGGCTTTCATCGCTCGGGCCAAAGCGCTGACACCCGCCTCGTTAAGGAAGAAAGTCCGATATTTGGTGGCGGCGGCCGAACACCTCAGGCTCCCCGGCCGGCGCTTCGACGTCGCGATCCTCTCATGGTCTCTCTGATGAATCGCACCTGAGGGCATGGTCCATGCCCTGACACAGATCCACCGGGCAATCCGGTCGGGCGGCGTCGTGGCAGATATCCGGCCGGACCGGTTTGCCGTCCCTCGCCAGCCTCGGCCTCAACTCCCCAGGATCTGCTGGGCGTCGGATGGGCGGGAGCGTCTCCAGGGTACCCTCGACAAGGCGCCGGAAAATCTTCAGAGACATCGCGCCGCGACACGCGCGGTAAGGGAAGCCCTTCAGCGCGGGCTGTACCGACTGGAGGGAACCGAAACCTTCGAATTCCGCTACCATTTCCAAACCCTCGGCGTCTTCGAACGGTGGCTTAGAACCGTTTGGAAGGAAAGCTCCCTGCGGCCGTCCCTCTATCGCCGGCTGCATGTGCTCCAGCAGCGCTCCCAGACGGGGCACATCGTGGTGATCGAGCCCGTGCGCCTGAGCATCCTGAGAAAGCGATAGCGTCCAGGCCAACCTGAACGAGCCCGCTTCCCCGGCTCATCACTTCCCCCCTTCCCTTACCGGCGCCGCTTCGAGGAGCCGAGTCCCGCTGGTATCAGCGCCCCAGGCCAACGCGCCGTGGGTCGAACCATCGCTGGGCAATGATCGTGGGTATGACCGCGCTGAGGATGACCGTGGTGATGAGCAGCGAGAACTGTCCCCCGTCAATGATCCCCGCCTGAAGTCCGTACAGCGATGAGATCGTCCCGAATGTCAGCCCTGTGCTCATGAGCAGCGTGGTGTAAACGGCATGTGCTGGGGCGTAGCGACGAGCTGCCGGAAGAATGCCGGCGAATTTTGCTGCAATCTTCACCGAGAAAAGAAACGCCAGGACCCCAAGATTCGGCCCCTACCCTCTCGTATGGGTAGAGGCTATCAGCCGAACTGTCCGGCGGTTTAGGCGAGCCTCATCGCCTTCGTCGGTGAATGTAGCATTCCCTCGAACCCGGTGTCAATCACTCTCTCGGCCGGTTGGAGACCGGTGGTACGCTCTAGGGCAGGGAACGCTCTGCCGCAACACGAACTTGCCACCGTGATCGGCTCCGTCCTTGGCGCTCAGACCCTGCTCGGACTCGTCGTCTTTCTCGCTGTCATAGGCCTCGCGATCGCTCGACCGAAGGGTCTCAACGAGGCGTGGCCTGCGGCCGGGGGCGTTGCCGCTTTGCTCGCCATCGGCCTGCTCTCACCAGCCGACCTCGTAGGTGCGGCCCGCGAGACGGCCGGCGTCCTGCTCTTCCTGTTGGGGATGATGCTGCTCTCGACGGCGTGAGGGGATTCAGAAAATGGACATCAAAAGAAGTGGTTCACGGCCTTCCGGCAAGGGACCGGCCGAGTATTTTACCGGCACTGTGCGCATTGATCCACTATTCGAGGCACACGATCCGGCACGCGCGCTCGGCGCCAGTGTCACGTTCGAGCCCGGCGCTCGGACAGCATGGCACACCCACCCGCTGGGCCAAACCCTGATCGTGACAGCTGGGTGCGGCCTGGCACAGTGCTGGGGAGGCCCGATCGAGGAAATTCGGCCGGGGGACGTGGTCTGGATCCCGCCCGGCGAGAAGCACTGGCACGGCGCCACGCCGACCACGGCCATGACGCATATCGCCATTCAGGAACAGCACGACGGCAAGGCCGCCGACTGGATGGAAAAGGTTGGCGACGAACAATACCAGGCCGGACTAAGGCCCGATAAAAGGAAATAATCATGAGCAAAGTCCGGTTCGTACCAATCATGCTGTAACCGGAGGTAAGCCGCGATGCGCGCAACTGTCATGTTCGGCGCCGGCAACGTCCGTATCGAGGCCGTCCCCGACGCCCGCCTGATCGAACCCACCGACGCCCTCGTCGTCGTCACGCGCGCCGCCATCTGCGGCAGCGATCTCTGGCCGTATAAGACGATGGAACACAGCGAGACCGGCCGCCGGATGGGACATGAGGCCGTCGGCGTCGTCGAAACCGTCGGCGCCGATGTCCGCACCCTGAAAGTCGGCGATGTCGTCGTCATGCCTTTCGCGTACTCTGACGGCACCTGCATCTTCTGCCACGAGGGACTTCACACGTCGTGCATCCACGGAGGGTTCTTCGGCGCGGGTGACGTCAACGGAGCACAGGCCGAAGCGGTGCGTGTCCCCCAGGCAGACGGAACGCTCGTCGTCCTGCCGGCCGGCAAAGACGACGCGCTGATGCCCTCGCTTCTGACTCTTTCAGATGTGATGGCGACAGGCCATCATGCAGCGGTCGCTGCCAAAGTTGGCCCTGGGAGAACAGCGGCCGTTGTCGGAGACGGCGCCGTCGGTTTGTGCGGTGTAATTGCCGCCCGGCGCCTCGGCGCTGAGCAGATCATCCTCCTGGGCCGTCATCCCAACCGGATCGCACTCGCGAGAGAGTTCGGCGCAACAGACGTTGTCAGCGAGCGCGGCGACAAGGCGGTTGAGCGCGTGCGCGAGCTCACCGACGGCTTCGGCGTCCACTCCGTCCTCGAGTGCGTCGGCCTCGAGCAGTCGATGCTCACGGCGCTCAGCATCGCGCGTCCGGGTGGCGCAGTCGGCCGCGTTGGTGTTCCCCAGGACGAGACAATGCCCGCGTCGCGGCCGGCATTTTACAACAACGTCACCGTGAGCGGCGGACCCGCGCCAGCCCGCGCGTACATTGAGGAGCTGCTGCCGGACGTCCTCGAAGGCCGGATCGAACCTGGTCGAGTCTTCGATCGGGTCGTGCGCCTCGACGAGGTGCCTGACGGCTACCGGGCGATGAACGAACGGGAAGCGATCAAGGTCCTGATCGGGTTCTGAAGCGCCGGCTCTGAACAGGAGCCGCAGCTCAGACCGACCACACCTGGGCCGCCAGCAGGAAGAGAGCCAACCGCAGAGCGATGAACAGCCTGGCGCGCCCGGAGGGATTCGAACCCCCGGCCCGCTGCTTCGAAGGCAGCTGCTCTATCCCCTGAGCTACGGGCGCGCAAAACCCACTCTACCACACGACCCGACCCCCTCCAAGAGGTATGCGGTTTCGTAAATCACAACTGGAAAGGCGAAACCGGCCGGTGGGTGGAATCCTCACCATGCCGGGCGTGCATCCTGGACTGAGTCCAGGGGAGCATTGATCAGGGGTGAATAAATGGAAACGAAGTTGATCTTCGAGAAAGAGCGGGAGACAAAGAATACGATCCGGTACCAGGAGAAGCCGGCCGAGGGGCAGCCGCCGATCATCGGGACGCTCTACGTCGCGAAATCCTGGGCCGCCGGCGCCGATCGGGTCACCGTCACGCTGAGCAAGGAAGGCTAGTCCGGAGGTCAACCGCATGACGGGGGCAGCGTCGGAAGGTGCCGCGGTCCGCGGGCCGCGCGTATGGCTTCGGGCATTTACGGGGTTCTACCCGCCGCGGGAGAGCACGGCGTCACAACTCGATCCTGTGGCGAAGTTTCTGTTCTCCGCCCGCAGCGTCATCCTCGTCATCTCCGCCCAGGCGGCCATCATTGCCGGGCTGCTGGCCGCGGCCGCCGGCCGGTTCGATGCGGCGGCCTTCGTCCTCGTGCTCATCGGACTCGTGACGGCCCACGCGCTCAGCAACCTGAGCAATGATTACTTCGGGCACAGGCGGGGCCACGACACGCCCGACTCGCCCCGGATGCGATATACAATCCACCCCATCGCCAGCGGACTCCTCGACGGGAAAAGCCTGCTGGTAGGCCTCGGGATCCTGGCGGTGATCGGCGCGGGGGTCGTGCTGTACTTCTGGGCGGTGCGCGGCCCTCTGGCCCTGGGTTTCGCCCTGGCCGGGCTGGCGCTGCTCTATCTGTACGACGCCGCGCCCAGGCCCCTGAAGAGCCTCGGCCTCGGGGAGATCGCCGCGTTCATCGTCTGGGGACCCCTGATGGTGGGAGGCGGATATTACGTGATTACAGGGCGGTTGTCCTCCACAGCGTTCCTGGTGTCGGTGCCGTACGGGCTCGGGGTGATGTCCATCCTCATCGGCAAGCACATCGACCAGGCGGAGTTCGACCGAAGCCACGGTCAGCGCACGCTGCCGGTGGCGTTGGGCGAGCACCGCGCGCGGACGCTCAACCGGGTCATCATCGCGGCGATGTACGTCGTCGTGGCGGCGCTCATCGCGGTGGGAAGGCTCACCCCGTTCGCCGCGCTCGTCGTCCTCGCTCTGCCGAGAGCCGGCCGCGCCCTCTCCGTGACGGCCAGGCCCAAACCTGCCGCACCACCGCCGGGGTATGTCGGGTGGCCCCTCTGGTACCACCGGGTCTCCCTTGTTCACAACCGCCTGTTCGGCTGGACCTATATCGCTGGGCTCGCCGCCGGCGCAATCGCCGCCGGAGGGCGTCCGGGCTAACGGGCGATCCCAAATCGAAGAGTACGCCCTCGTACCGAGACCACAGCCGCGGGCCGAGCGCGCCTCGGCCGCGGATAGGAGGGATCTTCGTGCGAATATTCAGAGTACAGTCGGAGCAGGCCAAAGATCCGGATAATCCAGAGTATTTCAGCGGTGCGGTCCGCCAGCAGCGCCTGAACCAAACCAAGGAACCCGGGGGCATCGATCTGGTCGCCGTCTTCTTCGCGCCCGGAGCGCGGACGCGGCCCCATATTCACACGACCGACCAGGTCCTCACCGTGGTCGGGGGCGAGGGGATCGTCGCGACCGAGCAGGCGCGGCGCCTCATCCGGGCGGGAGATATCGTCATCATTTCCGGGGGCCAGTGGCACTGGCACGGCGCCACTCCGGCGTCCGCGATGTGCCACGTCTCCGCTCGGCCCGGCGGCCCTACGAACTGGTCCGCGCCGCTGCGAGACTGGGAGACCTATATGCAGGGAGCCCGATCTTGACTTCGCAACCACCCACGGCAAATTGTCGAACGCCTGATCACTTCGATCCGGGTATATATATCCCGAGCGCCCCAGGCGCGGAAGCCGCAACGGTCGGTACGGCGCCGGGACGGCAGGGCGAAGTCAAGGATCGAGGACGGGTGGATGGCGATGCGGAGACGGGCTTTGGAGGGCGCCGTTCGCGCGGCGACCCGGAGGACAAAGCGCAAGACCTGGGGCGGGGTGAGCCCGATCCCGCATGCCCCGTCCATCCGAGGCGTGCGGTTGTCCAGGAAGCGCGCGCCGGCACCTCCCACGGCGGCGAAGTTTCCAGGTTTTGTGTATAATGGCGGCCCCGTCATCGCCTCCCCGCAGGTCTATACAAGCTTCTGGGGACCGCTGTGGACGCGGGATCAGGCGCACAAGTCCAGGGCCGACAGGCTGAGCCGGTTCCACGCGGACCTGCTCCAGAGCGGCTTCATGAACGTGCTGAGCCAGTACGGCGTGGGGCACGGGGCAGGGGCGGCCGGCGCCTTCGTCCGGGCGACGTTTATCGGCAATGTGCCCGGCACGCTCACCGACCCGGCCATCCAAACCATCATCCAGTCCTCCATCACGGACGGCGTCCTCCCCGAGCCGACCACTCCATCGATCATCGCGGTCATCATCTACCTCGACGAGACCATCGGCGTGGACGATGCGTCGAATGGGCTGGTGCTCTGCGAGGCGGCCAACGACACGGCCTTCGGCTACCACAACTTTTTCACGACCACCGCGGGCAACCCATTCTACTATGCGATCGTCCCGGCGCTGAGCGATACATGCCTGGCAGAGTCGTGTCCGGGGAACGATGCCGGCTGCTCCCTGCATCTCTCCGAAACACAGGAGCAGCGCCTCACGCAGGTGGCCAGCCACGAGTTCGCGGAGATGACCACCGATCCGCAGTTGAATGCGTGGGTCGATCCCGCGAACGGAGAGAACGGGGACATCTGCAATGGCGAGTCGGACCCTCTCATCGTGGGGGCGAACACCTGGATCGTGCAGCGGATTTACAGCAAGTACGATGACATCAACAGCAGCGGCAGGGTGTTCTGCCTGAGCCAGGCGCAGGATCCCAGGCCGAAGCTGAGCCCGGGCCCCACCGACCGTCCAACCCGAACCTGATCCCGGCGGCCGGCGCCGTGTTCGCCGCCGCCCCGCTCTGGCCGAGAAACTCCGCCCGCGAACCTCTACGCCGGCCTCTTTTACGCTGGCCTCTTTTACGCCGGCCTCTTTCGGACCACGATCCTCTCGGCGAGCACAGCCGCATCCTCCGCGACGCCGAGGAAGGTCGCCGACCTGCGTTTGCGCTGGAAATGCACGCCCATAAAGTGCAGCCCTTGAACGACCGTGCTGGAGCCGTCCTGTTGGATGGGGAACCCCAGAGCATCGAATGCCGACGGCAACCCGACCCAGCTTGTGTAGTCCGGCCGGAAGCCGGATGTAAAGATAACGGCGCCAAACCCTTTGAGGTCCAGCCGCTCTGCAGGGCTTGCGCTGAACGGCGCCGGCAGTGGCATATCAGGGGGCGCGACGCCTCGGACGCCGCAGCTTTTCCGAATGAGCCCGCACAGATCGGCATACCGAGTATCGCCAAAGGCAACGGACTCTGCCAGGTCAGGCGCAAAGTGCGCTACGCCGTCTTCGGCCCCGATCAGGTGGCCAAGCAGGTTGACGCCCGACGTTTGCAGGGTCCGGTAATTGAGGTCGTGGCCCCCCCGGCCGCCGCTGGCCTGCGGGTTTGCCCCGAGGCGTGCCCGCGGGGTGGGAAGATCGGCCAGGGTGGTTTCAAAGAACGGTGTCTCAACAATCCATGCGATGGTGTCCCGGCCTTCGAGCCGCCGGGGAATCCATGGCGCGCGTCCACAGGCGATGAACGTGTCCCGCCCGGCTTCGGCGGTCTCCTCGGCCAGCTGGCAGCCGGTCTGCCCGCTGCCGACCACGAGCACCGGACCCGGCGGAAGCGCCTGGGGGTTCGTGTAGTCCTGGGCGTCGATCACATGGAGCGATGCCGGCAGCCGGGCGGCGGCGGGAGGACGGTGCGGCTTCTGATATCCGCCCGAGGCGAGCACGACCTGCCGGGCGCGGAACGTGCCCGCCGATGTCCGCAGGACGAAGCCGCCGCCGTCGCCCGCGCCCAGCGCCGAGACATTGACTCCCTCGCGCACCGGCGCCTTGAAGCTGCGCGCGTAGCCCGCGAGATGAGCCACAATGTCATCTCTGGGCATGAAGCCATCCGGATCCCCACCGCGGTACGGGGCGCCCGGCAGCCGCACCGTCCAGTTGGGGATGACCAGGCAGAAGCTGTCCCAGCGGCCGCGCCACGTCTCGCCCACCCGACCGCGCTCCAGCACAACGTGCTCGATCCCCGCGTGACAGAGCTCGTGGCTGATCGAGAGACCCGCCTGGCCGGCGCCGACGACCGCAACGTCAACGGTTTCCATCATACTTCCCCCTCCCGGCGATCCGTGAGACGCGCCGGGTCCAACCGTCACTTCAAGTCGATGACCGGATGCAGCTCGACGCCGTTCGGAGCCACGCCCTTCTGCCCATGGATTTCATCGAAGAACAACACCCCGGTCACGGTCGCGAGCGGTCTGCCCGGGATCGGGGCGAAGTGGGTGGTCGAGGGCATCCCGAACCGCCGGATGAACGCCGCCCGGGCCCCGGCGATCTGCGCCCGCACGCGCGAGCCTTGGGCGCAGCCGGGGTCCGGGATCTCGGCGATCAGGGTCGCGCCGTCTCGCGGATCCGCGATCACCACGTGGAAGTCGCTGTCGGCCTCCTCCTTGACGAACATCAGCCTGGCCCGGACCGTGTACGTGACCCGCTCGGCCGCCGTCCTGCCGAGCGCGCCCGACAGCGTCGCCGGCGCCGGCAGAGCCCGGAGCGCGTCGACCCGTCCCTGCCGCGGTGTAAGAGCGACCTGGCCGGCCCCGGAATCCGTCAGGGTCTTGACACCCCACCGCCAGGCGCCGCAGCCCGTGTGGGCCGTCTCTCCGGGCATGGGCACCATCCAACCGGCCGCCGCAAGGACCAGGACGGCGAAGAAGCACGCCGCTGAGTTCCGCATCGTCTTTCCTCCTGTGTCCGCCGTACACGTGCCTGCTCGCAGGCTACAAGGGGACCTCGGCCCACGTCGTTCCCGTGGCATCCGTGTACAGGGAGTCGAGTTTTACGGAGCGAAAGTCCGGATCGGTGCTGAGCGTATCGAAGTGGGCGAGCTTGTCGATCTCATAGATGAACAGGCGATTGGGAGTGCCGGACGTCATGGACGCATAATACTTGAAGTTCCGGCCGCCGTGCTTTTGAATGACCGTCTTGAGCTTGCGCAGTTCGTCTTTGGCTCGGTCCTTGTGATCAGGGTGAATCTGAAACATGTAGTGCACAATCATCCGCGCACCCCCGGGGTCTGCTTGCCTCAATCGATATGACATGGTGCGCGCGATCTCCTGGCACAGGAGGACGCCTCGAAGCGGGAGAACCCCCTCTACCATCGGACGATGAGCATCTACCGCCGCTACGCCGAGGCGTACGTCAAGGCCGGTCAGGGCCGCTGGAGCCTGCAGCTCATTCCCTGGGTCATGAGCGTGTTCGACCGCCAGGGGGCCGCTCCGGGTTCCCTGGTCGACGTGGCGTGCGGCTCCGGGGAGTTCGCCCTCGCCATGGCCCAACGCGGGCTGCGGGTCACCGCGGTGGACCAGTCCCCCGAGATGCTCGCGATCGCCCGGCGCAGCGCGAAGGAGAAGGAGACCACGGTAACCTTCCTCGAGCAGGACATGCGCGACCTCGCGCTCCCCGCGCCCGTCGACGCCGCGACCTGCTTCTATGACAGCCTCAACTTCCTGACCACCGACGCGGACTTCAGGCGGGCCCTCAGGGCGGTCGCCGGCGCGCTGCGCCCCGGCGGCCTCTTCCTCTTCGATATGAACACGATCCAGGGGCTGGCGACGCGGTGGGGCAACCGGGTCTGGGTGATCCAGGACAACGAAGAGGCGCTCGAGGTCGACCAGAGCGACTTCGACTACGACGCCGGAATCGCCACGCTCAAGGTCAACGCGTTCCTGCGCCGGGAGCGGGATCTCTACGAGCGGGTGCGGGAGATCCACCGGGAGCGCGGGTATCCGGTGCCGGCGATCGACGCCGAGCTCGGCGCCGCCGGGTTCGAGGTCCTCGGGCGCTGGGCCAGCCCCGAGTTTGCGCCGGTCGCCCCGCAGACCGAACGGGTCTTCTACGCGGCGCGCCGGACGGAGTCGTCAGGCAGGTCCTGAGGCGCCCTCCAGCAGGCTGATGAAGGTGCGGGCGTTCCTCGCCATGTTCCCCCGGACGTGGTTGTTGAACATCGCGAAGAGCCGGCGAATCCGCGCGGCGGAGCGCTCCACGATCTCCGCCCACGGGCGCAACTCGTCGACCGAGTACTCGTAGTCGTACCGCTCCTCGGTGCTGGCGCCCGCGCGCCCCCACCCGGCCCGGTTGCGGCCGTGGAACCTGATCACGGCCCAGTCCGCGGTCACCGCCTCCACCGCCGGCATCAGGCGCGGCAGGTCCGGCAGGTCCACCATCACGTACGCCAGCCCTTCGCGCGCGAGGAACTCCATCGCGTCCGGGTGCCGCGCCCAGTCGCGGTTCCTGAACTCGACGGCGAGATGGCAGCCGGCGAGCTCGCGCTTCCACCCCAGCATCGCCTCCAGGACGTCGGGGGAGTACTTGGCGCCGGGCGGGAGCTGGAAGAGCACGTAGCCGAGTTTGCCGGCGCGCGCGAGCGGGTCGAGGAACGCCCGGAAGTGATCCCAGCAGGCGTTCAGGAACTCCTCGGGCACGTCCCCGAGGCGTACCTCCGAGGCCTCGCGAAGCCGCTCGGGCAGGAGCGCGGCAAACCCGGGCGGGAGGCGCTGGACCTGCGCCCCATGGCCGGTGAACAGGCCAAACGCCTTGGCGTGCATCACGAACCCAGGGGGGGTCGCCTCGGCCCACTTCTGGCTGTAGGAGGGGGGCAGCAGAGCAAAGTAGGACGCGTCGACTTCGACCGTGGGAAACTGGGTGGTGTAGTATCGAAGCCGGTCCTCGGCCCGGCGGATGGCGCGAGGATAGAAGTCGCTCTTGATGAACGACTTCTCCGCCCACGAGCAGGTGCCGACGTAGAGGCGTTCACGGACCGGGACGGCGGTCGAATCGGGCAGCAGCGAGGTCTGGGACGCTCCGGGCACGCTATCGCCCGCCGGCGAAGAGATGCAGGACCATGGCGATGTGCTTGATGCCCTCGATATAATCGGCGATCCGGATGTTTTCGTTCGGCGCGTGGCCGTTGCTGTTGGCGTAGCCCACCCCGGTGCCGATCGTCGGAATGCCCCGCGCGCCGGTAAGCACGTGCATGGGGCCCGTGCCGGCCATCGTGGGGAACACCAGCGGCTCACGATTGTAGATCCGCCGCGCGGCCTCCGACACGACCTTGACGATGTCGGCGGTCAGCGGCGTCTTGGCCGGCTCTTCGTTGCCAAGGGCCCGCACGGCGAAGTCCGCGAAGCCGTACTGGGCGAGATGCGCCTTCACTTTCTTGAGGATGTCCTCGGACCGCTGGTTGGGCACCAGCCGGAAGTCGACCTTCGCCACCGCCCGGCGGGGGAGGACGGTCTTGCTCCCCGGACCACCGTATCCCGAGCTGACGCCGCAGATCGTGCAGGTGGGCTGAAAGAGATTCCGTTTAAGCAGCTCGACGCCGGAGACTCCGAGGAGATAGCGGTCGAGACCGTAGCTTCTGAGCTGGGCCGCCTCGTCCCTGAGGGGGGCGATGCGGCGGAGTTGGGCCATCTCATCGTCGGTCGGCTCGAGCACGTCGTCGTAGAACCCGTCGATTAGAATCCGCTCGTTGCGGTCCTTGAAGGTTGAGAGCGCCCAGACCAGCCGCCAGGCGGGGTTCGGAACGATCGTCCCGACCGACGAGTGGAGATCCCGGTTCGCGCCGGTCGCCTCCAGCTCGACGTAGCAGATGCCCTTCACCCCGAGCGCGAGCACGATATTCTCCTGGATGTCGCGGTAACCGGCTTCCCAGATGCAGGCGTCCGCGGCGACGAGGTCGGGATGTTCGCGGACAAACTTGGGCAGGTGGACGCTGCCGATCTCCTCTTCGCCTTCCACGATGAACCGCGCGGTGGCGGGGATCTCGCCCTGCGCATGGAGCAGGGCATCCACCGCGCAGACGCGCGCCAGCAGATTCCCTTTGTTGTCCGCCACGCCGCGCGCGTAGATCTTCTCGTCGCGGATCACCGCGCCGAACGGTTCGCTCTCCCACTCCTCCAGCGGCTCGGGGGGCTGGACGTCGTAGTGATTGTAAAACAAGAGGGCCCGCGGCGACTTCCCCTTCACCTCTCCGTACACGACCGGCGCGCCGCCCTCGACGGGGATGGTCCGGGCGCGGATCCCCGCCTCGGCCATCAGCGCTTCCACCTGCCCGGCGGTCTCGTTCAGCCCGATCCCCTGGGCGGCGATGCTGGGCTGGCGGCACAACTCCCGCAGCAGCTCGACATACTCGGCCCGGTGTGCGTCGATATATTGAAACACGCGGTCCATGAGCGCTCCTTGTCTCCTGGTCGATGGGGGAGTATCAACAGATTCCAGAAAGACGCAG
>WNGI01002588.1_pt1 | contig 15746 bp, 14 predicted proteins | sample 5400621 | NCBI WGS metagenome assembly WNGI01 (sample SAMN13153374, study PRJNA577476) | soil metagenome | isolation source: 20 cm soil or saprolite under Garry oak tree replicate 1 | place: USA:California | collected 2016-06-15 | reverse complement strand
TGGCCGACTCGCCCGGGGTGGCCGACTCGCCCGGGGTGGCCGACTCGCCCGGGGTGGCCGACTCGCCCGGGGTGGCCGACTCGCCCGGGGTCGGCGACTCGCCCGGCACCGCCCTGGTCGGGTTCGTGGTGGGCCGAACGGTGGGCGGGTCGGTGGACCGGCACCGGGTGGTGCGGCGACTGCGGCACCTGCTCCGGGATCGACTCGGGCAGCTCCCGCCCGGTGCGCTGGTCGTGGTTCGGGCGCTGCCGGCGGCCCGGGAGGCCGACTCCGGCGCGCTGGGCCGCGACCTCGACTCGGCGCTCGGCCGGCTGCTCGGGTCGTCGTCCCGGCCGCGAGCTGTTGCCGCCGACGATGCGAGGACCGGTGCCGCTGCCGTTTCCGCCGAGCGGGACGTTCGTCCGGAGGTGCGATCGTGACCGCCGGCACCGTGGTGCTGGCGGCCGCAGCCGTGGTCGCCGCCGCCGCGGCCGTCGGTGCGGTCGTCGATCGGGCACGCGGGCTCCGGGCAGGCGAGCCGGGCGTAGTCGCTCGGCTACTGCTCGCGTTCGTGCGGTTCTATCGCCGGTTCGTCAGCCCGGCGCTGCCGCCGTCGTGCCGCTTCACACCGTCCTGCAGCGTCTACGCGGCCGAGGCGATAGCACGGCACGGCGCCGTGCGCGGCAGCTGGTTGGCGGCCCGCCGGTTGGTGCGGTGCGGCCCCTGGCATCCTGGGGGGCACGACCCGGTGCCGTCCGTCGTTGGTCGGAGCGGTGCGTCCGCGCGGCGCGCTACGACAGCCCCACCCATGCCGACGGTGCCTGCGGCTTCCGAGCCGTCGCCCACGCCGACAGGAGTCTTCCGTTGTTAGACCCGCTCTACACCGCTGTCTCGTGGGTATTGCTGCGCTGGCACTGGCTCTTCGTGAAGATCGGCCTGCCGGACAGCAACGGCCTCACCTGGGCGCTGTCGATCATGATGCTCGTCGTCACCATCCGCATCCTGCTCTTCCGCTTCTTCGTCAAGCAGGTGCACAGCCAGCGGAAGATGCAGCAGATGCAGCCCAAGATCCAGGCGCTGCGAGAGAAGTACAAGAACGATCGGCAGACGCTCAGCCAGGAAATGATGAAGCTGCAGCGCGAGGAGGGGTTCAACCCGCTCGGCGGCTGCCTGCCGATCCTGCTGCAGGCGCCGATCTTCCTCGCGCTGTTCCACGTGCTGCGGATAGTTGGGCCGAGCGGCTACACGCTCTACGGCTGGACGATCCAGGAGTCGCAGAGCATCGGCAACGCGACGCTGTTCGGCGCCCCGATCGCGACCTCCTTCACCGATCCGAACCACCTGGTCCCGAGGCTTCCTGGGGCCAGCATGACGGCAACGCACATCGTGACGTTCGTGTTGATCGTGCTGATGTGTGCGGCCACATTCATCACGCAGCGCCAGATCATGAAGACCAGCGGGCAGGCGCTCGAGGGCCAGCAGGCAATGATCCAGAAGCTGCTGCTCTACGGCATGCCGATCAGCCTGTTCTTCTCCGGCTTCTTCTTCCCGCTCGGCGTCCTGCTCTACTGGTTCACCAACAACCTGTGGACGATGGGCCAGCAGTTCTACATCCTGCACCGGCACCCGCACCCGAACGCGGTCAAGAAGGACGACAAGCTGGCCGTCGATCCGAAGGTCCTCGCCCCGAGGCCCGGCCAGAAGCCGGTGAACCCGCGGACCCGCCGCCCCGCGAACCCGCCGGCGTCCAGACCCGATCCCACCGGCGCCGAGTCGGCTGAGCCGGCCACGCCGGCCGAACCGGCCGAGCCGGCCACGCCGGCTGAGCCGGCCAAGTCCGTGGACGGGAACGCGCCGACCCCACCACCGTCATCGTCGGCGCCGCCGTCCACCCCGCCCGCTGCCCCCCGGCCGGCCCGGCGGCCGCCAGGCCAGCGATCCTCGACGACGACCCGACCGAAGAAGAAGCGCCGGTAGGAAGGTGTCCGATGGATCTTCGGCGGCGCGGATCTACGCCGAGACGACGATCGGCGACGTTCTCGCCGCCGAGACCACACCGGTATCGGTTCCTTCTCGGCCCGATGCTGGACGGGCCGCCGACTGGGGAAGACGTCGGCATCCACCAACACCCACACCCCCCAGCGCCGCCGAAGCCGAGGTAGTCCACTGTGGACACCACAACCGTCGTGGAGATACCCGTGACCGACACTCCTGTTGAGACCGAGCGGACCGCCGACTCCGCGGATACCGCCCAACCGGTCGACTCGTCGGCGGCGGTACCCGAGACGGGCGACGGTGCCGGTGTGACCGACGGCCGGGCGTCCGAGGCACTGCTGGTCCAGGAGGGCGACATCGCCGGCGACTACCTGGAGCGGCTGCTCGACATCATCGACTACGACGGCGACATCGACCTGGACGTCGAGGGCGATCGTGCGGTGGTCGCCGTCGTCGGCGCCGAGCTGCAGGCCCTGGTGGGCCCGAACGGCGCGACGTTGGAGGCGCTACAGGAACTCACCCGGCTGGCGGTGCAGCAGCAGACCGGGGTACGCAGCCGGCTGATGCTCGACATCGGTGGATACCGAGCGCGTCGCCGTACCGCTCTTGGGGGCATCGCGCGGAGCGCTGCCGAGCAGGTGCTCTCCTCCGACCAGGCGGTCCGGCTCGAGGTGATGAACCCGTTCGAGCGCAAGATCGTGCACGATACTGTCGCCACCGTGGACGGAGTACGCAGCGAGTCCGAGGGCGAGGAGCCTGAACGCCGGGTTGTCGTCCTCCCCGACAGGTGAGGTCGACGACTCCTTCCCCGACCGTCCGGCTGTGTCCCGTGGACCTGCGATCACGCCGGTCGACCATCAGTCGCCGATCGGACAGGTCGTCGTTGCCGGCATGAGGTCCGATCGGGACCCATCCTCCGCCGTTCCGGACGGTGCCTGGACACAGCCGGCGGGCGACGCGACCCACAGCGCCCGCGATGCGGCCGTGCCGGCTCCTCCGGCCGCGGCGGCCGCGGTCTTCGGTGCGGCCATCGATCGCGCGGTGTCGTACGTGCGGCTACTGGCCACCGACGGGGTCGTCCGGGGCCTGATCGGCCCGCGGGAGGTACCGCGGCTGTGGGAGCGGCATGTGCTCAACTGCGCGCTCGTGGCCGAGCTGGTTCCGGCCGGATCGCGGCTCGTCGACGTGGGTAGCGGCGCCGGACTGCCGGGCGTGCCGATCGCCCTGGTCAGGCCGGACGTCCAGGTCGCGTTGCTGGAGCCGCTCGCCCGACGAGTGGCCTTCCTGGCGGAGTGTCGCGAGCGGCTCGGACTGGCTTCGGTGACCGTGCAGCGGGGGCGCGCCGAGGAGCCGGCGGTGGTCGCAGCGCTGGGTGGCGCCGACGTCGTGGCGGCCCGCGCGGTCGCACCGCTCGACCGGTTGGCTGGCTGGTGCCTACCGCTGCTCCGGCCCGGCGGGCTACTTCTCGCGGTCAAGGGCGAGGCCGCCGCGGCCGAACTCGCCGCCGCGCGGCCGACCTTGGCCCGCCTCGGCGTGGCCGATGTGGAGATTGTCGATATCGGTGCGAGTGTCGTGTCTCCTGCCACGCGGGTTGTGGTGGTGAAGCGGGGTACGGTGCCGGTGAGGGCACGAGGAGGGCGCACGCGGTGACCCGGTCGATGGCAACGAAGCGCCCCGCCGGCGTGGGCTGGCCGGACCAGCCCTCCTCCCCCGCAGCCTCCTCCCCCGCAGCCGCCGATCCGCCGGCTTCGACCGGCGTCGGATGGTCCGGTCTCGGCTGGCCGTCGACCCGCCCCCGGACCGGTCAGCCGACCGACCCTCCGCCAATGCCCGATCCTCCGCGCGCCTCTCGTTCGCGGTCGTCTCACCGGCCAACGTCTGCCCGGCTGATGGCGGGTTCGGCGGTGTCGGGTTCGCCGATGCCCGACCCGTCCGCGTCAGGGTCGCCGGTGCCCGACCCGGCCATCGCGGACCCGCCCGAATCCGTGGCGGCACCCGGCTCGCACAAGACTGACTCGCCTGCCTCCGACTCGCCTGCCCGGTCTGGGTCGTCGAGGTCTGGGTCGTCCGGGTCGGGCTCGTCCGGGTCGGGCATCGCGGTGGGATCGGCCGTCCCGGAGGGACTCGCACGCCACGAGGAGGACGCCGTGACGGACGACAGGAGCGGAGCAGTAGCGGCCGCCGGATCGACCACGTTGGACGTCAGCCAGGAGCGGATACGCAACGTCCTCGGGGATGCGGTTGTTTCACGTGAAACGGCGACCCCTCCGGCGTCCGAGCCGGAGATGGACACGCCGATCATGCGTGAAGCCGCACAAGCGGTCAGGGTGCTGAACCCGGCACGGACGAGCGCGTTCCCGCAGCCGACCCATCGGCGGGTGATCACGATCGCCAACCAGAAGGGGGGTGTCGGCAAGACCACCAGCACGGTCAACTTGGCTGTCGCGTTCGCGTTGCACGGCCTCCGGGTTCTCGTGATCGACCTGGATCCGCAGGGCAACGCCAGCACCGGACTCGGCGTGAACCACTCCATGGACGTGCCCTCGTCGTACGAGGTGCTGGTCGACGGCGCCTCGCTCGCCGAGACCGCGGTGCAGGTCGAGCAGGCACCCAATCTGTGGTGCGTCCCGGCCACGATCGACCTCGCCGGCGCCGAGATCGAACTGGTCTCGGTGGTCGCCCGCGAGACCCGGCTGCGCACCGCCATCGCCGCGTACCAGGACGAGGTCGACTACATCTTCGTCGACTGCCCGCCGTCGTTGGGACTCCTCACCGTCAACGCGCTGGTCGCGGGCGACGAGGTCTTCATCCCGATTCAGTGCGAGTACTACGCCCTGGAAGGTCTCGGTCAACTGCTCCGCAACATCGAGCTGATCCAGGCACATCTCAACAGCAAGCTGCGGCTGTCGACGATCCTGCTCACGATGTACGACGGGCGGACCAAGCTCGCTGACCAGGTGGCGCAGGAGGTGCGCAACCACTTCGGCGACCTGGTGCTCGACGTGGTCATCCCCAGGAGCGTCCGAGTGTCCGAGGCCCCGGGGTACGGTCTGTCGGTCATGACCTACGACCCCGGATCCCGCGGTGCGCTCACCTATCTGGAGGCGGCGCGCGAGATTGCCGAACGGGGAGCCGGCGGCGGTCCGACAACTGGAGCAGGGACGGAGGAGAGCGCGTGAGCGTCCGGCGAGGTGGCCTCGGCAAGGGCCTGGGCGCGCTCATTCCGACGGCCCCCGCGAGCAACGCGGCGTTGGCCGCGGCGACGGTCGAGGCGCCGCCACCACCGCTCCGGCAGGTGGACGGCGGTCCGGCGGAGGTGCCGGGTGTGATCTACCGCGAGCTGCCGGTCGACCGGATCCGACCGAACCCGCGGCAGCCCCGGCAGGCCTTCGATGACGAACCACACGAAGAACTCATGTCGTCGATCAAGGAGATCGGCCTGCTGCAGCCGATCGTGGTCCGGTCGGACGAGAACGGCGAGTACGAGCTGGTCATGGGCGAGCGCCGGTTGCGGGCCGTCAAGGACGTTGGGCTGGACACCATTCCGGCGATCATCCGCGAGACCGCCGACGACGCGATGCTGCGCGACGCGCTGCTGGAAAATCTGCACCGCGTCCAGCTGAACCCGTTGGAAGAGGCCGCCGCCTATCGGCAACTGCTGGACGAGTTCGACACGACCCACGAGGAGCTGGCGCAGCGGATCGGCCGTAGCCGGTCGCAGGTGACCAACACGATCAGGCTGCTCAACCTCCCGGTGCCGGTGCAGCGCCGAGTCGCGGCCGGGGTGCTCACCGCCGGGCACGCCCGCGCGCTGCTCGCTCTGGACGATCCGGCCGCTCAGGAACAGCTCGCCAGCCGGATCGTCGCGGAAGGGCTGTCGGTACGCGCCGTCGAGGAACTCGTCGCACTGGCCGGTCAGGAGAAACCAGCCCCGGCCCGCGCACCCCGGACCCAGCGGGTAACCGCGCCCGCCTTGACCGACCTCGCCGACCGCCTGTCCGATACGTTCGACACCCGGGTGAAGGTCGAGCTGGGCCGGCGCAAGGGAAAGATCGTCGTGGAATTCGCCTCGGTGGACGATCTCGAACGTATTGTCGGCCTGATGGCGCCGGCCGTCGGACCTCGCGCTGGAATGCCGGCCGACGACTGAACGCCGCTCACCCGGCCGCAAGGCGAAGACTCCGGGTCGCCTGTGCCGCCGGCAGGTAGGCACCCAGCCCTCCGGCGACCTGCGGCACCGCGGTGCCGGGTGCCATGCTGGCAGGGGAGCCTGAGCCGTATCGTCGTCCTGCGCGGACACCCTCCTCGAATGACCGTGGTCTGACGGCGGAGAGCGATCTGGATGCCGCCTGATCGCATCATGTCGGCGCACTGCTACCGCGGGCAGCGCGGGTCGGGAGACGAGCGTCGTGCTGACAGTCTTTGGGTTGGGCGCGCTCAGTTTCATGATGGCGATGTACGCGCTGGAGCAACGCGGGCGCGGCTACACTGCTGCGTTCGCGCTGGGGTGTGCTCTATCCAGCGGGTACGGCTTCTTCAGCGGGGCGTGGCCGTTCGGCATCGTCGAAGCGATGTGGACTCTCGTTGCGTTGCGGAGGTGGAGGGCCAGGATTGACGCATGACGGTTGCATCGGGGGCTGGTAGAGGGCAAAGGCGGCAGCGGGCGGCGGACGGAGGCGCGGGCCAGGTGGGCCGCGGGCAGGCGGCGGCGTCCCGCCGAACGAGCGGACCTGGGGAGTCGGAGGCGCCGGCCAAGCGAGGCCGTGGTGCGTCGTCATCGGATCGCGACGGAGACCGCTTGGGCACCTACCGCCGGAAGCGGGATCCAGAGCGCACCCCGGAGCCTATTCCGGCCGGCCCGCTGCCGAAGGGCAACGACGACACGTTCGTCATCCAGGAGCACCACGCTCGTCGTCTGCACTGGGACGTCCGGCTGGAGCGAGACGGAGCGCTCGTCTCGTGGGCGGTTCCTAGGGGGTTACCGCCCGACCCTCGCACCAACCATCTGGCGGTGCACACCGAGGACCACCCGCTCGAGTACGCGACATTCGAGGGGGAGATTCCGCGCGGCGAGTACGGCGGCGGACAGATGCTCATATGGGATCGCGGCTGGTACGAGTCGGAGAAGTGGACCGACCGGGAGGTCAAGGTCGTCCTGCACGGCAGCCGGGTCGAGGGACGGTACGTGTTCTTCCAGTTCCGAGATCGCGACTGGATGGTTCACCGGATGGACCCTCCGCGCGATCCCAACTGGGTTCCCGTGCCGGAGGACGTCCGGCCGATGCGTGCGGTCGCGGGCGATCCGCCACGGTCGACGCGCCGCCAGCGTTGGGCGTACGAAATGGTCTGGAATGGCGAGCGCGCCCTTGTCCTGGTCGAGGGGGGACGCGCACGGGTGGAAGCCGCCGACGGGACGGATGTGACCGCGACCTATCCCGAACTGCGGGCGATCGGCCCCGCGTTGGGTATCCGCAGTTGCGTCTTCGATGGCGAGATCGTGGCGCTCGACAAGACGGGGCGGCCGAATGCTGCTCGGCTCCGCGGACGAAGGGATGCCACCGGAGCGGCGGCGGTGCGTCGGGCCGCGGCCGACTCACCGGCTACCTATTTTGCGTACGACCTCTTGCACCTCGACGGCAAAGACACCACGCCACTGTCCTACGCCGACCGCCGCGCCCTGCTCGACTCCATTGGTCTGCGGGGCCCGCACTGGGAGGTTCCACCGGCGATCCCGGATGACGGCGACGAGGCGTTGGCGGCCAGTCGGTTGCTCGGTCTCAGCGGGGTGGTGGCCAAGCGGATCGATTCTCCTTACGAACCAGGTCGCCGTAGCGATTCATGGCGCCTGGTGAGTAACCGTCCCGTGCAGAAGGTCGTCGTCGGCGGATGGATCCGTTCGGACGACGGTTCGGCCGAGCCCCGGGCGTTGCTCGTCGGCGAGGCCGCGGACGGAGGGCTGCGATACACCGGAACGGTACGGACCGGGCTGACCGCGAACTCTCGGGCCGAACTCGCCCGGCTTCTCCGCCGCCTCTCACGACGCACGTCGCCGTTCACGACCGGTTCCCCTGACGGCGCGGGAGTCGAATGGGTACGACCGACGCTCATTGGCGAGATCTCGCTCGACGGGCGTACAGCCGAAGGTCGCCTTCGCCGCCCGGCCTGGCGACGCCTGCTGTGAATTCCAAATCCTTGCGTCGGTTGCACGTGAGACGGCCCCGTCCCCGTTGGGTCGGCCTGCGACGGTTACCGAGTCCGCGACCCTAGCGGTCGACTCGAGCGGCGCTATGACGCAGCCTGGCCACTCGGTTGTCCTTCGTGAGAAGTGGTCCGACGAGGCCAGGTGTTTCACGTGAAACACGGCGGCCTGGCGACGCCTGCTGGGATTTCCAGTCCCTTGCGCTGGTTACGTGGGCTGGTTGCCACGTGAGACGGCCCCGTCCCCATTGGGTCGGCCTGCAACGGTTACCGAGTCCGCGACCCCTGCGGTCGACTCAAGTGGTGCTGCGACGACGCAGCCTGGCCACTCGGTGTCCTTCGTGAGAAGTGGTCCGGCGAGCGTCCGGTGTTTCACGTGAAACGCCGCCGCCGATGACTCATCCCAGAGCAAGTCGAGGTGCTGTCTCGGGTGGCGATCACGCCGGCGAGCACGGAGAGGTCGCGGGAGGCTGGGTGCGGCGTGCTCACCAGGCGGTCAGCCGTCGTGCCGGCCCCAGGCGCCGCGGTGGACCACCTCTCCGACCGGGCGGCGGCCGCGGCGGAGCGACGGCGACTTCCGGTCCGGAGCGCGGTAGCCGATCGTCATCGCGCCGATGGGGACGAACTCGTCGGGCACGCCGAAGGCGTAGCGCAGCGTGCCGAAGTGCTCCGGCGGCACGCCGAAGAAACAGGCGCCGAGGCCGGAGTCCACTGCGGACAGCAGCATGAGAAGGGACGCGAATCCGGTGTCGATGTGCCAGTACGGCACCGGCCAGCGTGCCTCGTCGCGGTCGGTCCAGCCCTTGTCCGGCTCCGCGTAGCGGTCCAGGTAGGCCGAGCGGTTCGAGAAGGCCACGACGATCAGCGGTGCGGCGCGCATCCCCGCCAGCCACGGGTCCTGGGAGTCGTCGGCGCCATCGGACGTGGCGGACCAGTAGCGTTCGCGCTCCTCCGCCGACTCCAGCACCAGGAACGCCCATCCCTGCGTGAAGCCAGCCGACGGGGCATGCAGCGCATTCTCCAACAGACGTTCGCGGACCTCAGCCGGTACCGGTCGGTCCGGGTCGTACGCCCGCACCATCCGCCGGCGCAGCACGACCTCCTGGAACTCCACGCCTGTGTCCTCCCGCTCGGGCGGCAGCTTCGTGCAGCAGCGTCAGGCACACCCCGCCGAGGTCGAGCCCCGCCGCCTCGACCGCCATCGGTAGCAGGCTCGTCTCGGTCATGCCCGGCGCGACGTTCACCTCGAGGAACTGAACGGCCCCGTCCGGGGTGACGATGGCGTCCGTCCTGGACAGGTCGCGGAGACCGAGCACCGTGTGTGCCCGTACCGCGACGTCGGCCACCGCGGCGGCCACGTCGGCTGGTAGTCGCGCCGGGGTGTGGTAGGTCGTCATGCCGGCGGTGTAGCGCGAGGCGTAGTCGAACACGCCGCTGAACGGGACGATCTCTACGGCCGGCAGCGCCTGCGGTCCGGAGCCGAGGTCGAGCACCGTGACGGCGACCTCGACGCCGGGCACGAACGGCTCGACCAGGACGGTCTCGCCGTACGAGAAGCAGCTGACCATGGCCGCCGGAAGCTCGTCGGCGTCCTGGATCTGCTGCGCGCCCAGCGCCGAACCGCCCTGGGCCGGCTTCACCATCAGCGGCGCGCCGAGCCGAGCCACGATCCGGTCCAGCACCGCGACCGCGCCCAACTCCCGGAACGTGGAATGCGGAAGCGCGACCCAGTCCGGCGTGGACAGGCCGGCGGCGCGCACGGCGGCTTTGGCGTTCGGCTTGTCCCAGGCGACCCGGCAGGCGGCGGCGGTGCTGCCGACGTACTGCACGTCCAGCAGGTCCAGCACGGCGCGGAGCGCGCCGTCTTCGCCGGCCTCACCGTGCAGGGCGACGAACGCGGCGTCGGGGGGATCCTCGGCGAGCGTGCCCAGCAGCGCGGCGTCGGCGTCCAGCAGCCGGACCGGGACCCGCACCGCGCGCAGTGCGTCCGCCACCCGTCGGCCGGAGCGGAGCGACACCTCGCGTTCGAAGGTCAGGCCGCCGGCCAACACGACGATGGAGAGTCCGTCCGCCGGCACAGCTGGGTCGGGCCGCACGGCGGAACCGGTGAGGACCGAGCCGCCCGTACTCATGCCAGGTCCGGGGAGGGAGCGTCGGCGGAGGTCGCCGTCCGGCGGGTGGTGCTCGACGAGGTCCGGGGCAGGAACGTCGCCCGCAGGTCCAACTCCTCCTCCACGACGCCGGCCAGCCGCCGGATGCCCTCCCGGATCCGCTCCGGCTCCGGGTAGCAGTACGAGAGCCGCATCTCGCGCCGGCCCGACCCATCCGCGTAGAAGCCGATGCCCGGCACGTAGGCCACCCGGGCGTGTACCGCGCGCGGCTGCATCACCTTCGCGTCCAGCCCTTCCGGCAGCGTGAGCCAGACGTAGAAGCCGCCGTGCGGCCTGGTCCACGAGCAGCCAGCCGGCATCAGCGACGCGAGCGCGTCCAGCATCGTGTCGCGCCGCTCCCGGTACAGCTCGCGGAACACCTTGACCTGCTCCATCCAGGGCTGGGTCTCCAGGTACTCCACGACCGCCCGTTGGTTGAACGTCGGTGGGCAGAGCACCTCCGACTCGCTCATCAGGACCAGCTTCTCCCGCACCGCATGCGGTGCCAGCGCCCAGCCGACCCGCAGCCCGGGGGCGAACGTCTTGGAGAACGAGCCCAGGTAGATCACCCGCGACTCGGACAACGAGCGGAGCGCCGGCAGCGGCTCGCCGTCGAAACCGAGCAGGCCGTACGGGTTGTCCTCCAGGACCAGTAGGTCGTGCCGGTCGGCCAGCGCGACGATCTCCGGCCTGCGGGCGAGCGAGAGTGTGATGCCGGCGGGATTGTGGAAGTTCGGCACCGTGTAGAGGAATTTCGCCCGCCGCCCGGACCGGGCCAGCCGCCCCAGCGTCTCCTCCAGCACTGCCGGCACCAGCCCGTCGGCGTCCATCGGCAGGTGTACGACCTCCGCCTGCGCGGCCGCGAACGTGGCGAGCGCGCCGACGTACGACGGTCCCTCGGCCAGCACCACGTCGCCTGGGTCGAGGAACACCCGACTGACGATGTCGATCGCCTGCTGCGAGCCGACGGTGACCACCACGTCGTCCGGCGACCCGACGATCCCTTCGAGCGCCATCACCTCGCAGATCCGCTCGCGGAGCCGGAGGTCGCCCTGACCCGAACCGTACTGCAGTGCGGCCGACCCGTTGTGCGCGACGAGCTGGCCCATCATCGCGCCGACCGCGTCGAGCGGAAGCGCAGTCGTGTACGGCATGCCGCCGGCGAGCGAGACCACCTCGGGCCGGTTGGCCACCGCGAACAGGGCACGGATCTCCGACGCGGTCATCCCGCGCGTCCGCTCGGCGTACCGGTCGGCGTACGGGTCGAGCGTGTTCGCGCTCATCGTCTACTCCCCCCGCCGGCCGGCCAGCAGGGGTGGCCCGGCGGCCGCGGCGCCGATCGGAGGGTGCTCGATGCTTGGCTGGCTCACGACGGGGGACCTCCGCGGACGCATGGAAGTCGGCCACCGACCGCACGGTGACCGATTCTGCGAAGTCTACCGGCCGGGTCTTCCCATTACTGCCTGTGACGGCTTACGATCACCATCGGCCTGCGGTCCGGACCTTCCCCGCCCATGGACACGCCCGCGGCGCTCATCGAGGAGGCTTCTGTCGGTGTCCCGACGGCTGGTCAGTGTCACTCTGGACAATCTGGACGATCTTCCGCGTAATTGTCGGAAGTGCGTCTTCTGGGAACTCGACCCGGTGCAGCGGGAGCGTGCCGACGAGGCCGGCGACACGGCGCTGGAGAAAGAGGCCTGGGTCTCCAACGTGCTGCTCGAGTGGGGCAGCTGCGGCAAGATCGCCTACGTCGACGGCGTGCCCGCCGGATACGTCCTGTACGCCCCGCCCGCGTACGTCCCGCGCTCGGTGGCCTTCCCGTCCAGTCCGGTCAGCCCGGACGCGGTGCTGCTGATGACCGCGCTGATCCGGTCCGAGTTCGCCGGCGGCGGGCTGGGGCGGATGCTCGTCCAGGGCGTCGCCAAGGATCTGCGGCTGCGCGGTATCCGGGCGGTCGAGGCGTTCGGCGACCTCGCCTGGCAGCCATCGGCGTGCGTGCTGCCGGCCGAGTACCTGCTCGCGGTCGGCTTCAAGACGGTCCGCCCGCACCATCGCTTCCCCCGGCTGCGGCTGGAGTTGAAGAGTGCGGTGTCGTGGCGGGAGGACGTCGAATACGCCCTGGAGCGGCTGCTCGGCAGCATGAGCCCGGAGGCGGCGCTCCGTCCGGCGTAGTACGCGGACCGGCCCGGTGCAGCGGAGAGCCCCGCATCGGGCGACGCGGGGCTCTGCGGCGCGTGACGGCCTACAGGTAGTCGGACAAGTCCCGGAGGATTGCCGCCTTCGGCTTCGCGCCGATGATCGACTTCACTACCTTGCCACCCGCGAAGACCGACATGGTCGGGATCGACATGATCTGGTAGTCGCGCGCGGTCTGCGGGTTTTCATCGATGTTCAGCTTCACCACGGTGAGCTTCTCGGAGTGCTCCGCGGCGATCTCCTCGAGCACGGGCCCGACCATCTTGCAGGGCCCGCACCACTCGGCCCAGAAGTCCACCAGCACGGGCTTGTCGCTGGTGAGGACGTCATCGACGAATGTCTCGTCGGTGACGGTCTTCGTGCTCGTACCCACCCTGCCTCCTTGTGGTGCGGCATCTGCCTGCGTAACGCCGGCTCGTGGGGATGGATTCCCCGCCACCCCCGGCCACCTCAGCGGGTCAACGCCGCGTCCGCGGCAGCGACCCGCGCCGGCCCTTCGGTCAGCGCGGCGAGGTAACGCTCCGCGTCCAGTGCGGCCGAACAGCCCGTTCCGGCGGCGGTGACCGCCTGCCGGTAGGTGTGGTCGACGACGTCGCCGGCGGCGAACACGCCTACCTGGTTCGTCCGGGTGGAGGGTGCGTCGACCAACACGTACCCCTCTTCGTCCAGCCGGAGCTGGCCGCGGAACAGGTCGGTGCGTGGGTCGTGGCCGATCGCGATGAACAACCCGGTGACGTCGAGGACGGACTCCTCGCCGGTCCGGGTGTTCCGGATGCGCACCCCGGCGACCGAGGTGTCGCCGAGAACGTCGACCACCTCAGAGTTCCACACGAAGCTGATCTTCGGGTTGGCGAACGCGCGGTCCTGCATGATTTTGCTTGCCCGCAGCGAGTCCCGACGGTGGATCACCGTTACCGAGCGGGCGAAGCGGGCCAGGAACGTCGCCTCCTCCATCGCCGTGTCCCCGCCGCCGACGACGGCGATGTCACGGTCGCGGAAGAAGAAGCCGTCGCAGGTGGCACACCAGGAGATGCCGTGTCCGGACAGCCGGTCCTCCACCGGCAGCCCCAGCTTCCGGTAGTGCGAACCGGTGGCCACGATCACGGTCGTGGCCAGGTACGTCCCGGTGTGCGTCCGGACGACCTTGATCTCGCCGGTCAGGTCGACCTCGATGACGTCGTCGGACACCAGCTCGGCGCCGAACCGCTCGGCCTGGGCCCGCATGCTCTCCATCAGTGCCGGACCCATCACCGCGTCGATGAAGCCCGGGTAGTTTTCCACCTCGGTGGTGTTCATCAGGGCCCCGCCGAACTGGGTGCCCTCGAACACGAGCGGCTGCAGGTCGGCGCGCGCGGCGTAGAGGGCCGCTGTGTACCCGGCCGGCCCCGATCCGATGATGATCACGTTGCGCACGGTGCCGTCGATGGTCACGCTCGACACGTCCTCCGAATGAGTCCCGGGCGGCGGATCTGCCGTCACCGCCGCGGAACGAATCCTATGGCCGGGGCATTCCCATTCGCCGGCGGCCTGAACGCCAGGAGCCGGATCAGCGCGACCGGATCAGCGCGACCGGATCAGCGCGACCGGATCAGCGCGACCGGATCAGCGCGACCGGATCAGCGCGACCGGATCAGCGCGACCGGATCAGCGCGACAAGTGGTAGAGCACCGTCGCCGCCTGCTTCGATCCGGCCCCGCAGTCCGCTGCGACGACGAAAACCCGGCGGTCGAGGCCGACGTCGCGGAAGACGAACACGAACGCCGGCGTGCGCTCGAACAGCACCTGGCGCACCGCCGTGGGTGGACCGATCGTGCCAGGGATGCTCTGCGAGCAGGTGTTCCGCCGGGCCGACTCGGCCATCACGCCGCCCGGTCCCTGCCGGCCGGCGGCGGAGATCATCGCGACGGTCGACTGCTGCTCGATCTCGGGCAGCGCGTCGGCCAGCGTCAGCCGGGTGTAGGACGGCACCGTTCGCACCGCGGGGCCAGCTGTCTCCGGACCGTTCTGCGGCACCTGGTGCCCCGCGGCCGGCGCGCCGGCGTCGCCGCCGGCAGAGTGCCCGGACCGCCGACCGCTCTCGTCCGGCGGCAGTGCCGCGCTTCCGGTGACCGTCGACTTGCCACCCTGCGTCTCGTGCAGCACCGCGGTGCCGATGCCACCGACCGCGGCAAGCACGACGACACTCGCCGCGACCAGGGTGGTCAGCCGCCGGGACCGTTCCCGCCGCCGTTCCCGGCCGCCGGCCAGGTCGTCCGCGGCAGCGTCGGCGGTCCGCGGTGGGGCCGGACTCTGCTCTCCCCGCCCGCCCGCAGCCGACCGGTGGGCTGCTACGGACGGCAGGTCGTGTCCGGGCCCGGCAGCGCGGAGCTCGGTGAGGGTGGCGTCCAGCCGAGCGGCGACCGAGTCGGGCATCCGCGGCGGGGGGAGCGACCGGAGGTCGGCCCGGACCGCGGCAAGCCCGCGCAGCGTCGCCGCGCAGGTCGGACAGCCGCCGACGTGGCTGGTCAGCCGCGCGGCGGTGGCGGTGGCCGGGTCGAGGAGCCCGGCGTCCAGGTCAGCCAGGGCGTCGAGGGCCGGGTGGCCGGCCTGGTCGTCGGGAGGGCGAGAGGGGGGATGATGGCCAGACGTCATCACACCTCCTCTCCGGCGCTGGATGAGGATGGGACGGCGGCCGGCGCGTCCAGGTTCCGCAGGTGGCCGAGAAGGACTGCCAGCCGGGCCCGGCCACGGGCACACCGACTCTTCACCGTGCCTTCGGCGACGCTGAGTAGTAGTGCGGTCTCGGCCACGGAGTAGCCCTCGATGTCCACCAGGGTGATCGCCGTGCGTTGGTCCAGCGGCAGGACGCCGAGCGCCGTCTCGACCGCCATCGCGGTGTCCCGCTCGGCGATCCGGTCGCGCAGCTCGGCCGGCTCGCGGGGGCCCTCCTCGGGCAGCACGACGGTGGGCCGGGTCTGCCGCCGCCGCACCCGGTCCAGGCAGGCGTTCACCACGATCCGGTGCAGCCAGGTGGTCACCGCCGACTCGGCCCGGAACGACCCGGCCGCCCGGTAGGCCGAGATCAACGCGTCCTGCAACGCGTCGGCGGCCTCGTCCGGGTCCCGGAGGGTGCGCAGCGCCACCGCCCACATCCGATCCCGGTGCCGGCGGACCAGCGTCTCGAACGCGTACGGGTCGCCGTCCGCATGCGCCCGCAGCAACTCGGCGTCGCTGCGTTCGAGGCTGGTC
>WNGI01030372.1_pt1 | contig 15747 bp, 7 predicted proteins | sample 5400621 | NCBI WGS metagenome assembly WNGI01 (sample SAMN13153374, study PRJNA577476) | soil metagenome | isolation source: 20 cm soil or saprolite under Garry oak tree replicate 1 | place: USA:California | collected 2016-06-15 | reverse complement strand
CCCAGGCGCCAGGCGTCCAGGCGGTAGGTGGCGCAGTCGAGGTGCTCGACCAGCACCCGTTCCAGCCGGGCGGTGGGCAGGTCGGCGAGCAGGCCGAGCGCCTGCACCTGCTCGGCCAGCGGCCTGGTGGCCGGCCGCCCGTCCAATGTGGACGGCAGGTGGTCCACGACCAGGGTATCCGGGCTGCCGGTGATCACCGGGTCCGGCGAGTAGAGCTGGCGGAACCGGCTCTCGCTCGGCGCATCTGGTGTGGACAGTCCGATATGGACGAATAGCGGGTCGGCCGGGCTGGGCACCGCCGGGCTGCCCAGCGCGACCGCCAGCGCGCGGGCGGCGTCGGCCCAGCCGAGCAGGACAGCGTGCCGGAGCAGCAGGTAGAGCAGCGCGGCCGGCGGCCGGTCGGCGGCGAACCCGCGCTCCAGCCGTACCGTCTCCAGGTCGGTGCCGGCCAGGTCGGCCAGCCAGCGCAGGTAGTTGCGGCCGTCGGCGGTGTAGTCGCGGACCGGCGCGGTCTCCGACAGCGGGCGGTCGTCGACCAACGGGGCGAGCAGCGGGTACTGGGTGCCGACGAACAGCCGGCGGACCAGGTCGGGGTCCGGCCGTGCCGGCGGCCCGGGGTGGCCCAGGCGGGCCAGCAGGGCGCGCACCGGCTGCGGCATGTGCATATGGTCCAGCGCGGGCAGCACCGTCGGACCGAGACCGCCGAGGTTCTCCCGGTTGTAGACGTCCTCCACGCTCCGCGCGTACCGCTGGTAGAACTCCGCCGACGTCGGGTGCAGCGCGAGGATGTCCAGCAGCAGCTGGTGCGGGTCGCCGTCCTTGCCGAGCCGGGCGACCTTGGCGCTCGCGGTGCGCCAGTCCGCGGTGGCCGCGGTGAGCAGTCGGTGCAGGGCGCGGCGGTGCCCGGCCGCCGGGTTCGCGTCCGGCCAGGCGAGGCGGGAGAACGCCGTGGTGGGGAGGATCCCGTACGGCTGGCGTCCGATGTGGACGATCGGGAGCGGGCCGCGGCCGGAGACGTACCGGGTGAAGTACCCGCGGGTCGCCTCGACCGCGTCGGCACCGAGGATCGGGTGCAGCATGGTCTGCAGGTGGTAGCCCCAGGTCGCCGGCCAGAGCGCGACGTTGGCGGCGCGGGCGTCGCGGTGGTCGGTGCGGTCGGCCTCCGGTACGCCAGTGAGCACGGCCGGGTCGATGCCGACCAGGTCGGTGAGCCACTGGCCGTCGGTCCTGGCGGTCCAGCCGGCGGCCACGGCGGCGGCGTGGAAGCCGGCGGCGCGCTGGGCCGCTGCGGCCTGGTCGGTCGGGTCCTGGCCGGCCGGGGCCTGCTCGGAGTTGTTGGTCGGGGTGCCCTGTGGCAGCAGCGTGAAGCCGTTCGGGCTGCGGACCTGGCGGGTCACCAGGTCGGCCAGCTCGGTCGCGGCTTGCTCGGGTGCCGACTTCCGGCGCAGGCCGAGGACGACCAGGCGGTCGACGCCGTCGCGGGTGCGGTCGTCGAGGGTGATCCGTACGCCCATGCCGACCTGGACGGCGCGGTCGAAGTCGGTCAGCCAGCGCAGGTCGTCGGGTACGTGCAGGGCGCCGGTCTGCTCGTTGACGCTGAGCTGGTCGGCCGCACCCGGGTCGGGGCTGACCGCGAGCGTGTCGGGCACGGCCGCGCCGGTCACGGAGATCACCTGCTCGGCGCCGACGTACCCGAGCACGCTGAACCGGTCCGGCAGCAGCCGCGCCCGGGCCGCCTGGGTCCACGACTGCGGCGCGATGTCGGCGGCGGCGGGCGGGGTCAGCACGAGGAACGCGACCAGCACGTCGTTTCCGGGGGTGACCGGGGCGGCGTCGATGCCGGCCGGGCGGCGGGCCCGGATCGTCGCGGCGCGGTTGCCGCCGACGGCGGCGGTGAGCGCGATGTCGGCGGCGCGGGTGGCGTGCCGGTCGCCGTGCGCGCGCCAGACCGCGGTCCAGTAGGTGATCGTCGGCTGGCGGTCGTTCGCGGCGACCGGGGTGGCGGTGAGGACGACGAGGACGGTGGTGCCGGTCGGGACGCCGGCCGGCTGGTCGGCGGGGTTGGCCGGGTGGTGGCCCTGCAGCAGCCAGGCCGCCCGGCCGGCGGGGATGCGGCCGGTCAGCTCGGCGAACGCGGCCTGCCCGGCGGTCGGGTCGCCGCCGGCCCGCCACAGCGCGGTCCAGTACGCGTCCAGCGCGGTGACCTCGGCGGCGGTGGGACGGGGCTCGAACTTCTCGATCTGCCACTCGTCCGGGAACACCCGGACCAGCAGCTCGGTCGCGGTGAACCGGGTCTCCACCCGGACCGGGCCGAGCAGCACCGGGAAGTCGTCGCTGAGTGGCGGGGGCTCGGTCACGAGGCGGCCTCCGGAGTGAGCATCGCAGCGCAGCGAGGAGCGGAGCGGAGGAGGTCGCCGGGCGGCACGGTCATGGCAGCATCTCCTGGGCGTGCACGGCCAGCAGCACCGGCGCCTGGAACAGGATGTACGCGAGGTCGGCCGAGCTGAGCCCGGCGTGCCAGAGCGGGAGGCTGGTGTCCTCGTCGTGCTGGGCCTCCTTCTCCTGGTCGTCCCGCGGGTTGTCGAAGGGCACCAGAGGGACCTGCGCGGTGCCGGCGTCGAGCTCGATGAAGCCGTGGCCGGCCGGGTCGACGTTCGGCCAGGACAGGTCGTTCCAGGTCTCGACCGGTACGGCCGGTCCGGAGTCCAGGCCGAAGCGCGGATCGCCGGGCCGCTCCTTGATCACGAAGAACCAGCCGGGGTCGCCGCCCGGCCCGCCGCCCTTGGCCTTCTGGGCGGTCAGGTCGAAGCCGAGCAGGTAGATGTCCGGCTCGACCTTCGCCTCGTACAGCGGCAGCTTGATCTCCTCCGCGGTCGGGTGGGCCTCGTCGAACAGCTCGATCGGCACGCGTTCCAGGTCGTAGTCGGGGTTTTCGTTGCTCGGCTCCCAGCGGGCCCGGTGCGCGTAGATCGCAGCGGTCGGGTACTTCTTCAGCAGCTCGCCGCGGATCACCAGGACCAGCTCGTCCTCCTGCGGGCCGCCGGCCTCCCGGTTGTCGTTCTCGCCCAGCGCGGCGGACGGCGGCCACGTGTGGATCGGCAGGATGTCGTACAGCCGCTCGCGGCGGTCGGCCGGCGTCTCGTTCGGCCGGGGCAGCGCCGTGCGCGGGTCCCAGAACTGGCGGAACGGCGTGCCACGCTGATCGGTCGGGTATTCCCGCCACAGCAGCTCGCGGGCCAGCTCGTGGTTGAGCCCGACCAGGAACGCCTCGATGAACTGCTGGTTGGTCTCCAGCAGGGTGATCGTGTTGGGCGGCAGCCTCGTCAGGCTGGGCACGAACGTCTCGACCGACAGGCCCAGCAGCGCCTGGTACATCGGCAGGTCGATGACCGGGTACGCCATCGCCTCGATGAACCGCTCGGCGAACGGTTGCAGCCGGTCCGGGAGGCTGACCGCGGTGAGCAGCGTGCGGGGGACCGTCTGGTCCGAGCGCAGGCCGGTGAGCACGGAGTCGGTCGCGCTCGGTACGCCGAGCTGGCGGCGTCGCGGCCGCGGAACACCTCGCGCAGGGCGTCTTTGTAGCGGGCCGCCTCCGGGCTGTCCGGGCCGCCGGGGGTGGGGATCAGCGGGTCGCCGGGCAGGGTGAGGACGAAGTCCGAGCTGGTCGGCAGGTCGTCGACGGGGTCGGCGCCGGCCAGCGCCGCCCGGATCCCCGGGGTCGGGTGCAGGGTGGCGTCGAGCTGGTCGGTGGTGACGACGGCCGCCGGGGTGGTCTTGGGGGCGGCGGCGGTGATGCCGCCGGTCTCGTCGTCGAGGCGGGCAAGCAGCGCGTCGGGTGGGTGCTCGTCGGTGAAGACGGACCGGGCCAGCCGGGCGCCGGGGCGGATGATCCGGCGCATGGCCGCCGACACCGGTGCCGGGCCGACCCGGCTCTCGGCGACGCGGAAGCCGACGGCGACCGTCTCGACTGGGATAGTGGCGTCGGCGGCCAGGGCGGACGCGGCCTCGGCCGTGGCCGGTGCGGTCAGCCGGGAGTGCGCCGGCGCGGTGATCGTCAGCGCCCGGCCGGAGGGGGGTACGTCCGCGGCGGCGGTGAACGTGGCCGCTGCCGGCGCGTCGAGGTGGCGGGTCTGCAGCACGTGGCCGACCTCGCGGGCCAGCTGGGCGGCCCGGATCCGGGCGTTGGCCGCGAGCACGTCGCCGACCTGCGCCCACGCCGCGGCCATGAACTCCTCCTGGCGGTCCTGCACGACCGTCGTGCCGAAGCCGGCCGCGACCCGGAACCGCGGGTCGAGGTTGAGCTTGTGCACCCAGTTGCGGTCGTGCTCGACCGGGGTGACACCGTCCCGTTTGACCAGCAGCCGCGAAGTCCGCGCGTGCCACCGCCCGTACAGCGGCGGCGTGATCACCGGGTCCGGATTGCTGTCCACAGTGGACTGCTCTACGCCGGACAGGGTTGCAACGACCTGGTCCACAGTGGAGGAGTCCACAGTGGATAGAGTAGCGGCCAGGGCGGCGTGGGCGGCGGCCGGGGTCGCGTCCAGGTAGTCGTCGGCGAGGTTGATCAGCGCGGCCAGCGCCCGCTGGAACGGGTGCGGGTACGGCTGGCCCGGCGGCTGGTCGTCCCACTTGTCGAACACGTCCGGCGGCCGGAGCGGGACCTGCAGCGCCCCCGGCAGCCCGAACCCCGGCGAGGCGTGCACGTGGATGTCCCGGCGCCCGGTCATCGGGTCCGGCTCCCGCGGCTGCAGCAGCCGCACGAGCGTCTCGAAGTCGCCGGCGCCGCCGGTGGTGAAGAACCAGCGGTGGTAGTACGGCAGCATCCCGGGCGCCGGTTGCCCGGCGTACGGCACGCCCCAGGCCGGATGCAGCGCGCCGGGCGAGCCGGCCGGGTCCAGGCCCAGCCCAGCCAGCCGGCCGGTCTCGAACGCCGGCACCAGGAACGCGTGGTAGCCGGTGTCCGGGGTGAGGTGGCGCGGGCAGAGCAGCCGCGAGCAGGCGTTGTCCGGGTTCGCCGCCAGCACCGCGCCCAGCGCCGGCAGCGCGACGGACAGGTCGTCGGTGGCCACCGCGGCGGCCAGGCCGCCGTTCGCGTGCACGTGCGCCCAGGCGCCGAGCTGGTCCGGCGCCGGCAGCGTCGCGTCCGGCTCGGTCACCGTGATGAACGGCAGCGGCCGGTCCGGGCTGGTGCCCTCGTCGAACTCGCCGTGCGGGTCGTGCGGGTCGCGGCCGCCGGCGAGCACGACCAGCGCGAGCCACGGCGCGAGCCGGGCGGTGCCGCCGTCCGGCACGGCCGGGCTGTACCGCCACGGGAAGTCCTCGTCGTAGAACTCGACATGGGCGAGGAAGTCCGGCTCGGCGTTGGTCACCCAGCCGCGCGGCTCGGTCCGCGAGACGGCCCGCGGGTCCACGCCGATCACGTCGCCCGGGCCGTACACCTGCACGGCCTGCTCGACGTCGCGGGTCAGCACGCCGCCGCCGGCCTTGTCGCCGGTGATCCGCAGCCGGACCGGGATGCTGGCCCGGTCCCCGTTTCCGGGCGGGGTGGTGCCGGGCGGGGCGGTGATCCGCGTGGCCAGGCCGGTGCGCAGCCAGGGCAGGAAGGAGTACGCGTTGGCGGTCACGGCGCACCGGCCCCGGCGGTGAAGACCTCGGTGCTGGCGGCCAGCTCGACGCTCCCGCCGCCGGCGGCCAGGCCGGTGCGGGCGACGCCGCCGGTGACCAGCACCCGGCCGTCGGCCAGCGCCACGGCGGCGAACGACCAGCGGCCGGCGGCGAGCCCGGCGGCGGGGGACCAGGTGCCATCGGCGGCGGCGTAGATCAGCGCGCTCTGGTAGCCGACCGCGTTGCGGACGCCGTCGGTGCCACCGGCGACGAGGACCGTGCCGGCGTCGAGGGGTACGGCGCGGTGCAGCTCGCGGCCGGCGGGCATGGGCTCGGTGGCCGTCCAGGCGCCGGTGGCCGGGTTGAACAGCTCGGCCGTGGCGCGGGCGAACGGGTCGAACGTGCCGTCCCCGCCAGGCCCGGGCGCGGTGCCGCCGGTGACCAGGACCGCGGTGCCGACCAGCGTGGCCTGGTGCCGGGCGCGCGGGACGGTCAGGCTGCCGGTCGGCGCCCAGCTACCGGTGGCCGGGTCGTACAGCTCGCAGAACGCGAGCGCGGCGTCGATGTCGCGGCCGGTCGGCACGCTGCCGCCGGCGACGAGGACCTTGCCGCCGCCGAGGACCACGGCGGGGTGCCCGGTGCGGGCGTCGGTCATCGGGCCGACCTCGGTCCAGGCGCCGGTGTCGGGGTCCCACCGCTCGGCGGAGCGCAGCGCGGTCAGCGACTGGCCGGACCGGACCGCGCTGCCGCCGGCCACCAGCACCGAGCCGTCCGCCAGCAGCGCGGCGCTGTGACCGAAGCGGGCGGTGTGCAGGTTGCCGGTACCGGTCCAGGTGCCCGCGGCAGGGTCGTACACCTCGGCGGCGGCCAGCGCGGGCGGCGGGAACTGGGCGCCGCCGACCCCGGTGCCACCGGCGACCAGCACCTTCCCGTCGGTCAGCAGCGTCACCGTGTGCAGCCGGCGGGCGGTGTGCAGCGCGCCGGTTGCGGTCCAGGTGCCGGTGTCCGGGTGGTAGCGGGCGGCGCGGGCCAGCGGGGCGGCCGCGGCGTCGGCACCGCCGGCAACCAGCACGGTGCCGTCGTCGAGCTGCACCGGCCGGTCGTGCTGGCCGGCGAAGCTGCCGGGCGTGGGCAGGGCGGCGGTCGTGGTCCAGCTGCCGGTGGCGGCGGCCGGGGCGATCGCGGTCATGAGGCGGCCTCCCGAGTGAGCATCGCAATGCCCGCTTGGCGCCCGCGGCGCCTGGGCAAGCGAGGAGCGGAGCGAGGGAGTCGTCGGGCTGGCACGGTCATGAGGCGGCTCCGCTGGTTGGCGACCTGTTCAGGGGGTGAAGACTTCGGTGGCCGCGGTCAGCGCGGCGTCGGGTCCGGGCGCGGCCGGGCCGGCGGCGGTGATCCCGCCGGCGACGACGATCCGGCCGTCGGCGAGTTCGGCGACCGCGTGCGACCAGCGGCCCGTCGCCAGCGCGCCGGTGCCGAGCCAGCTGTCGGTGCCCGGGTCGTACGTCGCCGCGGTCCGGAACCCGGCGGTGAACGTGGGCCCGCCGGTGCCGCCGGTGAGCAGCACCCGGCCGGTGCGCAGCAGGACGCTCCGGTGCCGGGCGCGCGGGCCGGGCATCCGGGCGGCGGGCGCCCAGTGCCCGGTGGCCGGGTCGTACCGCTCGGCGGTGTCGAGGCTGCGCGGGTCGAAGGTGCCGTCGGGTCGTACGCCGGTCGTGTCGCCGCCGGTGACGAGGACGGTGCCGTCAGGCAGCAGCGTGGCCTGGTGGCCGGCGCGGGCGGTGGCCAGGTCGCCGGTCGGGGCCCAACTGCCGGTGGCCGGGTCGTACAGCTCGCAGTACGCCAGCGCGGCGGCCGGCCCGCCGGTGGCCACGGTCCCGCCGGTGGCCACGGTCCCGCCGGTGGCCACGGTCCCGCCGGTGACCACGGTCCCGCCGGTGACCAGGACGCGGCCGTCGTGCAGGAGTACGGCCTGGTGGCCGGTGCGAGCCTCGGTCATCGGGGCGGCGGCGGTCCAGGCGCCGGTGGCCGGGTCGAAGATCTCGCTCGACGCGAGCGCGGTGGTCCCGGCCGAGCCGCGGGCGCCGGTGCCGCCGGCGACCAGCACCGTGCCGCCGGGCAGCGCGGTCGCGGAGTGCTCGGAGCGGGCCGTGTGCAGGGGCGCGCCGGCGGTCCAGGTGCCGGCGACCGGGTCGTACGCCTCGGTGGTCGCCAGCGCGACCGGTGCCGCGGCGGCGCCGGTCACCCCGCCGATGACCAGTGCCCGACTATTGCCGAGCGGCACGGTGGCGTGCCGGTGGCGGGCGGTGCCCGGCGGCGGACCGGCCGACCACAGGTTCGCCACCGGGTCGAACAGCGCGGTCGCCGCGAGCGCGGCCCCTCCGCCGCCAGCCCCGCCGCCGCCGGCACCTCCGGCCACCAGCACCCGCCCGTTGGTCAGCCGTACCGCCACGTTGCTGGTCCAGGCACCTGCGGTCGGCAGGTCACCGGCGGCGGACCACCCCCCCGGCACGGCGAGCGGCGCCGCCGCGTCCGCCGCCGGGATCACGTGCAGCGTGCCGGCCAGCGCCGGCACCGCGGCCACCCAGTCCGCCAGCGCGTCCGCCGCCGCGGCCTGGCTGCGGAACGTCGCCGCAGCCGCGCCGCCGACCAGCATCGTCGTGGGCAGCCCGTCCGCGCTCGGCGGGAACGCCTGCAGGTTGTTCCGCACGTATGCGACCACGAACCGCTGCCCGGGCAGCCGTACCGTCTCCGCCGCCGCGAACGGCTGGCGCCGGTCGGCGTCCTGCCGCGACAGCACCGACCGCCCCGTACTGCTCCCGTCGAGCAGCGTCCCGAACACCGCCGGGCTCACCGAGGTGAGCCGGCGCGCCCCCGGCGGCGCACCAGCCCCCACCGCCGCCCGCGGCGCCGCCGACGCCGGCCGCCCGGCCGCGGCCGTACGGACCAGGCTCACCGGCGCGCGCCCCTTGCTGTCGATCACGATCGCCTCGTACCGCGCGCTGCGCCGCACCACCCGCGCCGAGGCCAGTACCCCGGCCGCCCCGGCCAGCTCGAGGCCCGCGTCCTGGTCGCCGTACGCCGGCAGCGACAGCTTCGCCGCGTCGGAGAGGTCCTGGAACTGCGCCAGCGCGAACTTGTCCGCGGTCACCGAGACCTGCACCAGCCCGCTGTCCGGTGCCGGCGCCAGGCTGAACCGCTTGCCGTCCCGGGCCTTCTGGCCGCCGACCCGGTCCACCCGGACATCCAGCGGGATCGCGCGCTGCCGGACCACCAGCGTGCCCAGCGGGTGCAGCACCAGTTGGTCGGTCGGCGGCAGCGTGCGCAGCGTGACCAGCGGCGCCCGCCCGGCCGGCAGCCGGGTCTGCCAGCCCTCGACCTTCACCACCTCGGCGGCCAGCAGCGGCAGTACGTCCACCGGCGGCAGCGTGGTGTCCTTCGCCTCGCCCCAGGTGATGTCGAAATCGGCGGAGATCTCGAAGAACAGGAACCCGATCGAGCCGCGCCCGTGCGCCCGCCACGGCGACGGCCCCTCCAGCTGGAACCGCAGGTCGATGCCGAACAGCCCGACGCCGAACGCCTTCAGCGAGACGTGCGCGGAGATGCTGATGACGAACCGGAACGGGGAGAACTGGAAAGCGGCGGCGGCTTGTACGACGGGTGGAAGCCGCCGACGGTCAGCACGAAGTCGGGGTTGTCGCCCCAGCCGACCAGCAGGCCCATCCCGCCGGCCAGCGGCATCGTCAGGATCCGCGAGTCGAACAGCTGGGCGAAGAACCACAGCCGCTGCTTGTCGAACTCGATCGCGCCGACGAACTGCACCTGCAGCACCAGCAGCCGCAGCTGCTCGGTCGGCAGCACCACCTTCAGCACGCCGAGGATCGCGATGTTGCCGGGGATCTCGATGATCACCCCGAGCGAGACGCTGACCAGCGTCGGCGTACCCCAGCCGATCTTGGCCATCGGCCCGACGATGAACGTGCCCTGCTCCGGCGGGAAGAACGCGCGCAGGTCGGACAGGATCCGCGGTGCGTTGGCGACCACGTCGCGCGGGAACATGACCGACTCGATCGACCCGCTGCGCACGCCCTCGACCAGCGCCTGCAGGTTCATGCCGCGGTTCAGCCCGAGGATCCCGCCGACCGCGAGCAGCGTGAACCCGTACCCCAGTTGGATCCCGCCGCCGCCGAACTCGGCGGTGATCACGACCAGCAGCGAGAACCCCTTCGACCCGTCCGGCATCCGGGTCGAGATCAGCCCGATCGCCTTCAGCGCCAGGAACTCCGCGAACTCCAGCTCCAGCGCGCCGGCGTACTCGCCGCGGTCCGGGTCGGCGTACAGGTAGCCGCCGCCGGCGACCAGACCGGCCTCCAGCGCCAGGCCGACGCCGTTCGGCGGCTTGAACGCGAACGCCACGTTCGCCGGGCCGAGGTTGCCGCCGCCGGGCGGGAAGCCCACGTCGACGATCACGCCGAGCCGGTCGACGCTGGCCTGCACCGGGCCGAGGCGCGCGGACAGGCCGGCGGACAGCTCGACCGGCACGCTGCCGCCGGCGATCCGCGCGGCCAGGTAGACGGTCTGGATCTCGACCGGCCCGAGCGCGACGTGCACGGGTACGGCAATCTCCAGCGCGCCGCTGCCGTGGAACTGGAGCCCGCCGTCGGCGGTGAAGCCGAAGCCGACGCCGAAGTCGGCCTCGATCCGGGCGCCGCCGAGCAGCGTGGCCACGAACCCGTCCCCGCTGGACGTGTCGACTACCAGCTTGCCGCCGGTCACCTCACCGGCGGCCGTCGGCGCGGCCCGGAACCGCCCGGTCGCCGGGTCGAACGCCAGCGCGATCCCCGCGTCCAGGCTGAGCCGGGCGAACTCCAGCCGGCTGCCGCCGGCCTGCCCGAGCACGACGAACGGCTCGGCCGGCGTCGCCGCCAGCCCGACGGACACCTCGCCGGACAGCTGCCCGCCCGGCGCGGACAGCTCGACGTCGAACGGCGGCCGCACCGTGCCGGACGCCTCCGCGGCCAGCTCACCGCGTGCGGTCACGTGCGCGGTCCAGGTCGGCGGCGACACCGGTACGTCGACCGTGAGGTCCGCGGAGCCACGCAGCACCAGCGACACGGCGAGCCCGGTGCCGTCCGGGCTGGGCTTCAGGTCCAGCGCAAACGCCTGCAGCTCCGGCGGCGCACCCGGGCCGGGCGGGACCAGCAGCACCGGCAGCCCGAGCCGGCCGACCACGCCCTCCAGCACGGTGAGCAGCTTCAGCGCGTCGAACGCCGCACCGCCCCAGCCGTACAGCGCCTGCAGGTGCCCGACCGGGTCGGTGAACGCCGGCAGCAACCGGTCCAGGTGAACCGAGATACGGTCGCGCGGCGGCCGGGTCGGGTTGGCCGGGTCTCCCGGGTCGAACGTCCGCTCGACCGCGCCGAGCACGGTGAGCACCGCGCCGGCGGTCGGGCTGAGCTCCAGTACGTCGGCCAGCGCCAGGTCGGTGAGCTTGCCGGGCAGGTTGGTGGTCAGCTCGGCGACCTGCGCCGCGGTGATCCCGGGCAGCGTCGGGCCGCGGGTCTGGATCGCGCCGGCCAGCTCCGGGATCGCGGCGCCGATCCGTCCGACCTGGGTGACCAGCGCGAGGGCGGCGGCCACCATGCCGGCGGTGTCACCGGACTCGATCGCGTCACCGACTCCCTCGATCAGCCCGTCCAGCTCGCCGGTCACGGTGACGACCGTGGTCCGCGCCGCGGTGATCGTCGCGTCGGCGCGGAACGCCTCCGGGAACCGCACGCCCAGCTGCTCGAACGTGTCCAGCACCATGTCGTCGGCGAGCTTGCCGGCGACCCGGCGCAGCACCGTGGCCAGCTCGATCGCCAGCCGCTCGACCGTGCCCGCCTGGTCAGCCATCGCTGCCCACCCCGGCCGGGACGGCGTCCAGCGCCGCCAGGATCTCCGGCAGGGTCCGGCCGGCGACGTCCGGCAGCACGGCCCGGGCCCGGCGCAGGTCCGCGCCCAGCTCCGGGCTGCCGCGCTCGGCCAGCACCGCGACCAGCCGGTCCAGCAGGTCGCCGACCGGCGTGCCGTACACGGTCTCCGGCAGCTCCAGCTCCGGGCGGCCCAGCATCCGCAGCAGCAGCTGGAACACCGCCGCGCCGCCGCCGCGGTGCCAGGTCACCCCGACCCGCCGGTCGTCGCGCAGCAGCCGGGTCACCTCGGTCCGGTGCCGGCTCACCAGCTCGAACACCAGCCGCCCCGCGCCCGAGCGCGCCAGCTCCGCCCGTACCGCGGCGATCGTCTCGTCCGGCGGCAGGTCGGCGACGAACCACGCCCGCCCCACCGGAGCGCGCAGCTCGCCGGCCGCCGCGGTGCCGAGGAACGCGGCCGGCTCGGCGGCGACCGCGGCGGACAGCTCGGCCGGTACGGCGAGGGTGGCCGCGCCGGGGATCGTGTGCACCTGGTTCGCCGCGGTCGCCGTCGCCACCTCCAGCGTCAGCGGCGGGGTGCCGGCGCCGAACCGGGTCAGCACGTCGGCGATCGGCCAGCCGTACGCCTTGGGCCGCTCGATGCCGTCCGGCGGCAGCGGGGGCGGCGTCTGCCCCAAGGCGATCAGCTCCGCCCGGGTCCACTCCCGGGAGTACAGCAGGGCGACCACCTTCTTGTCGTCGTCGACGAGCACCGAGCCGGAGTCGCCCTCCTCGACGAAGAACAGCAGCTCGTTCGGCTGCCGCGCCGGGTTGTCGTTCGCCGAGACCAGGATCGACAGGTCGCCCGAGGGGTCGAGGCCGCCGACGTCGGTGACCACGCCGCCGGTCAGCTCCGTGCGCACCCCGCGCTTGCGCACCGGGGTGTTCACCACCGCGTCGATCGGGGTCAGCGGCCGCGACCCGGCGACCGTGCCGATCCCCAGGATCTCGGCGACCCACTTCGTGCCGGGCGCCAGCCGTACCACGGCCTGGTCGCTGGCGTCGGTCCGCTCGCCGGCCGCGTACACGCCGATGATGTCGTTGCAGCAGCAGGAGCTGGTGTTGCCGCTCGGCTGGCCGACCTCGGTGGTGCCCTTGGTCACGGTCAGCTTGCGGTCGCCGTCGATCACGTGCTGGTTGGTCAGCGCGAAGCCGACCTCGTGGTTGCTGGGGCTCCACAGCACGCAGCCCAGCGTCCCCTCGAACGTGCTGCCGTCCGCCGCGCTGGCCGCGGTCGTGAGCCGTACGCCGCCCTGCACCGGCCGCTTCGTCTGGCCGTCGGTGTGGTCGCTGCGGACCAGGCCGCCGGGCGGGGCGGAGATCAGCCGCTTGCCCCCGCTGGAGATCACATCGGTGCGCACGCCGTCGATCTCGGCTGGGATCAGCTCCTCGGGCGGCACCTCGCCGGCCGGGCGCTTGTTCGCCACATGCACGCGGATGACCAGCTCGCCGGTGTTCCGGCCGCCGGTCTCCTTGCCGCCGAGCGCGACCAGGCGCACCCCGGGGATGGCCAGCAGCGCGGCGGCGGCGTTCCGCTTGACCTGCTCGACGTACGCGACGCGCTCGGCGTCCGGCAGCGGCTGGTCCGGCACCACCCAACCCCCTAATCCGCGCCGAGCGCGGCGATGATCTGCGGGTAGTTGAGCCCGGCCAGGTCGGGCAGCGCGGCCCGGGCCGAGCCGAGCGCGCTGCGCAGCTCCGGGCCGGCCTGCGCGGCGAACGCGTCGTGGATGCGGCCGAGGCAGCTGTCCAGCGGCTGGCCGTTCACCGTTGCCGGCAGCGCCAGGTCGGGCCGGTCGACCATCCGGATCAGCGTCTGCACCAGCGCCGGCCCGCCGCTGCGCTGCCAGACCGCGGCGACCCGGCGGTGGCGGCTCACCAGCGACACCAGCTCGGGCTGGTGCCGCAGCCAGAGCGCGGCGACCTGCCGGCCGCCCGGCGACCCCTCCAGTTGGGCGCGGATGCCGGCCAGCAGCTCCGGGGTGGGCGACGGCGTGGCCGGGAGCAGGTCGGCACCGGCCGCGGCGAGGACCCGTACGCCGGGCGGCGGACCGGTCAGCCCCGGCGCCAGCTCCGCCGGCATCCGCAGCGCCGGCCCGCCGGGCACGGTCTGCACGGCCCCGTCGGTCGGCGCGGTCGCGATGGTGACCGGCGTGCCGTCCGCGCTGGCGAACAGGCCGAGGATCGACGCGATCGGCAGTTCTAGTCCTTTGTGGACTCTCAAGGTCAGGTCGTCCGCGCCGGAGAAGTGCAGCCCGACGACCTCGCGCTTGTCGTTGACGATGACGCTGCCGGAGTCGCCGTGGTCGTTGAAGTAGGTCAGCCCGGGCGGTCGGATCGCCGCGTTCGGGTTCGGCCGGACCACCATCACGTTCGTGTGGGTGATGCCGTCGACCCTCTTGGTGGTGTTGATCGCCTCGACCATCCCCCCGGTCAGCTTGGTCCGGGCGCCGCGCTTGCGTACCGGGTACGTCTGGGTGGCCGCCTCCTGCGGGGTGACATCGTGGGTGCCGGTCAGCCGGCCGATGCCTTCGACCTCCGCGAGCCACTGGGTGCCCGGGTCGAGCTGGATCAGCGCCGCGTCCCGGGTGGTGTCCTCGCTGCCGGCGACGAACATACCGATCTGGTCCGAGCAGCACTTCGTCGAGCTGGCCTCGCTGGTCGGCTGGCCCACCCGGGTGCTGTTCAGCCGAGCGTGCCATACCCGGAGCCGGTCAGGTCGACCTGCACCCGGGACCCGCCGACCAGCGGCCGGTACTTCGTCGCGTCGGTCTGGTCGACCGGGACCAGCGGCACCCCCGGCGGTGCCGCGGTCGCCGGCGCCGCCGCCTCCAGTCGCGCCGCCGCCAGCTCGGACACGTCGACGCCGACGCCCTCGAACTGCGGCGGCAGCAGTTGCCCCGGTGGCACCTCCGCGGCCGGCCGCTTCCGCTCGACGAACACCTTGATGACGACCTCGCCGGTCGGCCGGCCGTCCCGCAGCCGCCCGCCGATCCCGACCCCGGTGACCCCAGGCACGGCCATGAACACCGCCGCGGCGCGTTCCTTGATCTCCAGCAGCCGAGCGTCGTCCGCCGCCATGCAGCCCCCTCCGCTCGCCGCTGCCACCCTGCCTGCAGCCGCTCCGTCGTGCAGTCCCCGTGCGCCTGCAAGGGCAGTGCTGTGCCGGCTGACAGCATAGACAAGTTTGACTCACCTAGCGTCCGCGGTTCGCGATCGTCGCCGCGACGACCGCCAGACCGGCGCTGTGCCGGGCCGCACTGGGCTCGACAGACCGGCCGGGCAGCGACGACAGCTGAACTGTCCGACCGGCGGCAGGCGTAGCTCGTGGGGAAAGCGTGACCGTGTACTTCCCGATCGACGGGTCGGCTGCCCGGCCGGGCGTCACCGATGTCGAGTTCATGCTGCATACCACCGGCCGCGCCGGCCGCCGGTAAGACGAAAGCCTCTTCGCCCGGGCCAGTGTCGGCGGCGACTCAGGCGCCGCCCGCGGTTCTGCCGAGGACGGCCGATCGCACCTGGCCCACCTGTGTGAGCCGACTACATCCCAGCCGGTCCGGTCGCGGTCGCGCGGGGCGGTGCCACTCAGGGCGGCCGGGACCACGGCGGCGGCAGTTCACCCATCGTCGGTCACCGCAGCGGCTGGCCCGCACTGAACCGGAGCTCAGCAGAGATATCTCCACTGGCGTTTCGAGAAGCTCTCTTGACTGGGTCACCAGCCGTAGTGGTCGAGCACGGCCTCAAGGGCTGGCCGGAACCTGGCCGGCTGGAAGTGACGGATCTGCAGCAGCAGATGGTGTAGCTGCAGGGCCGGCCGGCGGCGGGCGTAGCCGGGCTGGTAGGGCCACTCGCGCTGGTAGGCGGTGTAGAACTCCGGCGGGAGGCTACGCGACATGTGCATGTAGGCGAGGTCGAGCTCACGGTCGGCGTAGCTGACCTCGGGATCGATCAACCACCGGCCATCGACGATGTTGCCAGCCCACAGGTCACCGTGGGTGAGCGACGGCGCCGGCCTGGTCGGCAGCAACGCCGGCAGCGGGCCGTCGCACGCTCGGTCGAGGCGCCGGCGTAGATCGTCCGGGACGCGGGGGTCGCTCAGGTGCATGCGGACCCGACGCTCCGCGTAGAACGTCGGCCATTGCTCGAGCCAGCCGTTCTCCTGGACGAACCGTCCAGCCCGGTTGTCCCGGTGCCA
>WNGI01008757.1_pt1 | contig 15752 bp, 11 predicted proteins | sample 5400621 | NCBI WGS metagenome assembly WNGI01 (sample SAMN13153374, study PRJNA577476) | soil metagenome | isolation source: 20 cm soil or saprolite under Garry oak tree replicate 1 | place: USA:California | collected 2016-06-15 | reverse complement strand
TCAGGCCGCGCACCGTCAGCGGCGCGAAATACAGACCGATGCGTGAGTCCGAGCGGTACTCGTCCCAGAGCCGTTCGGCCCGGGCGAGGTGCGCGGTCGCGCTCTCGGCCCAGGGCGTGGGGGCCTCCGCGACCGGCAGACCGATGGCCGCGCGCATGTGGGCCGCGGCGGCGGCGCGCGCGGCTTGCTCCGGAAACAGGCTCAGGTCCGCGAAGCAGGTGATCCCGGCGCGCAGCATCTCGGCCACGCCCAGGCGCGTGCCGTCATGCACGAAATCCGCGCTCAGGCAACGCTGTTCCACCGGGCCGAGGATCTCGGTCAGCCAGCGCCAGCGCGGGCCGCGCACCGGCAAGCCGCGCAGCAGCGTGTGACAGGCGCGCGTGTGGGCGTTCACCAGGCCCGGCAGCAGCGCATGCCGCTCGCGCACCACGCGCTCGCGGGCCTCGAAGCGTGCGCGCAGCTGCGCCGCGGGACCCAGGGCGACGATGCGTCCGGCGGTCACCGCCACCGCGTGATCGGCGAGCACGGTGTTGGCGGGCGCGATCGGCAGCAGCCAGCGGGCCTCGATCAGCAGGTCTGCGCGTTCTCTGATGGACATCGTTTCGCCCGGGGGCATCGTTTGCCAGTATATCGGTGCGTGCCCAGGCTTAGAATGTGCGTCGCGCGGTTCCACGCAACCGCAAGGAGCACACCATGCCCAAGTACCTCATCGAAGCGGCCTATTCGGCCGAAGGCTTGCGCGGTCTGCAGAAAGACAAGGCCTCCGGTCGCAAGCAGGCAGTCATCAAGGCTGTGGAGAGCCTCGAGGGGAAGGTCGACGCCTTCTACTTCGCGCTGGGTGACAAGGATGTCGTCGTCATTGCGGAGCTGCCCGACGCCGTCAGCGCCGCGGCGCTTTCTCTGGCGGTATCGGCGACCGGCCTCGCCAGAACCAGCACCACGGCACTGCTCAGCGTCGAGGAGACCGATCGCGCGCTGGCGAAGAAGCTCACTTATCGGGCCCCCGGCGCTTAAGTGACGCCCGCCCCGCCGCCTGCGGGCGCTGCAGCCTCGCAGGCGGCGGTTGCTCTGACAAGGCGCCGCCCGTGAGCGGCCCGCGGCGCGGGTCGCAAGGGCGCCTCGTGATAGAATTACCGTTTTATTTCGACGTCCAGCCGGGCGTCCGGACTACGCCCTTCCATGGCTGATATCGCCCGCGAAGTCCTGTCGGTCAGTCTCGAAGACGAGATGCGGCAGTCCTATCTCGACTATGCAATGAGCGTGATCGTCGGGCGGGCACTGCCTGACGTGCGCGACGGACTGAAGCCCGTGCACCGGCGCGTGCTGCACGCCATGCGGGAGCTCGGCAACGACTGGAACAAGGCGTACAAGAAGTCCGCGCGCGTGGTCGGGGACGTGATCGGCAAGTACCACCCGCACGGCGACACCGCGGTGTACGACACCATCGTGCGCCTGGCGCAGCCATTTTCCATGCGCTACCTGCTGGTCGACGGCCAGGGCAATTTCGGCTCGGTGGACGGGGACATGCCGGCCGCGATGCGCTACACGGAAGTGCGCATGTCGCGCATCGCGCACGAGCTGCTGGCGGACATCGACAAGGAAACGGTCGATTTCACGCCCAACTACGACGAGTCCGAGCTCGAGCCCTCGGTCCTGCCGACGCGCGTCCCGAACCTGCTGGTCAACGGGCAGACCGGCATCGCCGTCGGCATGGCGACCAACATCCCGCCGCACAACCTCACCGAGACCGTCAACGCGTGCATCGCACTGCTGGATGATCCGGCGCTGCCGCTCGCGGCGCTGATGCAGCACATGCCGGGGCCGGACTTTCCCACCGGCGGCATCATCAACGGCGCGCAGGAAATCGCCACCGCCTACCGCACCGGCCGCGGCCGCCTGTCGGTGCGCGCGCGCGTCACCATCGAGGACGTCGGCCGGGGCGATCGCCAGGCGATCGTGGTCACCGAGCTCCCCTACCAGGTCAACAAGGCGCGTCTCATCGAGCGCATCGCGCAGCTGGTGCGCGAGAAGCTGATCGACGGCATCGCCGGCGACGGCCTGCGGGACGAGTCCGACAAGGACGGCATGCGCGTGGTCATCGAGCTCAAGCGCGGCGAGGTCACCGAGATCGTGCTCAACAACCTCTATGCGCAAACGCCCATGGAGACGGTGTTCGGCATCAACATGGTGGCGCTGCAGGACGGCCAGCCGAAGCTGATGTCGCTGAAGGAGATGCTGGAGGCTTTCATCCGCCATCGCCGCGAGATCGTCACGCGGCGCACCATCTACGACCTCGCCAAGGCACGCGAGCGGGCGCATATCCTCGAAGGCCTGGCCGTGGCGCTCGCTAACATCGACGCAGTGATCGCGCTCATCAAGGCCGCGGCCTCGCCCCCCGAGGCGCGCACGGCGCTGCAGGCGCGCGCCTGGCCCCCGGGCGTGGTCACCGCCTTGCTGGAGCACGCCGGCGCCATTTCCACCCGGCCTCAGGATCTGCCCGCCGACCTGGGTCCCGGCGGCGGGGGTTATCGGCTGTCGGAGGCGCAGGCGCAGGCCATTCTGGACATGCGCCTGCATCGCCTCACGGGCCTGGAGCAGGACAAGATCGTCGCCGAATACCGCGAGCTGCTCGAGGGCATCCGCGACCTGAGCGACATTCTCGCCCGCCCCGAGCGACTGACCCAGGTGCTGCGCTCGGAGCTGCTCGAGATCCGCGCGGCGTACGGCGATGCGCGCCGTACCGAGATCAACCGCGATCACCTGGATCTCACCACCGAGGACCTGATCGAGCCCCAGGACGTGGTGGTGACGCTGTCGCACGCCGGTTACGCCAAGAGCCAGCCGCTCACCGAGTACCAGACGCAGCGCCGCGGCGGACGCGGCAAGACCGCCACCGCGGTCAAGGACGAGGATTTCGTCGAGAAGCTGTTCGTGGCACACACGCACGACACCGTGTTGTGCTTTTCCAACCGCGGCAAGGTGTACTGGCTCAAGGTGTACGAGCTGCCGCAGGCCGGACGCGGCGCGCGCGGCAAGCCGATGGTGAACCTGTTGCCGCTCGAGGACGGCGAGAAGATCAACGCCCTGTTGCCGGTCAAGCAGTACGACGAGCAGCACTTCGTGTTCATGGCCACGCGCGCCGGCACGGTGAAGAAGACGCCGCTCGCGGCGTTCTCGAGGCCGCGTTCCACCGGGATCATTGCGGTCGACCTGCACGACAACGATCAGCTGGTCGGGGTGGCGATCACCGACGGTGAGCGCGAGATCATGCTGGTGTCGAGCGGCGGCAAGGCCATCCGCTTCCTCGAGGGCGAGGTGCGCTACATGGGACGCGAGGCGGCCGGTGTGCGCGGCATCCGTCTGGGAGCCGGCCAGGAGCTGATCGCGCTGATCGTGGTGGGTGAGGGTCACGTGCTGACCGCATCCGCCGCCGGCTACGGCAAGCGCACGCCGCTCGCGGAATTCCCGCCGCACGGCCGCGGCGGCCAGGGAGTGATCGCGCTGCAGACCTCGGATCGAAACGGCGTCACGGTGGCGGCGCTGCAGGTCATGCCGGGGCAGGAGATCATGCTCATCAGTTCCACCGGTACGCTGGTGCGCACCACCGTGGATGAGATCTCCGTGCAGGGACGCAACACCCAGGGCGTACGGCTCATCCGCCTCGGGGAGGGGGAGCGCCTGGTCGGCATCGAGCGCGTCGAGAGCCTGGACACCGGCGAGGAGGAGCCTCTGCCCGAGCGGGGTCCGCAGGCCGGTGCCGGCGAGCCGGCCGCAGAGAACTAGGCTCGTGCGCGTATTCAATTTCGCTGCGGGGCCGGCCACGCTGCCCGTGGAAGTCCTCGAACAGGTCCGCGAGGAGCTCACCGACTGGCAGGGCTGCGGCATGTCGGTGATGGAAGTGAGCCATCGCGGCAAGGCCTTCACCGGCGTGGCTCAGGAAGCCGAGCAACTGCTGCGCGAGCTGCTCGCGGTCCCCGCGCACTACAAGGTGCTGTTCCTGCAGGGCGGCGCAACCGGCCAGTTCGCCGCCATCCCGATGAACATCGCGCGTGCGGACTCCAGCGTCGATTACCTGAACACCGGCGCGTGGTCGAAGAAAGCGCTTGTCGAGGCCCAGCGCCTGACGGGCAAGGTCAACATCGCAGCCGACGAGGCGGCCTCGAGCTACACCACCGTGCCGGCGCCCGAGGCGCTGCGCCTCAGTGCGCGGGCGGCTTACGTGCATTACACGCCCAACGAGACCATCGGCGGGGTGGAATTTCCGTACGTCCCCGACACCGCCGGGGTGCCGCTGGTGGCCGACATGTCCTCGACCATTCTGTCGCGCCCCGTAGCGGTGTCGAAGTTCGCTCTCATCTACGCGGGCGCCCAGAAGAACATCGGTCCCGCCGGACTCGTGGTGGTCATCGTGCACGAGGACCTCACGGGTAAGGCGCGCCCGGGCACCCCGGCGGTGTGGGACTACAAGGCGATGGCCGATGAGGGTTCGATGCTCAACACCCCACCGACCTTCGCGTGGTACTGCGCGGGGCTGGTGTTCAGGTGGCTGAAGGCACAGGGCGGGCTGGCCGCGGCCGCCGAGCGCAACCGTGCCAAGGCGCAGCTGCTGTACGGCGCGATCGACGCGTCCGGTTTCTACGCGAACCCGGTGGCGGTGGCATGCCGCTCGTGGATGAACGTGCCGTTCACGCTCGCCGTGCCCGGGCTCGAGCGGGCCTTTCTCGCCGCGGCACACGAGGCCGGACTTGTGGGCCTCGAAGGTCACCGCTCCGTGGGCGGCATGCGCGCGAGCCTCTACAACGCCATGCCGCTCGCCGGGGTGCAGGCCCTGGTGGCTCTCATGAGGGAGTTCGAGCGCCGCCACGGCTGAACTCGCATGACCTACCGCATTCTCACGCTCAACGACATCAGCAGCCGGGGCCTGGCGCGCCTGCCGCGCGAGCGCTACGAAGTGGGCGCCGCGGTGACGCGCCCGGACGCGATCCTGGTGCGCTCGGCCGACCTGCACGCCCTCGAGGTTGCGCCGGGCGTGCGCGCCATCGGCCGCGCCGGGGCGGGCGTCAACAATATCCCGGTCGCGGACATGAGCCGGCGCGGCATTCCGGTGTTCAACACGCCGGGCGCCAACGCCAACGCGGTCAAGGAGCTGGTGCTCGCGGGGTTGCTGCTGGCGGCGCGCAACATCGGGCCGGCGTGGCTGTTCGCGCGCGCGCTTGACGGCGACGACGAGGCCATCGAGGCGGCGGTCGAAAAAAGCAAGAAGAACTTCGTGGGCTTCGAGCTGCCCGGACGCACGCTCGGAGTCGTGGGCCTGGGCGCCATCGGCGTCGAGGTGGCCAACTCCGCCCTGGCGCTCGGGATGAGGGTGCTCGGCTACGACCCGCAGCTGACGGTGCAGCGCGCCTGGCAGCTGTCCTCGAGCGTCGAGCAGGCGCTGTCGCTCGAAGACCTGTTCACGCGCGCGGACGCGATCACGGTGCACGTGCCGCTGAACGAGGACACGCAGGCGCTGGTGAACGGGGCGCGTCTCGTGCTCGCGAAGCCCGACGCCACGCTCCTCAACTTCGCGCGCGCCGCCATCGTCGACACCCGGGCGGTGCTGGCAGCCCTCGATGCCGGCCGCCTGCACGCCTACGTGTGCGACTTCCCCCGCCGCGCGCTCAAGGATCACCCCCGGGTGGTGACCCTGCCGCACCTCGGCGCCTCCACCGGCGAGGCCGAAGAGCACTGCGCCGTCATGGTCGCGGAGCAGCTGCGCGACTTTCTCGAGAACGGCAACATCCGCAACAGCGTCAACTATCCCGAAGCGGTGCTGCCGCGGGTGCCGAACACCACGCGCTTGAGCGTCGCCAACCGCAACGTGCCCAACATGGTGGGCCAGATCTCAACCTGCCTCGCCGCCCGCGGGATCAACATCGCCGACCTGCTGAACAAGTCGCGCGGCGAATTCGCCTACACGCTCATCGACGCCGACGGCGCGGTGGGTGAGGACCTGCTGGCAACCATCCGCGCCATCGACGGCGTGCTGTCGGCGCGCATCGTCTGACGGCAGTCGGGAACGCTCATGGCAGTCAAGAACAGCAAGCCGGTGCGCGCCGTGCGACGGCGTTCGCGCGCGGCGGCCACGCCGGGCGCGCCCGCGAGCGACCCGGCATCGGTGCCGCAGCGGCAGGACCTGGAGCAGGTGCGCGCCCGCATCGATGTGGTCGATGAGCAGATTCACGGCCTGATCAACGAACGCGCGCGCCTGGCGCAGCAGGTGGGGATTTCCAAGAGCAGCGACGGGCGGACGGTGGATTTCTATCGCCCGGAGCGCGAGGCGCAGGTGCTGCGGCGGGCGCGGGCGCGCAACGCGGGACCGTTGCGCGATACGGAGGTGCTGCGGCTGTTCCGCGAGATCATGTCGGCGTGTCTCGCGCAGCAGGAGCCGCTCAAAGTGGCGTTCCTCGGTCCCGAAGGCACGTTCACGCAAACCGCGGTGCTCAATCATTTCGGGCACTCGGTGCGCGCCCTGCCGCTCGCCTCGATCGACGAGGTGTTTCACGAGGTGGAGGCGGCGAGCGCCGATTTCGGGGTCGTGCCCATCGAGAACTCCACCGAGGGCACGGTCAACCACACGCTGGACCGGTTTCTCGCCTCGCCGCTGAAGATCTGCGGGGAGGTGGAGCTGCGTGTGCGCCATCACCTCATGGGCGCCATGAGCGCGCTGGCGGGCATCGAGCGCGTCTGCTCCCACCCGCAGTCACTCGGCCAGTGCCGGCAGTGGCTCGAGGAGCATCTGCCGGGTGTCGAGCAGGTGCAGGTATCGAGCAACGCGGAAGGGGCGCGGCGTGCACGCGACGAGAAGGGCAGTGCGGCGATTGCCGGCGAGACCGCCGCGGAGGTCTATGGCCTCAAGATCCTGGCCGCGGAGATCGAGGATCGCGCCGACAACACCACGCGCTTTCTGGTGCTCGGGCGCAAGCTCTTCACGCCCAGCGGCGAGGATCGCACCACGCTGCTGGTGTCCGTGAGCCACACCGATGCCCCCGGGGCACTGTACCGGCTGCTCGAGCCGCTGGCGCGCCACCGGGTGTCGCTGACGCGCATCGAATCGCGGCCCTCGAGGCGGCGCAAGTGGGATTACGTGTTCTTCATGGATCTCGAGGGCCACGCGGATGAGCCGCACGTCGCGCGGGCGCTGGCGGCGCTGAAAAAGCGCGCCTCGCTGTTTCGTGTGCTCGGCTCCTATCCGCGGGCGGTGCAATGAGCGAACCCGCCGGCGCCCGTTATCGCCTCCGCCCCGGCGGGGCCGTCGAGGGCGCGCTCACGGTGCCGGGCGACAAGTCGATCTCGCACCGCGCGCTCATGCTCGGTGCGCTCGCCGAGGGCGACACGCACATCAGCGGCTTCCTCGCCGGCGAGGATTGCCTCGCCACCGCGCGGGCGCTCGAGGGACTGGGGGTGCACATCGAGCGGGGGCAGGACACGCAGGTGCTGGTGCACGGCGTGGGCGCACACGGCCTCGCGGCGCCGCGCTCGCCCCTCGACATGGGCAATGCCGGCACCGCCATGCGCCTGATGATGGGCCTGCTGGCGCCGCAGAAATTCGACTCGACGCTGGTCGGTGACGCCTCGCTCATGCGCCGGCCGATGGAGCGCGTCGCCGTGCCGCTGCAGATGATGGGAGCGCGCATTCATACCCAGGAGGGCCGCCCGCCGGTGGAGATCCGCGGCACGCCACATCTGCGGGGCATTCACTACAGCCTGCCGGTGGCGAGCGCGCAGGTGAAATCCGCGGTCCTGCTGGCCGGACTCGCCGCGAGCGGGCGCACGCAGCTGACGGAGCCGGCGCCCTCGCGCGATCACACCGAGCGCATGCTCGGCGCCTTCGGGGTGCAACTGTCGCACGAGGGGCGCACCATCGCGATGGAAGGCGGGCAGACGCTGCGCGGCACGCGGCTAGCGGTGCCGGCGGATTTTTCCTCGGCCGCGTTTTTCCTGGTGGCGGGGTGCCTCGCGGCCGATCGTCCGCTCACGCTCACCGGCATCGGCGTGAACCCGACGCGTACCGGTCTCATCGAGCTGCTGCGGCGCATGGGAGCCGACATCCGCCTGCACCCGCACGCCGCTCCGGGGGGGCCGCACCTCGAGCCGGTCGCCGACATCGAGGTTCACCGCAGCGCCCTGCACGGCATCACGGTGCCCGAGGCGCTCATTCCCTCCTCGATCGATGAGTTTCCCGTGTTCTTCATCGCCGCGGCCTGCGCGAGCGGCGAGACCCTGGTTCGCGGGGCACTGGAGTTGCGCGTCAAGGAGAGTGACCGGCTCGCCGCCATGGCCGCGGGACTGGGTGAGCTCGGCGTCGAGCACCAGCTGCTGCCCGATGGCCTGTGGATCCGCGGCGCGCAAGCGCTCACGGGCGGCACGATCGACGCCTGCGGCGATCACCGCATCGCCATGGCGTTCGCGGTCGCGGCGCTGCGGGCCCGCGCACCCATCGAGATCCGGGATGTCGCCAACGTGGCGACTTCGTTTCCCGGGTTTGTGGGCACGGCGCGCGGCGCCGGCTTGCGGATCGAAGCACTCTGACGGACCCTGATCCGGATGCCCCGGCAGCGCGACTTTCCCATCGTCACCATCGACGGCCCGAGCGGCTCGGGCAAAGGCACCATCAGCCGCGCGGTCGCGCGGCGGGCCGGCTGGCACCTGCTCGACAGCGGCGCGCTGTATCGCCTGGTGGCGCTCGCCGGCGTGGCCGCGGGTGCGGCGAGCGAGGACCCGCGGCGTCACGCCGAGCTCGCCGCGCGCATGGACGTAGCCTTCGGTTCGGCCCCCGACGGTGGCGAGCGCGTCTGGCTCGACGGGCGGGACGTGACCGGGGAGATCCGCTCCGAAGCGGCGGGCCAGGGGGCCTCGCGGGTGGCCGCCTGGCCGGAGGTGCGCGCTGCGTTGCTCGAGCGCCAAAGGGCCTTCGCGCGGGCCCCCGGACTGGTGGCCGACGGCCGGGATATGGGCACGGTGGTGTTCCCCGAGGCGGACCTGAAGATATTCCTGACCGCCACCCCCGAGGAGAGGGCCCTTCGCCGCCATAAGCAGTTGAAAGACAAGGGTTCCGATGTTAGCCTTCGAGCGGGACTTGAGGGATCAGACCCGTCAGATCGCCCCTCTACGGCCTGCGCCCGACGCCTGTGTGATCGACTCGACCGGGCTTGAGGTCGAGGCGGTGGTGGGACGGGTGCTGGAGCTGATGGCCGCCCGGCGCTTGTGGCGCTGAAGCCGCTCGTCGCGATACGCACGGCGGGTGATCCGAGGTGGGCACGCGCAGGAAGCGGGTGCCCGGTGCTTTTTTCCTGGGCCGCAGGATGAGGGTCCAGTGCCGGCACGCCGGTAGCGCGTGCAAAGTGAAGGTATGACAGAAAGTTTCGCCCAGCTCTTCGAGCAGAGTCTCGCCAATCAGCGCATCCGCCCGGGAATGATCCTGACCGGGCTCGTGATCGACGTCACCGAGGACGTCGTCATCGTCAACGTAGGCCTCAAGTCCGAGGCCGTGATTCCCCTCGAGCAGTTCAAGAACGAACGCGGCGAGGTGGAGGTCAAGGCCGGTGACAACGTGGAGGTCGCTCTCGACTCAGTCGAGGACGGTACCGGGGAAACGCGCCTGTCGCGCGAGAAGGCCAAGCGGGCGCGCACCTGGACGCGACTCGAGGAGGCATTCAACAAGTCCGAGATCGTGACCGGCGTCATCACGGGGCGCGTCAAGGGCGGCTTCACCGTGGAGATCGAGAACGTGCGGGCGTTCCTGCCGGGGTCGCTGGTGGACGTGCGCCCGGTGCGCGACACCTCCTATCTGGAAGGCAAGCCGCTCGAGTTCAAGGTCATCAAGCTCGATCAGAAGCGCAATAACGTCGTGGTGTCGCGCCGCGCCGTGGTCGAGCAGGAGTTTTCCGCCGAGCGCAGCGCGCTCATGGAGAACCTGCAGGAAGGCGCGGTGGTGCGCGGCACGGTCAAGAACCTCACCGACTACGGCGCGTTCGTCGATCTCGGCGGGATCGACGGCCTGCTGCACATCACCGACATGGCGTGGAAACGCGTCAAGCATCCTTCCGAGGTCGTCAAGGTGGGCGACGAGGTCGAGGTGCGCATTCTCAAGTTCGACCGCGAGCGCTCGCGCGTGAGCCTGGGGCTCAAGCAGCTGGGCGCCGATCCGTGGCAGAACATCGCGCGCCGCTACCCGCCGAGTACCCGCGTGTTCGGCAAGGTCACCAACATCGCCGACTACGGCGCGTTCGTGGAGATCGAGGACGGCGTCGAGGGCCTGGTACACGTCTCGGAGATGGACTGGACCAACAAGAACGTCAATCCCGCCAAGGTGGTGCACACCGGCCAGGAAGTCGAGGTGATGGTGCTCGACGTGGACGAGGAGCGCCGCCGCATATCGCTGGGACTCAAGCAGTGCCAGGCCAACCCGTGGAAGGAGTTCGCCGAGAACTACAACAAGGGCGACAAGGTGGCCGGACAGATCAAGTCGATCACCGACTTCGGCATTTTCATAGGTCTGCAGGGCAACATCGACGGGCTGGTGCACCTGTCGGATATCTCCTGGGACCAGCCGGGCGAGGAGGCGGTGCGCAATTACCAGAAGGGCCAGCAGCTCGAGGCCATGGTGCTGTCGATCGACCCGGAGCGCGAGCGCATTTCACTCGGCATCAAACAGCTGGCGAAGGACCCGTTCTCCGCCTATATCGCCGACAACCCCAAGGGCACGATCGTCAAGGGTGTGGTGAAGGAGGTCGACGCCCGCGGCGCGGTCATCGACCTCGGCAACGGCGTCGAGGGGCAGCTGCGCGCTTCCGAGCTCGGGCGCGATCGCGTGGAGGATGCCCGTGCGGTCCTCAAGGTGGGCGACGCGGTCGAGGCGAAGTTCACCGGTGTCGACCGCAAGTCGCGCACCATCTCGCTCTCGATCAAGGCCAGGGAGGCTCACGAGGAGGCCGAGGCGGTGCAGAGCTACCGCTCGGAAGCGGCGCCTTCGGGCACCAGCCTCGGGGACCTGCTGAAGGAGCACATCGGTTCCGGAGAGCGCTGAGCGCAATGACCAAGTCGGAACTCATCGAGATCATTACCGCCAAGCAGAAGCATCTGCCGGCGAAGGACGTCGAGCTCGCGCTGAAGCAGATTCTGGAGATCATGAGCGATGCGCTCTCGCAGGGGGAGCGCATCGAAATCCGCGGCTTCGGCAGTTTCTCGCTGCACTTCCGCCCGCCGCGCCAGGGGCGCAACCCCAAGACCGGCGAGGCGGTCGCGCTCTCGGGCAAGCACGTCCCGCACTTCAAGCCCGGCAAGGACCTGCGCGAGCGGGTGAACGACGGCGCCGACCGGCCGATCCGCGACTGAGCGCGAGGCGCACGCACGGCGCGGACCTGATATCGTCAGCCAAGTGTTCGAGCTGCCTCCACTGCTGCTGGCGCTGGCCTTCATCCTCGTCGGTCTCGCCGCATATTTTCTCGGCCGCCGTAACGGCGCCGCGCGCACCGTGCGCCTGCCGCGCGACTACTACGTCGGTCTCGACCATCTCATCAACGACCGTTTCGATCACGCCGCGGAAATCTTCGCCCGCATGGCGGCGGCCGATGGCGATGCCGCCGAGATCCAGTTCGCGCTCGGGAGCCTGTTCCGGCGCCGCGGCGAGGTCGATCGGGCGATCGCCATTCATTCCCGCCTGCGCGATCACGGCGGCGCCGGCCTGCGCGACAAGGCGGCGTTCGCACTGGCGCTCGACTATCAGAGCGCGGGACTCATGGATCGCGCCGAGCGCGTCCTCGAGGAGCTTGCGGCCTCGCGCGAATATCGCCGCGCGGCGCTCGACACCCTCGTCGGCATCTACGAGACCCAGGGCGACTGGGCCAAGGCACTGAAGGTGTTTCACGAGCTGCCCCCCGCCGTGCAGGTCGAGCGCGCCCGGATTGCGGCCCACTACCTGTGCGAGCTCGCCGAATACGCCCTCGTGCAGGGCGACAGCGAGCGCGCGCGCACGCTGCTGCGCCAGGCCCGCACTCATCAGGCGGCGCTGCCGCGCGCGGATATCCTCAGCGCGCGCATCAGCGAACGGGCGGGCGACGCCGCTGCCGCATTGCTGCTGTACCTGCGGGCGCTGGAGATGTCGCCGGGACTCGCGCTCGAGATCATTCCGGCGGTGCTCGCGATCGCCCGCCAGACCGGGCGCGTCGACATGATGACCGAGCTGAGCACGCGGCTGCGACACAGCGGTCGGGTCACTCCGCGGCAGCTGGCATGGCTGCTCGCCACGGCGATGCCGCCCGCGGATGTAGCGCAGCTTCCGGGCGTTACCGCGGAGTTCGGCGTGGGCGTGCAGTCGGCGGCTGAGGCGAGCTCGCTCGGCGCACTGCTGACCCGCCGAGCTCGCTCGGCGCACTGCTGACCCGCATCGGCGATGCCGGCGGCCGCTACCAGTGCGATGATTGCGGGCTGAACAGCGTCGGCTGGTACTGGCGCTGCCCCAAATGCCGCTCCTGGGACAGCATGCGACCGGCGGTCTTCAAGTGGGCCGAGCGCACCGAGCAGGCGACCCCCGCCAGAGCCTCGTGAGGCCGCGGCTGTGAGGAAGGCGCGCGGAGAATTTCGGTGAGGACGAGCTCGAAGTCGGCCATCCGTACCGCCGTGTTTCCGGTGGCCGGCCGCGGCACGCGCTTTCTGCCTGCGACCAAGGCGAGCCCGAAGGAAATGCTGCCGGTGGTCGACAAGCCGCTGATCCAGTACGCGGTCGAGGAAGCGCTCGCCGCGGGCGCGCGGCGCCTGGTGTTCATCACCGGTGCCTCCAAGCGGGCCATCGAGGATCACTTCGATTCCGACCAGGAACTCGAGCTGATGCTCCAGCAGCAGGGCAAGAGTGATCTGCTCAATCAGCTGCGCAGCGTGCTGCCTTCCTACGCGTCCTGCATCTACATCCGCCAGCCGGCGCCGCTGGGCCTGGGTCACGCGGTGTTATGCTCGCAGCCCGCCGTGGGCGCCGAGCCGTTCTTCGTGCATCTGGCGGACGATCTGATTCGCAGCGATGTCGCCTGCCTGGCGCAGATGGCGCAGGTCTACGAGGCCAAGCGCGCCAGCGTCCTCGGGGTGCAGCTGGTGCCGCGCCAGGACACCGAGAAGTACGGCATCGTCGCGGTGGAGGCCGACCGCGCGGTGACCAGCCGGGTGCGCAGCATCGTCGAGAAGCCCAAGCCCGCCGTGGCGCCCTCGAGCCTTGCCGTCGTTGGCCGCTATGTGCTCGCTCCGGCAATCTTCGAGCACCTGGAGAAGCTGGGCTCCGGCGCCGGTGGCGAGATTCAGCTCACCGACGGCATTGCCGCGCTGATGCGCGAGGAAGCGGTGTACGCCTATCGCTTCAGCGGCAAGCGCTATGACTGCGGCAGCAAGCTCGGCTACCTGCAGGCGACGGTCGAATACGCGCTCGGTCACCCGGAGCTCGGGCGCAGCTTCCGGAAATACCTGCAGGGTCTGGATGTGACGGCCTTCGCCGCCGCGGGCGCGCGCCGCGGCGCCGCAGGCAACGGGGGCGCCGTTGCTGGCGAGCAGGCGAGCCCACGCCGCGCGGTCGCTGGCGCGCGCCGCAACAAGCGGCCGAGCCGCAAAACCCAGGCGGCGCTGCGCAGGTCCCCGTAGCGCGGCGGCGAATCGCGGCGTGGAGCACGAGGAGGCACGGATGTCTACAACACGCAGCCGCTTTCCCGACTGGCAACGCCGTGCGGCGCTGACCTGCCTGCTGTTCGGCAGCGCCCTGGCAGCGCAGGCGCAGGTGGTGCGGGTGCCGTCCTCGCCACAGATCGGCTCTTCGAACCCGATCACCGCGGAGCCACCGGTCTCGCGTCCGCACACGCCGCCCTGTGTAGTGCCACTCTTTCAGAGCCTGAAGTTCGCCGACTTCACCCCCAAGGTGTTCACTTACGCTCCGCCCGCCGGCTGCCCCGGACCCTGGGCGCGGGTGGTGCTCACCGCGGACTTCACGGTCACCGCCGGGCGGCAGTTTGATCGTACCGCGGCCTTCTACCTTGGCCACGCCAGCATCTATTACGGAACCACCGCCGAGCCGCGCGCCGCGTTGAGCCCCTCGTGGCACGTGGAGCGCGACGTCACCGACCTGACCGCGATCTTCACCTCCGCGCAAACCGGCGAAGCCAACATCGGCAACTTCGTCGGCGTCTCGGGGGGAGTCACCTACAATGGCATCATCTATGCCAACGCGGCGCTCGAGTTCTATCCCGTTTCGGGTGCAGAGCGTGCGCCGCGCACGCCCGACCTGGTGGTGCCGGTCAACGGCGCCGGCGGGGATGCCGGTACGCTCAACGGCACCGCCAGCCAGATCACGCAGGCGCTCAACCTGCCGCGCAACACCGAGCGTGTCTACCTGGATGTGATTGCGCAAAGCCAGTCGAACGACGAGTTCTGGTACTTCTGCGTACCCGGCGACCAGACCGTGCACCTCGAGAGCTGCGGCAACACAGCATTCCGCGAGACCGAGGTGACGATCGACGGACAGCCGGCCGGGGTCGCGCCCGTTTACCCCTGGATCTATACCGGCGGCATCGACCCGTTCCTGTGGGAGCCGATCCCGGGCGTGCAGACACTCGATTTCAAGCCCTATCGGGTGGATCTCACGCCCTTCGCCGCGCTGCTGGCCGACGGCAATCCCCATGTGCTCGGCATCGGCGTGTACAACGCCGACAGCTACTTCCTCGCCACCGCGAACCTGCTCGCGTATACCGATCGCGGCCGGGCGCGCATCAGCGGCGGGCTGCTGAGCAACACTCTCGGGGCGGCGCCGGCTCCCGTGGTCACCGAGAGCATTACTGCCAATCTCAGCGGCCCGACCTACACGGGCAGCATCCTGGTGAGGTCGAACCGCGAATTCGCCATCAGCGGCTATGTGGATACCTCGCACGGGCGCGTGCTCACCATGATCGAGCAGAGCATCAGTTACGTGAACCGCCAGGAATTCGACGTCAGCCCCACGACCGACATCCAGAATGCACAGCAGACCACGCGCGTGGATTCGGTGGTGAGCACGCGGGCGGGCGGCGATGAGAGTGTGAGCGAGCAGCATTTCAGCTACCCGCTGAGGCTGAACTACTCGTTTGTCGTCAACGCCGACGGCACTGCGACGCAGACCACCACCAGCGATCAGCGCGATCTGGAGCGCGAATCGCGCCCCGAGGCGAACGGCCGTGTGCGCACACTCGACAACCAGGTGCACGCCACCGACACGTTGCAATTCGATGCCAGCTTCAACATCCTGGGGAACTCCGGCAGTCAGACGACCCAGAGCTACCGTGCGCAGGACTTCAGCGGAGGCTGCTACAGCCGCACGCTGACGGCGCAGGCGCAGAAGCTCGTTGCCGTGAGCGACGGCCAGGGGTGCGCGCGGCCATCGCCGTGATCACCCGCCAGCCGCCGGCACAGCGAGTGCGCTAGGGCAGCCACACCGTGACGAGCGCGCCACCGCCCGGGCGGTTGGCGAGATTCAGGCGCCCGCCGTGCGCCTGGCGGGGACGGTGGGACCGGCGCTTGCCGCGCGGACCGCAGGCGCGCACAGTGAGCCCCCCTGCCAAGGAGGTGCCGATGGCCACTCGTCGTTCGACCGATGTTCCCGCGAAGAATCCCCCTGCACGCGACGCACCGCGCCCGAGCGCGCGGGTGCGCCCGTCACCCACCGAGCCCGTGCGGCTGGCGCTCACCCCTGAAGCGCGGCGCACGAT
>WNGI01003397.1_pt1 | contig 15752 bp, 15 predicted proteins | sample 5400621 | NCBI WGS metagenome assembly WNGI01 (sample SAMN13153374, study PRJNA577476) | soil metagenome | isolation source: 20 cm soil or saprolite under Garry oak tree replicate 1 | place: USA:California | collected 2016-06-15 | reverse complement strand
GTACGCGGCCGTGCGTGCCCCCGGGTCGGTGATGAGGGCGGCCTTGCGACCCGCTTCTGCGTAGGTCTTGTCATCCCAGCCGTTCCGGTAGGCGATCGACTTTGCGGCGTAATCGGTGAACGGGCCCACGTTCCCATCCGGGTCCGGGAAGTCCGGCCCCCAGTAGATCATCACGAGCTGGCCCTTCTGCGCGCGGTACGTGGTGAGCAGATCGGCCTGCGTGGTCTGCTTGATGTTGACGGTCACCCCGATCTTCGCCCAATCGGACTGAAGCTTCGCGGCGAGATCGGAAAACCCGACGCCGCCGGGCGCCGGACCGGTCGGCACGAGGAGCTCCAGTGTCACCTTGTCCTGATTGGCCTGTTTCATGAGCGCCTGTGCTTTCGCGACGTCGGCCTGGAATGGCGTCGCCTCGTTGTAGCCGGCGAGCCCGGCCGGGACGATTCCCTGCACCTTCTTGGCGCCGCCCTTCAGGAGGTCCTTCACGATGCCGTCATAGTCGACGGCGGTCCGCAGCGCCTCGCGCACGTTCACGTTGTCGAGCGGCTTCACCGTCACGTTCATGCCTACGTAGACGAGCTGCAGGCTGTTCCCGGATGTGGTGACCACGCCCGGCTTTCCCTGGAGCGCCGCGATCTGCTGCGCGCCGAGGTTCCGCGCAATGTCGGCGTCCCCCCTCTCGAGCGCGAACTGCTGATTCGTCTGTTCGGGCACATGCTTCACGAGCACGCCACTGAGCGCAGGCTTCGTCCCACCGTAGTTCGGATTGGACTTGAGGAGCACCTCGGAGTTCTTCGTCCAGTGATCGATGACATACGCACCGCTGCCGGACGAGTGGTCGAGCAAATAGCCCGAGCCGGAGTCGCCGCCCGACTCCTTCGCCTTCACCTCTTTCGAGTCGACGACTCCGCCGATCGTGAAGGTGAGGATCGAGAGGAAGGCTTGAGCGCTCGCCGTCTTCGGCAGGCTCACGACGACGGTGCTCGGGTCCGTCGCCTTGACGCTCTCGGCCTTGATCTGCGCGATGTCGGTGAACAGGAAGGCCGGCGACTTGTTCAGCTTGATGACGCGCTGGAACGAATACACCACGTCGTCAGCGGTGAGCGCGTTGCCGCTCGCGAACTTGACGCCGGACCGCAGCTTGAAGGTGATGTCCCAGCTCGCGCCGGTGTCCTTGATGTCCCAGCTCTGCGCGAGGCTCGGTTTGATGGTCGAGAGGTCGGCGCCCTCGAACTTCACGAGGGTCTCGTAGGCATTGTGCGCGAGCAGGACGCCGCTGAACTCATACGCGACCGCCGGGTCGAGCGAGATCAGATCGCTTACATCCGCGTACCACACGAGCGTGCTGGCAGCGCCACCGGCCGATGGTGACGGCGCGGTCGTACCGCCGCCCGGACTTGATGCCGGAGCGCACGCCGCGGCGACGAGCAGCGCGGCGGCGAAGATGATCGATGAGTGGCGAATTGACATCAAGATTGACCCTCCCCTGCAGGACGCGTAGCGCCTGAGCCTAGCACCGGTTTGACTAGCCAAAGTCGTCTGCTATGCCTCCGTAGTAGTTCTGACGGAGGTGTCGTTGATGCTTCGTCTCGGAACGTCTGCTGACCTGGTATCCCGCTGGCGGCGGAGGGCGCTTCTTCGGCTTGGCTTCCTCGGCGCGCTCGGTCTCGCCGTGACGGAGGTCGGGGCACTCGTCGCGCCATTCATACGCGTGAACCGGATCGAGGGCCTCGGAGTCCCGGTGACGGTCGGGACCAGGCGCGAGCTCCTCGATCGTTTCGCCGCTACGAACGATCGACCGATCCTCTTCCGCGAGGGCCGCTTCTTTCTGCTGCACGCCCCGGGCGGGATCATCGCCGCGTACCGGAAGTGCACGCATCTCGGCTGCGCCGTGCCCTGGAGCGACGCCGAGGACCGCTTCCACTGCCCCTGCCACGGCTCGCAGTACGACAAGCGGACCGCGGTGGTCCTCCGGATACCGGCACCAAAGCCACTCCAGCTCTTCCACATCGCGGAGAACCCCGAGGGTTACCTCGTCGTCGATACCAATCCATTCCGGATCATCGAACGGACCGAGGAACGCTTCGATCCGTCGGTGATCGAGATCACCGATAGCTAGCTACGAGATTCCATCTCCGGCGGACATGGGGATCGGCGCGCTGCGGCGCGCGATCTCCTCGCGCACGATCGGCGCGACCTTTGTCCCGAAGAGCTCGATCGAGCGAAGAACGATTTCGCGCGGCAGCGTGCCGACGCTCATCTGGATGAGGAAGCGGTCAAGGCCGAAGAGCTCATGCTCGTACAGGATCTTCGCGGCGACCTCCTCGGAGTTGCCAACGAGGTTCGCACCTCGCGGTCCGCGCTCCGTCTCGAACTGCTCGCGGGTCGGTGGCGCCCATCCCCGCTCGCGTCCGATCTTGGTCATCACGTAGAGGTACGCGGCGTACGCGTCGTCCGCGGCGCGCCGGGAGTCGTCCTCGATCAGGCCATGCGAGTTGATGCTGACCGGTAGCTTTGCGGGATCGTGGCCGGCCCGGCGTGCGGCCTGGCGGTAAAGCTCGACGAGCGGGACGAAGCGCCGCGGCTCCCCGCCGATGATCGCGAGCGCCAGCGGAAGGCCAAGTCGTCCCGCGCGCACGACAGACTCGGGATTGCCGCCGACCGCGACCCAGACCGGAAGCGGATCCTGTAGCGGACGCGGGTAGACCGGAAGATCTTCGAGCGCCGGGCGATGTTCGCCGGCCCAGGTCACCCGCTCTCCTTGCCGGATGCGAAGGAGAAGCTCGAGCTTTTCCTCGAACAGGTCGTCGTAGTCGGCGAGGTCGTATCCGAAGAGCGGAAATGATTCGGTGAACGAGCCGCGGCCCGCCATGATCTCGGCCCGCCCACCGGAGATGAGATCCAGCGTCGCGAAGTCCTGGAATACACGGACAGGGTCGTCGGAGCTCAGCACCGTGACGGCGCTCGTCAGCCTGATGTGTTTGGTGCGCGTAGCGGCGGCAGCCAGCACGACGGCCGGCGCCGATACGACGAACTCGGAGCGGTGATGCTCGCCCACGCCGAAGACGTCCAGCCCGACCTGATCGGCGAGCTCGATCTCCTCGAGGAGCCGGCGGATCCGCTCCTCCGCGCTGATCGTCCGACCGGTCTTTGGGTCGGGGGTTCTCTCGCCGAAGCTGTAGATGCCGAGCTCCACGAAGCCAAGTGTGCAAGGAGATATCCAACCGTGTTAGGACTGCGTCCGATATGCGAGCGGATCCCATGGACGAGCGACTCGCGATTCGGCCGGTAGCGCCCGACGAGCTCGAGCGGCTGCTACCGCTCTTCGCCGATTACCAGCGTTTCTACGGGGTCAAAACTCCGGACATTCCCGCCATCCGCGAGTTCCTGCGAGGATTCGTCGCGCCCAGCGACCGCGGCGAGCTGATCGCCGCATGGGACGACGGGCGCGTCGTGGGGTTTGCAAATCTCTACTGGACGTTCAGCAGCGTCGCCGCCGGGCCGATCGTCCTGCTGAACGACCTTTACGTCGTCGAGGGCCAGCGCGGAGCGGGAATCGGGCGACGGCTCATCGAGTTCTCGCTGCATCGCACCGAGGCGCGCGGCGCGAGCCGCCTGGAGTGGCGAACGGAGCTCGACAACCGGGTTGCGCAGCATCTCTACGAACAGTTCGACGCGGTCCGCACCGTATGGTTCAGCTACGCGCTGTACCCGGGGCCGCGCAAATGAGAGCGCTCAGGCATGGCGTGTGCTTGTCGTCCGGACATGCGCACTGACAGCGGCTTTTCGGCGGGCTTGGCGCTCGGACTTCTTCTGCTCATCCTCGTCGTGGTCGTGATCCTCGCGACCGTGCCGGTAGGCGGTGGGCCGGACGCGAAGCCGCTCATCGACATCAAGCTCCGCTAGGCGTCCTTAACGCTGGTATCCCGCGTCCAGGGGCTGCTCGCGGATCAGATCGAACGCCTCGAGCACCGGCCTGTCGCTGAACGAGAAGAGGACCGCCTCGCCGCCATCGGAGGCGTGCTCGTGCCACGACCACGAAGGCACGACGAAGGTGTCGCCAACTGTCCAGTCGAAGCGCTTCCCACCGATGACGCTGTATCCGCCGCCCTCGGCCACGTGGTAGACGGTGCTCGAGGTGTGGCGGTGCGCCTTCGTGTGCTCGCCCTTGCGAACGAGCTGCAGGTACGCGCTCATCGTCGGCAGCGATGGACCGCCGGTGTTCGGGTTGATGTACTCGAGCACGATGCCGTCGTAAGGGCTGCCTGTGTCGTCGCGAAGAGCCTGCAACGCCGCGCGGCAGTCGTCCCAGGGATACTTGAGGATGGGCGAGAACTTGCCCGCATGGCGTTGGTACGTTGGACGGAGGTTCTTCGCCCAACGGTGGGTCGCGTCCTCCATCGGCTTCGTCACCGGCTGCACCTCGTTGCCGGTGCGCTCGACGAAGAGCTCGAAGAAGACGGCGTCGAGCTCGGTGACCAGCGGCACGTCGAGCCCATCGAGCCAGAGCATCGGCTTGTCCGACTCGTTCCCATGGTCGTGCCATGTCCAGTTCGGCGTGGTCACGTAGTCGCCCTTCTTCATGAGCGTGCGCTCGCCGCTCACTGTCGTGTACGCGCGCTCGCCCTCGATGATGAAGCGCGTCGCGGCCGGCGTGTGGTGATGCGTGCGCGCGATCTCGCCCGGGAGGATGAGCTGGATGCCGGCGTACAGGGTCCCGACCGCGCTGATCTTTTCAGCCGGCAGGCCGGGGTTGAGGAAGTAGAGCACCCGCCGCTCCGCTTCTTTCGCGGTCACCAGCTCGCCCGCACGGATCACGCGGGGACGCACATCCGACCACTTCCAGAGGTACGGGACGCTGCGCGTCCTCGGCTCCGGCGTGAGCGCGTCGTCGAGGACGTTCCAGAGCGCTCCGAGCTGAAGCTTTGGCAGCTCCGCATAGAACTTCTCGCGTTCGGCCAAGAGGTCCGCGGTGACTTCGCGCGGGCCCTTCGGAGCGGCGACCGCGCCCTTCTTCGCTGGTGACTCGATCATCGATGCCTCCCCGTTACTTCCCGCCGGCGCACGGGCCCCGAGCGGTGACGGTCGTCCCTAGCGTGCGATTGCGCGCGTCGAGGATATCGCCCCCGGCGCACGCAGCGGATCGACGACCGCTCTTAAGATGCGAATCGATTAGATGCGCCGCACCATCGACGAGACATTGGCCGCCGCGAGAGCGCGACTACGTCGCCTCACGCCCGCCGAAGCCGCGCTCGCGATTGGCGACGGCGCGACGCTCGTCGACACTCGGGATGGCGACGTTCGCGCACGCGAGGGAAGGATCCCGGGCGCCGTCCACGCCCCACTCAGCGTCCTGGAATGGCGGGTCGATCCCGACTCGGGACATCAGAACCCAGCGCTCGCAGGAAAAGAAGACCGGCTCATCCTCATCTGTCGGGAGGGCTATTCGTCGAGCCTCGCCGCGATCCGACTCCACGAGCTCGGGTTCGTCAATACGACGGACGTGATCGGCGGGTTCGCCGCCTGGGTTGCGGCCGGCCTCCCAGTCGAGCGCTAGGTGCTCGAGGCGCGAGCGCGTGCCAAAGCCCGCTGCCTCTATCCCTTGACCCCGCCAATGCGGATCCCTTCGATGAAGTAGCGCTGGAACGCGAAGAACACGGCGATCAGCGGCAGTGCCGCGATCGCCGCGCCGGTCATGAGCATTCCGTAATCGGTGTTGAACTCGCCCTGGAGCGTCGCGAGGCCGACCTGCACCGGGTACTTTGCGGGATCGCGCAGGATCACCAGGGGGAAGATGAACGCGTTCCAGTAGCGCTGGAACGTGAAGATCGCGAGCACCGCGAGCGCCGGCCGCGAGAGCGGCACGATGATGTGTCGGTACACCTGCCATTCGGAGGCGCCGTCCACTCGCGCGGCGTGCTCGTACTCCGTGGGCAACGTCTGGATGAACTGCTTCATGAGGAAGACCCCGAAGACATCCGCCAGTCCGGGGAGAATCACGCCCGGATACGTATCGAGCAGTCCGAGGGTGCGGAGGATGAAGAAGACCGGGATGAGCGTGACCTGCGCCGGTACGGTGAGCGTGCTCACCACGAGCCAGAACATGACGTCCTTCCCCGGGAAGCGGCGTTTGGCGAAGGCGTACCCGGCCATGCTGTCGAAGAGGAGGTGGAACAGCGTGATGACGCCCGCGATGACGACGGTGTTCCCCAGCCAGCGCACGATGGGGGTCGTCTCGAAGAGCCGCTGGTAGTTGCCGAAGGTGAGCTCGCGCGGCACGACCTCCGGCGGCACCCGCACGACGTACTGGGTCGGCGAGAGCGAGGTCAGGAAGAGCCAGTAGAGAGGAAAGAGCGAGAGCACGCCCGCCGCGACGAGCAGGACGTGAACCGGAAGGCGGTTAGTACTCGACATCGGTCCGGAGCGAACGGAACTGCGCGATCGCCACGACCATGGCCATCGCGAAGAGCACGACCGCCATCGCGCTCGCGAGACCGTAGCGGCCGAACTGGAACGCGGTGCTGTAGATGAGCTGCACGATCGTGATCGTCGCGTTATTCGGACCGCCGCCATTGGTCATGATGTAGACGCGCTCAAAGACCTGGAAGGCGAGGATCGTGTAGACGACCACCAGGTAAAGCGTCGTCGGCCGCAAAAGGGGCACGGTGATGTGCCGCCACTTCGCGAACGGGCCGGCGCCTTCGAGGTCGGCGGCCTCGTACAGCTCCCTCGGCAACGAGCCCATCGCGGCGGAATAGAGGACGACGCCACCACCGGGGATCGTGAGGACCGCGCTCAGGATCACCGCGAGGAGCGCCTGATCGGAGCTGCCGATCCATAGGAATGGCCCGAAGCCGATCGTGCCGAGTGTGGCGTTCGCGAGACCGAACGGATTCGGGTTGAAGATCCAGCGCCACACCATCGCGACGAGGATTGCCGAGTTCACGAGCGGCAAGTAGAAGAGCGCGCGATAGAAGACCCGGCTCTTCGCACCGAGCGGCTGGATGAGGCTCGCGACGATGAGCGCGAGCGTGACCTGCGCCGCGACCACGACCGTCGCGTACAGCACGGTGTTCCCGAGGGCCTGCCGGAATACGGGGTCGTCGGCGAGCGTGCCGAAGTTGGCGAGGCCGATGAAGCTTCCCCCGGTGACCCTCGCGTCCTGGAGCGCGAGGACGAGCCCTTGCGCGACCGGCAGGAGCGTGAAGATGACGAACAGCGAGAACGTCGGCAGGACGAAGAGGTACGACCAGCCGTGACGCCGCAGCGCGGCGCTCAAGCTATTTGTTCGCTTCGTCCAGCAGCCGCTGCGCGGCCGATGTCACCTCGTCCAACGCCTGCTTCGGCGTTTTCTTGCCCTCGAGCGCCGCATCGCGCGCCGGCCGCATGTACTTCTGATCGATCTCCGACCAGGTGCTCACATTCGGCAGCACGTATGTGAACGCACCCATCTTGGCGACCTTCGCCTTCGCCGGGTGGTAGTCACCGTAGATGCCGGCCGCAGAGGTGCGACCGGCCGGCGCGAGCCAGTACTCGACCGGCGGCGTCTGCTTCTTGAGGTCCGGGCCGATGTCGGGGCCGGTGAGGTACTTGGCGAACTGATGCGCCGCGGCCTTCTTGTCTGCGTCCTGCTGCTCGCGCACTGCGATGAAACCGACGCCACCCCACGCCGTCTGATCGCCCTTGGCCTTCGGGAAGTTCGCGATGTCCCAGTTCTTGCCGAACTCCCAGTTCTTATCGGCGTTGAGCACGTTGATCATCGCGCTCGGGCGCTGGAGGATCGCGATGTCGCCGCTCAGGAAGCGCGCCTGTGCGTCGTTGGGGTTGAGCGTGAGGAAGTCCGGCGGCATGACCTTGGCCTGCGCCAGCGCGACCCACTTCTCGAGGCCGCTCACCGCGTCGGCGCTGTTGAACGTCCACGTCTTGACGTCTTTGTCGTACGGCCGCCCGCCATCGATGAGCATGAATGCGAACTCGTCGTTCGCGTGCGCGAAGCCGTAGGCCTGCTTGCCGTTCGCCCGCTTGAATGTGAGCTTCTTCGCCGCGGCGAAGAACTCGTCGTACGTCCAGTTCCCGTCTTTCGGCGGCGTGACGCCAGCCTCCTTGAAGAGATCGAGGTTGATGTACTCGAACCACGGCACGATCCAGAGGGGGTACGCAACGACCTTCCCTTTGTACGTCGTCGCCTGGAGCGCGCTCGGGTTGAAGTCCTTGCGCTCCGCGTCCGTGAGGGGTGGCTCGGAGAGCTGACTCGCGGCGGCGTACTTGAGCACGTCACCACCTGTGGTGTGGAACACATCGGGTCCGGCCTTCGCCTGGAGGATCGCGATGTCGAACTTCTGGTCGGTCTCCGGCCCGAACGGGCCGCCCTGGATCGTGATCGTGAAGTTCGGATTGCGTTCCCTCCAACCCTTCACCGCGGCGTCCGACGTGATCGTCTCGGCGGTCTGGCTTCCGGGGGTGTAGTTGCGCCGCCACCATTCGATGCTGACGGGCTTCGCGGTCGCGGCCGCCGCCGACGCGCTCGAGCTCGCGCTGGGAGTCGGGGCGGCGGTCGGGCCGCATGCGACAACGACGCCCACTGCTGCAAGTGACTGGAGAAACCGCCGGCGTGAGATGGTCAGATCAGAGTTCATCGGAAAAAACCCTCCCCTCTCGGAGCACACGCACTATAGACGCGCGAGCCACGCCCTGATCTGTGAGTGCAGCGCGGTCGCACCGATGATCGGTTCGTCGATCCGCCATTCAGCCGGGTGCGCCACGAACGGACGGGTCTGTTCTCCACCCAGCCCGCCGTGCGTTCCGATCTGGGACTCAAAGGACGCGACCGCGCCGGCGTCGACATCGACCTGACTGATGATCACCAGGTCGCCGCACTCGGCCATGGCATCGACGCGCTTGAGGGCCGCAGCTGCGTGCGGTCCGTATGCGCGGAGCGGGTCGACACCCTCGACGCGACCGTCGCGGAGATAGTTCACGCCGGAGCCGCCGATCACGACAGCGCCCGACTGGTCCGATCGGACCATGACGAATCCGATTCCCGGATGCCGAGCCAGACCGCCGATCAGTTCCGGATACAAGACGCTGATCGCCTCCAACGAGACTCGGCCAGGAAGACGCGGAAAGGAGACGAGTGCGAGGTTGCCCGAGCCGGCCACCACAATGTCCTCGGGGTCCTCCGTTTGCGCTCCTCCGACGGCGCGGTCGTGAAAAGATCGGCCGGTGAGCGCCCCGACCAGACCCTTAACGCGAGAGGCTTCCGAGGCCAGCGGCGTGATGCGACCCCAGTGCTCGACATGGGCCGTGGCTCCCCGCACGGACGCCTTACCGGTCAGTGCCTCGACGAGGGCTTCGAGCGTCCTGCCGCTGCGCTGCTGGAAGCTCGCGCCCGGGCTCTGGCCGTGATCGGACAGGACGATGAACTTGTACGGCCGCGGGGTGTCGGCGGCCGCCGTCGCGATCAGGCCGATGATCCTGTCCACCCCGGCGACCGCGTCGCGGGCCTCCGCCCGGTCTGGGCCGGCGTGGTGAGCGATCTCGTCGTAGTCGACGAAGTCGACGTAGATAATCGGCGCGCCGCGATACATCTCCTCGATGACAAGGGCGGTCGTCAGATGGCGAAGCAGGACGTTCGTCGCCGCTCTCGCGAGCGGGTATGGGAAACCGCGCTCGCCCAGAGGCGTCAGTCCGATGATCCGTTCCCGGCGAGCTTGGACGATCTCCTTGAAGACCTCGCCGATCGAAAGGACGATCCAACGGACGTAGCTGTAGGGACTGATGAAGAACCAATCCAGAACGTGGCTGCGGCGGAGCTCTCGAGCGGGGTCATCGATCGTCGCGGCGGTGAGATAGCTGCGCGTCGCGTCGCCGGAGAGGAGATTCCCGATGGACGCTCCGCCGTTCGCGAGAAGGCCGTCACCCCTTGAGACACGCCGCAGGATCTCTTTCGCGTCAGCCGGATGGTTCGAGACGAGAAAACGCCCAGTCCGCTTATCCCACCAGCGAAACGCGGGGATCCCGTCGTTGTTGCCGTGAAGGATCCCTGCCTGACTGGCCGATGTTTGCGAGGGGAGCAGCGTCTGCCAGCTATCGAGGGTCATCTCTCGCGACCGGATCCAGTGCGACAGGATCGGAAGCCGACCCGCGTGGAGCTGCCGCTCCAGGAATGAGTGGCTGAGACCGTCGATCTGGATCACAACGACGCCGGACTTGTCGGTCCGATCCACGCTGCGGTGATGTATCGCGAGTTGGCGGGCCAGCGTTCCGAAGAAGGCCTTGTCGTCTCCGATCGACAGGCAAGCGGTGAGGACCGCGGTACCGAGCGAATAGATGAGCGCGCCGCGCACGGCATCGCCGAACTGCGCGATCTCAAGACCGCCGGGCACGCGCGAAAGCAACCAGAAGGCCACGATCTGCAGCGCCACGGTCACGACCGCTGTGAGAAGGATCGACACGCCAGAGAGGAGCGCGATCAGCACCGGACGCGCCAGAGTGGTCGCGCCGGCCAACACGAGGGCGGCTACTACGGCAGTCGGGACGTCGTGGACCCTGATGCCGGGACTGAGCCAGGCGGTCACGATGAAGGCCGCCGCAGAAACGGCGGCGGTCAGCACGCCGCGAACGAGAAGCGTCGCTGGACCGCCGCTCCATCGCCGTAACAAACGGAGTTGGACCGCGTAGAGCGCAGCGAGCCGCCGTAGTGGCCTCACGGCCTTACGCTTCGACGATCGGTGCCGCGGCGCGCCTGCGCTACCTGGGCCATTCGACGGTGCTGCTGGAGCTGGATGGGATCCGCATCCTCACGGACCCGCTGCTCGTCGATCGCCTCGGCCCCTTGCATCGGCACTCTGATGCCGTCGACGAGATGCTCGAAGGGATCGAAGCCGACGTCGTGTTGATCTCACATGCCCATCACGACCACCTGCACCTGCCATCGCTGCGCAGGCTACGCGGGCGGCCGCAAACGGTGGTCCCCGCGGGGCTTGGCCGCCTCGTAGAAAGACATCACGAGGTCGTCGAGGTCACACGAGGCCAGCAGATCGCGATCGGCCCGGTCCGGATCACGGCGATGCCGGCGGTTCATCACGGCGGGCGCCGACCGTTCGGACCAGCGAGCGAAGCGCTCGGCTTCCACATCGTCGGTTCGTCGCGTGTGTATTTCGCCGGGGACACCGACCTCTTTCCCGAGATGGCCGACCTCGCCGGCCATGTGGATGTCGCGCTTCTCCCGGTATGGGGCTGGGGCCCGCGCCTCGGTGGAGGGCACATGGATCCGGCGCGTGCCGCGGAAGCGGTCGTCCGCATCGCTCCGCGCGTCGCGATCCCCATCCATTGGGGGACGTTCTATCCGTTCGCGCTCGCGCGCATCTGGCCGCTGCCTCTGGCAAAGCCACCGCTCGACTTCGCTCGGGAAGTCGCCCGACGCGCCCCGGGGACCGAGGTGCGTGTCCTCGCGCCTGGGGAAAGGACCGAGGTACGAACGGATGCGCCCTAGCGCATTCCTTCAGCGAGTCGCCGGAAGGCGGACGGCGGAGCTCCATCCTCGAGGCGCCGGCGGATGAGATCTGCGGATTGCTCCGGCGTCAGGAGCGACGTGTCGACCTCGAGGTCGTAGAGGCCCGGAACGTGAACTTCCTCCTGCCATAGCCGGACCGGAGGCGGGATCGGTTCATCGGCCGAGCCTGTGGCGTAGTCGCCTTCTCGCCCGATCTGACCATTGTTACGTCGTTCCATGACGACCTCGATCGGACAGCGAACGCCGACGAAGAGGACAGGCAATCCTGAAAGACGTCTCGCGCAGTCAGCAAGGATCTCCTGGTCGTGGTGGCCGACGTCGACCACGACGTTCAGACCCGAACGGCTGTGAGCGGCGATCGACTCATACATCGCCGCGTAGAACGCCGGGACGAGAGGTTCGAGTGCATGGCCCTCCTCGCCAGGGCGCAAGCCCATTCCCGGTCGGTAGCGCTTCGGCGTGACGTGCCTGACGAACACATCCACACCGAGGTTCATCCACGGTCCCGGGAAGGTCTCCTGGATCACGGTGACGATGCTGGACTTACCGGATCGTGGCGCACCGTTCAGGATGACGATCTGACCAGGCGTGCTCAACGCACCGCTCGCGAGCACGCCACCCCGCGGTTCAGCTCAACGACAGGTGATGGCACAAGCTGCGCGAGCGCATCGTAGAGCGCAACGATCCGGGTCCAGTCGGTTTCCACAGCCGTTGCCCGCGCGTGACAGGCGGCTGGCCACGGTACGCTCGCGGTACGGCACTGAAGATCAGTTGGCGACAGGCGCTCGCGTGGCGGATGGAGCGGCAGCTGCTCGATCCGGTCGGTAGGGTGCCTGTCGCCGCTGTGGTCCGCCGCCTCTGCGGTGTCCAGGCGCAAGTGGCATCGTCGGCCGAGCTCGCCGTCCGCGTCCGGCGCGAGAAGTCGCAACCTGGCGAGGTCAGCCGCGCGCTGTCCGAGGGTCGCCTCATCAAGACCTGGGCGATGCGCGGCACGCTTCATCTGCTCACTCCGGAGGACGCCGGTGCGTTCCTCTCGCTCATGGCGTCAGGACGATCATGGGAGCGCCCCAGCTGGCAGAGTTACTTCGGCGTCACGCCGAAGCAGCTCGATGCTCTTCGCGAGGTCGTCCGTGAGACGCTCGATGGTAAGGTCCTTACGCGAGAGGAGCTGATCGCTGCGGTGATCACGCGACGCGGTTATGGTCACCTCGGCGAGGCGCTCCGCTCGGGGTGGGGCACGCTCCTCAAGCCGTATGCGTGGCAGGGTGACCTCTGCTTCGGACCGAGCCGAGGGAATCGCGCGACCTTCATGCGCCCGGAGGACGCGAGCTCACGCTGGGCAGCCCTGCCTCAGCCCGATGAGGCGGCGGCCGTCGTGATCGTCGCCTACCTCCGCGCCTACGGGCCGGCAACGATCGAGAACTTCCGTAACTGGCTGTCTCGCGGCAGGGTGAGCGCGCGACAGCTTCGGACCTGGTTCAGCGCGCTCGGCGATCGTCTGGGTGAAGTCGAGGTGGACGGCGAACGCCGGCACGTTCTCGCAGCGGACCTCGAGGATCTCGGGTCGACGAAGCCCACCAGTGCGGTGCGCCTTCTGCCGGGCTTCGACCAGTACGTGCTGGGTCCAGGCACCGAAGATGGCCACGTCATACCCGCTGCGCGACGCAGGGCGGTGAGTCTGCAAAGCGGTTGGATCGCGCCGGTCGTGGTGGCAGGCGGCGTGGTGTCCGGCACTTGGTCTCGGGACGGCGACCTAGTACGCGTCGGCTGGTTCAAGGAAACCGGCAGGCCGCCGCGGAAGGCGCTTGAGGTCGAGGTCGCGCGGCTCTCGACGATCGTCGGTCGCGACCTGCACGTGGCGATGGCGCCGCAGTGAAGCGCGTGTTCCTGACCGGCATGTCCGCGACCGGTAAGTCCACGGCGATCTGAGCTCACCGCGCCGATTTCGCTGATCACCGAGCGACTCGTCACCAGAACGAGCAACCCGTATGGGAAGCATCCTGACGAACTGACGCGAGTCCTCGCCGTGTTGAGCTAGCACCTGCTCGTGTTCGCGCTGTTGTGAGGAGTCGAGAACGTGGCTATGTCGGTCTCGCGATGACATAGACCAGAGCTGAGCCCTCAAAGGTACAAATCTGAGGCCGCATCAGCATCATCGCGGTCTGTTCGTGGGGAGCCGTGAAGGTCTGCAGCTCGGCGAGAGTATGCAGATCGAGGATCTTGCCCATCTCGGTGCCTTTCGGAACGATGGTGCCAACAGCATCTTCGCGCAGGGTGGGCACAAAGATACCGCCCACCTTCGCACGCATGGGTGCCGTGGCACCGACATCAATGGGAGGCGAACGAGCGCGCGCTCGAGGCCTTTCACGTTGCGCTCGGTCCAGTACATCTCCCGGCTCGAGCGCCCGCCCACTTCGACGTTCGCGACCTTGATGCCGAGCGACTTCGCGTAGGTCGTCAGTCCGCCCGGCTTGTTGGGAGCGTTGCTGATGAAGGGCGCACCCAGGTCGGCGGCGAGCTGCTCCGATCCTTCGAAGCGCTTTACGAAGGCGTTGACACACCAGGTGCCGCCGCCGTGGAGGTCGATGACAACATCGCTGTCGGCGATCAACGGCGCGATCGCCGCCGCGACGCGCTCGCTGTGCGAGCCTTCGGGGTTGCCGGGGAAGACCCCGTCTAGATCGACTGAGTTCGGGGAATCGATCCACGAGTTGCGTCGCTCGACCTCGGCCGCGAGCGCGTTTGCCGTGAAGATCACGCGCAGGCGTCCCTTGAGCGCCCCGATGGCGTTCTCGCAAAACAGCTTGATCGCCAGGGCTGACCAGGGCCCCTCGTCGCCGTGCGTCCCGGCGATGAGGGTCGCGCGTGTACCGGTCGCCCCAGCTTCGCCGTACTTGAGCGCGATGTGCTGGGCGGCCGCATGAGCGGTAAGTCGAACTTCCTTCCACGCGAGTGACTCATAGATGGTCTTCAAGAGCAGATCCTCCGATCGCGCTTCAATCCTTGTAGTCGCGGTACCAATCCTGACGCGCCCGAAAATCCTCGGGATAGAGCGTGACCTTCTCGACTGCGAACTCGAAGTCGCCGCCCTCCCGGGCGAGGGTCTCGATGATCTTGGCGGCGTCGAATCGGTAGCCGCTGAGCCGGCTGGGTCGTTGTGCGGCGAGCCACACCCACGCTTTGCCGAGCTCGACCGGATCCGCCCAGCTCGCTCGTAGCTCCTCCGTCGCCGTATCGAGCTCCGCCCACGTGATCCGGGTTGGCTTGATACGCGCACCCGGACCGATCGTATTGATGGCGATGTTGTGTGCCTTCGCTTCGAGCGAAAGCGCTTTGACGAAGCCTTCGATCCCGTGCTTGACGGTGCAGTAGGCGACTTCTTCCTTGTAGCCGCGGACGCTCGAGCCGCTCGCGACGCCGATGATGTGGCCGCCGCCCTGCGCCTTCATCTGAGCCCAGACCGCATAGGTGCAGTTGAACAATCCGCCGATGCCAACATCGATCTGACGCGACCATTCCTGCGGCGTGACCGCATCGAAAGTGACCAGCGGCATGTAGATCGCGTTGTGCACCACAACATCGAGGCGGCCCCAGCGATCCACGATCCTCTTCACCACGCTTTCGCAAGCGGCGAGATCGGCGACGTCTGACCGGCGGATCTCGAACTCCGTCCCGTCGGCGGAAAGGCCTTGGGCGCAGCGCGCGAGCTCCTCATCGTTGATGTCCGTTACACAGACCCGCGCGCCGGCGATGCCGAACGCCCTGGCGATGCCCCATCCCAGCCCGCGCGCCGCGCCGGTCACGAGGACGACCTGGTCCGTGTCCGGCATCAGGAGCCGCGCTCCCGGTCAAAGCCGCGCGCGAACCGCTCGACGAGCGCTGCGGCGGCGTCGATGTCACCTAGGTGCACCGCCTCGAATGGGCTGTGCGTATAGCGCGTCGCGATCGCGATGAGCGCTGCGCGAACGCCGGCTCGCACGAACTCGCCGGCGTCGCTGCCGTAGATCACGTACACCGCGTGCTGCACCGCGATCGATGCGGCGGCGGCGGCGCGCTCGAGCTCGCGGATGAGCGCGCGGTCGTAGGCGTAGAGATCCTTGTGTACGAGGATCGGGCCCGCGCCGACGCGCGTCGCGACGTCCTTTTGATCGACGCCCGGTACGTCGCCGCTCAGGCCGATGTCGACGGCGATGGCGAGCTCGCAGCCGAGCCTGCGCGACACGGAGGCTGCGCCGAT
>WNGI01002585.1_pt1 | contig 15755 bp, 26 predicted proteins | sample 5400621 | NCBI WGS metagenome assembly WNGI01 (sample SAMN13153374, study PRJNA577476) | soil metagenome | isolation source: 20 cm soil or saprolite under Garry oak tree replicate 1 | place: USA:California | collected 2016-06-15 | reverse complement strand
TCAGGAGTATCGATATCGCGTTTCTTCGAGTCGAGTGTGGCGTCTTTTAATATTTTTAGAGCTTCGAGCAGGCGCACGGGACCTTACACTTCATCGAATTTTCACTTCTTGAGAATCCATATGATCAGTCCCGCGGAGGCAAAACAAATCACTAAGAGAATGACATTTATGGGGTCCATCTGCTTCTTCCTCCAGCACGGGATTCATCGGCCCCGATGCCGTGTGTCGTAGCCTCGTTTTGTTCGCTTACTTGATCACCCTGTCCGCTCTTACCAGCACGTTCGGCGGAATTGTCAGGCCGATCTGCTTCGCTGTCTTGAGATTGATCACCAGCTCGAATTTCGTTGGTTGCTCCACCGGAAGATCGGCAGGCTTAGCACCTTTGAGAATCTTGTCTACGAAAATCGCAGCGCGACGGTACAAATAGGAACGGTCCGCCCCGTAGGACATGAGAATACCGGCCTCCGCAAGTTCTTTTGCGTCGTAGATCGATGGCAACCGGCTTCTTGTTGCCAAGTCCGCGATCCGTTTTCGGTTATCATTAAAAAAGGAAGCTGCCTGTATTAAAAGAGCAGTGGCGCGGACTGTGCCCGTCATCTTCGAGAAAGCGCCCTCTAAATCGTTAGACACCTTAATGTGATGGATCTCTAGGCCGAAAGCCGAGGCCACCGGCTGCATCTCTTCAAAAGTAAGTGCGTTGGCGGTATTTGCCTCTTGCCCGAGAACGGCCACCCGCCTAGCCCGGGGAACCACTTCTCTTAGGAGCTCAAGTTGTTTTCCAGAAAACTCAGGAACCCTGATCGTGAGCCCCGTGATGTTCCCTCCCGGTCGGGCGAGGCTGGCGACAATCCCCAAGGCGACGGGATCACCCACTGTTGGAAAGACGATGGGGATTGCGCTGGTGGCGTTCTTCGCAGCTAGGATCGCCGGCGTACCCCCCGCGGCCACGATCACGTCAACCTTGAGTCGAACCAACTCGGCCGCGAGGTCAGGCAGACGCTCAAGCTTCCCCTCCGCAAACCGGTACTCGATGGTGATGTTTTTCCCTCCGCATAGCCGGATCTTCCCATAGGTCTGTTAACAAACGAAAATGAACACTGATTTCTACCGCCGTGAGATCGACGGCTCAGGGATTTCCGCAGCGCAGGTGGATGGATTCCGCCATGGCCTGCGTGACCTCGGCTCTAGGCGGAGCCAATCGACCGTTACAACGAATCACGATCCAAGCCATTCGATAGCTACACTGTACGCAATGACCGTTGACCGCTTGTAGCGGTGTGTTTTGGCCGGGCTCACGGAGAACGATGCCGACGTAGCCGTTACAACGCGGGCAAGAGCGGTAGAGGTAGCGAGCCATTGACGCCCGGCTTAATCGCCAAGGGGAATTGGGCGGACGTGGATCTTGACCGCGGGCTTGTCTCAATCCGGCGCACGGTATCGACGGCCCGGGTGAAAGGGGAGACGGCAGAGGAGAGGCACCGGTGGTTCAATCCCAAGACGAAGAAGGGGACACGGGGAATTCCAATCCCTGGCGAATTGGTTGCAGCGTTGCGCGCATGGAAAGAGAAATGCCCGAAGAGCCGGCTGGATCTGGTTTTCTGCAACGAGTTCGGCGAACCGTGCGACAGGACGGGAATCGGCCGCTATGGATTAGCGCCAGCGCTGGAGCAAGCAAACATCGAAAAAGCCGTTACCATGTATGGACTCAGGCATACGTATGCGAGTATGTTGATCCTGCTCAAAAGGCCTATCACGGCCGTGTCGGCTTACTTGGGCCATGCAGATGTCGCCATTACGATGAAAATCTACGCGCATTTCCTCAAGCAAAAGAAACAGGACACGATGGGCGATCTGGAAGCCCTAATCCAGAACGGGTAAAAAGCCTCTGGGGGATAGCGGGGTGCTATGGAGTTCAAGGACAAGTTTATTGGATTCGTCGACATTCTGGGCTTCAAGCAGCTGGTGGATGCAATGGAGAGAGGGAAAGCTGTGCCGCTGGCTGAAATTTTGACCAAATTGGCGTCACCATTGGGTCAAACTCCATCTGGAAACTATCACTGGGTGTGCCCAGCCAGTACGGGTCTCCAGCGCGATCTAGATTTTCAGGTAACGCAAATATCTGATTGCGTAGTTGTATCGAGCGAGATTTCGCCTCCAGGTTTAATCAACTTAATTAACCATTGCTGGACCGCTGTTAACGGCTGCATGCATAACGGAGTTATGTGTCGGGGTTATATTACGCGTGGATCTATTTATCATATCGCAACGCAATTTGTCGGTAGTGGTTATCAGGAGGCTTATTCAAAAGAATCGCAGGTGTCTGCGTTTAAGCGTAACGCCAACGAAAGAGGCACTCCCTTTGTCGAGATCGATACAGTTGTCTGCGACTACGTAAAAAATTGCGGTGACGATTGCGTTAAGCGAATGTTTTCTCGGTTTGTTAAAACGGAAGGTCCAGCTACGGCTCTGTTCCCATTTCAAACACTGCAACATTCGTTCGCAATCGGAGGTTTCCGTCGCGAGTTCGATGCGGCGAAGGAAAAGCGCTCGAACCAAAACGTGAGACGACTTATCGAAGTTCTAAAAGATCGCCTAATGGTCTATGTCGATCAGTCGAACCCTAGCGCTATAAGTAAAGCTGAACATTACCTTAGAGCGTTGGACCACCAGTTAGAGATTTCGGAGCGCACTGATGACATAATTGAAATGTTAACCGGAGTGAACCGTTAGGCACAGTTAGGCACAGATTGACACAGACGGAGAAAAATATAACTGTAAATAGCTGATATTACGTAGGCCCCCGTAGCTCAGGTGGATAGAGCGCAGGATTCCTAATCCTGAGGCCGTGCGTTCGAATCGCGCCGGGGGCAAATCTAAATAGTGAAATGCTAAAGGGAAAGCTGGAAACGGCTTTCCCTTTTCTTTTTCCAAACTGTCCAATGTCTCCAAAATATCTCCATCTAAATTTTTCAAACTTTGCGAGGTGACACGACCAACGAGCCATCAAGAAGCACAATCGTTTACCAGCGCGCCGTTAACGGACAATGGCGGGCATTCTAAACGGTGCGGGAATCCGTTTTGTCAAAACGCAATGAAAGCGAGGACCGGCAAGAAGTTTTGCGGCGATCGCTGCCGCATGGGGACGGCTATGTCTTACGGCGGGCCAAGGAAATGATTGACCGAGTCGGCATCGTCAAATTCAACTCCATCCTGGAGACGTTCGGTGGAGAGCGAGAGCAAAAAGGGAAATCTAATTTTGGCGGGTGGTCCCTCTGAGAGTCCGGTTTCGTGCTTGGTTTTGACGAACAGTCGAGGAATAGCGCCATGAAGATCCGTGTCGCGAACTTTTTGTCTCCCCGGGCGTCGGCCGTTGTTGGCGATCCGGGCGTCGCGGTGGCGGATATCTGCGGGTCTGAGTTTGGAGATTTTGTCGCGGGCGGCTTCGTGGTCTAGCCCGACTGACTCGCAAGCCCATAAAAAGGACCCGACTCCCGTATCCGCGGAGCAAAACCAGGCGCGCGCCGCCCCGGCATCGAAGCGGCTCGCCAGATCATGGATAGATAACTCAATCACGGCCGACCAAAGGTCTCTTTCTCCTTGCGTTGAATTTGTTGATTGTTGGCTTGCCGGCTGTAGCGGCAGGCATTCGGGAGTATCGTCGGTTGCGACTTGGGCGAGAAGCTCTACGTGGATTTTCTTAAAGAGAGCGAGCTGTGCGCGCCGGCCAACAAGACCTCGCCGATTAACTTCGGGCAAGTACCTTTCGAAGATCCTGCGCCGGCACTGCCAACAATGACTGAAGTGTCGATATGGATGCATCGGAATCTCCATCGACTAAGGCGAGATGAGTAGTTATTACTTGCCGCGGGCGAAGTCGGTACTCTTGAACAAGCACAGCCCTCTCGAATGCTTCACAAACTCATCGTAACGGTCGAGAGGCATGACAATGCTGACGTACACAGCCAATGCTGGAGCCTAGTCCAACTCGCCGCCAAGCTGCAACGGTAAAAAAACAAGCCCCTCTGGCTGCGGTATCGAGAGGCGCTATCGCCGAAAGAGCCGGAGACCGACGATAACAACCAAACAACCCGCGACAATCGAGAAGATCAGATTTACGCTCCAGCCGAACGCCTCCAGCATTGCGGAGAGGATGAAGCCCAGGCTCCCGGCGCCGACGAGATAAAGCACCAATCTGAGCCCGTATAGCATGACGGCTCGGCTCTATCGCCGACTTGATGGGATTGCAAGTTCACGCGGCAATTGTCACGTTTCGCACAATCTGCATAGGCTTCCAATGGAGCTTTTTTATCCCTCGGACCCTTTTTTTTTGCTGCTCAAGAGCTATTCTTAAATTAAGAGTTGGCGAACTCGCTTTATGAGTTAACTCTGCTTCGTAGCCTCCACCACGGCAGAGTTGTAAGTGCGTGCGCAGCTTAAGTGTCTTCACACGTTACTGCCAACTCAGAAGGCGCTCTTGCCCCAGGGCGCCTTCTTTTTTTTTTGCTCTCGATGCGGTTTGGACGCTAAACCCGCCGCTTTGCTTTCTTCCTTCCCGGCCCGTTCCACCCTGGCATGGTAAAGGTCCACAAGTCCGAAAGTTTCTCATTGCACCCACGCGGGCCGTTGGACTAGAGTGGTGGTTTCCCGTTAGACAACGCGCCCCCACACCCCTCTCCGAACCGAGTGTGACCCTCCTAAAATCGACCGCTACTTCGAGGGTCTTCAAATGCAACTGCGCAATCATTCGATGATGATTTATAAGGGTCGGTCAAGCTGGCCGCCGCAATGGAACTGGATCTCGGGTCCAGGTAACACGGAATCTGCTGCAGTGGGAGAAGCCGGCGTTCTTGAGCATGTGCAGCCCTCGCACGTTTCTGGGAATACGATCTTCCTCACTATCGGGACATCGGACGGAAACAGATTCACGGGTCAGCTAGCTTTCGGCGACGATCACTTCGCCCGGAGGGTCCTCTCAGTTCTTCATGCCCACCTGGGTCACACCGTCAAAGACATCGCCGAGCTCGCTATTGCGTAAATTGCTGTGCGGAAGTCATCCGCGCGGTTGCGGACCCCTCATCATCCTTATGCGCTCTTAAGAAATGGCGATCCCACTTCATCTCGGCATGGTGGTCGGCCCGTCGTTCACTTTTTACAGTTTGGGTCTAATATTGAACATTTTCCTCTTACGTAGGGAGTATCCTAATATCTCAGGGAGGAAAAGATGGAAGAACATTACAAAGACACCGTCATCCTGATCACAGCGGACTCGGTTGATGGAAAGGCGAGATGGAAAGCGATCTGTACAATAAAGTTCGTAAAAGATACGCGAGAAGTGTCACAGGATCTAAAACTAGATATTGATTACGAGACAGCTGAGCAAGCCGTGCGGGCCAGATTAATGTTCTCCAAAAAATGGGTGGATGCAGGGAAACCTAATCCCTCAGATTAACGATGGATAACAAAGATATAGGGGTAGTTTGGGCAAAAAATTATCCGAGGTCGGGAGAAGATAGAGATGCTCTTCAGATCTGCAGGATGATCTGTCGGCTGGTGCGACAAAAGACCAAACTCGTTTTTTCTATCAGTAGCTCCAATACCCTACAGGGCGTTCTAGATGGTTGTGGAATTTCCAAAGCGGACTTTGACGAGCTGGAAAAGGGTTCCTTTAAGGCGTGAGAGCGCGTCTTTCATCCGTCGTCATCGCCTTCGACCGCCCGCCGCCGCGGCTAATGCAAACACCAAATTGACGCCTAGACCGTATGGAGCAAGCCAACGAGCGGCGACGACCACCAGCGACGAACAGGTACAGGTAGAATTTAAGCGCATACGGCATGCCCCCGGCTTTATCGCCGACAGGTTTTGATTGCAAGAGAGCGCTGGATGTTGAGGCGCGGTTGGTCAGTGAGAGAGGGCCGGGGCTTAGTCCTTTCACCCGGCTCTCTCTGTTTTATTTTAACAAGTCTGACTTCTCGAGAATCCATAGGATCAGTCCTAGGGAGACAAAAATAATAACCCAGAGAACGACGTTGTCTATGAAGTTCCGCATGTTGCCTCCATTTAGAAGGAGGCAGACGTATAGCGGTATCCAAAAGCCTGTTCAATGGACCGGGCGCCAGCCCGCCCCAGCGCCCGATTTCACTCACGCCCGCGGGTGCGTGATCGCATTGACGGTCTTTTCTTCCCGGATCGCCACCTGTGTGTAAATCTCCGTGGTGATGATCGACGCATAACCGAGTAGCTTTTGAATGACCCAGATATCTGCGCTGTTCTCCAGCATGTCATTGCTGCGCTGCGCCTGAACGCATGCGGGTTAACGCGCCGGCAAGTCTGCACCACTTTCGAACGGGTGAGCGGGTTGATTCGCATTCTGTACGTTGAGTAAAAGACCGAACCGGACATCGGCTGTTTTGAGCTCACAGCGGGTGATCGAACAGCAACCCGCTGGGTCGATTGTTGTGCTGGGCGAAAAAAAATCTTGCACTCACTGGCAGCTACGTGTTACTCAGGTATTCCCGGAGGATGTTTTGAAAGTGGATCGACGCTTTATTAGCAGCCAACTCACCAGCCCAGAAAGGGGAAGGTGAAAGGAAGCGCATTTCTCGCGCTCTTTTCTACTCCCCCCAACTCACCCAATCAAATTCGAGCAACGTAAAACGTAAATTCTTCTGCGCGCTCCCGCGCGCTCCGCCTTTTGCTTCGCACCTCTCAGTCGGCTTTTAGGATGATCTCAAACACATGGCGGCGCTTGGCGCCGCAGAAACGGAGAAATCTATGAGTAACTCAGAAAACCAGGCCAAGCTGCACGTCGTCATTGGCGGCGTCAATCATTCACTGTCTAAACATAAAAGGAAAGCCAATTTGAAAAGCAAAGCGAACACGGTTGAACGCCAGCGCGATGAGGTAAAAACCGAACTCATTGCTGCATTTGCAAAAGTGCTCGAGGCGCTGAGAAGAAATCAAGCTGATGGGTGGGCTCACTTCCAAGCTATCGAGGCCGGCGAGGGGGATACGTCGACCCAAGAGTTACAACTCGGTGGGTGCGTACGATTGATCATTCCTGAGATCAAGGATCATGAGAAAAAGGTCAACGATGCGCTTAAGTGGGACTATGACGCTTTCATTCAGTTTGCTATGTGCACTGAGGAAGCAGCTTTCATCACCGGCCTTTTGGCCGGGATGGTTCACATGCGCGCCTCAGACGAGGAGTTAAAACGGGTGTGTGAATCTCTGCTGCGTCGCTTTGTCCGTTGATTCGTGGCGGATGGTCGGGATTGTAAAAGGCTTTCCGGTCGGCGGTTGAGAGATCGCCGGCCGGATTTCGCCACCACCGCGCGAGCGGGAAACGGGCCGCAAGGTAGTGGGGTAATAGCGTGTTGCTGAGTTAGCTACGGGATGAAAATGATATCCAGATTACCAATCGCCTTGATGGAGAGACTCACATGCGACTTTAGAAGCCCATAAATGTGATGACAGAACATTGGGTCATCAAAGCTCAGGAAACCCATATACCGATAGCCTTCAAATAGCATAAACATAAAAAGCTTGTTGTCGATCAGATCGGTCATCACAACGTCTTCGAGGGTTCCAACTTCACCGATCGGTTTGTCATCCCGATCGTAGCGCGTTGTTGTCCATGCTGGTGGCCAGCTTAGATGGCCGCTCTTGCGGATCATTAGGGGATGATCCCGGAGGTGCATTGGGAGAACTCCTTCCCTTGGTTAGGTCGGGCTCCCGGTTCTGCGGTCCCGGTAGGATAAGCTCAAACGACTATTGGGGACTTAGTTTACGCTTGAGAGTGAGCGGAAAGCAAGGGTATATCTAGCTCGTGCAAAATTGTAGTGCGCGAATTGTAGCGCATAGGCGCGTTTCAGATTCAACCATTTCAGCGTCCAGCATACCAAGGGGAAGTGCCCTCCACTGGCGTTCGAAGTCATATCCGGCCCAGACGTGCAGCGTTAGGGCGTACGTAAAGCCCACTGAACTACGCTCCTTGGCCCATGCCTCAAACTCTCCATTTGCGAATTCGGTAAACCCACTCCTGGCAAACTCCGGGCGGTTTCGAAGTGCTACGGCTTCATTGCGCAGTCGCGCCAGATCAGTTCACCCAAAGTCCCATCGCCTTGGTTGATCACCCGATCGGCGCCAGCCTCGTCGAAGATCCGCGGCGCTCTCCACGCCGCCGTGATCGCGGAGCACGTGGCGGTAGACTGCGTCGTCCCAGCCGAGCTCTTTTTTCGCTACGTGGATGAGGGCGAGTTTTTGCTTGGAGATCATGGATTGATCCGCAAACAAATTGGTTGTAAAAACGACAAGCTTTTCATAATTTATCAGTTCCAGGTATTTTATGGAGCTTCGGAATCATCCATTGATGTCGTTTCAGGGTGTTAGAAATTGGCCACCACAATGGCGATTGACATTAGGAACTCCCGTTAACCTTCCGACCGGCGAGGTTGGGACGCTCGAGTATGTACAACCTTCTCTTGTGGATCCGGGCACGTGCTTCATCACGATGTCCCATGATAGGTGTAATTATGTTGGCGAGATCAACTTCGACCATCATGAGTTTTGCGCTCGCGTCTGCGAGCTTTTAAAAGCTAACTTTGGCCGCTCTCTAGTGGAAATTGGCTCACTAGATATTCGGTAATTCAAAACAGCCTCTCCTGTTTCTCCAGCGGCTCGGTAGCCTCCAGCGCCCGCGCGCGCTCGAAGATCGTCGTGCAGATCGCCTTATGAAAGTCGGTGACCAATTCGGATACCCACCTGCCGGAACACCCGATCGTCGAGACTCTTTTGCTTGAGCAAATTAAACCGCGTTAGGATCGCCGCCCGCGGCATCGCATTCTCCACCCCCCGCGAAGCGCTCCAGCAGAAACTGCCAGACCTCGGACTGGAGCTGAGACATGCTTATGCCGGCCATTTTCTGCCCTTGTGTTTGACTACGGGGAGGAATAGCGTCGCCGTAACATCACGTCGAGCACACCATGAAGATCCGGATCGAAATGCCGGCAGATCAATACGATCAGTTGCTTCGCATATGCGAGCGAGGATCTCCCGAGTTTCGGATTCTGATGGGTGCCTGCATAGAAGACCCGGCGGGAAAACGATCGGAGCGCATAGCGGAGATTCGGTGCGAAAAGGAAGACGTGGAGCGGTTATTTGAAGTGGCAAACCGACTCTCCCTAGACGCAGCCAAGGCGGTCGTAAGGTCGCTGCGTTCATTCCAGTTTTCTGTCAGACAGCGGGCCTCGCGCTCCTCTAGAGGCTCCGTTGTCGGCGCCATGCCAGCACCCTATGGCGCCTTGAGAAAGAGCCGCCTCATACAATACCGAAAGCTCCCCGGTCGGATTCATCGGTGGCACTGCGATCCCTCGTGTCCGGAGTGGCCCAAGTTTGGGTTCATGGAGCACACCGCTCCGGATGTAAAAACCATTTGTTCCCACTGCGCGTCGATCGCCGCGCTCGATTCTACAACAGAGACGAAGCCAAGGCCGAAGCTGTAGCGCGAACGACGCGCTCATGTTTGATCCGTGCAACGGGAAAATGGCAGCGATGAATGGTTCGGCTAATAGGTCAATTTTTGCGGTTGATTACTTGCTCTGCCAAGTTCGAAGTGTTAGGGCGAAATTTATGACGTGGTTCGATTGTTTCAACGTGGTCGGACTCGATCGAGATCCTGATAGTGGGCATAGGGGTTATTCAGCTGGTGCCTTTTTCGGAAGCTCCTTCGACCGCCTGGGTCTACTAGCACTCCTAATGACCGGCTTCCTTCTCCAAATGCTCACTGCGGCTTTTGATTGAGTTCACTTTACCTCCTCGCGCTTCATCTCGTAGAACAATTCATCGGTGTGGACTTTCTTCATGCCCAGTTCGGCGGAGATTTAATACAATGACAATCAGGGAACACAGCCGACCCTGGCCACCGAGCGCCACGGCCGGAAGCGGTGTGAATTTATCCCAAGCCAATGAAGCGGATTTGGTCGTTGGCGTGCGAAAATACCTTGGAGCGCAGGACCACATCGACCTTAAACTGCGCAAAGCAGACGGAACCGAGTATGGCGTCGCGCTAATCCTGCCAGAGGGCCTTCTGGCGAGGGTAAGCGTCTTTCTTGCCAGCCATTTGCCTCTAACGTTGCAAGAGGTAGGCGAGTTAGACATCTAACAGTCCTCATCGGGCCGCGGCAGTTTTTTTTGCTCCGACATCCAGATATTCACCGGCGCCTGGCATGATGTGTTTCAGCGCGCCGAGCGCGCGGCCTTCTCGGAGCCACGGCAGATCGCGCCGTTGCCGTAAAATTTCACTGAACGCCTCGCCGCCCGTTGAACTCCGGCAACATCGAGCCGGCGAAAGAGCATTCCATTTTTTCCTCCACCCTAAAGCCCGTCATCCTGAATTAACCCAATCTTAACCGCCGGGTGTCCAAATGCTCTTGAACAGGAAAATCCGGATGCTATGGTCACGCGCGCGAGGATCCCCCCGCGATGCTAGTGAAAGAGTACAGCCGCGTATGGCCGCCAGAGATATTGCTCCAAAACGTCGAGACTTCTTCGAAGCACATTCCGCCGAGCGCCGATGGGGAGGACGTGGTGGTGCGCGTGTTAAACCGGTATCCCAAAGGACAGCTTTGGGTCACCCTTCGAAAAAAGGATAAGAGAGAGTACGACGTTAGCTTGCCCGTTCCGGCATCTCTCCAAGAGAAAATTCTTTTCTCGATTGTGCAGAAGAGAGACATTACTCTTCGTGAAGTGGGCGAGATTGCCATCGAATAGATCTCCGCCAGCCCCTTTTTCCGCGTGCCGGCTGGAAAAACGCCTGACCCCGCACGGCCTACGGCATACGTTCGCAAGTCTACTCTTGGCCGATGGCATCCCGGTGCCGGAAGTCAGCACCTACCTGGGGCACAAAGATTGCTCCGTGACCCTGAAAATATATGCTCACTTTGTGCGAGAAGAAACGCACGCCATGCACAACCTGGCAGCAAGCATTTTACTGACGGCGGGGCAGGCTTGAACGTGTCTCCAATAGGTCTCCATCGCCGTGCTTTCTCTTATATCGTCTTACCTCGCCGAGCGACCCAAAGGTTTGATTTACCGATGCTGTCTGATACTAGAAAAGGTAAGGCGAGTTGAAGCGCACAATTCCTAATCCTGAGGCCGTGCGTTCGAATCGCGCCGGGGGCATTTTTAGACCATCGTAGCTTAGCGCAGAGTGCACGGAGGGAGTAGAGCAAGATGCTGTCGAGCAAAGATTTCGTTTCGGAGATTCAGCGCATGGTGCGAGCGAAGCACTCCAAAGATCATCCCATCATCAGCATGATCGAAGAGGGCAAGCTCGACCGCGCCCAACTTATGGGCTTCGTCGGCCAGTTTTATCTGTTTTTTCCGAAACCTTTCCCCAAACCCATCGCTGCCATGTTGAGCCGCTGTCCGGACGACCCAGAGATGGAGAAAATGTGGATCGAAAACGTTGTCGAAGAAGGGACGGGCGAGATCACCGGCACGGATAGCCACAAGGGACTGTTTATTTGTTTTGCCAAAGCCTGCGGCTACAGCAAGGAAGAGTTGGACTGCGTGGCGCCATTGCCGGAGACGGAGGCGTTTCTCGACTGGCGCGAGCTGCTAATGTTCCAGCGAAGCTGGCTGGAGCTTTACGCCTGCCAAGGATTTTGTCTCGAAGGCACCGCCAACGAGCGCATGACCCGGATTGTTAACGGCTTGACGAAACATTATGGATTTGAACGCGAGTCGGAAGACATCCGCTATTGGACGCTGCACATGGGCGTCGACGAAGAACACATGAAGGTCGGGCCCCTCGCGGTAGAGCGTTATGCCGTGAGCGAGCCGCAGCAAGCGGCAGTGCGCGCGTCGGTGCAAAAAACCCTCGACCAGTTTTGGCTCGCTTTCGACGGCATTAAACGCGCATTCGTCGACAAAGACCCTATCTATGCGCGCTGGCGCAACGGTAAGTAACGAGGGAGTTGAAATATGGAAATGGTCGATCTGTCGCGGGTGATTTACGACGGCATGCCGAAAATTCCGATCTTGCCGGAAGTTCACGTGCAAAAATTTCTGAGCCTGGAAAAGGGGCATCCGTTAAACGTCACCGAGTTGTCGCTGCCGTGTCACGCCGGCACTCACGTTGACGCGCCCATTCACATCGTACCCAATGGGAAGTCCATCGAACAGCTGCCACTCGATGCGTTCGTGGGACCTGGGGCGGTGATCGGCGTCAAAAAAAATGGTGGCGAAGAGGTGACGGCAAAGGATCTTGAAGCCTCCGGCGTGCCGGTCAATCGCGGCGATATTCTGATGCTCTACACCGGCTGGGACGAGAAATTTGACAGTCCGGACTACAATCTGCATCCGTATCTGTCCGTCGATGCCGCGGAATGGATGGTGCGAAAGGGCATCAAGCTGTTCGGCATCGACTGCATCACGGTGGATTTGCCGACGCCGCTTAGACCGAAAGGATTCGATTTTCCGGTGCACAAAACCTTGCTGGGCAATGAAGTCTTGATCGCCGAGAACGTCGCCAATCTCGGCAGCATCGTCGGCAAGCGCACGCGCATCATGGCGCTGCCGCTGCGCGTGAAAGGCAGCGACGCCGGCCACGCGCGCATCATCGCGGAGATCTTGAACTGACGACGATGACGCTCACCAAACCGATCAAAGGAATCATCGGCGCTTGTCTGACTCCGTTCGATGAGAACGATCGGGTAAATTACAAAGCGCTCGAGAAAGAAATCGATTTTATCGTTGCCGATTGCGATGCGATTACAATCGCCGCTGTGGAAGCCGCCGAATATACCATGCTCTCGCGCGACGAACGTAAAGAAGTCCTAAAAGTCGCCACGGAGATGGTGAACAAACGCGTGCCGGTAATTCTTGGCTGTTCGAGCCCATCGCCCAAAGAGGTATTGGAACTAGCGGAGTATTCGGCAAAAGTAGGCGGCGATCTAGTGCAGGTGTTGATGCCGCTGCGGCCGTGGGGTGGACAGCCGACGATCGCCGAATTGATGGAATTTTATACGCAAGTCGCCTCGGCGAGCCCGTTGCCGGTAACCTGTTATCACAACCCCGGGCCCGGCGCGGACCCGCCGCAAGACGCTTTCGTCAAGATCAGCGAGATCGACAACATTCGTTATTTTAAGGAGAGCTCAAGAGACATCACGAAAATTTCCCGCTTGATCGAACAAATCGATCTCGCCGGGCGCGGGCATTATTTCACCACGATGCAGCCGCTGTTAGTTACGTTGATGCTCGGCGGTTCCGGCGCGACGATGCCGCCGCCGGGAACTCGGGTCGGCGCGCAGATCGTAAAAGCATTCAGGGCAGGGGATTTGGATCGAGCTCGCTTCTGGGCGCGCTGTTACGCGCTGTTTCCCGGCAAGTGGGCTGCTTACGGCTTACCGCCGGTGATGAAATCGGCGATGAAGCATTTCGGCGTCGATATTGGCAACCCTTGCCGGCCCTATGCACCGGTGAGCCCGCGCGATCACGCGCAGATCGGCCAATTTTTACGCCAGGTCGGCTTGATCGGCGAAGCCGGGCCGACGCCTCAAGCTTTGCTCGATGCTCAAGACACGCTCCGGCAGGAAGATACCTTTCTGCGTTAGCGAAACAGATTCGGAGAGTTGCAGAATCAGCAGCGCGCCCAGAGCGCGCGACGGTGTAGCGATTTATGGAATGGATAAAAGATCTGTCGGATAAACTGATCATATGGTTTCTACGTGCGTCCTCTGGCTTCGGTAAAGAGTTAACCCTTGACGGCAAAAGAGAGCAGGAGTTGTGGCGCGAGCAACGGCGCAGAAACTTGCGCGGCTTAGCCTTGCGGTCGCAGCAACGGCTCGGTGACAAAAGATAATTCTCGTCATCGATTCATCTCGCATACAGCAACATGGCGTTTGCATTCCAACGCAAAAAAATCGTCATCCTCGGCGGCGGCTGCGGCGGCGTCGTCGCGGCAACGCACTTGGGGCGCAAGCTCGGCGCGGACCATGACGTGATTCTGGTCGACCGCCGTGCGGAGCATATTTTCATGCCGGCGTTTCTTTTTATCATGCTTGGAGAACGCCAGCCGCGCGACATAAGCCGCAGTTTGAGGCTTCTCGAAAAGCGCAACGTCAAAATTATTCAGTCGGAAATACTTGGTATCGATCCAGTGCGCAGAGAAGTTTCTCTGGAGCGGGAGAAGATTAACTACGATTACTTGATTGTCTCGCTCGGCTTGCAGACGCGGCCAGATTTGGTTCCGGGTTTCGCCGAGTCGTCGCAACATCCCTGGGAAATCGAATCCGCTGTACGTTTGCACGACACGCTTGCGTCCTTTAACGGCGGCAGAGTCGTCGTTGGTGTTCCGCTCGGACCTTACCGCTGTCCACCGGCACCGTACGAAGCGCAATGGATGCTCGACGGCTATTTCCGCCAAAGAGGAATTCGCGAGCGCGTCGAGATCGATTACTTCACCCGCGAAGCCGAACCCATCGGCGAGGCACACGATCCAACGGTATGGATGGACGCCGAGAGCAAACGGCGCGGCATCAAACAAAACTACGAGTTCGTGGTTCGCTCCATCGATCCGGAACGAAAAGTCGTCCAAGGTTTATACAACTACAGGATACCTTACGACCTGCTGGTCATGGTGCCACCGCACCGGCCAGCGCAAGTGCTGCTCGACAGCGGCTTAGCTGACACGGAAACCGGTATCAGAGTGGATTACGACACTTTGGAAACGAAATGGGAGAACGTCTTCGCCATCGGCGACTGCGCCGACATGCCAGCCTCGAAGGCCGGCGGCGTAGCGCATCAGGAAGCCGACGTGCTAGCTCATAATCTTGCCGTTGAGCTCACGGGCAAAGGCCGGCCAGTAGATCTCTGGCTGCATACGATATGACTGCTGGCGTTCGGCGCTGGACGCGCTGCCGCAAATCGAACGACATATCCGACCGGCTGGCCGCCGTTCGGTGCCACTGAACCGAGAACCTGGGGTCCATCAAGAATGATCTATTGGGCGAAGATCGGTTTCGAGAAATGGTGGCTGTGGCGTTACTTCTGATTCTCTCCGCATTCCGCGTTAAAAATTTAGTGCGAGTCCCCTCAATTTTGGATGCAAGAGCCTCAGTTTACTATCGCTGATTCTGGATGCGAATGAAGGGGAGAGAGGGTGTATCACGGCAGTGGACCGAAAGTTGACCTAGATATCAAAGTTTACATAATATATCTTATCAGACGTTTAATAAATCAAAAAAAACCTCGCGCTATTTTGCCGGGGCCGGCACGGAACTCTTGGCTTCCAGCTCCGCCACTTTTACCGCCAACGGTGAGCCTGGGTTCTCCTTCACATAATCTTTATAAGCTTGCACCGCTGTCTTCGTGTCACCCAGTTGCTCGGCGCAGCGTGCCTTGCCGAGCAAGGCACGGGACTGCAGCGCACTGGGAATTTTTTCCGCTTCGGCAAAGTGCTCGATGGCGGCTTTGCACTGTTTCATCTGTTCTTCGGTCTCCGCCCGCGTGACCAGAGCGATTTGCCGATACAGGCTATCAGGTTTGGTGGCGACCACGGAGCGCTCGGCCGCGTTCAGCGCCTTGTCAAGTTGATTCGTCGCCAAATAACTATTGGCCAGGTAAATATGCGCCAGCACTGAATAGCGAGACCAGCGGAAGGTTTGGACCTTTTCGAACGCGGCAATCGCGTCGCTGTATTTTTGATTTTGGTACAGCGACAGCGCTCGGGTAAATTCACGCGACGCCATGACGTT
>WNGI01002584.1_pt1 | contig 15758 bp, 17 predicted proteins | sample 5400621 | NCBI WGS metagenome assembly WNGI01 (sample SAMN13153374, study PRJNA577476) | soil metagenome | isolation source: 20 cm soil or saprolite under Garry oak tree replicate 1 | place: USA:California | collected 2016-06-15 | reverse complement strand
AGAGGATCGGCGAGACCATCTTCGTCACGTATGCGAAGCAGGACGCCGACGCCGCCGACGAGTTGCACGGCCAGGGTCTCGGCTTCGTCGACGCGTATGACACGGCAGGCAACCTGCTTGCGCGTGTCGCCCAGCACGGGCAGCTGAACGCTCCTTGGGGCTTGGCCATGGCCCCGGCGACCTTCGGCCGCTTCGCCGGCGATCTGCTGGTCGGCAACTTCGGCGACGGCGAGATCAACGCGTACGCCATGCTGCCGAACGGCCACTTCGAGCACCGCGGCGAGCTTCGCGGCACCGACAGCCAGCCACTCGCCATCGACGGGCTGTGGGCGCTCGAGTTCGGCAACGACGGCGCCGCCGGCCCGAGCACGCGGCTCTTCTTCACGGCGGGCCCGAACGACGAGTCGAACGGGCTCTTCGGCTCGATCGACCCGAGCTAGTCCGAAGGTCAAGCGCCCGGCCCCGAGCGGGGGCCGGGCGCGACTCTCAGCGATCTCTTAGACGGGTCTCAGGGGGATCACAGACCCGCTTGGTTTCCTGAAGTGGTCACTTCGATGTCCAACGAAAGGGAAGCCAATGACACACACGACCACGTCTCAGAGCATCGCTCCTCCCACCCCCGGTGAGGCTGCTGTTGCAACCGCCACGTGGGAGCGGCGCGGCCCCCTCGGCCGCCTCGTGCGGATCAGCGAAGAGGTTGAGGTCTCGGCCGAGGAACCCCAGCGGGCGGCGCGCAAAGCGCGTGCCGCCGTCGCCCCGGCCACGCGCTACTTCTGATCTTCCTCCTCCTTCCCGACCCTCCAAAGGACCGCGGCGGAGCGCCCCTCGCTCCGCCGCTGTTCGTCCCTGAGAGACGCTCGAGATTCTCAGCAAACTCACAGAAATTCGTGCCACCATGACGTCGTGAGCGCGCACCAGTCCACTCAGCCGAACAGGGCGGAGCACCGCATCCTCGTCGTCGACGACGAGCCGTCGATCGTCGACGCCGTCGCCACCGCCCTCCGCTACGAGGGCTACGAGGTCGAGGAGGCCGGTTCCGGCCGGGACGCTCTCGCGGCCGTCGCGCGGGCCGAGCCGGATCTGATCATCCTCGACTGGATGCTGCCGGACATCGAGGGAATCGAGGTCGGCCGGAGGCTCCGGGCGCAGGGCTTCAAGAGTGCGGTGCTCTTCCTGACCGCGAAGGATGCGACCGAGAACAAGGTCGAAGCACTGCGCGCGGGCGGCGACGACTACGTCACGAAGCCGTTCAGCCTCGCGGAGGTCGTCGCCCGCGTGCAGGCGATTCTCCGCCGCTCGGCCGGCGAGCTTCCGGGAGATGTTCTCCGCTACGCGGACCTCGTCCTCGACGAGGGGCGGCACGAGGTGTCTCGCGGCAAACGGCCCATACCGCTGACCGGAACGGAATTCTCCTTGCTCCGCTACTTCATGCTCAATCCGCGACGCGTTCTCTCGAAGACGCAGATCCTCCAGAACGTCTGGCACTACGACTTCGGAGGGAATTCGAATGTCGTCGAGACATACGTCAGCTACCTCCGCAAGAAGCTCGACGCGACCGGGCCGCCGCTGATCCGAACAGTGCGGCAGGCCGGCTACATGCTCGACTCCAGGAAGGGCTAAATGCTCCGGCGTCTGTCGCTGCGCAGTCGCCTCGTGCTCGGCGTGCTCGTTCTGGCGACCATCGGGCTCGTGGCGGCCGACCTCGCGACCTACACGTCGTTGCGGTCCTTTCTGATCAGCCGCACCGACACCTCGCTCCAGGCTGCGCATCAGGAGGCCGAGGCGGAACTGCTCGGTACCGGCCCGCCGGGATCGACGGACGAACCGAACGAGAGGGATTCTGCACCCGCCGTTGGCCGGTTGCAGAATCTCACGCGATCCCTGCCCGGGCTGTACATCGAGACGCGCAACAGTGCCGGGAAGACGCTCTTCAGCGGCCAGGTCGCCGAGTTGCCGAACACGGAGACCCCGCCGTCCGCGCCGCGTCTGCCGAAATCGATCTCACTCGCAGCGGCGACAGGCAATCAGCCTGACCGTGTCCGGTATTTCACCGTCAACTCCCTCAAAGGCGAGGTGCGCTATCGCGTGCGCGCTTCCCTAGACCCGGGATCGACGACGATGCTGATCCTCGCGACGTCGCTGAGCGGCGTCGACGGGACGCTGCACCGCCTGGCCCTGATCGAACTGATGGTCACGGCCGCGGTCCTCCTCGCAATTGCCCTGCTCGGCCTCTGGGTGGTGCGCGTCGGCCTTCGTCCCTTGGAGGCGATCGGCAGGACGGCCGCAGGAATCGCCGCCGGCGACCTGAGTCGGCGCGTCGAGCGCGCGGAGGATCGCACGGAGGTGGGCCGGCTCGGCCTTGCACTCAACACGATGCTCGGGCAGATCGAATCCGCCTTCAAGGCGCGCGCAGCATCAGAGGAGAAGCTTCGCCGGTTCGTCGCGGATGCTTCTCACGAGCTGCGAACGCCGCTGGCAGCGGTTCGTGCCTACGCCGAGCTCTTCAAGCGCGGAGCCGACAAACGGCCCGACGATCTCGAACGCGCGATGACCGGCATCAGTCGCGAGTCGGCGCGGATGACCCTGCTCGTCGAGGACCTGCTCCTGCTGGCGCGGCTCGACGAAGGCCGGCCGCTGGAGCGCGAGCCCGTCCAGCTCGCGGACCTCGTGCGCGAGGCGGTCGAAACCGCCCGTACGGTGGATCCCGACCGCGAGATCGAGCTCGACACGGATCAGGCAATCGTTCTCGGCGACGGACATCGCCTGCGTCAGATGGTCGACAACCTGCTCAGCAACACGCGCGCGCATACGCCTGCGGACGCGCCGGTGAGCGTGTCCGTGTCGACACTGAACGGCAACGCGCTCCTGTCTGTGCAGGATTCCGGTCCAGGCATGACGGGCGAGGAGCAGGAGCGCGTGTTCGAGCGCTTCTACCGAGCCGACCCGTCACGGTCGCGGGCAAGGGGTGGTGTCGGCCTCGGCCTGTCGATCGTCTCGGCGGTCGCCGAGGCGCACGGCGGGGAGGTCTCGGTGCGGTCAGAGCCCGGCAAAGGATCGAGGTTCGAAATCTCGCTCCCGCTCTACACGGATTCGTAGATGCACGTTCCGGGGGCCATTCTCGTCGGACGCTAGGTTGGGCCGGTGGGTCACCTGGCGGTCCCTCAGCCGTACGACTTCGAGCGCTCGCTCGACCGCTTCACGTTCTGGGGAGTCGACCGCGCAAACGTCTGGCACGAGGGCGGCCTGCACCGTGTCGTGGACGGGCGTGAGGTTCGAATCACCTCGGTCGAGGGCGGCGTCGATGTGGAGCCGTGCGACGAGGCGATCGAGCCCGTGGCGGCCAAACTGCTCGGGCTCGAGCTCGACCTGCCGTCGTTTTTCGAGTTCGCGCAGCATGAACCCGTGCTCACCGACGCGGTGCGGCTCTTGCCCGGCTTTCGGCCGCCGCTCGCACCGGACCCGTTCGAGGCGCTCGTCTCTTCGATCACCGCCCAGCAGGTTTCGCTGCATTCCGCCTTCGCCGTGCGCAGCCGCTTCATCGACCGCTTCGGCGTCCGCGCCGAGCATGCGGTTGCGTTCCCGACCCGCGAACGCGTCGCGCAGGCGAAGGAGGAAGAGCTGACTGCTCTCGGCTTCTCCTTTCGCAAAGCCGAGTACGTGCTGGGCATCGCGCGCGCCGACCTCGACTTCGACGAGCTCGAAACGCTCCCGGACGACGAGGTCAAGGTACGGCTCACGTCTCTTCGCGGGCTCGGTGAGTGGAGCGCCGACTGGTTCCTCGCCCGGCATCTCGCGCGACCTGAGGCCTGGCCCGCGGGCGACCTCGGCCTGCGTAAGGCGGTGCTCGCGTTCTACCCTGACGTGACGGACGTCCGTGCCGCGGGCGTCCGGTTCCACCCCTTCCAGAACCTGAGTGCCCACTACTTGCTTGCCGCACTGCGCTACCGATGACCATCCGCCCTGCTACGAGGAACGACCAGGAGCTCATCCGTGAGCTCTGGTCGGAGTTCGAGGCCGAGCTTCCCGAGCCCGACTACCTCCGGGAGAGCTGGGAGGACGCCTGGTCGGACCTCGCCCAGACCGTTCGCGAGGGCGTCGCGCTCATCGCGGAGGAGGAAGATCGCGCCGTCGGCTTCGTCTTCTGTGTCCTGGGCGATCGCGGCCGGAAGACCGCACACATCACAGACATCTACGTGCGGCCGGAAGCCCGCAACAAGGGCATCGGGCGGGAGCTGCTCACAGCGATTCTCGAGCCTGCTCGGGCCGCGGGACTCGACCACGTCAGTCTCGAGGTGCTAATCAGGAACAGCGATGCCCGTCGCCTGTACGAGCGTCTTGGTTTCACCGCGATGGACGTGTTCATGGTCGCGCCGGTGGACGCGCTTGCGGAGCGGCTCGAGAGCGACGAGCGTCCGCCATCGTTCGGCTCGCTGCACGTCCAGACCGACGACGAGGCAGGCGTCGAGCGCGCCGTGACGCAGTTCCTCCCGCGGCTGGGCCGCTCGGAACACACCGAGATAACGTCTCCGCGCAGCGGCTGGGTGACGGTCGTCGACGAGCTCTGCGACCACAATCGCAGCGCTCAGCGCCGCCTTGGTGCCGAGTTGTCCGAGCGCATGGGAGTTCCGGCGGTCGCGCTGGCGCTCGAAGAAGAGGCGGTCGTGCGCTTCCTGCTGTTCGAGCGGGGCCGCATGGTGGACGAGTACCTCTCCGTTCCCACGTACTACGGCGAGCTGAACAAGGCCGACGAGCTGTCGTTGTCCGCGAATCCGACTCTCGCCGCGCGGCTGACCGGCGCGGACCCAACGCGCGTCCGTGCGGTCGCACGTATCGCCTCGACGCCGGCGGAGCTCCCGCCTGCGCGCGAGCTGCTGGCCCAGATCGCCGACGTGCTCGGGCTCGAGGCTAGGATCGACAGGTGATCACGCTCTACGACGCCGATCGCTGTCCCTACTGCGCGCGTGTCCGGATCGTGCTCGCCGAGAAAGGCATCGAGTACGAGACAGTCGAGGTCGATCTCGACGATCGCCCTGCATGGATTTACGAGAAGAATCCGCTCGGACGCGTACCTGTCCTGGAGGAAGACACCTTCGTGCTCGCCGAATCCGCCGTGATCGACGAGTACCTCGACGAGCGCTATCCCGACCCGGGTCTCTGGCCGGCCGACCCTGCCGAGCGCGCGCTCGGCCGAATGCTGGTCTTCCGTTTCGACGAGCTCTCGAGGCCGTACTACGCGTTGCGGCGCGGTGACGACGGCGCGCGCGAGCGGCTCGACGCTGCGCTCGCGATGTTGGAGGGGATGCTGCAGGGACAAAGGTTCTTGAGCGGACGGGAGTTCGGGCTCGCGGATGTCGCGTACGTGCCGTGGATCCTGCGCGCCCGCGACCGCATGGACGTCGACCTCGAACGGTTTCCGGCACTTTCCGAGTGGGTGGGTCAGCTCGAGCCACGCCCGTCGATCGCCGCCGAGCTCGACGTCGTCGCCTCGTTGTGAAAGTTCTGCTGCTGCACGCTTTCCCGCTCGACAAAGGGATGTGGGAGCCCCAGCGTGCGGCGCTCGTCGGACACGACGTGATTGCGCCGCGTCTGTACGGCCGTGGGCAGACGATCGACGACTGGGCCACGTCGATCGCCGGGGAAACGGAGGGCGACCTCGCGGTCGTCGGCGCGTCGATGGGGGGTTATTGCGCGCTCGCACTGGCGCGGCGCGTGCCCGAGCGGGTGCGCGGTTTGTTGCTCGTGGGCGCGCGTCCTGACGCCGACTCGGATGAACGTCGCGCCGGCAGGGAGGACACGATCGAGTTGATCCGCAACGAAGGGCTGGAAGGACTGTGGCAAATGATGCTGCCGAAGCTCTTTCACGACCAGAGCGCGGCGGACGAGCACCTGGTCTATCGGGACGCCGACGCGCTCGTCAATGCCCTCGCGGCAATTCGCGATCGAGAAGACTCGACCGATATCGTGCGCTCGTTCTCCGGCCCGGTGCAGTTCGTGATCGGCGAGTTCGATCCGTACGTCTCCGCGGAAGAGGTCAGGGAGTTCGACGTCCGCGAGCTGCGGGGCGCCGGCCACCTCGTGAATCTCGAACGGCCGGATGAGTTCAACGAGATCCTGCGGGAGTTCCTGGGCCGTGTCTGAGCTCCCGGCCATCGTCGACGTCGCCTGGCTCCAGCGAGAGCACGGAGCGGAGGACCTGGTCCTCGGTGACGTGCGTGGGCCGAACGCCCACGCGCGGGGACACATCCCCGGGTCCAGGCCGCTCGTCCTCGGCTCGCCGCCGCCGATGAGCGATCGCGAGATGCTCGAGGCGCTCGCGCCCGAGGTCGGGCTGCGGCTGCGGCGTCACGGCGTAACCGGCGACGAGCGGCTCGTTCTCTACGACCGCGGTGACGGCATGGGCGCGATGCCCGCCGCGCAGATGGCGGAGCTTGCAGGACATCCGCGTGTTGCCGTGCTGCTCGGCGGAGTCGCCGCCTGGCCTGGTGAGCTGCAGGTCGGACAGGTCGAGTTGCACCCGGTGAAGACGAGCTTCGAACCACGCTTCGATGCCGTTCCCACGCGCGACGAGCTCGTGGGCAGGCTCGAGGACTCGACGCTCATGATCCTCGACGTTCGTTCGGAAGAGGAGTTCAAGGGCAAGCACGGGTATCCGTGCGACCCGCGCCAGGGCCGGATTCCGGGCGCGCGTCACGTCCCGGTGCAAGAGCTCTTCGCAGGCCCCGGCGAGCCCCTTCCGGCGGATCAGATCAGGGCTCGACTCGGCGATCCTGGCGAGATCGTGGCCTACTGCCATTCGGGCTCCCGCTCCACTCTCGCCACGATGGCGCTGCGTCTGGCGGGATACCGCGCGCGCAATTACGCGGGCTCATGGCACGAGTGGTCGCGCCATGACGACCTGCCGCTCGAACGAGGCTGACGGACAGCGACACGTCTCGTCGCGCCACGGCCTGGTGTCGGACACCGTGCCGTAAATGTGACGCCGCGCGCGAGAGGATGTTCCGCACCACGGAACCAAGCCGCGCTCGGCGGCAGCGAGATGCGCCCCTCGCAGACACGTCGTGGTGTCAGACACCCGGCCGTGTCCTGGATGGAGCCGGCTAGACCGAAGCGGTGACTCGCTCGGCCGCGTCGACGAAGCCCGCGCAGAGCTCACGGCCCAGCGTGTTCCACGCGTCGATCCGCTCTGTGGTTTCGGCGAGCAGCCCGCCGGGGTCGACAGGCAATCCCTTCTCCTCGTGAATCCAGCTCTGTACCTGGTGGAGCGTCACCTCGGGATGGAACTGCACGCCCCACGCGCTGTCGCCGAGCCGGAACGCCTGCGTGCAGACGCGGTTGCGCGCCAGCTCGACTGCGCCCGCCGGCACGTCGTGGGCGTAGTAGTGCCATTGAAACGCGTCGAAGGTTTGCGGCAGCCGTCCGAGGACGGGGTCTTCCGTGCCCGCCTCGGTGAGCTCGACCGCGAACCAGCCGACCTCGGCCCCTTCGACGGGATACACGGGCGCGTGCGCCGCCTTGGCGAGCAGTTGCGCGCCAAGGCAGATTCCGAGGACGGGCATGTGTAGATCGAGCAGCCGTTGCAGGAACATGTCCTCCTCCCGCAACCAGGGATGATGGTCGTCCTGGTCGGCATGCATCGCGCCGCCGAAGACGAGCACCGCGCCGTATGCGTCGAGCGGACGGGGCAGCGGCTTGTCCCAGGCGAGGCTCCACTCCTCGAGCCCGTGCCCGCGCTCGCGGACGACGTCGCCGAACACGCCCGAGCGCACGCTCTCGCCGTGGATGACCGCCAGAAAGTCCATCAGCCGGGAGCGGTCACCGGAACCTTCGCGGCCTGCAGCAACTGCTGTAGCTGCTTCGCGTTCGCGGCCGCCTGCGCCATGCGCCCGCGGCCGCCATCGGGGCTCGTGGCGTTGTTGTTGAAGAACGCGTACGCCTGCTCGGCCTGCTCCGACAGCTCCCGCAGCGGCCGAACCCATTCGCGCAGCTCGTCATCGGAGTACAGATAGTCGAACCGCTCGGCGGCGCTGCCACCGCGTTTGTTCCACGTGGCCGCGTTGCGTCCGTGAAAGCGGATGTATGCGGTCGGGCTCGTGAGCGCCGGCACGGTCGGAACGAGATTCTTGGCGCCTTCGATTCGCGGCGCATCGACGATCACGTTCGTGGCGCCGAGCTCCTCCAGGAACCTCAGCGTGTCGTTGCGATGGTCTTCGTCGAGCCAGCTCGAGTGCCGGAACTCCACGAGCATCTCGTCCTCTCCGAGTTGCTCGCGCGCCCATTCCAGGTACTCGAGCGAGCGGTCCTTGTAGACCACGTACGAGGGAAACTGGAAGAGGATTCCGCCCAGCTTGCCGCTCGAGCGTAGCGGCTCGAGCGCGCCGAGGAACCTGCGGAACACCTCGCCGCGAAACTCGCGCGACGGCCGCTCCACCCGGCCCCGGTCGTCCGTCGGTGCTTCGTCGCGCAGGTCCGGCGGCAGCGACTCGAGCTTGACGGGGTGGCGAGTCATCAATCCGAAAGCCTTGACGTGCATTACGAATCCATCCGGAGTGCGCTCCGCCCAGCGCTCCACCATGTCGTCGCCAGGCAGCCGGTAATACGTCGAGTCGACCTCGACCGTGTCGAAATGCGTGGCGTAGTAGGCCAGGCGCTCTCCGGGCTTTACCCCCGGCGGATACCAGTGTTTTGCGAGCGCGTCGTCGGCCCAGGAGCAGGTGCCGATCCGGATCTCAGCCATCGTCCCAGCATACGAGACGGGGCCCAGAGGGCCCCGTCTCAAAGGTGCCATGCGGGATCCGCGCCTAGAGGCGGATTCTGATCTTGGCGCTCACCGCGGTGAACGCCGAGGCCGTCGCGCTGACGCAGCCGCCCGGGACACCGGGCGTCGGCGAAGTGCATCCGGTTGAGGTGATGTCGCGCTCCGCCACGGTCGTACGTGCCTGGAACGTCGATGTCGTCTTCTTGCCTGTCTTCTTCAGCACGATGCTGAAGCTGCCGGACGCGTTTGTCCGCGCACTGAAACCGGCGGTCTTCCCGTTGACGAGGAGGCTCACCTTCGCGCCTGACACGGCGGTGCCTGCCTGTGTCACCTTTCCGGTGAACTTTACGAGCCGCCTCCCGGCGTTGACCTTCTTCGCGAGCGTCGCCGTGCCGTTGGCCACGAACGCGCGTGTCTCGACCGTTCCGGCCGCGTTGGGCACACCGCCGGCCCACGGCGTCGTGATCGTCTTCCAGATGCTCTGCCCCGCGGGCACGGTGAAGATGCTGTTCACCGTGAACGTTGCATCGAGGAGCCGGGCGCCGTTCGGCGACCGACCCGGCGTGCCGGCGGGCACGTCGTCGGGAGCGAGGCACACGACAAGCTTGTACGCGCCGAGTGCCGCCTCTGGACCCGCAAGCTGGTCGACGTGCACGGGCAGAGTGATGTTCTGTCCGGCGACCGAAAGAGCAAGGTTCCACACCGCGAGATGCGGAACCGGGTCGCACGTAGGGGCGTCCGAAGTCGCGGAAACGACCACGTCACCCGAGAGCGGCAGCGGAATGCTCGCGTCGCGCGAAAACACCGTGCCCGTTGTCGACCCGATCTTGGTCCCCGGCGCGGCCGAGGCGTTGATCGAGTAGCCGGTCGGAACGTAGATCGAGATTTTCGCCGGCTGCGCGTCGGACTGAGCCTGCGACACCTTGATCGTGAGCGACGTCGTGCTCTGGTTGACGCTCAACTTCTGGGTCGCGAGGGCGTTCCCCGCGAAGGCCAGCGTGGCGATGCCCGCGAAAGCGAGCACGGCCAGTCTGAGGATTGTCTTCATACCCCTTCCTTCCTACTTCGAAATCAGAAAAAGCTCATCCATTAGACGCGCGATTCCCTCAAGAGTTGACCCTAATCCCGGGCGTTCACAAATTTCCCGAAGAACTGCCATTGATTGGTGCGGTAGCGGGCGAGCTTGACTCGATCGATCGGGTAGTAGTCGTTGGGCGAAGTCTTGATCCGCAGGCCGGGCAGGAGAAACGGATTCGTCTCGTCGAGGTGAGTCGCCGCCTTCAGCAGTCCCGCGCGAGTGAGGTTTCGGCCGGCCTTCTTCAGTGTGTCCACCATGGTGTATGCGACCGCCATCCCGTAGTAATTGAACACGTCGTCGGGCTTCGCGCTCGGGAGGAAGCGTTGGAGGATCGCTTTGTAGAGCCGGACGGTCTTGTCCTTGGCCCACTGCTTCGAGGTCGGATCCTTCACGAACGCGATCGAGATCGAGTCCTCGACCTGCTTACGGCTGGACGCGACGCGCGCGATCTTCATGATGTCCGGGCTGATCGAGACCGACGTGACGTACACCTGCGGGTGCCAGCCGAGGCGGAAGGCGCCGACATAGCCGAAGATCGCGAATTGCGGCGTGGCGAACAGCATGAGCGTGTCGGCGCCGCTGCTCTTGAGCTTTGCCATCTGCGAGGCGACGTCGTTGTCTGTGACCTCGTAGGCCTGCGTGCCGACGATCTTTCCCTTGCCGCCGAGACCGTGACGCAGGCCGTTGAGCATGTCCTTGCCGAAGTCCGAGTTCTCGTACAGCACGGCGATCCGCGCCTTCGGTTGATGCGCGGCGACATAGCGGCCGTAGATCGCGCCTTCACCGGCGAAGCTCGGAAGGTATCCCATCGACCACGGATATTTCGCATGCTCGGTGGCGAGCTTCGACACTCCGCTGCCGAGGAAGAGCTGCGGCACTTGGCGGTCGTTGAGATAGGAGCGGATAGCGAGCGCGTGCTCGGTGCCGACGCTGTTGAAGATCGCCAGCACCTGGTCCTGCTCGACGAGCTGGCGCGTCAGGGTGATCGTCTTCGCGACGTCGAACTCGTCGTCGAGGTACTTGTAGACGATCTTCCGACCGAAGACGCCGCCCTTCGCGTTGACGTACTTGAAGTAGGCGTCCGCGCCGCGGCCGACCGACCCGTACGCGGCGGCAGGACCGCTGATGGGGATCGTCCCGCCGATCGTGATCGTCGTGGGCGTGACACCCGGTGTCGCCGCTGGAGCGCTTGCAAGGGCGATCGCGGCTGCCGCCGCGGCGAGCTGCGAGATCAAGGGGACACGGGCTTCGGCAGAACCGAAAGCGTCAGCGTCAACTTCCCGATCTGGCCGATCGACCCTTCGGGGACGGGGATCAGGTAGACGAGGTTGCGGAGGTTCTGCACCGTCGAGCGTGCGCCGAGCGTCACTCGCAGGCGTGAGCCGGCTGGGATCGACGTGATCTCGTTCTGCAGCTTGATCGTCACCGTGCGTGGGCTCTTGCCGCTCGTCTGCGTGTCCGCTCCACCGTCGCTGACGACGATCTCCGACCCGCTCGGTGTGATCGCGCTGAGAACCGCAACGAGATGCTTGTAACCGGTGGGCGTCGCAAACGAGAGCTTGACGATCGGTGCACCGAAGTTCTCGAGATGTCGAACCCGAGCAGTCGTCCGCGCAACTTTCCCGTCTGCCGACAGCGTCCGTCTTCCTCTGAACGCAAACGTCAGCGGACGCGCCCTCGGCAAGCTCTTGAACGACACGGGCTTACGCCATGGATCCGGCGCGATCTCGACCGGTGGGCGCTTGTCGATGCCGTTCGGGATCCCTTTGAGGAAGCGATCGAACCACGCCCGCACTTCCACGGCCGCATAGTCGAACTCGCTCGGCGGATTCGTTGCGGGCTGATGGCCGAAATCTCCGAGGTACAGGCGCTTCGGACCCTTGAGCAGGCGGAAAGCTGCGATTGCCTGGTCGGCGTCGAACGCGAAGTCGCGGCGGCCCTGGAGGATGAATGCCGGAATTCGCACTTCCCCGAGTTGTGAGCGTGTCGAGCGTGTCGCGAGATACGCGCGGATTGCGGGGACGTTGGTCTCCGAAATCGCATTGGTCAGAAGTTGCAGCTCCTCCGGTCCGTACCGGTCCCGCGCGACGTCCTGGGAAAATCCGAGCACGATCCCGGCGCGCACATGGCCTTGAGGCACGATCGCCTCGCGGAGATCTGTCCATGTCGCCGCGGGCGCGATCGCGGCGAGAGGGAGGCCCGCCACTGCCGCGCGCCAGAGGAGCCCACCGCCGTACGAAGCGCCGTACGCGCCGACATGGTGAGGGTCCACCGGGTGCTGGGTCGTGAGCCAGGTCAACAGCTCGCGCAGGTCCTGTAACTCACGCGGGCCGTCGAGCGTGAACTGTCCTCCTGATTCTCCGTGCGCGCGTGCGTCGAAAGTCAGTACGGCGTAGCCGTCCGGGGCGAAGAACTTCTGCGCCATCAGGTTCGGCGACCAGTTGACGAAGTCCGACGTGTTGCGCGTCTGTCCCAAGCCGTGGAGCAAGACGACAGCCGGCCAGCCCGTCGAGGGCGGCGTCCCTCGTGGCTCGAAGTAGCTGACCGCGATCCGGACGCCGTCGCTCATCGTCAGCTTCGTGTCGGTCTGGGTGAAGTCGCCTGCAGCGGCCCGACCTGCCGGAGCCAGGGCTGTCAGCGCGACCGCGAACACGACGAGAAAGCGGCGCACGAGGTGCACAGCGTAGCCCGGCTATACGATCGCCGTGTGGATCCGCGGCCGGTGGGTGTCTTCGACTCGGGCGTGGGCGGCCTGACCGTCCTGCACGAGTGCCTCGTGACCATGCCGCACGAGGACTTCGTCTACCTCGGCGACCATGCACGCCTTCCCTACGGGCCGCGGCCGCTGGGCGAGGTCCGGCAGTTCGCGCGCGAGATCGGTGCGTATCTGCAGAGCCAGGGTGTCAAGCTCGTCGTCAACGCTTGCAACACCGCGACGTCCGCGGCCCTCCCACAGTTGCAGGAGGATCTCGACGTCCCGGTCGTCGGTGTGATCACTCCGGAAGCGCACGCCGCCGTTCAGGCCACGCGCAACCGTCGCATCGGTTTGCTCGCGACGGAAGGCACGGTCGCCGCCGGCAGATACGCGGAGCTCGTGCATGCCCTCGACGCCGGCGTGGAGCTCGTGCCGGTCGCTTGCCCGCGCCTCGTGCCGCTGATCGAGAGCGAGGATCCGTTCGGCGCGGAGACGACAGCAGCAGTGCGCGAGTACGCCGCGCCGCTCAAAGACGCGGAGGTTGACACGGTCATCCTCGGCTGTACGCATTACCCCTTGATCAGGCCGATCTTCCAGCGCGTCTTCGGGCGCGACGTGACGCTCGTGTTCTCCGCCGAGGAGACCGCGCGCGAGGTCGCGGAGACGCTCGCGCGGAAGGGCTACGAGAACGACTCTCGGCGTGAAGGCTCGTACCGGTTCCTGACCACGGGCGACCCCGACGTCTTCCGGGAGATGGGCGCGCGCTTCCTGCAACTGCCGGTCGCCGAGGTCGAGCACGTGGAGCTGGCTGCGCTCGGTGCGGCGGCATGACGCCGAGGAACGACGGCCGCAGGACCGATGAGCTCCGCCCGCTCGAGCTGATCCCCGATTTCCTCGAGCAACCGCACGGCTCGGTTCTCTACGCGCAGGGGAAAACGAAACTCCTCTGCACCGCGTCGATCCAGGAGAGCGTGCCCCGCTGGCTGTACGGCAAAGGCCGCGGCTGGCTGACGGCCGAGTACTCGCTGCTGCCGGCCTCCACAGGAGACCGCACCGACCGTGAGGCCTCCCGTGGCAAGCAGGGTGGGCGCACGATCGAGATCCAACGGCTGATCGGCCGCTCGATTCGTTCGGTCACCGACTTCGAGGCACTCGGTGAGCGCACGCTCTGGCTCGACTGCGACGTGCTGCAGGCCGACGGCGGGACTCGCTGCGCTGCGATCACCGGTGCGTACGTCGCGGCGCGGCGCGCCCTCGACAAGTTCGGCCTCTCGAAGGTGTTGTCAGGCTCGGTCGCCGCGGTGTCGGTCGGGATCGTCGGCGGCGAGGCCCTGCTCGACCTCGACTACTCCGAGGACTCGCAGGCGGAGGTCGACATGAACGTCGTCATGACGGGCGACGGCGCGCTCGTCGAGGTGCAGGCGACGGCAGAGAAGACGCCTTTCAGCCGGGCTCGCTTGGATGAACTGCTCGAGCTGGCAGCAGTAGGGATCGAAGACCTGGCCGTCGCTCAAGAGGAAGCAGTTGTTGCAGCTCGCGTCTAGCGCGCTCCCGACCCTCAACTGGGACGAGGCGCTTCTGCGGCTTTCGCTCGCCGCGCTGCTCGGTGGGCTGATCGGCTTCGAGCGTGAGATGCGCGAGCGCGAGGCCGGCCTGCGCACACACTTGCTCGTCTCGTTGGGCTCCGCGCTTTTCACGATCGTCGGCGCGTATGGGTTTCACGCCTTCCTCGACTCCGGGGCGAACGTCGTTCGTGCGGATCCGACGCGGATAGCAGCGCAGATCGTCACTGGCATCGGCTTTCTCGGGGCGGGCGCAATCATCCGGCAGGGGCTGTCGGTGCGAGGACTGACCACGGCCGCGACGCTCTGGGTCGTTGCGGCAGTCGGCCTGGCGGCGGGCGCGGGTTACTACAGCGTCGCCGTGATCACTACGGGTCTCGTGCTGCTCGCACTCTGGCCACTGCGGATCGTCGCGTACCGAATCCTCGTTCGTTTCCGCGCTGAGGACGGGCGGCTGCTCGTCGCGCTGCCTGCCGGCCAGCCGCCAGGCGAAGTCATCGACGAGGTCGAGAAGACGGGGGCACGCATCGCGTCGCTCGAAGTCAGCCAGGAAGGAGATCGGCGGCGCCTCGCGCTCGACGTCGTGTTGCCGCGTGACATTCCGCCCGCGCGCATCGTCGCTCGGATCGCCGATCTCGAGGACGTCGTCGAGGTGAGGTGGACGGACTGAAGGCGCGGCTCGCGTCGCGCAACGCGAACAAAGCGCGCGAACTCGAGCAGTTGCTGCCCACCTGGAGAATCGAGCCGCTCGAAGCCGAGGACTATCCGGTCGAGGACGGCACGACGTACTACGACAACGCGCGCGCGAAGGCACTGTTTGGACGGACGCGGGCAGAGCCGGACGAGTGGGCTCTCGGGGAGGACTCGGGGATCGAGGTGGCGGCGCTCGGTGGTCACCCCGGAGTCCGGTCGGCTCGTTCGGGCGGGGACGATCCGGTGGGCTGGTTGCTCGACGCGCTGGAGGACCAAGAGGACCGCCGCGCGCGTTACGTGAGCGAGCTCGTGATCGTCTCGCCGGCCGGCGACGAGGTTCGCGGAACGGGAACGCTCGAAGGCCGCATCGCCGTCGAGTCGCGGGGCACCGAAGGCTTCGGCTTCGACCCGATCTTCATTCCCACCGGCGAACAGAGAACCGTTGCCGAGTTAGGCAACGAGTGGAAGCGAGAGAACTCGCACCGCGCCAGAGCGGCGCGTGCTCTTCTTGTGGCCCTCCTACGCGAGACCGGCTAGCTGCTCGTCTTCCTGGCGCTGCGCCGCGCGGTGCGTGAGCCACCAGTTCAGCTCGGCGCCGAACACGATCACGTTCGCCATCACGTAGAGCCAGACGAGCAGGATGGCCGGGGCGCCGAAAGCGCGCAGCGCCGGGTTGAGGTCCGCGTAACGCTGATAGAGCGGGAGCACCTGGAACGTTGCCTCGAGGAGGACGGCGGCAAAGATCGCGCCCGGGAGGACTTCCCGTGGCGTCAGGTCGTCCTCGTTCGTCAGCACGTAGTAACAGGAGACGAGGAACACGAAGACCCCGATGAGCGAGACGCCGATGGAGAGCGCATACGCCGTCGGCGCATTGGACACGACGCCCGGTAGATATTCCTGCAACGCCGTCACCCCGAGCGAGCCCGCGAGCAGCGCGACGAACAGCGTCACCAGGGAGCCGACCATCAAGAGGAA
>WNGI01004004.1_pt1 | contig 15761 bp, 17 predicted proteins | sample 5400621 | NCBI WGS metagenome assembly WNGI01 (sample SAMN13153374, study PRJNA577476) | soil metagenome | isolation source: 20 cm soil or saprolite under Garry oak tree replicate 1 | place: USA:California | collected 2016-06-15 | reverse complement strand
TGCGCGCCGGTCTGGATGCGGTTTCAAATGCGGATTTCATTGCGGTCCATGACGCGGCGCGGCCGCTGATTACTGCAAAAGAAATTGAGCGAGTCTTCGCGGCCGCGGTGGAACATGGGGCTGCTGCCCTGGCCGCGCCGATCGGAGAAACGTTGAAAATCGCCGACCGCAACCAGCGTGTTATCGGCTCGATCGATCGGGAGAATGTGTTTGCAATGCAGACACCGCAGATTTTCTCCCGCGACCTGCTGGTGGAAGCCTATGATCGTATTGCTAAAGATTCCCTTGCGATCACGGATGAGGTTTCCGCGGTCCAACACGCCGGGAGGCATGCGATTATCGTTGAGGCGGAAGATTACAACCCGAAGATTACATTCCCAAACGATCTCGCTGTTGCGGAGCTCATTCTGCGGACGCGCGGACAGGGCTAGACTCCGGGCTGTTGGGCAAGCACTTTCATTGCGATATCCGCCACTGCCGGCACATCTTGGCGGCGAAACGGCCGGCCCTTGCGCAAGGCATCTGCCGAATCCATATCGGATACGCGCATTACCGTTCCATTCTTCCAAATAAAGGCGGCCGCATTGTAGGGGCCGACACGTCGTGGATCGGTCCAGGTATGAATGGATATGAGATTCGTTGTAAGGGCGGCGGCGATATGCATCGGTCCGCTATCGACGCTGATGACAAAGGAGGCATGGCGCAGCAGCCAAATGAGCTGCAAAAGTGTTGTCTGATTCGTAAGCTCGACGCAGTTCTCCGGCGGCGAGAATTTCCGATGCGATTTTCCGACAACAACAACGCGAGTCGGCGCGAGCGCGCGACAAAACTCCTGGATTATCACGGGCGAAATCGATTTGCGGCGGCCCCGGGCGTGCGGGTGCAGAACAACGAAACCAGGGAACGGGTCGAAGCGCGGGAGGGCATCGCCTGACGGAATTGGAAACCGGAGGGACTGATTCGAACCGGCACCGAATGCCTTCGCCAATTTCAGATATCGATCAACGGCATGCTCATTGCGATCAACCGGCGCGATCTTGTCGTAAAATAAGCGCGAGCCTTCACGGCCATCACTCATTCCATAAGTCCTTTCAGCCCGGCTTACCTTAGCGATGAGTGCACTTCGAAGTAATCCTTGAAAATCGATCGCCGCATCGGGCTGCAATCGACGCGTTTCCCGAATCCAGGGCAGTAGCTGCACTGGCGTGCCAAATCCGCGAAACTCGCTTCGGGGAAAAATGTGTAGATGATCGACATCGGGATTACCGCGCAGGAGCGTGGCCCACTCCGAATTAATAACCCAGGTAATCTCGGCTTCGGGCTGGGCATCGCGAATGGCTGCCACGGCCGGCAAGGTATGGACGATATCGCCCAGTGAGCTTGGCTTAATAATCAGAATCTTGACTGGCATAGCGGGAAAATCAGCGGCCGAGAACGAGCCGGTCGGCAAGCAAACGGGGCAGTCCAGCGGTCAGAACTTTTTTGCGGGTACGGTCAATCTCGTAGGCCACACGGCGTTGTTCGACTAAATTGTCGTCTGGGAAATAAATGCAATAGGCGGCGCGCCAGTCTCCGTCTCGTGGCTGACCGACACTGCCAGCATTGACGAAGTATTGTTTGCCCAAGTCGATCCGGATTTTATCACGCAGAGCGGGCGTTACCTCGGTATTTCGGACAAACGCGCCCTGAACATGGGTATGGCCGAAGAAGCAGAGAGTAGTTTGTTGATAAGCGAAACTAGCCATTGCTTCAGCTCTCGTGAAGACATAGCCCCAGTCTGCGGGCATATCGAGGGTGGCGTGGACGATGGTGAAATCGTGCACCAATTGTTGCAAGGGCAGACGGCTCAACCACGTCCGGTCCTCTTCACTCAGTTGCGCACGTGTCCACATGATCGCCTGCTCCGCCATTTCATTGAAATCGACTGACGAGTCGCTCAATGAGGCCTGTTCATCGTGATTTCCCTTTACTGTTGGGCAATCGAGTTCACGCACAATCCGGAGACAAGCGCTGGGATCGGCATTGTAACCGACAATGTCACCAAGGCAGACGAAATGGGTGCAATGATGCTGGCGAGCATCCACGAGCACGGCTTGGAGCGCCTCCAGATTGCCGTGGATGTCGCTGAGAACCGCAAATCGCATCCGTTTACTTTGAGGGAATCCTGGTGGTCGGCGAAATATTCAGCTTCTCTTCCAAATGGCGGAGTCGCGCGATCAATGTCGGAAGCCGCTCCTTCTCGCCGCGATCGTACAAAGCGCGCAGATAATCATAAGCTTCGTGCTCCCGTCCTTCGCAATAGGAGAGTTCGTAGGCGGCAGAACGTTCGTCATAAGCGGCGCAGCCGGGCAGCCGCGATGCTCTCAGAAAATTCTCCGATGCCCGCGCATGATCATTCAACTTGTCGCGGTACAAACGTGCGAGCGCTTCGTAAAGCTTCGGGTTTTTCGGATTGTTGGCGACGCCGCGCTCCAGAAAATCTCTTCCCAGCTCGATATATTCGCGTTGTAAACGCTTCCGTGCGGCCACCGACAAGGAGGTGTCGTTCAAGGCCGCCGTGCTCGCGTTCCACGCCATGTGCCACCCCGCCACATCCCAAAACATCGTGACATGCGGCTGCAGCATCGTGACCTGCCGCAAACGTAGGAGGCTCGTTGATAAAAAATGGCGGTTGCGAGCAAGATGTAGCTGACAATATAGAAGGCGGCGAGCCCGAGCAGTTGCTCAATCAGGTGAGCGGGAATCGGAACTCCACCGATAACCTGGTCGCTGAGGTTAAAGGCCTGCAAATCAGGAAAGATGAACGCGACCAAGGCGAGGAAAGTTCGCTTAGGCCAACCTGCAACATGCTCCTGCAGCCAATACTCACGCGCGATCGATTCGAGATGGCCAATGAGATAAACCATCGCCATGGCCGTGATAGTAAAAATGTTTGAGGTTGCGAAAGCGGAAATGCACAGAGTGGTTGCGGCGAGGATGGCGGATTTGGCGAGAACAAGCACGAGGGCGGCGATTAAATCGCGATTAACGCCCCCGGTGTGAATCGCCCGTACGGTTGACGAGAGCTGGTCGGGCGCCAATTGCTCGATCTGCCGATTCACCTCGTGTAAAGCTGATTGTTCGCGCAGATGGAGCACGACGAGACAAAGCACGCTCATGGCGGCTAGCGAAATAGCTAGAAGCCCGACCACACCGAGAAATTTTCCCAGAATATACTCGAACCGTGGTACCGGTTTTGCGAGGACACTGTAAACAACCCGGTCCTCAATATCGCGCGGTAGCAACTGAGCTGTTGCCACAATTGCGAGTAAACTCAGAAAAAAATTGATTGCGCCGAGGGAAATGTCTTTGGTGACTTGCAGCTCTTGTTGAAATGAAATTCGAGCAAGGAAGGTGGAGCTGACGATAAGGACAAGAGCGAAAAGCACCAAGACATAGAATACGCGGAGACGGGCCAGTTCGATCAATGTCGTGCCGGCGATGGCTCGGATACGGCGCAACGAAGTGATCATTCTTCGGTCGATTCCGTCACTTTCAGAAACAGTTGCTCGAGCGAAGCCTGCGGTTTACGTCGCACGATCAATCGCGCGCTTGTTGATGCGATCTGCTGTTCCAACCCATCCAACAGGTCAGGCGATGCGTTCTCGAGGATGAGTTCTGTTTGATTCTCAATACCAAGCAGACTTTGCAGCTGTCCTTCTCTCATTAAGCGGCCGCGGTGCAAAATACCAACGCGATCACAGACCTCCTGGACCTGAGTGAGGAGGTGGGAGGAGAGCAAAACAGTGGTGCCGCGATTTTTCAGTGATGCGATCAGCTCTTGAATGTCGCGCGATCCGGCGGGATCAACGCCCGCGGTTGGTTCGTCGAGCACAAGGAGTTTGGGATCGTGAATGAGGGCTTGGGCGAGACCAATGCGCTGGAGCATCCCTTTGGAGTAAGTGCTGAGCCGGGCGTCCCCCGCATCTGTCAGTCCAACTGCGGCGAGCAATTCGTTAATACGGGCCGTCGTTTTGCTTTTGCTCAATCCACTGAGCTTTGCGTGGAATCGCAATGTTTCTGCGCCTGTGAGAAATTTGTGGAAATAAGCGTTCTCAGGAAGAAATCCGATTTCGCGGCGTGCGGCGACGACCGAGTTATCTCGCCCAAAAATGGTGACGCTTCCGCGGGTCGGCGAGATCAGACCGAGAATGATTTTCAGTGTCGTACTTTTTCCGGAACCGTTGGGGCCGAGCAGGCCATAAACTTCCCCTGGCGCGATCTCCAGGTTCAAATCGCGCAGGGCGACCGTAGCCTGGCGGCGAAAAGGCGTTCGATACACTTTGGTGACGCGTGAGATGTGTATGGCGGTGTGCGTCATGCCCGAATCTCAAAACCGCGCGTGCTGGGCGGCACTGCCAAATCGATTTCGCTTTCTTTTTTGATCAGAGGCCGCAGCTCGCTCGCGTGGACCGCATCGAGAAACGCGCGCAACTCCTCCGGCTCCGCGCTCACTTGCATTTCAACGCGGCCGTCGTCGAGGTTGCGAACCCAACCGGTAACGCTGAAGCCTTTCGCGATCTGCCTAATGGAGTAACGAAAGCCGACGCCTTGCACTCGCCCTTCATAGAAAACCTGCACCGATCTCATGACGATCCGGCGCGTATTAAAGCGGCACCGGTTTGGGATTGTCGAGCGCGGGATGAAATGAGTCCGCTTTCTTTAGTGCGGCGAGGATTGCGTTTCCGGAATCGGAGTTGGTTCTGGCAGATCAAGGGGTAGCGGCTCGGGGGGCGTTGTCAAACGCGGGTCGTTTGGATTGAGGCGGGACCTTGAAGCGCGGTTAGTTGGGGTGACGGACGGTTTGGTTGTAGCGGCGGCAACCAGTTGCGCCGAGGCGGGATGAATGTCTTCGCTGGCGACATAACCTTGCTCCCCGCTCATTAGCTGCACCTTGCAATAACCGAATGTTGGTTGAATCAGGGTAACCAGGGTGTCGTGGGGAAGCTTCTGATCGGGTCCATTTCCTTGTTGCGGCCCGTAACGATAGAATGCGGCTCGTGCTGCGCTTACCGCGTAGTATTTGCCGCTGTTAACGGCAAGCGATGTAGTGGAGTTCGCGCAGGCTGCAATTAGCCCGGGCGCGATCAGCACGATGCCATACGACACCGGGCGCAATGCTCTCATACGGAGGACTCCCATAGCTTATCCTGTTCCTCACTTAGAACTTACTTATAAGAATAGATCAGGCAAAAACTGCTTGCGTTACCATCCAGCAGGTCAATGGAAACAAAATACTGACCACTATCGGACGGCGAATATCCGGCGGCAGCTCGATCTCCTCCATCGTAATGTTCAACGGTCAGGAGTCTGCCCGATTCATCATAAACGTTAACCGCGATCTTCTTCGCCGGATCGGTCGTACCAACGGAAAACCAATATTGATTTCCCGCGAAAAGATTGACTGCGATTAAGGATCGGTCAGCTGGTTTAAGCGTGCCACACCAATGGCCATCGCGAAGGTTGAAGCCATCGTTTGTAAATGCGCCGGCCACATCGAGCGCATTCCGGCGCGCATCAATTTCGGCATCCGTTTCAGCGAAGGCGAAACCTGCCCCAGCAAGGATGAAAAACGCGATGGCAAACGCGCGTTTCATCTCGCATCGGTTTTGGTTTGAATTTCGCGCATCAATTCGGTTACGACGCCGTTTACCTTTCTGACCTCCTCAATGCTCGGCACTTTGCCGGGTGGGAAGGCAACGAGCTTCTCAAGGGTCGTGAGTTGATCGCTGACGTTCTTCACTAGCGGATCATCGCGGAGTTGGGGCGACACATCATTGAGTTTCGCGTGAATGAAATTAACCAGCGCCGGCTGTCGCAACACCTTTGCGCTCCGCTCGTCATAGTTCGCCGCCACCGATCCGCTGACCACTTGGGTGCCGCGGATCCAGCCGCCGATACTCACCAGGATGACGAGGTCTTGATCGCTATGCGATTGCATCGAGTTTTTCACCTCGTTCTGTGTCGCCTCAAGCTCCTCCTGGAGCGAACCCCACTGATTGGTTTCGGCAAAATCATTGATGCTATTGCCGCGGCTAAGCACGTTTTGGCTTACTCCCAGCGCCTTGGCCATCTTGATCACATCTGAGCCAATGTTCTTCACCTGCTGGCTGTCCTGCGCTGCAACGGCGATGAATCCGTCTGCGATCAACCCTCCCAGGTTGAGTGCGAGTTGAGCGCGACTTTTATAGGTCGTGGGAATCGGTCCGCGATAGGCCCCGGTCCAATTTGGTTTGCTCGGTTTTTGCAGCGCGGCAAAAAGTTCTCCCGGCGTTGGTATCGTGATCGTATCGGTGCGCGCAGCTTTCGCCATTTGGTCGGGCGCAAGCTTCGCCGGCTGGGCGCCAATTAAGGCGCCGGCGATAACCGGCACCAGCAGCGAGATAGCCCGTCCCCGAACAATCATCAGGCCGCAGCGTATCTCTGGCCATTGAGATTGCCAGCGGGAATCTGCTGATTCCTGCATCAGCGCTCCGTTTGAGATGCGCGCAAAAATCACGCTTCCCTCGCCCTGTGCAGATAATTCAAATACGCAAGAAAAACTAACGAGTCCGTCTATTAGCTTCTTTGAACAGCTCTGACGGGCGGGTATGTCATAAATGGTTGTTGTGTAGTCACGGCGCTCTGTCGCCGTGCTTTACTAACGCCCCGGCAGAGCCAAGCGACTACACCGAAGTCAGATCGGGAGTATTTATAAGATAAATGGCTAATCATGCCTGGCGGAAGTTTTGTTTATCGACGGCAGACATGCGCAACATCTGTTGGACACTGCGCTCGTGTCGCGCATGATACCGCGCGCAAATGGAGACCAGCATCACGGAAATCATGGCACGCGAGATTCTGGATTCGCGTGGCAACCCGACCATTGAAGCCGAGGTCTATCTTGAGGGCGGCGCGCTAGGTCGCGCAGGGGTCCCCAGTGGCGCAAGCACCGGTGAGCACGAAGCGTGGGAATTGCGTGATGGCGACAAGACGCGGTACGGTGGCAAAGGCGTCTTGCGAGCTGTCGCCAACGTAAACGGCCCGATCGCATCGGCCTTGAAAGGCTGGGACGCCCGCGAACAGACCAAGATCGACGACAAACTGATCGCGCTTGATGGTTCGCGAAATAAAAGAAATCTGGGCGCTAACGCGCTTCTTGGCGTTTCACTCGCGACCGCACACGCAGCGGCGATGGCCGCCAAAATTCCGCTCTTTCGTTATTTGGGTGGTCCAAACGCGCGTGTTTTGCCCGTTCCGATGATGAACATTTTGAACGGCGGCGCGCATTCCGATGCGCCGATCGATTTCCAGGAGTTTATGATTATGCCAAAAGGCGCGCCGAATTTTCCGGAAGCTTTGCGCTACGGAGCCGAAGTTTTTCACGAGCTGAAGCGCGTTCTGCATGAGCGCGGACTTTCGACTGCGGTCGGTGACGAAGGCGGTTTCGCTCCGGCGCTTTCTTCAGCGGACGACGCGCTGGAGTCAATTGCATCGGCCGTTCAGCGGGCCGGCTACAAATTGGGCGAACAGATTTTCATCGCCCTCGATGCGGCCTCGTCTGAATTCTACGATGCCAGGGAAAAGCTTTACATTTTCAAAAAATCGGATCGCTCAAAACGTTCCGCTGAAGAATTGGTCGAATATTACGAAAAGCTTTGCGCGAAATTCCCGATCATCTCGATCGAGGACGGTTGTGCTGAGGATGATTGGGAGGGCTGGAAAATTCTAACCCGCCGGCTGGGCGACAGGATTCAGTTAGTAGGTGACGATCTCTTCGTCACCAATGTTGAGTTTTTGCGTAGGGGAATCGAACAACACGTGGCCAACTCTATTTTAATCAAGGTCAATCAAATTGGGACACTTACCGAGACGCTCGACGCGATTCACCTCGCACACGACCACAATTATACCACTGTCATTTCGCACCGCTCGGGCGAAACGGAAGACACCAGCATCGCTGACATCGCCGTTGCGACAAATGCAGGTCAGATCAAGACCGGTTCGCTCTCGCGCACTGATCGGGTGGCGAAATACAATCAACTGCTGCGGATCGCCGAGGAACTTGGTGACAACGCAGTTTACGGCGGTAAGATGCGCTAGTGGATCAGCCTGGTTACGCTGATTTCCGTGCCCGCCGTGAAGCTACTATCTGGCAGCGGCTTAATCGCGTTCTGCGCCTCCTGTTATTTATCGCTGGCTGGTTGATGGTGACCAGCCTTTTTGTTCCGCCTTATAAGCGAATGCAGGCCGCTCGAGCCGAAATCGATGCTCTCCAGGCGCAGGTGAACGAGCAAAAAACAATTCTTGGCCGGCAAACCCGCGAGGTAAACCTGCTGAAAACTGATCCGACTTATCTGGAGACGATCGCACGCGACCGGCTCGATCTCATGAAAGAAGGCGAAACCATCTTCCGTCTCGAGCCGGCGAAAGCGGTGCCGTCAAAACGTCCTTCCCATCCCTAGCGGGACTGGCTTGGCACAACGCACACTGCGATTATCTTGCGCTATGCCTGCCGAACTCGAGAAGATTAGCGCTGAAGATTTAAAGAAACGCGCCGACGAATTGCGGAGGTTTCTTTGACCTGGAGAAACTACAGGCGGAGTTAACCGCTCTTGAGCGGCGGATGAGCGCGACCGATTTTTGGAACAATCGCGAGCGCGCTCAAATCGATGTCGAAGAAGTCTCGCGCCTGAAGTCATTGATCAATCCTTTTATCGAACTGGAGCGCGAACTCGAGGATTTCGACGCGCTACGACAGTTAGCCGAAGAAGAAAGCGACTCCCACGGCCGCGCCGAAGCAGAACGGGAGGTGGCCAAGGAGCATGAGCGGCTTGCGCACAAACTCTCCGAGTTCGAACTGCGGCAATTTCTTTCCGGCGAAAACGATCGGGCGAACGCATTTCTCACGATCCATTCCGGCGCCGGTGGCACGGAATCGTGCGATTGGGCAGACATGTTGCTACGCATGTATCAGCGCTGGATTGAGCGCAGCGGTTTCAAGTCGCAAACGGTGGACATTCAAACTGGCGAGGAAGTTGGAATTAAATCGGCGACCTTGCTCGTGACTGGCGAGTATGCTTTTGGCTACCTTAACACCGAACGCGGGGTCCATCGGCTGGTGCGCATCTCGCCTTTCGACGCAAACAAGCGGCGGCACACCTCCTTTGCCAGCGTGGACGTTGTTCCGGAGATCGCGGAGAGCGCGCCGATCGAAATTAATCCCGCCGATATCGAGATGGATACCTACCGCAGCGGCGGCAAAGGTGGCCAGAACGTCAACAAAGTGGAAACGGCAGTGCGAATCGTCCACAAGCCGACCGGAATCGTCGTTGCCTGCCAGGCCGAGCGAAGCCAGGGGCGCAATCGCGAGCTCGCGATCAAGATGCTGAAAGCGAAACTATACGAACTCGAACAGGACAAAAAACGCGCCGAAATAGATCGGCAATACGGGGAAAAAGGTGATGTTGCGTGGGGCAGCCAGATTCGTTCATATATTTTTCAGCCATATCAATTAGTGAAGGATCATCGAACCGGGGCGGAGACCAGCAACGTCCAGGCTGTGATGGATGGCGACCTGGAGTTATTTATCCAGGCGAAGCTCCGTGGCCAAAAAGCCGGGGAAAACGCGGATCACCGCGACTAGACCCGCGAGCTACGGGGATTCATCGTAAATTTCAACTAGTGCTGTGCCGGTGGCGCCGCCAACGCCTTTGACGAGTGCAGTGTAGGTTCCCGGTACCAAGGTCGGAGCCATCGCGGATTCCTTCGGATTGGAGGGTGCCAGGTTGTCGGCAATGATTCTTGCCGCTTCTGGACTCTGCTGCCAATCGTCATTTGCCTCGACTAGATTCCCGTTGCGGTCCCGCAACTCGAGATAAGGATTGGCGAGAGGATTAGGCACATTGAACTGGCTTAAGGAGGGGCCGATCGCGCGAATGACGACCGGTTTTGCCGCGCTCCCACCAATGATAAAGCCGCCAATCAGAATGTTATCGCCGGCGCCGACCTGCCCTCGGGTAGAAACGTTGCTGGCTCGACTGCTCGATCTCCGCAAATCGTAGAGCTCGAAAAGAGCCACGCCGGTGGTGGCTGGTTGCGTGCTGCTCGAAAACGATTTCACGATTGCGGTGTAACTGCCGGGATTCAGGGTGACAATTAGCGCCGACTCGATGCTGTTCGGCGGATCGAGGTGATAGCTGGCGATCGTCGGCGCATCATTGCTGATAAACCAATCATCATTGGATGCGACGAGAGTATGGTTGACATCGTAGAGTTCGATAACTGAATCGCCAAGCGCATTGGCGATGCCAAAGGTCGAGAGCGAAAAAGCAATCGCCCGAATAATGAACTGCGCCGGCTGTGATCCTTCAATAACGAAGCCGCCGATAAGAACGTTGTCGCCTGTGTTCGTCACGCCGCGCGTGGAAAGATTCATCAAAACTGGACCATTCGGAACTGAATTATACGCGGGACCCGAGCCGTAGATCGCAGTCACACCATTGATGTCGTCCTGTGCGACCGTGTCGAGATCGCTCGCTTTCGAATTCATGATCGCCACCACGTTCTGCTTGGGTGTCGCTTCGTCCGGATGATCGAGCCCGAGGGTGTGGCCGAATTCATGGATCGCAACCCGGTGAAAGTCGAAGATAGGCGGAGTAAGCGGGCCGCGATAGGAATCCCAGCTGATGGCGTTGTTAAAAACGGTGTCGGTCTCTTCCATGTTTCCGTTGCGATAACTGAGCAACGTCACGGCGAGAGCGTTCGCCCCAAAATTCATCCCGAAAACTTTGCTGTTGAATTGGGCCGACATTTCATCGTCACCCTGTGCCGGAGTGACGGGCGAGTTTTTGATCCAAGAATAATGGAGGTGGGCAAGATACGGATTCCAGGTATTGAGCGCATCGGCAGCGGAATCGTTAAACGAAGTGAAGCCATCCCGTAGCATCACTGGACTGTTGCCGAGCGAGAGCTGTATCTGGACAGTGCGATCTTTCACCCAGGCCAGCGGAATGGGCGCATTGGGGTTTGTAGTATCGAATTCCCGGACGTAACCGAATGAAGTGGAGACGGCAGCAACCAAGGCCGCCGTCAGAAGAAGGTGGCAGTATTTCAATGGGAGGATTTGCTGCAAAAGCTGGAAAATGTACGGTCAAAAGCGCGGTTGGCAAGGTGCAAACGAAACCGCTGGTCATACCTTCCACGTGTGAATCTTTGGCAGCAAACCAGGCAGGCCGTTGCCCGGCGAATGCGGCGAACCCGCGGAAACTCGCGATGGCAGTTGCGGCAACGATAAAGAAAACGACGTGCAGTGCTGCGCGCCGCCAGCGGCAATTTGTGACAGGCGCGCTCGCCTTGGATCTCAAGATCCCGGCAGGCGCGACGCCATTTCGCTCCGTGCGGTCGGATGCGGTGCCGACCAGCCCGAAATTGGGCCACTAGATGAGCGAGCTCGTGGCGCAAGGTTCGGTCAATTTCGGCTAGGCCGAAGTTTTGAAGCGCAGGATTGAGGGAAATGAGTGAGCGGGAGTAATCGGCTCGGCCTACCGTTGTACGCATCCGCGGGTTCCACTCCACCCGGATCCGCCTTGCTAGTTTGTCCAGTTTTAACTCCCGCAGCAGATCGATGGCGCGATCGAGCAGTTCGCCTGCGGAAGGATCTGTTAACTGTGTCTGCGCCTCAAAGCAGAATTCGAGCTGCCTAAATAGCGACGTGTTCTGTCTGCGCGATATGCCTGGCATGCGTGCGCTGGATAATCTGCAAGATGATTCTAACCGCGACGTTAATCTCCTGCGCGCTAGTGAATTTGCCGAGAGAAAATCGGACAGCGGACTTCGCGAGCTTCAGTGGCAGTCCCATCGCCAGCAGCACGTGTGAGGCAACGACACTCCCGACCATGCAAGCTGAACCGCTTGAGGCGCAGATCCCTTCAAGATCCAAGGCCATGAGCATGGTTTCGGAATCCAGATCGGGAAAACTGACGTTCAAGGTATTGGCGAGGCGAGTCGCCGAATCGCCATTTGTAACGGCCGACGGTATCTGCCCCGAAATCTCATCCCAAAAACGATCCCGCAATTTCCGCTCCCGTTCCTGTTCGTCAGCACGATCCTGCTCGACGAATTCGGCGGCCGCAGCCATTCCGGCGATCGCCGCAACATTTTCCGTCCCCGGGCGGCGTTGATTCTCGTGTGCACCTCCAAAATGGATTGGATCGATTGGAATTCCACTCCGCAGAAACAAAAGGCCGGCTCCTTTTGGTCCGTAAAATTTATGAGCGGCGAAACTAGCAACATCAACCAGCGCTAAATCAGCCGGGATCTTCCCGAAAGATTGCACCATATCGCTGTGCAGGAGCGCGCCACGACGGCGGCAAATATCCGAGATTTGGGCTAGCGGCTGAATGACTCCGGTTTCGTTGTTAGCGTGCATGATCGAAACCAGTGCTGTGTCGTCGCGAATTGCCTCGGCCAGTACTTGCAGATCGATCAATCCACTGGGCAAAGTCTCGAGCCAAGTAACCTCAAAGCCCTCGCGTTTTTGGAGATGCTCAATCGTATTGAGAACGGCGTGATGCTCCGTTCGATACGAAATCACATGACGGCCACGCGTAGCTCGACTTCGGCTCAGTCCAAGGATTGCCAGATTATTCGCTTCTGTTCCGCCACTCGTAAAAATCAGTTCATGCGGCTTCGCGCCAAGCAGACGAGCCAGGCGATCGCGGCTGTCATCGATCACAGCGCGAGCGTTCCGTCCGGCCGCGTGAATGCTCGAAGGATTGCCGAAGTTCTCGCCGAGGAACGGCCGCATTGCGTCACCCGCTGCCTGGCAGAGTGGTGTCGTCGCGTTGTAATCGAGATAAATCATCCGTTAAAACGGCCGTTCGTCTGCCCGAGAACGCGTGGGCGTTTCTGCACAATCTGCAATTGTTTTTCCTCGTAGAACACAAGCGAATCAGCCGGCACGCTTTGGACCAGGAAAACGTTTCCGCCGATCGTGGTACGTGCCCCAATCACAGTTTCGCCGCCGAGCACGGTCGAATTGGGATAAATGGTAACATCATCTTGGACTGTCGGGTGACGCTTACCGCCTTTCTTGATTTTGCCACGCTCGTCCTTTTGAAAGCTGCGTGCGCCGAGAGTGACGCCATGGTACAACTTTACCCGGGCCCCAATTTCGCATGTTTCCCCAATGACCACGCCCGTCCCGTGATCGATAAAAAAATGGGATCCGATCTTCGCACCAGGATGAATGTCGATCCCGGTGCGGGAATGGGCCCATTCGGTCATGATTCGCGGGATGAGAGGCAGTTCTTTTAAGTAGAGTTCGTGCGCCATCCGCTGGATCGTGATTGCTTCAAGCGCGGGGTAGGCAAGAATGATCTCTTCGTAACTTTTTGCGGCCGGGTCTCCCTCATACGCCGCGTCGATGTCGGTCCAAAGCATTTTGCGCAAAGCAGGTAATTGAGAGAGAAAATTGGCCAGCAGTTCGTCGGCACGCTCTTCAACCGCATCATTTGGCGGAAATTTACCAAGGCTTTTGCAAATCTCCGGTTTGAGTCGGGCCTGCAAATTCTTCAAACGGCTGCGGGTGATTTGGGGCAAATCGCTGGAATCGACGAGTGCTTCCCCGCGGAAGCCAGGGAACATCACGCTCATCAACTCCTCACAGGCGGCGTCGATGGCGGAGCGGGATGGCAGCGTGGCGACGGCATCCAGGTAATTGATCCCTCCGTGTTCGGTGTAGGTCTGAAGCAGTCCTTCGGCGCCTTCGGGCAAGGTTGATTCCATCAGGCGAAATATGCCGCCTCGGGAGAGTGATGGAAAATGGAAAGTGTGATTGCAATGGGCAGCGGGTGACGAAAGAAGTGGCGATTTTATTCACCGAAATGCTAGATGCTGTGACCCTTTCGCTTTGCCGAGAACACAGCCGCAGTCACCGACCGGCCCGAATAAGTAATAGGAGCGGCTCGCCAGTCTCAGCTTTGGCAGAGGTGTGGTGTGTTTGCTCGTATGGAAGGAACAGGAAGGGAAAACATGAAAAAAGTACTACTAAGCATTGCGTTGGCAGCAGCCGCTCCGTTTGCGTGGGCACAGGTCTCGGAGACGACGACTACGACCACGACGACGGAAGGCAATGGCACTATCACGGAGTTCACTCCAGGCAGCGCCATTGTTTTGAAGGAGTCGAGCGGTCCGCGCCGTTATCGATTCGGCAAGACGGTGACCTACGTAACGCGCAGCGGTAAAGTTCTCGATGAGGATACAGTGACAACTAAGATCAAAGTTGGCGTGCCTGTGCGTGTACATTACACGGGGACGGGCGACGACCTGATGGTTGACCGCGTGATCGTCGACGAGGACTAAGAATCAGCTAGCTAGTTAAAGAGATTACCCGCCTTTCGCTGCGTGCTTCGGCACGTCAATGCGGAAGGCGGGTTCTTTTTTGTGCCCGAGATTGGCGCTGGTGGCGCAATTGTGTTTCGCGATGCGATTTCCATCCTCCGAGCCGGTGTTCGCCTTCTTCGTTAAGAGGTGCCCGATGGAACGACCACGCGATTGACCGGCGGCAAAGGAGGCGTTGTCATCGATCCATGCTGAAGCGCACGCTGAAATTCCTTTTCGGAATAGTGCTGGCCGTCGCCATCGCAGGAGCGATTTTCCTAACGAATCTTATTTGGTTTCGGCCGTGGAACCTCGATCTCTTTTACGAGAAGGTTTTCGCCGAAGCTCTTTTCAAAGAGCCCGAGCTGCTCTCATCCCTTGGCCTGGTCGAGCAATTCGGCATCACGAGTCACAACGGAAAACTGAACGATGTCTCGCCCGCTCACCAAGAGGAAGTTGTCGCGAGTTTCAAGAAAGACCTTGCGCAGTTACATCAATATCCGCTCGAGAGGCAGACGCCGTCGCAGCGCCTTTCCACTCATGTTCTTGACTGGTTCCTCCAACGGCAGGCTGAAGGCGAAAAGTTCCAGTGGCACAATTATCCGGTAAACCAGCTCTTTGGCGTCCAGAACGAGTTTCCGTCGTTCATGGCGAACACCCACCGGCTTCTCGGGCGCAAGGATTGTGACTACTACTTGATGCGATTAAACGCCCTTCCAACCAAGTTCGATCAACTGCTGGAGAGTTTGACGGTACGGGAGGAAAAGCAAATACTGCCGCCTCGTTTCGTCGTTGAAAAAGTGCTCAAGGAAATGAGCGATTTCGTTGCGCAACCTGCGGCTGCGAACATCCTCGCCAAATCGTTTAAGGAACGGGCCGCAAAAATCAAAGAATTGAATGACGAACAACGCGCGGATTACCAGATGCACGTGGAAACGGCGGTGAACGATCGGGTTTATCCAGCTTATCGAAAATTGATCGCTTACTTTCAGACACTCCTTCCAAAGACGACGACAGATGACGGAGTTTGGAAGCTGCCGGACGGCGACGCGTTCTATGCCTATACGCTGCGCGAAAACACGACAACCACATTGAAACCCGATGAAGTTCATGAACTGGGATTGCAGGAAGTCGCGCGCATCGAGGGCGAAATGCGCGAGCTTCTAGATGCGAACGGATTCGCCGGCAGATCGATTGGTGAATCACTGGTCGCGCTTGGGAAAGATCCGCGCTTCTTGTATCCGAATGACGACAAAGGGCGGGCAGAGGCGATGGCCGACTACACGCGTTTGATTACGCAAGCCACTGAACGCTCCAAGCAGTTATTCCTTCGCGTCCCAAATGCGAAATGCGAGGTGCGT
>WNGI01004038.1_pt1 | contig 15762 bp, 16 predicted proteins | sample 5400621 | NCBI WGS metagenome assembly WNGI01 (sample SAMN13153374, study PRJNA577476) | soil metagenome | isolation source: 20 cm soil or saprolite under Garry oak tree replicate 1 | place: USA:California | collected 2016-06-15 | reverse complement strand
TGTTCCGGGGGAGTGCGGATATGGGTTGGAGACGTTACGTGAATAAATGAATGAATGGATAGAAGAAAGGGGTAAAGTGATAGGGCTTTAAGCGAATGGCACCTTAAACGAGCAAGAATGAAACGTGACTAGTGCCAGATCGGATATAACGTTGAAAGCGTCCGCAACATCAGCGAGGTTGATGTTCATCCCCGACGTAGCCGGGACAACACGGGTTCACAACCCCAGGGCTAACAACGTGGCGGAAGGGAAAGGGGATAAAGGAAACAGGGGAACAGGGGAACAGGGGAACAGGGACGAAAAAGGGAGGGAAAATAAAGAAGCAGCATTCAGATAAACGTACCGATTGGGTTAAGAACGTTAAGCCTATAGTGCAGATAGGCTGCCAAAGTTTCCATATCATATAGGCCTTCCTTGATACCCGCTGGATTTAGTGCAAAGGCGTGATATTTTGTCGAAGCATTGGGAGAAGCACAGAACAGCACCGGCGAAAAGGTAACAATTCAGTTAGACATTGACAACCGACGTTAAACGTAGAGATTTGTACAAAGGATATTTCGTCTCGGAAATGAGACGCATTGCCAAGCCGAGGCGTTGGGATGAATGAAAGTGGCGTAACAAAGGAGAGAGATCCCTTGCGGAACAGTAAAGCATCACTTTACGTACCTATAAGCGCGAGTTTGGCTCCTCTCTCAGCGCCTTCCGTTCCTTGGCCTAGGAATGGGAGCATAACGCCGGGGGAGTCGAAAGCATATACGATGGGATCCAGTGAGATCTTTAACCGCGTTGACAGCGATTGAGTTAGTCCAGGTAACGCGGAAGTTCTGAAAGCTTTAGGTGTAGCTGGATGAGGGTGACGTGGGATGAGCATAAGCGAGATGATCGAGTCAGAAGGACCACGACTTACGTCCTTTGATGCCCATGTTGCGCAAGGCGTTAAGAAGCGTGGATTTACCAACATTAGGCATCCCCACAACTAAAACATTATGCTCCATAGCATGTGGATACTGTTTTGCTATATCTGAGCAAATTTATGTCAGAACCCGTCCGTAGTGCAATGATTTGCGAGCGAGAATGGGGAGCGACATACTGACTAGCAGTTCGCTAAGATTCCGAATATCTCGTGGCCGATGCCACGAAGCAAACAAAACACGCTGTTCCGGAAATTTGGTGGCCATGGCTCTCCGAAAAGGCTGCGGAGCCGGTCAATGAATCAGCTGCTTAAAGGAATGGAATGGAGCCAGGGATGGAAAGGGTAAGGCCCGTTCCGTCGCTCCAAAGCTTACCTCCATGCCCCACTCTGATACGAGATCCCGCTTGTTAAGCACGACGATATGCTCGCAAGCAGTGTTGTTCATAATCCTGTGGCCAGGACGGTTAGGATCCCAGCCCCGTTCTAACCGCCACTGGCGTAAAGCACCTAGAGGAGATTCAGGACATGTACAAAATTGGAGATACTCGATCACGCAACGGCAGCATTACAATTAGGAACACAGCCTCAAGGCTCACAACGAGGCGCGAAACCATTGTTCTTCAAACTAAAATTGTAAACAACATACCTTCCAATTGTCTATTGATACTCGTCAGCGGCAAGCGCGAGTCCCTGATCTCGAGCACAATATGAGTCCGCTTGAGTAAAGCGGGCAAATTTCTTGTAAACTTCCGCATATGTCCTGGAAACCAAGACGGCGGACTCGGCAAAGCTGGCGTAGGAATGTGCGGCATTATGAACCAGTGCCGAGAACTCCAAGCGCAGCAATATTTTCAAAAGCAATCAGCCAATTGAACGGTGTCTGTCTACAACAAGGCCCCGATGAGCACAGCATCACTTGCAATCATGCGACTCACATGGACTCTTACGGGTAGACCTCCCAAATTTGGGGAGGGGGTCCTTCCGCGGTGACTGCGTGACGGCAGTTGGTTTGTAGAAAAATCAAGTTGTTTGTACCTGTTTTTTGGCAAAGGTCTCGACAAATCCCGGCCTTTCCAGATTCGAGGGCACAAGTTTCCACGCCGACAAGCGAAACTCCCAGAGTAAGATCACCGCGCGGGTCGGATAGGTGAACAAAGGAAATCGATGTACCCGTAACACACCGTGCTCAAGCGCGGGCGAAGCGAGAAGTATCAATGATTTCATCTGATTTGTCCCAAGAATAGTTTGTCAGCCATCCATCACGGGATATCCCTATCTTGCTTGATGTTACTATCAGAGGATTGCGTACGTTGGACGGCAGAAAAAAACTCAAGGTTGAATCTTAGCCTGGGGAACAGCAATGAGATCCCGAAACACCACTCTAATTTACCAAGAAAGCCCGTACTATATGATATATAACTCTGTAAAACAACAATAGAGGGTAGCGCTGAGCATGTGTGCGAGAAAAGATTGCGCGACAAAGAACGATGAGCGAACAGTGAATTTTGTACAACGACCGAAGAACCTGATCAGGGAATTCATCCTAGACAACCGACGAGCAACCCATCCCACTGGAGCATCACAATCGATACAAAGCAGGAAGAGGATCGATACAAGGGCCAGTAATCCCGAGATTATGTCTTCTATTCGTATGCCGGGTTTCAAGATTTATGAGCCGTATGAACTGGTAAAATGTTCATAAGATCATACCCAGTTGTCTTTCCCGACGCCGATGGCATCGAAGCTTTTTCCGCTACGGGTCCTCCTCTCCTGAAGAACAGGGACAGCATCTAGGTTGATAGCCTTTCCTAACAGCCACCCGCTTCTTGCGGGGTCTTGGTTCCAGCGAAAGAGGATCGAATTTTTGCTCTTCATCAGGAGTATGTGGCCTCTTGGACGATGTACGCGATGTGCCGAGCGAAGTAGAGGGAGCAGGAGTTGATGTGGAGGTCGATGCAAAGGGAGGCGGGGATGATGTGGGAGGCGGTGTAACGGACACCGATCGTTGCATGGTGGCTATGTGTATGGCTGGCCGCGCGCGCCAGAAAGACGATGCGGTTGTTGTAGACGTCTGCATTTTTGGTGGTGCGCTGGAGCTGGCGATTTGGGCGCTCGAGACCGCGTCTGACTTTCCCTCTGCAATGAGCTCCTTCTGACGTGCCTTCGCCGCGGCCTTTTGCCTCTTTTTTTCCCTGTCACGTTCCCTCCTTTCTCTCCGCCTATTCCTTCTCGTCTCATCATCTTTCTCGACGACCTTGTACGGACCGACACCATTGAGAAGACTTGTTAGCGCGTCGCGGGGAGGGCGAGGATCGAAGGTCCCGGCCATAACTGCGGTGGCGTTGCGTCTCATACGTTTTGCAGGGTTAAACATGGGGAGACGGGGCGGACCAAGGATAGCCATGGGAGGTGCGAGTTAAATAGAAGGGAAAGACCAATGGAGCGGAGTCGTGGTGAGGAAGCGGTAATTGTGGCTTGTTGTACTTTTACGGCAGAAGCATCAACAAACAACATCTTAGCCGCACGTGCAGTGAACCAGGGACTTCGAGATCGATTTGCGATTCTACCCAAATCTATCTCCATTTATACCCTCATCCACTCACACACGCCTCACCATGCACACATGCTCTGCGTCCCCCGCGGCCACCAGCGCTTTCTCACATCTATATTTGGCTGTCTCGACTTTGCCTGGCTGGGCCCGTCGCAGCCCAACGCCGTTGCTCGTTGCGCAATTCTCCTTCATACTATTCATGTAACCCGTCATCTCGGGTATTCTCGCGGCTCTTTCTTTCAGACCCCCAATTTCGGCAAGATCATTTTTAGATTGCCCGCATCATGTTTCGGCACCAGTGACTCTCACCTAATTTTATCACTCACGGTGACTCCCTTTCACCTAATCAATTTGCTTTAACTCGACTCACACGCTGCTGTGGCGGGAGTACACTGGCTGCGCTAGTTACCACTTACACAGCTTTACACTGGAGCCAGTGATTAGTGACCAGCCAAGTATCCCTACTACTTGGGCACACCATTGCAGGGGTATTCCGGTATTCTCCGGCCATACCCACAGTGTATCAGGATAATAGCGCCATGTAAATGAGTGTTACTTGTTTCCATGCCAGCGCTAGAAGTATTACGGTCCTTCAGTGTTTCCGGAGGTCCTTGATCATTATGTCTTGAAACAAAGTCTACAACCCAATATTGATAATAATATGGCGGCCCTGTTCGAGTTTGCGCATATGCGCTGGCACAGGACATTTGGTCATGTTATCCCTCCCACAGGGATACCATTGACTATATAGGCATCTTCCCTATTCAAAAGAAAAATCTGCCGCAGGGTCCTGCTTCCTAGGCGGTGCGACGGTCCCATATACGGATAGGGTCATCTGGCTGAGCGCTATCGCAATTCCCATTTACGACAGGTGCAATTGCCTAGGAAGTTGAGCCCGCACACGAGCGTAGCCCCAGTAGTAGCTGGTTGCTAGAATGCTACTGAACTGACAGGCGTTACTCAGAGGCACCCGTGCTGCCTCCACCTCACTAAGGTAGCGATTTTCCGCTGCCAATGGAGATGGAGCGGCGGCAGGGCGCCCGTACCGCACCATTTTATTCAGCCATCATCACCTCGGACCCCGGCGTAAGGGTGACATCAATCTCCACAGCACCTGACAAGAAGCCTGATGTCAACGGACAACTAGTCAACTTACTTTTCTTCAAAGAAAATGCGTTTCAGTCGTCTCAATTCTAATGCGCTGACTCGTGCGAAAACCCGGTACCGCCACGGCGGAACTTGCAGCGGATAGATAAGTATTTGTTCTCGTGCGCTCCGCAGTCGCCGATGGCTGAAGCCTTCGAACTACTATTTGCGGTAATAAAGCTAGTGAACAAAAAGAAATGAGTCTGTGGCTGCGGACCGTAAGGTGGCCCGATACTTGCGCCAAAAAAGCAGCGGGACACCTGTGCCTGGTCGTTAGACAACACAAAGCAAGCACGAGACTCTGGACTCAAACAGACATAGATACTCGGCGTCGATGTCTTTTAGATGGTTGCCAAGTCGATCAAATCAATGGGGCACAGAGTAAATTACTTTCATCGGCGGCCAAATTCTAGATCGAGTGATTAGCGACGTCAAGAATAATATATAAATCAGGTAGCCTAGATCCTATCCAACTACGCCACTCAAAGACTCGAGATGACTTCCAAATAACGGAAGAAAAGACAAGGCCGATTCTGCCGACTAGGTACCTCCATCACTTTTATGCTTCTCCCAACTCTCCAGCGTGATGCTCGCCATAAATCCGGGTATACATTGCTCCTTTTCGATCCAGTAATGCATCATGTTAGGCAAGTCCTGTGGGCCACCCTCACCCTGCGCAACGAGCTGCATACGCATGCCCACCGTCGCCTCCTGGCCAGAAGCTATATTACGTCGTTTAGCGGCCGTTGTGACCGTGGTAAAAAAGGAGATCCTAATACATACTTTTGATAGGCTGAAACACGAACGATGCACCGAGGTCATACGTGCTTGTCACGCGCACTTGGCCATTGGGATAAAAGGCTAGCTTCACACCCAGTATAGACGCAATGGCCTCCCGGAATTCTGTGCTTTTGGAAGTGAATACCTGTACCACGGGAAAAAAAAAGGTTAGCACAAAAAGTCAAACGCCACAATTAGGGCGCCGCTCGCCAGGCCACCATGTTACCTGCTGAAGTCTCAAAAGCCTTTTTTCTTTCTGCTTAACGACGTCTTGTAGCTCCAGCTTTTCTTTCATCGCCAGTTCAAAGCTTTCTTTTGGTACAAGATCAGGTCCGGCCGCTTGTTCGCCATTCGTCTGGCCCTGCACTCCGGCTTGCTTCGCCTTCTCTTCCACCGCGCCTAACCGCCGTAAAAGCGCTTCATTTTCGCCTCGAAGTCGATCCATGGCTTCCTGCCTCAGATCGAACCATTGCTGCTCCGGATTTTCGCGCATGCAGAGGACACGGACACCGGGTGGCACATGCCTGCCACCAGCGATCTCGCCAGTCAGCTCAAACAGTTCCTGCTCGAGCTTATCAATCCGATCTACTTGATCTGTTATCGTGCCTTCGAGGGACTGAATTTCTATTTTGCAGGATAATCAGGACGGTCGCTCTACGGCAGGAGACTGGGTAGATCGATAACGTACTCTGTTGTAGGCTCGTCTTTTCTTCACGGGCCTGTTCGACCTCTTTTAGCAAGGTCACGCGCATTTCTTTATTCCATACGGCCTTTTTGACCAAAGAATCTGGGTCATCAGCATTCGTTCCAGTTGTCTCATCACCCATGGCATCGATCTCCTGAGATAGAGCCTGATTGGCTGATTTGTACTGCGCAAGCAAGGTCTCGAGCTGGTTAACACGTGTTACTTGCGCTTCATATGCGCGGGAGCTTTCTTCGTTGCTCGTTGCAGCCGCATGATTAGCCTCTGTCGTGTAAGAGGCCTAGGATCACGATTTTGAGTGCGGAGGATGGACTACGAAGAATCACCCTTACCACTAGAGCTTGGAGGAACCCAATTTCACGCTCAGCTGTGCCCAGGCGAGTTTCCCGCCTACGCATCTTCTGCTCTAATGCACGGATGTGTTCCTCAAGTGAGACGACATTTTTGCACAATTTTTCGGACTGTCCTCGAGCGGCGGCCAATTCAGCCTCGCGGGAACGTAGAAGTGCAGCCGTTGATCCATGAGACTCAAGAAGAGCCGCATGTTCAAGCCGCAATGTTGTTATCTGTTGGGTGAGCGCGACCGGAGGGGCACCGGTCGACGACGACGACAAAGATTCGGGTTCCGGAGGATGCGAGGAAGCCCTGATGATGGGATAGACGTTAGCAAAGAGCGCATATATGGACATCACTTCCGAACCATGCTTCTCTCTCTTTCCGTGCGGCTTCAACTTCAGCTTCCAGCGTAACGACTTTGTTGCGCATTTCGTCCATGGTGCGAAGCTTCCGCTCCAATCCCCGCTTCTCTTCACGAATGACTTCAACGTTAGCACTATTCTCTCGGAGAATAGTCACTTCTCGCGTGAGTTTAGCATTCTCCTTCTCAAGAGAGCGAAGGTACGACGCCTGTCGGTGCAGTTCATCGCGAATGACGGCCATATCATGCGCTTCGTCTTCATTTAATACTTTCCTGCTCTCCCCTTGTGATTGGGACAGAAGCTGAGACCGCAATGATTCGATGGTGGCTTCCTGCTGAGAAGTAAGAGCTCGCGATTCCATCAGGGCGGCTTGTAGTGCCACTTGTTCAGCGTTGAGGGATGCAATCTGTGATTTTAGGGATGCCACAGAGCCTGACGTCGATTGGGACATAGTAGTATGCGCGTCGGAGAGGTCCGCATGTTCCTCCTGCAATGCCGTTAACCTTGTTCGGAGGTCCCGAACTGTGGCTTCGAAGTTGCGCTTTTGTCATATAGATCATCGATGCGCCCCACACTCATAAGTACGAGTAAACACGTACCTTCTCCTCAGCATACTCAGTACGCTCACGCTGTCGTTCCTCCTGTTGCTCCTTCTCCCGGTCTGCAAGCCACCGCCGGTCGCGTTCCAACCTCTCTACCAGGGCAGTCTTCTCGCGTAGTTTAGCCTCCAACTCCATTTTATTCGACTGAGAGGTGGCCAACTGCCTTTCGAGACTAGCATGAGCAATAGTAGACGTGAACAACTGTTGTCGTTGTTGGCGTTTCGCACTGGAAAGTTGTGGATCTATTCAACGTCAGTAATGGATGGTGAACAAAGTCTTGTAAGACCTTAACCTCTCTCCAGCTCCGCCGCCAGCGAATCCCGCTTTGGAACTCTTGAAGAACTCATACCGGCCACAGCTGATCTCCGGCGGGTGCAATGTGACGAAAGCGTGGTTTAGCCGTGTTAGGAACGGAAAGTTTAGCCAAACTTCCCAACTTGGTAATATGCTTTGGGGTCTGTCAGTGTTACTGTGACACGCAGAATGAACCCAGACCACGTCAGACCTGGCGTTAATGCGTTCCTTAGTTTGTCATCTACTGCTTATGAACCCTTTTTCAACTCTTCTACGAGTCACCGATCGTTGGTATGAATTGTAGCTACGACACGCGCAGGCCGCGCAGTGGTCATTTGAGTGACAGCCATTATGGAACGGTTACGACATGACTTGGATCGTGGTTTATAAGCCCTCGAACGCTAGCACGGCCCAGCGTATTACTCTGACTGAGGAGCACGTGCTAGCGCAGATCTTTGGTCCAGTAATCAACTGAATGGTGCCGTCATGCTCACACCTAATAGCCACAGGTCCTTTTTGAGTTATTAACCGCGTGGGGGTTGTTGTTTCCTAACGTGCCATGGCCAAGGGAAAGGCATTACGGAACCCTATCCTTTCATACACGCTTGGACTGATTAGCATAATAATCTCACGCCAACAAGAGATAACTGTTTTAACAGTTTCATAACTAATTTCCCTACCTACGGAACAACTATAAGACGATCGTGGTAAGGTAAGCAGTCGATATGACTGAACCTTACCCCTATCTGCCCAAGTAGCTCATAAAGGAGTGAGCCGAGATGCAAGAAAACGAATTATGGGACCCCACAATGTGGCGTGTTTGGGATTTGACCCACGATCTAACGATATGGGTCTCTAGTCTCTGCGAAAAGGTTGTTTGTTTCAGAACACACTATCAGTCGGCGGCGACAAATTTCGGGGGTTCTGGGAACGCTTTGGGCAAGTATAGAATGGAACTAGCTTGAAATGATTGTTGTGGCCACCAACAGTGTGGTCACACGCGGCTTATTATAGCTACACTCTTCTCTCAGGGCAACTGTCCATTCTATTACCTTTCTAGTAAAATGGAACACATATCTTTTTCTATCGTGATCCATGGAAGGCGACGGCGAAGCGATCAAGTCTTCTGCGATACTCCTAAGCCGTCGCGACAATTCACCAGGCCCTCCGTCTTTTCGCCGCTGACAGGAGTTTCATTTAAGTTTGTTTACAGCGAGCGCAACTGAGATTCCGCCTCGGGCGTCTGGTCGGAAATGTGATATGTCTAGTCTATTGTGATAGAAATAGTCTACAATCAATATTGTACATGTTGGTATCCTGTTGTCTGGTATGCCAATTAAATTACAGTGTGTCCGATCTCGCTCATGAATAGCCTGGGCTTGAAAAATGTCCCATAGGGGAGGCCTGGGACACGGGCGTGCTAACCATTATAGGGCTGAAAGCGCTGAAGTCTTTCGGAGATTGAACGACGGGCTTTGCAGGCAAGCCGCCATAAGCATCCTTTACCTTTCGCCAGATAGTTTTGAACGAGGACGTCGATCCTTTCTCGTAGACCAGTAGTATGCCGCATGAGGTATCGTAGGGAATGTCGCGACCATTGCCACTGTCGTTGCCAGAAGGACCAGCTCCGGGACTCATATGCAGCTCGTTCAGACCGGGACTTGGCATTGGCGTGTTCTGACCAGAGGAAGGAGCGCCCATGACGACAGGAAGCATGCTCATTCTGATGCGCGGCGTTAGACCAGGATTGGGCGCAGTGAGTAAGGGCGTTTGATTATTGATCATTGGATCGTCGTCATTGGGAGGCAAGAAGAAGCACGCATTGTCTGTTATCGGGGAGAGCGGGGGAGACCAGGCCGATTGTCGTATCAACGGCCTTGTTTGTTGAATCGGCTTGAATTCCACCTTGAAACGAACCGGCTTCAGACTGATGTTCGCTTGATGATCCACGCTCAGCTCCTCGATACGGCATTTGAGCCGTACGGTATCGTCGGATAGACTGTCGCTGAGCTTGTCAATCACGACGATGACACCCAAGGTCTCCAGCAACCTCGCAACGTCTACGCAGGTCTTCGATAAGTCGTCTGGTGAATAGATTACATTGCTTTGACCACTCCCACTCGCGCTACTCTTCCAGTTAAATAGGCTGGAAAACCACCCCTTGAATTCACCAATGACAGGCGAGGTTAAAAGTCGAGCGGGTGATCCCGAATTGTTAGATGTTACAGGGGAGGATAACGTCATGGGGGATCCAAGGGCTGACATGGTCGATCGCCTCACCGGAAGGTCGAGAGCAGGAGCTAATAAGTAAAGACCGATTAGTGGATTCAACAAGTGGGCAGGCCCTTACTTACGCTTGCTCTTCCTCTCTTTCTTGCCCTTAGCGATCGGCGTATTCCCCGTCCCGATGTATATGACATTTCCCATCTCCTGGCAGACATCACGGGTGTTGCTGATTCCAGAGCCTAGTCCAACGCCGGATGCTCGTCTAACACCGGGCGCACCACCTACGACAGATACTCCCTGATTTTCCTTGTCTTCTATACCGCGATTATCGACCCGTTTGCGTCCATGATCTTTTGGTTCAGCATCGCGACGTGTAGCTTTGTGATACGTCGGGTCTACAGCTTGGTTCGCGCCGACATGGACCTTAGCAGATGCCTGTGTCCTACCGTTGCTAGGGTTCGTGAGAGCAAGTGGCGGTGCGTTTACCGGAGAACCCTCGTTCACCTGAGCGTGAATATAGGTACGAGGTGAGCGAACGTCAGGAGGCGCATAACGGCCCTGGTTCTTTCGAGATTCGGGAGGGGTAGATACAGGGGGACGGAATGTTGGGGATGGTATGCGCGTCTGCCCTACGTCATCCTTCCTCCTTGAGGCGGGAGCAACGGTCGCAATAGTGTTTCTACGCCCTTCCTCGTATGTTCCTAAAGCATCATAGGTCATGGTCCTTGAATCGGTCGGCTTTTCCTCGAGGACTACCTGCTTCTCGGGTTCGTGGGAGAAAGTGTATCCTCTGCGGGGCGGCTGAGGTCTTGGACCGGCCGTGGTCCTGCGCATCGGTATAGCGGTGGAGGAAGCCGGTCGAACTGGTCCGACTGATTGCGTATTGTGCGCGCCCAAATGTTGGTGAGGATGATGATGCTCCGGAACCTTGCGAAACGGCTGAAGAGAATATGGAAGTGGTCGAGGACCGGTAGGTAACGCAGGTCGCTCCCTAGAGGGGACCCTACTGCCACCGCGTTCCATGGGAGGAGGCAACGGAGTCAGCCGCTGGAGAACGGCGGCTGGAGGCTGAACGGGGCTCGACATGATCCTGCGTCTCGGGGGAGCAGAGGGCGGAACGACAAAACCAGCGCGCTGGCGAGAAAGGACAGAAGCCATCTTCGCATCTGATCTCCCCCAGTAACGCTCGAACGTCAATCTGGAAATGCCATTGCACGAGGCCATGTCGTCTGCATCTTCCCCATCGTCGAGCCTCTTGCGGTACGACTCTTCGCGGTATTTGTTAAGCAAATAGTAAAACGCCTTCGTATGCACCCCATGACCCGCAGGGGAGCAAAGGTCCTTCTTGATAGTATCCCCGGACGGATCCGCGTGCTTTCCCCAAATGATCCTCAAGGACGAAAACAGTTCTGGGTCGACAAGATCGGGCGAAGCTATAGGACGTGCAAGTAGGCTGGGAGACGGTGGCAATGGCGGGGCCGGTTGCTTCAGCATCTTCATCTCTTCTTGGTACCTAACACTCAACCACGGATGAGCGAGAATTTCAGGTATCTGGAAAGATATCGTTTCGCATTTGTGTCATAACAGAATACGGATACACGCACCGTGATCCTTTGCGCTACGTCAACGACCAGCATTCGGCTGATCAGATCTCCGGCGAGAGGATCGATCCATACAGGCATCCGATATCTTCCACTCTTGACCTTTGCAAGCAAGGCGCGAATATTCTTATCGTCGAAAGGTAGCCGTCCAGTCAAAAGAGCATAGAGAATAACACCGCAGCTCCAGATATCCGTAGCATTACCTTGATACTTTTCGCCATTGACGATTTCGGGACTAGCATAGTGAGGAGAACCACAGCTCGTATCGAGTTGGAGAGACGGTGGAGCAAAGGCAGCCATACCCCAGTCAGCGATCTTTATCAATGGTGGAGACAAAGAGGCGATAAGAATATTCTCGGGTTTCAGGTCGCGGTGGATGATTGAGAACGTATGGGCATAATTGAGTCCGTAGATGATCTGTTTGAAGTATTCTAGTGCCTCATAATGATGAAGCCTACCGCGATTAACGAGGAAATCAAATAGTTCGCCGCCTTCGACGTATTCCAAGACCAAGTAGAGTTCCGTTTCGCCTTCAAAGACGTCATAAATGCGCATAATATTCGGGTGGTTCATGAGCTTCATCATAGTAATTTCGCGGTCGATCCCAAGACGAAACTTTTCGTACATGGCGTATTGCGTGTTAATAGAGTTGCGCGAGTTGAGTAGAGGAGCAATAGGAAGAATCTTAACGGCGGCGAGTTGTCCAGTCCGCTTGTGTTTGGCGATTTTGACACGACCAGAGGCGCCTTTCCCGACGCATTCGCCAAGAATCCAAGGCCCGATAGACTTAGGGTCAGTAGGGAGGTCAAAAGCACTTGCGCCACCGGCAGCGGCCTTCTCCTTGGCCCAGCGAGTTCCCAGAGGAGCAGCATACTTGATGGGAGGTGCCTGAGGAGGACTATCCATAGTGCTAGACATACTAAGAGCCAGACTAGGGTGCAATTATAGCGATTATAGTTCTATAGTTTGGGCGATACGCTCGTCCAGCGAGCAGCAGCTTGTAGCGGTTGGCGGTTGGCGGTTACAGTTACAGGGAGGCTGGCGTCGCGCGACACGCGTGATGTCATGTGATTTGAGTGTCACGTTGTGACTGTGACAAATAACCAAAAACAGAATCCCTTTGCTCGGCGACGACGGAAACTCGGAGCGGGCGTCCTATGCTAGCTGGCTCATGGGCATTGGTGCGCTCGCAGTGGTTCTCACCCGTGCGCTCTGCCCGAGCTGCTGGGGCTAGGACATTTTCTAGCGCAAATTCTGGCACCGTTTACCCAAGTAAACTGCACCTTGCGCATTACTCAAGGACGGAAACGGAACAGACAGAGGATGGGGCGCTGCCGCAGGCGACAGCAAATAAAAACGGACAGGCGACATCTGAAAATGTGTTCGAAGACTATGCAGAGGAATACGTCTCCATTGCTTCTGCGTCCAAGCCCCCAAAGCCGTCTGTGATGGACATCATTGCCAATACCCTACCAGCTATGTTACCCCCACCTTCAACCGATGACATGTCAATTTTCGAGGAGGAATCGTCCGAGTACGAAACTCACGTTTCGACCACCGTGAGCAAAATAACGTCCATAGACCGCCACCTCTGGAAGCTACTCCGTGCAGGGGAATACGACGAGGCTTACAACATACTAATGGAGATGAAGCAGCTGGATTCAAATCCCCGGTTCCATTCGATTTACGAGGCTGCTGCCATCGCCACCTTGGACAGCTTACCCGAGTCAAGCTCGGCGCGCGCCATTGCAGAGCAATTGACGCGCTTCGAAACGTTCTTCTCATACATTCCGCCGTCCTGGTCAGCGGACAAACTACGCTCGTTCAGCGAGATACGCAAACGTATCCTACACACTCCATTGATCAACATGGATCTCATCGTTCGCTTCTCTCTTATTCTCATCCGGAAAGGCTACCAAAACCTCGTCCAAAAGTATACCATTCCCATTGTCGCCCGATTCGCCTCCTCAGAAACTTGCCTTCAATTCCTCAGGGACACAAAGACTGCCAACAAGCAGTTTTATTCCACCCATCTCAACAAAAGCATGCAAAGAGCGTCGGCGCGGGAGTTTCGAACAACTGCGCTCTACTGGTTGGCATTTTCGGGTCGATTGGAAGAAGCTATCGCTTTGCTACCTCGAAAGAACTTGCGCGAGAAGAAATTCAAGCTAACCCGAACCATGCACGCTTTGCTGCGTTTTCGCCTGGAACGATCGTCCGATCCGGCACATCACGAGCTGATACCATACGTGGATAGCTTATTGGAAGGACCCTCTGCGGGCCAATCTCTCTCTCACGGCGTACCTCGAGATATCGATCATAAGGAATCACTCCCTGAACTCGCCGAATCTGGTACATCCGATCAGGAAGCGTACGGCGAAAGCGGAAAGATTCAGGCATTTGCTGAACTAGAAGACGAAGCGATCATTGACACGGATCTGGACTTACCTTCGCCATCTCCGGTGGAAATCTTGGCTGTGACGCTTCGGCGTCTTAAGAATGCATACGTCTCTTCTACCGAGCATTTATTCACGACGCCGCCATCTGTGGAAGAAGTCCTTTCGTTCTTTACGTCGTACATGACTTATCTACCGGATCAGAACGGACGTGCCATCCGCCTTCTCCGTCGTCGTGCTTTCAGGCTTGGCCGAGGACCTGCATCCCATTTTCTGTTCGCCGAGATGCTGCACTATTATCGGACAGGTATGCCCGGGCTCGTTCTAGAAACATACGTGAACCACTTTTACATCAGTGCTCTGCCAAAAGAGGACGTGCTTGCGCTCTATCACGAGTTTCGTGACTGCAGGAGACACGAATACGATGCGACAGGGGAGGTACCATCGGATGCAAGCCCTATGTATCTTCCATTCAGAATGGGGATGTCAGAACAAGATCCCCTGCTGTCAAAGATACAGCTTTGGCCGGCAACTGGTCATACCACTCTTGTGTGGCACGCTCTTGCGGCGCTGACGCCAGAAGACTACATTCAACAGCTCTATCAGAAGATGTTACAGATCGCGACAGAAGGTTCCTCTTTCATGTCCGGTCCTTCCTCGCAATTTGAAAAGCACAGCACCGCATTGGTCCCTCCGTCTACGTGGCGCTCTAAAGTGCCGGCCGCCGCATTTACTCCCTTTTTCCGAAAAGTGTTGAGAATTTCCGGCGAAACATCCCTCGGCGCATCATTACTGAGCGATATGGCCCACACAGGAACCGCGCCTAACAGACATCACCTAACGGAAGTCGCCCGATCCTTTGCCCAACAAGGGGATTCTAGACGCGCATTTATGATTATGGAACAGATGGAAGCGGCAAAAAAGGAAAGAGAAGAACATTCTAGCGACGACCCTGAATCGGGCGATAAGCCGACCCTCTTCCCCATCCCTGACAGCGTATTTTATCGTGCATTGCTGCGTGGATTTATTTCGAATGGTAATCTTGATGACGCCGAGCGGGTTGCCGCCAAGATCCCGCATCTTGACGAACCTGCACCGGGGACCGAAGAAACCCCGGGCCTGCATGATGTAATCGAGAGACTACGGCAAGACCTATCAGAGCTAAGGCGAGCTAAACGACACTTCTAGACGCCGGTACATAAACGGCAGGGCACAGGGTGAGTGTACTTTGTACTTATAGCTTGTGGTTATTCTCAGATGCTTTATACTTAGTAGTCGCTGCGGACACAGATGTTTGATCGCAGCGGTGGTTACGGAGAGGTGTTGCCGTGATCTCCGGATGTATGAGGCCGGTTTGATGGTGAACCGAATAAGAGGAATGGAAATGGTACTCATCTAGACTAGTTATAACTCTTGTCGAGACGAGTAATACAATTAGATTGTGGGATCATCGCAGTCCGTGCGCTGCTCGGTGCCCGTTCGAATTCGTCCATGCGTGCAACTGCTGTGCAAATGTGATGTGACGCGAGGTGACTTGGTTGCAACGTTACATGCTCTCTTCCATCTAACACTCCCCTCTTCGTCTCCTTTTTTCTTTTTTTTTCCCTCTTTTCGCTGGCGATGTCTCCTATGATGCGCTTTGCGCCACTCGTCCTTCTTCAGCTCATATCCTTTCCCGCTTATTCCGCTGCATATTCTTGGGTTTTCAACTCTGCCCCAAAACAATGTTCAAACATATCGATAAGCATCACTGGGAGTGGCACTCCTCCCTATCGTGTTCTTATCATTCCGTTCGGTCCGACGCCCCTACCCAACGACACAGAAGTTCGCCATATTATAGACCATCAATTCA
>WNGI01002581.1_pt1 | contig 15769 bp, 13 predicted proteins | sample 5400621 | NCBI WGS metagenome assembly WNGI01 (sample SAMN13153374, study PRJNA577476) | soil metagenome | isolation source: 20 cm soil or saprolite under Garry oak tree replicate 1 | place: USA:California | collected 2016-06-15 | reverse complement strand
TTCAGAGCCCGCTTGGCGAAATAGGCCGGGCTCGCCTCCCGATAAGCAACCGTCCCTACCTTGCGCCGCTCTTCAGACAAGTCAATTACCCCCTCTACAGTGCCGTTTGGTGGCGGCCCTGTGATCAAGTTGTCTGACGCCTGGATGGTGTGCGCGAATGCTAGGGGAGGCCAAATTCCAAGTCAAGAACGACTTTCGCCCCTGGACAACTTTTGACCTTGACGCCGTAAGTTGTCCGACAAGATACTTACTGCGCCAATGCCAGGCCAGCACGTCGAGGAACGGGCGCGACCACGCAGCGTTCAGGTCCGCAAGGAGCTTACGCACCGGATCGACAGCGGCACGTTCGCGGCCGGGTCGCGACTTCCCTCGGAGCCGGCTCTGGCGATGGAGCTGGGCGTCTCTCGCGCCACGCTCCGGGAGGCGCTGAGGGCGCTCGAGAGCGAAGGTCTTGTCCGCCGGATGTGGGGCGCGGGCACCTTTGTCGCCGACGGCCGCCGAGTCACAAACAGCCTGGATGCGAACTTCGGCGTGACCGACGCGATCCGCGCCGCGGGCATGGTGGCGGGGATCGAGCAGGCCCGTCACTCGATGGAGCCTGCGACAGTGAGCGAGGCCGGACGTCTCGAGTTGCAGCCAGGCTCGGACGTGCTGGTGGTCGAACGCGTGAGAACGGCGGACGGCAAGCCGGTTGTGCTCTCGCGCGATATCCTGCCCGGCCGTCTCATCGCCAAGCGCCCCGAGATTGCGGATCAGATGCTCATGCGGTCGATCTACGAGGTACTCGAGCGCGAACTCGGGCTGGTGATCCACCACGGCGTCGCCAGCTTTCGGCCGGTGCGCGCCGACGTCACCGTCGCTCGGCGTCTCGGCGTCCCGCGGGGAGAGCTGCTGCTCGCGATCTGGCAGGTTGACTATTCGGAAGACGGAGCCCCGGTGCTCTCGTCATATGAGTATCACCTTGCCGACGCATTCGAGTTCACCGTGCTGCGGCGCGGACCAGGAAGGAGGTTGTCGTGATCAGAGGTGTCGGCAAGTCGATGCGCATGAAGCGCGTCATCGATTCCGCAGGCGTGTCGGTGATCTGTGCGCTCGATCACGGCATGACGTCGCCGCAATTCCTCGAGCCGCTGGCGGATATCACCATCCGCACGCAAGAGGCGGTGGCCGGTGGCGCGAACGTGATCATGATGTCGAAGGGCATGATCCGGATCGCGGAGCCCGCGTTCGCATCCACCACGTCTCTCGCCTTGCTTCTGTCGGCTTCCGCAAACCCGGAGCACGGCGAACCTGAGGTGGTGCAGATCGCGGAGGTCGACGAGGCATCGAAGCTGGGCGCGGACGCCGTTGTCCTTTTCACAGCACTGTCCGGTCACAGCGAGCCCGGCATGATCCGTACGCTGGCCGCTGCGGGCCGCGCGTGCGAATCGCTCGGCATCCCGCTCATCGCGGAGGCTGAGTTTCCGACCACCTACGCGTCGGTCGCCGACCTGAAGGACCGATATGGATTCGAATACCTGCGGCGCAACGTCCGGTTGTGCGGCGAGCTCGGCGCCGACATCATCAAGACCAACTGGCCCGGTGACGAGGCATCCTTTCGCATGCTCGTGCACGCAGCCAACGGCATCCCCGTCGTCCTCGCCGGAGGATCGCGCCTCGAGGATGACGAGCTGCTCCGGCGCATGGAGTCGGCGATGTCCGTCGGAGCGATCGGCTGCTCGGTAGGTCGCAACATCTTCATGCACCGCTCGCCGGAGGCCGTCACTCGGGCGCTGTCGCGCGTGATCCGCGAACGCTGGACCGCCAGCAAGGCGATCGGTGCTCTGCAGGAGGAGCTCGCCACGGTGGCGGCCCCCGCCGGGCGCGCGCAGGGCGCAAGTCCACGATGAGGGCGGCATTCATGACCGGCGTCGACACGGTCGAGATCCGCCCGGCGCCCGAACCCGTGCTCGACGCGGAAGGCGCACTCCTCCGGATCGAGGCGTGCGGGATATGCGGCACCGACGCCCGCACGTTCTTCAATGGCGACCCTCGCGCCCCGGCGCCCTGGATCCTGGGCCACGAGCCCGTCGGCATCCTGGAAGAGGTCGGGCCGCAGGCGGTTCTGCCGCCCGGGATCAAGAAGGGCGATCGGGTCTTCCTGGGCTCGATCCTCACGTGCGGGCGATGTCGGTACTGCATGGACGGCATGCAGAACCTGTGCGACGAACATCTCCTGTATGGCTACGATCCGTACCCCGGCGCGTACGCCGAGTATGCGGCGGTGCCTCCTATCGCGATCAAAAACCTGATCCCGCTCCCGCCCGACCTGCCCTCCGATCTCGCGACAGTCGCCGACCCGTTCGCGTGCGCGCTCAATGGGATCGAGATGCTGGACGTGCGCCTGGGTGACACGGTCGTGATCATCGGCTCGGGTCCGATCGGCTGCTGGCAGGCGGTGATGGCACGCGACCGCGGCGCGAGCAAGGTCTTCCTGACCGACGTCAACCGGCAGCGTCTGGATGTCGCGCTACGCGCGGTCGGTTCGTTCGTGGACGACTCGTGGGTCGCCGGCGATGACAACGGGGTTGCGGCCGCACTGGAGCGCACCGAGGGACGCGGTCCGGAACGCGTCATCGTCGCGGCACCGTCGAAGCAGGCCCAACAGGCCGCGCTCGAGATGGCGTCCAAGCGCGCGCGCGTCGTTTATTTCGCGGGGCTGCCCAAGCACGATCCGGTCGCGGCTCTCGACATGAACCAGCTTCACTACAAAGAGCTGGCTATCGTCGGCGCGTACGGCGCCACGCACCGGCAGTACAGGATCACGATGGACTACCTCGAGCGACGCCGCGACGAGCTGGCATCAGTCGTGACTCATCGCTTTCCACTGGATCGGATCGACGAAGCCTTCAACACGATCCGTTCGGGCTCGGGACTGAAAGTCGTCATCGTGCAGTGACCGGACCCTATGTGATCGGCTGCGACGTCGGGAGCCAGGGGACCAACACCGCGCTCTACTCCGCGGACGGCACGCTGGTCGCTTCGGCCTACCAGTCGTACGACGTGTTGTTTCCGCATCCCGGATGGGCCGAGCAGGACCCGCGGGAATGGATCGATGCCCTGCACAAGACGATCCGGCGCGTCCTCGAGCATGGCGAGCCATCCGCCGTAACGGCCATCTCGTTTGGCTCACAGCTGGACGGCATGGTCGCGTGCGACGCCCGCGGCAGACCGCTGCGCAACGCGATGATCTGGATGGACCGGCGCGCGGAAGCGCAGGCGGCGGCGCTCACGCAACGCCTCTCTCCCGAGTCTTTCTACAGGCACACCGGGACCAACCTGGATTCGTCACATGCAGTGTTCAAGGCCATGTGGATCAGGGATGAGGAGCCCGAGATCTTCGCCCAAACCAAAAAGCTGCTGCCGCCTGGCTCCTTTGCGGTGCAAGAGGCCGCCGGCGTCGCGATGGTCGACTACTCGAACGCATCGTCACTTGCGCTTCTCGACCATCGCACGCGTCGTTGGTCGGACGACGTGATCGGCGCGGTCGACCTGGATGCGGCGATGCTGCCCGAGCTCGTGCCGGGAACTCACGGGATCGGCCGGGTCACGGAAGCTTTTGCTTCGGCGACCGGCCTCGCGCGCGATACATGCGTGGTGGTCGGATGCGGGGACGAGATGGCGGCCACATTGGGCGCGGGCGTGTTCGCGCCCGGCGAGGTGTGCGACGTGGTAGGCACGGCGGAACCGGTGTGCGCGGTGTCTTCCGTGCCTCGCGAAGACCGCACGAGACTCGTCGAGTGCCACCCGCATGGCGATCCCGACAGCTGGCTGCTGGAGAACCCTGGCTTCGTATCGGGCGGCAACCTGCGCTGGTGGCGCGACCACTTCTTCGGCACTGACGCCGGATACGACGCGATCTGCGCGCCTGCGGCCGACGTGACGCCCGGCGCGGAGGGCCTGGTGTTCCTGCCGGCCATGCAGGGGGCCATGGCGCCGGAGTGGAACGGCGCCGCTCGCGGCGTCTTTTACGGGCTCAGCCTCGCCCACACCAAGGCACACATGACCCGCGCCCTCCTCGAGGGCAGCGCCTTTGCGCTCCGCGACATCCTGGAGGCGATGACCAACGCAGGCCTCGAGGTGCGCCGGCTGACCATCGTGGGAGGTGGGGCCAAGAGCGCGCTGTGGCGGCAGATCAAGGCCGACGTGACGGGCCTTCCCGTGCGAGTGCCCGACAACATCGAGACGACAGCCACTGGCGCGGCGATCCTGGCGGCGGTTGGCTCGGGCGTCTTGCCAGATGTCGCGGCGGCCGTGAGCGCTTTTGTGCGCTACCGGCCCGAGGAACATCTTCCCGACCCCGAGCGGCGCGCGATCTACGACGACGCGTACCGTCGCTACCGGGACGTCTACTACGCTCTGAAGCCAGTGTTCGATGGCTGATCTGATGCGCCCCGCGCGCGCCCGTCGGCGTGACTCAGTAGTTGCCAGCGACGCGACCCGCGTCTTTCCACTGGAGCTGGACCGCCGCTATCCGGTCGTGGTTTCCGGAGACGGCGCGTGGGTCCAAGACTCGACCGGCAAGCGCTACCTCGACGCCATGAGCGGAGGCTCGATGGCAGCCACGCTTGGGCATGGACGACGCGACATCATCGCGGCGGCGGCCCAGCAGGCCTCGCGTCTTTCATATGTGCACAACGAGCGCCTGACCAACCCGCCGCGCGAGCAGCTGGCAGCGGAGCTCGTGGAAGTCGCTCCCCCCGGCATGACGCGCGCGCGCTTTGTGACCGGCGGCGCGGAAGCAAACGAGATGGCGATCCAGATGGCGCGCGGCTACCACGTTGAGCGCGGCGATCCAAAGCGATGGCAGGTCATCTCTCCCGCTCAGGCGTACCACGGCCCGACGATGGCGACCCTCGGCTTGACCGGACGACCCGGATTGCAAGCACCGTTCGGGCCCTACATGCCGGCTCACCGCCACATTCCTCCCAGCACGTGGCGCTTCGATCCGAGCGGTGAAGCCGCGCTCGCCGCGCTGGACCAGGTGCTGGAGGAGGTCGGCCCGGAAAACGTGTCCGCGTATTTCTGCGAGCCGATCACCGCCGCCGCGCTGCCGGCGTACACGCCTCCGCCGCGTTTCTGGCAAGGCCTGGCCGAGCGCCGCGACCGCCATGGATTCCTGATCTGCTACGACGAGGTCGTCACCGGCGTCGGCCGCAGCGGCCACTGGTTTGCCGCCGAGAAGCTGCCGCTCGTTCCGGACATCATCGCCACCGCGAAGGGCCTGGGCGCGGGCTACGCCGCGATCGGCGCTGTGATCTGCGCGGACCACGTGTACCAGGCGTTCGCGCGGGGCTCGCGAAGATTCACTGTGGGTCACACGTGGGACGGCGCTCCGATGTCCTGCGCCGTTGGGCTGAAGGTCCTCGACGTGCTGCGCAGCGAGCAGCTGATCGAGCGCGTACGGGCTCGCGGGCCGCGGCTGCGCGACGAGCTGTCCGCCGCGCTCGCCGGGATTCCGATGGTGCGTGAGGTGCGCGGCCATGGATTCCTGCTGGGGGTCGAGTATGTTGATCCGCGGGACGGCAAATCGTTCCTGCCCCCGGCGCTGGGCGTCGCCAGGCGCATCGACCTGACCGCGATGGAGTTGGGAGTCATCGTTTACTCGACGATGCCGACGCGCGACGGATTCGCGGGCGACCAGACGCTTTTCGCGCCGCCGTTCACGACACCCGACGACGATCTGGGCGAGATGATCATCCGGTTTGCCAAGACGGTCCGCGCCGTGGCAGGGTCGGTCGAGAGGGAGCTGTGACGACCGAAGCGTGGAAGCCGCTCACGTTGATCCTCCAGCACGAGGCGGCGACCCCGCCCGGCCTCATGACAAGCTGGCTCCACGAGCAGTCGGCGCGCGTGGAGACCGTGCGCATCGACGAGGACGACAGGGCCCTCGATCCGCGCGACTACGACCTGATCGTGTCGCTCGGGTCCGAGTTCGCGGCCTTCGACGACTCGATTCCATTCGTGCCTCGCGAGGCCAATCTGTTCGAGCAGGCGCGCGAGGCTGACGTTCCGATCCTCGGTCTGTGCTTCGGTGGCCAGATGCTGGCGCGTGTGCTCGGCGCGAGGCTCCATCGCTCGGAGGAGGCGGAGATCGGCTGGCTCCCGGTGCGGACGAAAAATCCGGAGCTGATCGGCCCAGGGCCGTGGTTCCAGTGGCACTTCGACACGTTCAGCGCACCACCGGGCGCTGAGGTCATCGCCGAGACCGACGTCGGGCCGCAGGCGTTCGTCTCGGGGCGCAGCCTTGGCCTGCAGTTCCATCCTGAGGTGACGCCCCAGATCATGGCCGAGTGGGTGCGCGTCTACGCGCACGAGCTCCGCGCCGAGGGGGTGGACCCGGCGGGACTGCTGGAAGAGACCAAGCGCCGCGCGGCTGACGCGCGCAGGTTGACCTGGCGATTGTTCGACCGCTTCCGCGACGAGGTGGCGACCGGGGCTCGGCGCACGTGATCACCGCCGAGCAAACCAGCACCTTTCCACGCTTCCTCGATCTCGCGTACCCGAACGTCGAACGCGGCGAAGGCGTGTGGGTGTACACGGCGGACGGGAAGAAGATCCTCGACGCGTGCTCTGGCGGGGCGATGGTGACGAACCTCGGCCACGGTGTGCAAGAGGTGATCCAGGCCGGAGCCCGGCAGGCGGAGAAGATCGCCTACTTCTACATGGACCACTTCACGAACGAGCCGATGGAGCAGCTCGCCGAACGGCTGATCAACACGACCGCGCCCGAGATGGCGCGCGTCCGTTTCGCCTCCAGCGGCTCCGAGGCCAACGAGGCCGCGCTCCGGCTCGCCCGCTCGTACCACGTCGATCGCGGAGAAGGCGAGCGGTGGCGTGTGATCTCGCCGGCGCAGGCCTACCACGGCTCGACGATGGCGACGCTGGCGCTGACCGGGCGCACGCGGACGCTTCAGCACCCGTATGAGCCCTACTTGTCGCCGCACCTGCACATATCGATGGATGGGTCAGGCGAAGGTGCCCTCCGCGAGCTGGACGCTCGCCTCGAAGAAGCCGGCCCGCAGACCGTGGCGGCTTTCTTCTGCGAGCCGATCAGCGGAGCCGCTCGGCCGGCATTCGCACCGCCGGACAAGTTCTGGCGCGGTCTGGAGGAGCGCCGGGCGAGCCACGGGTTCTTGATCTGCTTCGATGAGGTCGTCACCGGGATGGGCCGCACCGGAACGTGGTTCGCGTACCAGCAGCTGCCAATCGAGCCGGATATCGTGACGGTCGGCAAAGGGCTGGGGGCCGGTTACGCGCCAATCAGTGCGGTGCTCTGCAAGCAGCACGTTTATGACGCGATCGACCGGGGCTCGCGCTTCTTCGACCTCGGCCATACGTGGGACGGGGCACCCATCTCATGCGCCACGGGACTGGCCGTTCTGGACACGCTCGTCGAGCGCCGGTTGGTGGAGCGAGTGCGCGAGCGCGGACCGCGACTGCTGGCGGACCTTAAGTCCGCGTTGCGGGGCAGCCCGCTTGTCGCCGAGGTACGCGGGCGCGGTTTTCTGCTGGGGATCAGCCTGGCCGGCATGCCGGACGAGCTGCACTTCGACGAGCGCCTGGAGGACGCTGCAATCGAGCGCGGCCTGCTGATCACGACCACCCACTCGACCCCTGACGGCTACGCGGGCGACGAAGTCGTTTTCGCCCCGGCCTTCACAAGCACGGATGACGAGCTCGAGCTGATGGTGGCGAGGTTGGCGGCGACGATGAAGGACCTGAGTTGATCCGCACCGAGACGGAGGCCACGAAGAGCGCGGTCGACTACCGACCGACCGAGCATGTCGAGTTCGTGCTCCTGGTGATCCCCGACGTCAACGGCTCGCTGCGGGGCAAGGCGCTGCGACCCGACGCATTCGAGGCCGCTGTACGGCACGGCACGGTGATGACGGATCTCCTGCTGGCGCTGGATCCCGTCGACACGCCGATCGCCGATTACGAAAGGTTCGGCATCCGCTCGGGAGCCGCCGACCTGGTGGTGCACCCGGATACGTCGACGCTGCACGACCTGCGTTGGCGACCTGGCTGGAGGATCTGCCTCGGCACGCCAAGCTGGCCTGACGGCGCTCGCTGCGAGCTGGCATCGCGCGAGGTCCTGCGCGGCGCGCTGGCGCAGATGCAGGACGTCGGTTATGACGTGGTGGCGGCGATCGAATACGAGGTGCGCCTGCGCGACGACAACGATCGCCTGGTGACGAGCGGGATCAGCTACAGCGCCGGCGAGGTGACCGCCCTCGATCCGTTTGTCAGCGCGCTGGGCCCGGCGCTCGCCGACCTCGGGGTCGAGCTGACGGCGGTGCATACCGAGGCGGCGCCGGGACTCGTCGAGCTAAACCTCGCCGCCCGACCCGCCCTGGAAGCGGCCGACGACGCCGCGTACACCAAGTTCGCGGTCAAAGAGCTCGCCCGGTCGATGGGAATGCGGGCAAGCTTTCTGGCCAAGACGGCACCGGGAGAGGAAGGATCCAGCGGTCATGTGCACCTCTCCTGCTGGCGCGACGGGACGAACGTGTTTGCCGGCGCCGAGACGCTCGCGGCGGCGATCGCGGGCGTGCTCGAGCACCTGCCCGCGGCCTCGGTCTTGCTCAACCCCACGATCAACTCGTACAAGCGGCTCGTGCCCGGCTACTTCGCGCCGACCAATGTGAGCTGGGGCGTCGACAACCGATCGTGCGCAGTACGGGCGATCCATTCGGCTCGTTCCGAGCTGAATCGCTTCGAGTGCCGGCGTCCAGGGGCCGACGCCAACCCCTACCTCGCATTGGCTGCGATCGTGGCGTCAGCCGCTGAGGGACTCCGCCGCGGCGCGCCGCCACCGGAACCGGTGGTGGGCGACGCGTACTCACGCACCGACCTCGCCGCGCTGCCGGCATCGCTCGAAGAGTCGCTGCGGGCGTTCGAAACGGACAGTGCGCTGCGTAGGGCGCTCGGCGAGAAGTTCAGCGACTACTACGCGACCTCACGCAGGTGGGAGCTGAAGGCATGGCAGCAGACCGTGAGCGACTGGGAGAGGTCGCGCTACGAGCGCAGCGTATAGCTAGCCGGAGCTAGGCCGGCTTCCGGCTGCGCGCGCGCTCGACGAACCGCTCGAAGAGGCTGCGGGCCCAGGGCAGGTCGGATGCGAGCTCTTCGGGGTGGCACTGCACGGCCACGATGAGCCCGTCCGCCGTCTCGACCGCCTCGACCGTGCCGTCTTCCCCGCTCGCGGTCTGCACGAGGCCTGGCGCAAGTTTGTCGATCGCCTGGTGGTGGAGGCTGTTGACGCGGATCTTCTGGTTGCCCGCCGCCCGCCCGAGCTCGGAGCGCGGATCGACCTCGATGGCATGGGCCAGGTGGTTTCTGCCGAACTGTCGGACCTCGTGCCCATCGAGGTGCTGCTGAAGCGATCCGCCCATCGCGACGTTGATCACCTGCTGGCCGCGGCAGATCCCCATCACGGGCAGGTTCTGGTCGCGGGCTTGCGCGAAGAGGCGGAGCTCGGTGTCGTCGAGCTCGCGGTCGATCGGGCCGACCTTGGGGTCAGGCTTTTCTCCGTAGAGGGCGGGGTCCACGTCCCAACCACCCGGCAAGAGCAGTCCGTCGAGGTTGGGGAGCGATGTTGTCCCAGGCGGCAGGTCGACCGCCTCCGCGCCCACCGCCTCGACCGCCCGCTTGTACGCGTCGTAGTAGTCGAGGCCGCGACGCGGGCTCGTGGTGATTCCGATGCGGGGCCGCTCTTCACGTGACATGGCTTTGCTGACAAGATTACGGGCGAACGCAGTGGATTTGTCAAGAACGTACCGAAATACCCTAATTTGGGATGCAATGTAATGTCCGTTACTGAACATCGAGTTGTGGAGCTGGTCCGCCAGCGCCTGGAGTCCCTCAGCCCCGCCGAGCGGCGCCTGGCTCGGGTGCTGCTTGCCTCGTATCCGATCGCGGGCCTCGAGAGCGTGGCCCGGTTTGCCGAACGTGCCGGCGTGAGCCCGCCGACGGTCACACGGTTCATCGCGAAGCTCGGTTTCCGTGGCTATCCCGAGTTCCAGGAAAACCTCCGCCACGAGGTCCAGGCGCGGCTCAGCTCGCCGCTCGAGCGCTATCGCGAAGAACCGAAGCGAGAGTCGGCCGTGAGGTCAGCACTCGACGTGGCGGCCCAGAACCTGAAGGCGACCACCGAGCTCCTCTCGGACCGCGACGTCGTCGAAACGGTCGAGCTCCTGGCGGACGTCCGGCGCCGCGTCCTGGTCCTGGGCGGCCGCGTCAGCGCCCCTCTCGCCCGCTACCTCGCGGCGCAGTTGCACCTGTTGCGCCCCGGGATCGGACTTGTGGACGCCGAGCGCAGCGCGCCCGCGCAGCAGCTGATCGACATGCGCAGGACGGACCTCCTGGTCGCCTTCGATTACCGGCGATATCAACCGGACACCATCGACTGCGCTCGCGTCGCCGCGGCCCGAGGCTGCGACGTGGTCCTGTTCACGGATCAATGGCTGTCGCCGGCGTCGGCGTTCGCGCGTCAGGTGCTGGTCACGAGCGTCGAGACGGTCGGGCCGTTCGATTCATTGGTCGGGGCGATCGCCGTCGTGGAGGCCATCGTCGCCGCGGTGCTAGGCAAGCTCGGCACACGCGCCGAGACGAGGATGCAGAACCTGGAACGTTTGCGCGCCGGAGACGTTCTGGGCGGCGCCGAGACGACGGCTTAGCGAACCAGGCTTGGTTCTGGCGCCGGCCCTTCTATCAGCGGCGCCAGGGCCGCGGCGACGACGAAAGCCGCATGTGTGAGGGCAGCAATCTCCGCTGATGTGTAGGTCGCTCCTCCGGGCCGGCCCTCGAGCGCGATCGAGCCAACCCGCATCCTCGACGTTGCGATGGCAACCGTCAGTGGAGCATTGCCGAGCTCGCCCAGAGCAGCGACCACGGCGTCTCCGTCTTTGCCTCGCAAACGGACCTCGCCTCCGGCGCATCCAAGCGCGCCCATCGCTTCCTTGAGCAGGCGCCCCGCCAAAGCGGGGGGGTCGATTACCGAGATTCCCGCGACGAGCTCCACGTGTTCGGCGAAGACATCTAGCTTTCTTTCCCGGCGATTGAACCATCGATCAGCGACCTGCTCGAGCCACTTGCGGGCAGGCAGGAAAGCTGCACCGAGGATCAGCGTGCTGATCACGAAGGCGAAATCCGACTTGTTTCCAGTGGCCTGGACGAAGAGGTACTGGAACAGGCGGATCGAGGCTGAGTAGACACCTGCCGCCAGGGCGAGCAGAGAGCCGTAGACGAAGGTGCGGCTGATCAGGACGTCGATGTCGTACAGCCGGTGCCGCAGCACGGCGATGCCGATGGCCACCGGCAGGGCGCCCAGCGACAGCCAGTAGGCGACAACGATCAGCTGCAAATCGGCCGAAGGATTAAAAGTGGCGCGCAGCACGATCGTCGCCACGACAGCGAGTGCCGCCAGGGCTGCGGCGTAAGCAAACCACTTGAGCTGCTGGCGCTCGCGGTATTGGCTCGTGCGATAACGCACCGCGACCGAGGCGGCCGCGAGCACGACACCGGCGCCCATCAGGACAAAGCTGAGACCGGAAATCCAGGCGGCGAAGGTTGCCAGGCCTGAGCCGCTATATGGATTGACCACGCCTGGGAAAAGGAACAGCGGCCCGGGCTGCAGAGCGAGGGCCGCGGTGCCAAGCAGGATTCCCGTCACAGACACTCCAAGGGCCCACCCCCATCGTCGCGACGGAAGCCGGCCATCGGGAAAGTAGAGGGGCAGCACCGCCGCGATGCCAACCTGGCCCGGAAGCCAGTTCCACGAGGCGACCCAAGCGGCGAAAGTCGCGCCGGGATGATGAACCACCCCCACCAGGTCGGCGGCAGCGTACCAGACGGCATAGTCCTGGATCGCCCAATCGATCCCGATCCCTGCGAGCAGCCAGCCGACGCGGCTGTCCAGCCGGCGCTGAATAAGGAGGGCGCCGACGGTCGCATAGATGATCGTGACGAGAAGGGTTGCGCCCACCGGGAGGAAGCCGTGGCCCAGGCCGTACGCCGACGGCAGCGGCCGGTCGCCAACGGCCTGCACCGACAGGACGGTGAGGACAATCATCGTGAACGTCACCACCCAGACCAGCCACGCCACCGGCGTCGCCAGGTTGCGAGCCCTCAACACGCGGCGATCTTAGTCTCGCCCGGACTTGCCCGGGCCGGACCTGGCCCTGCCGATCTGGATTTTGACGGGGTGCGAGTACGATGCGGAGGTGGTGACAGAGGCCGTCAAGGCCCTCAGCGCGGAGGAGATGACCGAGCTCTGCCTGCGCCACACGATGTACGACTGGGGCGCGCAAAAGGGACTTCAGCCACTCCCGGTGGTCAGCGCGAAGGGCGTGTACTTCCACACGGCGGACGGCCGGAAATTCATCGACTTCAACAGCCAGCTGATGTGCGTGAACGCCGGTCACGGCGACCGCCGCATCATCGAGGCGATCCAGCGCCAGGCCGAGCAGCTGCCTTACATCAGCCCATTCATGGCCCATGAGCCGCGGGCGCGGCTAGGCGCCAAGCTCGCCTCGCTGCTGCCTGGCGACATCGACAAGGTCTTCTTCACGCTGGCGGGCGCCGACGCCAACGAGAACGCGATCAAGATGGCGCGCGCGGTCACCGGACGGCCGAAGATCCTCGCTCGCTACCGCTCCTATCACGGCTCGACCGGCTCGGCCGTGCAGGCTACGGGGGACCCGCGGCGATGGCCGAACGAGGGGCCTGTCGGCGGCGTTGTGCATGTGCTGGACCCTTATCACGGCATCCAGCGCGGGTGGGACACCGTCGAGGAGTCGCTCGCCGATCTCGAGGAGACGATCCAGCTCGAAGGGGCGTCGACGATCGCGGCTTTCTTGCTGGAACCGATTTCCGGCACGAATGGGATCCTCGTCCCACCCGATGGATATCTGCAGGGAGTACGCGCCCTGTGCGACCGCTACGGAATCCTGATGATCTGCGACGAGGTGATGACGGGGTTCGGCCGCACCGGACAGTGGTTCGCGGTCGATCACTGGGGCGTCGTGCCGGACCTGATCACCCTCGCCAAGGGACTCACGTCCAGCTACGTGCCGCTCGGTGCGGTGGGAATGCGGCCGCACGTTGCGGCCTACTTTGACGACCATGTCTTTTACGGTGGCCTCACCTACAACAGCCATCCGCTGGCCTGCGCGGCGGCGCTCGGCGCGATCCAGGCATATGAAGAAGACGACATGGTCGGCAACTCGCGTCGCATGGGCGAGGTGCTCGCGCGACACCACAGGAAGCTGCGCGAGCGCCATCCGTGCGTAGGCGCGACGCGATCGATCGGGCTGTTCGGATGTCTCGAGCTGGTGCGCGACCGCCAGACACTCGAGCCGCTCGCGCCGTTCAACGGAACGTCGCCAGAGATGAAGGCCGTGATGTCCGCTCTTCTCGAGGGAGGCATGCACACGTTTGTGCGCTGGAACACGATCATGACCAACCCGCCGCTTTGCATCACCGAGGAGCAGCTCGACGAGGGCTTCGAGATCCTCGACTCCGCCCTTGAGATCGGCGACCGAGCAGTCCGCGATTAGTACCGAGGAGATTCGCGACCAGCAGCTGAAAAAGCTACGCGTGGGCCTGACCGCCGTCCTCACAGGGAATCAGTTCTGGCGGGATCGCCTCCACAGCGTGGATGGTTGGGACGATTTCAAGCGCCTGCCGTTGACCTCGAAATCAGAGCTTCTCGCCGACCAGGCGTCCCACCCACCGTTCGGCACGAATCTCACCTACTCGGTGGATCGCTACGTGCGTTTGCACCAGACGTCAGGCTCGAGCGGGCAGCTTCCCCTGCGCTGGCTCGACACAGGGGAGTCCTGGGATTGGTGGCTGCGTATATGGGCAGAGCACGTCTATCGCGTTGCGTCTGTCACGCCCGCCGACCGCGTGTTCCTGGCGTTCTCGTTTGGCCCTTTCATCGGTTTCTGGTCGGCGTTCGGCGGGGCGGAACGCCTTGGCGCCCTATGCATGTCAGGCGGCGCGATGACGAGCGAGCAGCGGGTGCGAAGCATCCTCGACCTCGGTGCCACCGTGTTGCTGTCGACGCCCACGTACGCGCTGCGCCTGGCGGACGTGGCTCGCGGGATGGGAGTCGACCTGGCCGAATCGTCGGTTCGAGTCACGATTCACGCGGGTGAGCCGGGCGCCTCGATTCCGGCGACCAGGGACGCGATCGAGGCGGAGTGGTCTGCCTCTTCGTTCGATCACACGGGGATGACGGAGCTGGGTCCCACAGGGTTCAGCTGCTCGGCGCGCGATGGAGTCCACTTGATCGAGTCGGAGTTCATCTTCGAGGTGACCGACGACGGAGAGCTGGTCGCCACGAACCTGGGCCGTTGGGGAATGCCTCTCATCCGGTATCGAACCGGCGATCGCGTGGTCGTTTCGCGCGAGCCGTGTCCCTGCGGCAGCCCGTTCATGAAGATCGTCGGCGGGATCCAGGGTCGGGTCGACGATATGTTCACGGTGCGCGGCGTGAACCTCTATCCGTCGCAGGTCGAGGACATCGTCCGGCGCCACCCCGGGGTGGCCGACTTCGTCATCGAGCACCGACGCGAGCGGCGCATGGACGAGGTGGCGTTGGTCGTCGAAACGTCGGCCGCCTCCTTCTCGGCCGAGCGTCTCGAGGCCGACCTCCGCCAGGCGCTCGGTGTGCGCCTGGACTGCCGGGTGGTTCCGGCCGGCACGCTGCCGCGCTCGGAGCTCAAGTCGCGGCGCATCGTCCACCTCGTGGAATGAGGACGGTCGAGCTGCCGGCGGAGCCGGCCATGCTGCCCCTCGACCTCGACCGGACTGCTCTGGTCGTGGTCGACATGCAGAACGGGTTCGCGAGCCCGGGCGGGATGCTGGACGTGGCGGGAATCGATGTGCGGCCGGCGCGGGATGTAATCGCCAACGCGTCACTCGTATGCGAGGCGGCGCGCGCGGCGCGCGTGCCGGTCGTGTACCTGACGATCGGATATCCGCCGGACCTGTCCACCGCGGGCGGGCTGGACTCCCCAAACCCGCAGAAAGAGCTGGCGCTGCGCCTCATGAGGGAGCGGCCCAACCTCCGCGGCAAGCTCCTCACGTTCGGGACGTGGGACTTTGCGGTCGTCGACGAGCTCGCGCCGGCGGCGGGTGACGTCGTGATCGTGAAGTCGCGGTACAGCGGGTTTCACGGCACAGACCTCGATTCGGTGCTCCGGAGTCGCGGCGTGCGGAACCTGTTGATGGTGGGCATCGCGTCCAACGTGTGCGTCGAGTCGACTCTGCGCGATGCTTACTTCCTCGAGTACTGGCCGGTCATGGTGGGGGACGCGACCATGCCGGCGGGGCCGCCAGAGATCCAGGCGGCGACGCTCTACAACGTGAAGACGTTTTTCGGCTGGGTGGCGAACTCGGAAGATGTGGCGACCGCGTTGAGGGGTTCGGCCTGACCTAGCGTCGCTCGTTCGCGCGGACGACTGTGGTCAACAGTTGCAGCAGCTCGTCGCGTTGGCGCTTGTCCAGCGGGCCGACCAGGCGCGCGGTCATGGCGTGTGTGCGGGGGATCAGCTGCTGCACCGCGTGGAGACCCTTGGTCGTGAGAGTGATCGTCTTCCGCCGCCCGTCGTGGGTGTCGCGCTCAGTGCGGATAAGGCCGCGGGCACTCAGCCGCGCGACTACTTCGGCCATCGTCGAACGATCGAGGGAGACGCGGATGCCCAGGGTGCGCTGGTCG
>WNGI01002578.1_pt1 | contig 15781 bp, 12 predicted proteins | sample 5400621 | NCBI WGS metagenome assembly WNGI01 (sample SAMN13153374, study PRJNA577476) | soil metagenome | isolation source: 20 cm soil or saprolite under Garry oak tree replicate 1 | place: USA:California | collected 2016-06-15 | reverse complement strand
TCGCCCTGGAGCCAGGACGCGAGCGAACTTCGGTGCCCGTCCGGCCGGCACTGGTCGGGGCGGTGGCCGGCGTGCTGGGCATCCTGGCGGCGTTCACGTTTGCCCGCGGGGTCTCGGATGCCGCGAGCAAGCCCGAGCGGTTCGGCCAGACGTTCCAGCTCATCAGCTACCTCGGACTCAGCGACCAGGATTTCGGTCCCGCATCCCCGGTGTATTCCGTGCTCTCGAAGAGTCCGGACGTGATCGCGCTCAACGATGCCAAACTCGCGGTCGCGACCGCCCAGGGCGGTAGCACGTCGGTCGCGCTCTACAGCAATACGCCGGTCGGGGCGGGGACGCCGATCGTGATCACGTCCGGGCGGCCGCCCGAGTCGGTCGACGATGTGATCCTGGCGCCGCGCAGCGCGTCGGCCCTGCATGCTCGCCGCGGCGACACGGTGACGCTCACCGGCACCAAGGGCGCGGTCAAGCTGGTCGTCAGCGGTATCGGGTTCGTGCCGGAGGGACCGCACAACACCTACGCAGACGGTGGCTGGGTCACCCCGGCGGGATACGACCGGGTGTTCACCGGCTTTCAATACCACGAGGCGCTGGTGACGCTGCGGCATGGCGCCGACCCGATCGCCGCGGCCGCCGCGCTGGCGAAGGCCGTGACGACGGCGATACCCGAGGCGCAAGGGTTCACCTTCGACTTCGCGCATGAGCCGACGCAGGTCGCCGAGATCCGCCAGGTGCGGGTGCTGCCCATCGTGCTGGGGTTCTTCCTCGCCCTGCTCGCCGTCGGCGCCGTCGGTCATGCGCTCGCGACTGCGGTGCGCCGGCGCCGGCAGGACTTGGCGGTGCTGCGGGCGCTGGGCATGACCCGCCGGCAGTGCCGCTGGGTAGTGATCACCCAGGCCACGGTGCTGGCCGTTGTCGGGCTGATGTTCGGCGTGCCGCTCGGCCTGGCGCTGGGGCGGTCCTTGTGGCGCGCGGTCGCCGACTACACGCCGTTGCAGTACGCGTCGCCGATGGCGGTATGGGCGCTGGTGCTCGTCGCGCCCGCGGCGCTGCTGTTGTCGAACCTGCTCGCCGCATGGCCGGGGCATCGAGCGGCCCGGCTGCGCATCGCGCACGTCTTGCGGGCGGAGTGAGCACGATGTGGGTAATTCTCGCCTCGCTGCGACTGGACGTACGCCGCCACTGGCGTTCGCTCACGGTGCTGGCACTGCTGATCGGCATCGCCGGCACGACGGTCATGGCCGCGCTGGCCGGGGCTCGCAGAGGCGCGAGCGTGCAGGATCGGCTGAACGCGCGCACCCTGCCGTCGACGGCCATCGTCCTGGCGAACACGCCGGGCTTCGACTGGGGCCCGATCCGCGCCCTGCCCGAGGTCGAGGCGTCGAGTCTGTTCGTGGTGGATTACACCATGTCGACCGAGGGCTTCCCGGCGGAGAACCTCGGCTTCCCGTACACCGACGACGAGTTCATGCACACCCTCGAGAAGCCGGTGATCTTCAAAGGGCGGCTGTACGACTCGACCCGGGCCGACGAGGCGGTCGTGTCGCGCAAGTTCGTCTCCCACTTCCACAAGGGCATCGGCGACACCGTGGTGCTCATCCTGGCCACGCCGAAGGAGATCGCCGAGCAGCAGGGATCCGGACCGGACGGTGCATTCACCGGCCCACGCGTCACCGTCCGCATCGTCGGCGTGGGCGAGACGTCGTCCGCGTGGGGCGGCGTCGACCAGCCGGGAGGCACCGGCGGGCTGCAGCCCTCGCCCGGGCTGTACGCGCACTACCCCGAGAACATCGTCGGCGCTCCCGGCGCGCGGACCTTGAACTACATGAACGCGCTGGTCCGCCTCCGCGGCGGTGAGGCGGCGATTCAGCAGCTCCGAAACGACGTCACCCGCCTCACCGGGCGCTCGGACATCGAGGTCACGAACCTGTCCGCGCAGCAGCGCGTCGCGCAGCACCACGTCGCGTTCGAGTCCCGCTGCCTCGTCGCGTTCGCGGTCGCCGCGTTCGTCGCGGCGCTGTTCCTCGTCGGCCAGGCGATCGTGCGCTACGCGGCGGCAAGCACCGAGGAGCTGCGCACGCTTCGCGCGCTCGGCATGACGCCGCGCCAGGCGGTCGCGACGGCGTCCGCCGGCCCGGTCATCGCCGGGGTGGCCGGCGCGGTCCTCGGCGTCGCGGGCGCGGTGTACGCATCGCGCTGGCTCCCCTTCGGCATGGCGGGCCTGATCGAGCCGTCGCCCGGGACGTCGGTCGACTGGGTGGTACTAGGCCCCGGGCTGGTCGTCGTGACGCTCCTGGTCGCAGCCGGGGCAGCCGGCGCGGCGTGGCTCACGCTCGGTGCCGCTCGGCGCGGCGGCGGGGCTCGGCGCTCGGCGGTTGCGGTCGCAGTAGCCCGAAGGGGGCTGCCGGTGCCGATCGTGGTCGGCACCCGCTTCGCACTGGAGGCCGGGCGCGGTCGCACGGCCATCCCGGTACGGCCGGCGCTCGTCGGCGCGGTCATGGGGGTCCTCGGCATCGTCGCCGCGTTCACGTTCTCGCACGGCGTCTCGGACGCGGCGAGCCATCCGGAGCGCTTCGGCCAGACGTACCAGGTCGGTGACTTCGCCGGCATCAACGACGAGGACTTCGGGTCGACCGGCCGACTGCTGTCCGCCCTGCACGGCAACGCCGACGTCACCGGCGTCGACGACGCCCGCACCGCGGTCGCCACCGGACCGGGGGGCGACGAGTCCGTCTCGCTCTGGGCCTACTCGCCGGCACCGAAGGCGATCCCGGTCGTGATCACGTCCGGTCGGATGGCCGAGTCCGCCGACGAGGTGGTACTCGGGCCGCGAACCCTCGCGGCGTTGCACACCCACGTCGGCGCGCGCGTCGAGCTCACCGGCAACAAGGGGCCCGCCACGTACACCGTGACCGGAACAGGGCTGGTTCCTGCTGGGCCGCACAACGGCTATGCCGACGGCGGCTGGGTGACCCAGCACGGCTACGACGCGATCTTCAAGGGGTTCAAGTTCCACCTCGTGCTGGTGACGCTGCGCCCGGGCGCCCGAACGCACGACGCCGGGGCGATCCTCGCGAAGCAGCTCGCCAAGGCCGATCCGGCGTTGAAGAGCGTTGCGTTCGGCCCACCCGATCCGTTGGGCGAGGTGGCCGAACTGCGCGAGGTCCGCGTGCTGCCGATCATCCTCGGGCTGTTCCTGGCGCTGCTCGCCGTCGGCGCCGTCGGCCATGCGCTCGCGACTGCGGTGCGGCGGCGCTCCCACGACCTGGCGGTGTTGCGGGCTCTCGGGATGACGCAGCGGCAATGCCGATGGGTCGTGGTCACCCAGGCGACGGTGCTGGCGGTGATCGGGCTGGCGTTCGGCGTCCCACTCGGGCTGGCCGTCGGGCGCAGCGTGTGGCGGGTAGTCGCCGACTACACGCCGATCCAGTACGTGCCCCCGATGTCCGCCTGGGCGCTGCTGCTCGTCGGGCCTGCTGCGTTGGTGCTCGCCAACGCTCTTGCGGCCTGGCCCGGACATCGCGCGGCCCGGCTGCGGATCGCCCACATCCTGCGGGCGGAGTGACGTGGACGCCCTGCGCGTGATCTCGTTCGCCCTGGCCGCGGCGTGGCTGCTGGCCGGTGCCGTCTCGGCGCGTGGCCGCTTGCCCAGGACTGCGACGCTGTGCCTGGTCGTCGCGGCCGCGCAGGTGGTCGCTGGCGTCTGGCCGGCGCTCGCTCCGCTCGTGCTCGCTGCGTGGCTGGCGTTTGCCCTCGCGGTACCGGACGGCCGGCTCGGCACTGCGCAACGTCGGGCGGTCGTCACGGCAGGAACGGCCGGCGCCGCGAGCTGGGCGATCGCACTCGCCGTCGGGCACGACCGTCCGGCCGGTGCGGCCTACGCCTGGAGCGCTGTCGCCGTCGTCGTCATCGCCTTGGCGGGCGCGGCGCTACGGTGCCGCCGCGCCGGGCCGTCCGACCGGCGCGTGATCCAGCTGCTCGCCGCCGCCGCTGTACTCGCAGCGGCATTCGGCGTGGTGTGCGCCGCCCTGCACGTGCTGGCCGGCGCCCCGGACCCGCTCGCGGTCTGGCTGGCTGCTTCGCTGGTCCTCGTCCCCGTCGGGCAGGTGCTCGCCGCACTGATCGACAACGCCCGCGTCGCGGCAGCCGCGCTCGTCGAGTCGATCGTGGTCTCGGGCCTCTCCGGCCTGGTCGTCGTCGTGTACCTGGTCGTCGTCGTCGGCCTCGGCCGCCGGCCGACCGGGCACGAACGCGACGTCCTGCTCGCCAGCCTGGCGGCTGCCGTGGTCGTCGCGGTGCTCGCACTGCCGGTGCGACATCGGCTCGTGGCGTTCGCGGTGGGGCTCGTGGGTGGCCGCGAGCCGTCCGCCGAACAGGTCGTGACGACGTTCGGTGCCCGGATGAGCCGCGCCGTGCCGATGGACGAGCTGATGCTCCAGCTCGCGGAGTCCCTGCATGCGAGCTTGGCCGGCGGCGGCGCCGAGATCTGGGTCGGCGCCGACGGTCTGCTCAACCGCACGGTCAGCGTGCCGTCCCTGCCGGCCGGGCAAGTCCGGCTCGGTGAGCGGGAACGGGTCGTCGTCGGACGAGCCCGGATCGGGGGGCTGAGCTGGGCATCGGTGTGGCTGCCCGACCTGGTCGACCCGGCGACGTCGAACGGCATCCGCCGCGACCTGCGAATCGCACCGGTCGCGCACCTGGGGGAGTTGCTCGGCCTCATCGTCGTCCGGCGCGGTGCGGACGCCGCGGCGTTCACCGAAGAGGACGAGCGGCTGCTCGTCGAGCTCGCCCGGCAACTGGGCCTGGCGCTGCACAACGTCCGGCTCGACTCAGCACTGCAGGCGTCGCTGGCCGAGCTCGAACAGCGCAACACCGAACTGCAGGCGTCGCGCCTGCGCATCGTCTCGGCCTCCGACGAAGCACGGCGGGCCATCGAGCGCAACCTGCACGACGGAGCCCAGCAACACCTCGTCGCGCTCGCCGTGAAGCTCGGCCTGGCGCGCCAGATCGCCGAGGACGGCGATGCCGGCGTGCCCACGTTGCTCGACGACCTGCGCACCGACGTGCAGACGACGATCGCCGTGCTGCGCGAGCTCGCGCACGGCGTCTACCCGCCGTTGCTGCGCGACCGCGGGCTGGGCGAGGCGTTACGAACGGCTGCCGCGCGATCGCCGCTGGCATGCACCGTCGAGGTCGACCTGCCGGGGCGCTACTCGGAAGACGTCGAGGCCGCCGCGTACTTCTGTTGCCTCGAGGCACTGCAGAACGCCGGGAAGCATGCCGGTTCCGGCGCTGAGGTCAACGTCCGGGTCGGCGGTGACGGATCGTCGCTGTGGTTCGAGGTTTCCGACGACGGCATCGGCCTGGACGCGGACGCGGCGCAAGGCCACGGATTCGTGAACATGCGCGACCGGCTGGGCGCGATCGGCGGTCAGCTGTCCGTCGACTCGTCGCCGGGAGGTGGCACGCGGGTGTGCGCGAAGATCGCCGCCGCGCCGCTCGGCGTCGGCAGCCGGGGTGAGATCGTTTCCCCGTGAGCGCAGACGGCTTTGACGCTGTGGTCGTCGGTGCCGGGCCTAACGGGCTCGTCGCCGCGGTCACGCTCGCTATGCACGGACGCCGGGTGCTCCTGGTCGAGGCGGCCGACCACGTCGGCGGCGCTATGCGCACCGAGGAGCTGACTCTGCCGGGCTTCCGCCACGACGTCGGCGCGACCGTGCTGCCGCTCGCCCTCGCGTCCCGCGCGTTTCGCGAGATCGAGCTCGAAGTCGAGTGGGCGCACCCGCCGGTGGCCGCGGCCCATCCGCTCGACGACGCAGACGCAGCCCTCGTGTACCGCGACATCGATCGCACCGCGTCAGGTTTCGGCCGCGACGGCCGGGCATGGCGCGCGCTCATCGGGGCGACGGCACGGGCGGGCTATCCGCTCGTCGACACGTTGATGTCGCCGCTCGGCGTGCCACGCGCGCCGTTCGCCGCTGCCCGGTACGGCATTTCGGGCCTGCTGCCGGCGACTGCGCTGGCCCGCGCCGCCTTTCGCACCGACGCCGCGCGCGCGGCGTTCGCCGGGATGTCGGCGCACTCGATGCTCAGCCTGCGCCAGCCGATCACGGCCGGATACGGCATGCTGCTCGCCGCCCTGGCCCATTCGGTCGGCTGGCCGGTCGTCCGCGGCGGATCGCAGGGCCTGGCCGATGCACTGGCCGCGCGCCTCGTCCAGCTCGGCGGCGAGATCCGCACGGGTATGCGGGTAGGCGACCTCGCCGAGCTGCCGCAGGCGCGCAGCGTCCTGCTCGACCTGACTCCGCGGCAGGTGCTCGACGTTGCCGGCGACCGGCTGCCGCGCCGCTACCGCACGCGGCTGTCGCGGTTCCGGTACGGGCCCGGCGTGTTCAAGATCGACTGGGCGCTGGACGCTCCGGTTCCATGGCGCGACCCGCGCGTCGGCGATGCCGGCACCGTGCACCTCGGCGCCAGCCTGGACGAGGTGGCCGCCGGCGAGCGAGCCGTCGCGAACGGCGAGCACCCGTCGCGGCCGTTCGTGCTGTGCGTCCAGCCTACGGTCGCCGACCCGAGCCGCGCGCCGCTCGGCAAGCACGTGCTGTGGGCGTACTGCCACGTGCCGAACGGCTCGTCCGTCGACATGACCACGGCCATCGAGGGGCAGCTGGAGCGGTTCGCGCCGGGCTTCGCCGAGCGAGTCCTCGCGCGGCACGTCATGGCGCCCAAGGCGCTGGAGGCGTTCGACGCGAACCTGGTGGGCGGCGACATCGGCGGCGGTTCGGCTGATCTGCGCCAGTTCATCGCCCGTCCGGTGCTGTCGCGTCACCCCTGGGCGACGCCGGTGCCGGGCCTGTTCGTGTGCTCGTCGAGCACGCCCCCGGGTGCGGGCGTGCACGGCATGGGCGGCTGGCAGGCCGCCCGGCTCGCGATGAGACGCGACTAGTGTCCTGAGTCGGAACCTCCTGTCACGAACTTCCGACTCAGGACACTAGCGCTGCTCCAGCAGCGTCCGAAGGCGCCGTGGCGTCAGGTCGGCCTTGCCGATGTAGCCGACCGCGCCACACGATCGGGCGTCTTCGGGTAGGTCGTCGGCGGCATAGGTCGACAGCAGCACGACCGCGATCCCCGGATCCGCGGCAACGATCCGGCGGGTCGCCTCGATCCCGCTGATGCCGGGCAGGTTGATGTCCATCAGCACGAGGTCAGGACGCGTGGCGCTCGCCGTCTCGATCGCGTCCTCGCCCGAGCCGACCTCGCCGATCACCCGCCAGCCCGCGATCAGCCCGACCAGGCTGCGCGCGGCCGAGCGGAACGGCGCCTGGTCGTCGACGATGAGGACGGAGTACGCCGGATCGCCGGGCGCGACGCCGTCAGGTTGCGGCTTCACGGCGATCCTCACGCTCCCAGTCTCGGCGTTCGGCGTGGCCCGTTCCAGGGCGGCAGCTTGCGGACGTGCGGGGGTGCTAGCCCCCTGACGGCGTGGTGCGCTCTGACAGGTGCATCAGCACGGCCTTGACCCGGCGGTTGATGTCGGGCGTCGAGCCGAGGCCGAGCTTGGCGAACAGCGCGTTGATGTGCTTCTCGACGGCCCGTTCGGTCAGGAACAGCGAGCGGGCGACAGCGGCATTGCTCTGACCCTGGGCGACCTGATCGAGCACCTCGAGCTCGCGTTTCGTCAGCGTGGCGAGTGGCGACGCTTTTGCCCGGCTCGATGCTGCCACCAGCAGGTCGACCACGGTCGGGTCGATGACGGACCCGCCTCGGGCGACCGTGCGGATCGCGTCGGCAAGCTGGTCCGGCTCGCTCACCCGCTCCTTGAGCAGGTACGCGCGCCCCGCACTGCCGCCGTCGAGCAGCGCGTTCGCGTATCCGGGCTCGGCGTACTGCGACAGCACGACGACCCCGATGGACGGATGGCTCTCGCGCAGCTGGTTCGCGGCCTGGATGCCTTCGTCCTGAGACGTGGGCGGCATCCGCACGTCGGTGACCACGACATCGGGCCTTTCGGCCTCGACGGCGCCGAGCAGCTCGGGCAGATCGCTGCACACCGCGACGACGCCCAGGTCGGCTACGCGCTCGATGACCAGCCGGATTCCCTCCCGGACGAGCATCGAGTCCTCGGCGACGACGACCCGTAGAGCCACGATCGAGCAGCCTAGTGTCCAGTGCCGATCCAGGCGCTCTGATCGGCTATTCCGCCAGGGCGGCGGCGACGCGCCTGGCGCCTGCGGTCAGCAGCGGCGCCAAGCGCTGCCCGGGTGTGCGACCGAGGCGGTCGATCGGGCCGGAGATCGAGATCGCAGCGACAACGTGCCCGGCGGGCGAGAGCACCGGCGCCGACACCGAGGCGACGCCGGCCTCGCGTTGCGCAACCGACTGCGCCCATCCACGACGGCGCACCTCGGCAAGGGTGCGCTCGGTGAACTCGGCATCGGCGAGGATCGCCGACAGCTGCGCATCGTCGAGCCAGGCGCACAGGACCTGCGCACCCGAACCCGCGGTCATCGGCAGCCGAGCACCGAGCGGCACCGTCGTCCGCAGCCCGGAGGCTCGCTCCGCCGCCGCGACGCACATCCGCTCGTTGCCGTCGCGGCGATACAGCTGCGCGCTCTCGCCCGACTCGTCGCGCACCCACGCCAACACCGGCGCCGCGGCGGCGATCAGCGGGTCGGGCAGCGCGGCCGCGAGCTCGCCGAGCCGGGATCCGAGCACGAACCGCCCATCGGCGTCGCGTGCGAGCAGCCGGTGCACCTCGAGCGCGACGGCCAGCCGGTGCGCGGTGGCCCGGGGCAGCTCGGTCGCCGTGACGAGCTCGGCGAGCGTGCGTGGCGAGGTGGCCGTGGCGCCCAAGATGGCGACCGCCTTGTCAATAACGCCGATGCCGCTATGCTGACTGCCATCGCGCTGTCTCACGACGCGATACTAGAGTCTCACATTACGGGATGGCAAGGAAATGGGTAAGACGCTCGCAGAGAAGCTCTGGGACAGTCATGTCGTACACAGCGCACCGGATGAGCCCGACCTGCTCTACATCGACATGCACCTCGTGCACGAGGTCACCAGTCCGCAGGCTTTCGACGGCCTGCGCCTGGCCGGACGCACCGTGCACCGTCCCGATCTGACACTGGCCACTGAAGACCACAACGTGCCCACCCAGCACATCGAGCTGCCCATCGCCGATCCGGTCAGCCGCACGCAGGTCGAGACGCTGCGCAAGAACTGCGCCGAGTTCGGCGTCGAGCTGTATCCGATGGGCAACGCCGAGCAGGGCATCGTGCACGTCATCGGCCCGCAGCTCGGCATCACCCAGCCGGGCATGACGATCGTGTGCGGCGACTCGCACACGTCCACGCACGGCGCGTTCGGCGCGCTGGCGTTCGGCATCGGCACGAGCCAGGTCGAGCACGTGCTGGCGACGCAGGCGCTCCCGCTCGACCGGCCGAAGACGATGGCGGTCACCGTCGAGGGCGAACTGCCCGACGGCGTGACGCCCAAGGACGTCATCCTCGCCGTCATCGCCAAGACCGGGACGGGTGGTGGGCAGGGCTACATGGTCGAGTACCGCGGCAGCACGTTCGAGCAGATGTCCATGGAAGGCCGGATGACGGTCTGCAACATGAGCATCGAGTTCGGCGCGCGGGCGGGAATGATCGCCCCGGACGAGACGACGTTCGCCTACCTGAAGGGCCGCGACCATGCGCCGAGTGGCGAGCAGTGGGACCAGGCGGTCGAGTACTGGACGAGCCTGCGCACCGACGACGACGCCGAGTTCGACGCGCACGTCACGCTCGACGCCGCGACGCTCGCTCCGTTCGTCACGTGGGGCACGAACCCGGGTCAGGGCGCGCCGCTGAGCGAGACGATCCCTGACCCGGCGAACCTCGCGGACGAGTCCGCTCGCGTCGCGGCCGAGAAAGCCTTGGCATACATGGGATTGTCCGCCGGGACGCCGTTGCGCGACATCCATGTCGACACCGTCTTCGTGGGCTCTTGTACCAATGGGCGCATCGAGGACCTGCGCGCGGCTGCCGGCGTCATCAACGGACACAAGGTCGCCGACGGTGTGCGCATGCTGGTCGTACCCGGCTCGATGCGCGTGCGCGTCCAGGCCGAACAGGAGGGTCTCGACGCGGTGTTCACTGCGGCCGGAGCCGAATGGCGCCAGGCCGGATGCTCCATGTGCCTGGGCATGAACCCCGACCAACTCGCGCCGGGCGAGCGCAGCGCGTCGACGTCCAACCGCAACTTCGAGGGACGCCAGGGCAAGGGCGGAAGAACACATCTCGTGTCGCCACTGGTCGCCGCGGCCACCGCCGTCGCCGGCCACCTCGCCAGCCCCGCGGATCTGTAGGGAGCAGCCATGGACAAGTTCACCGTCCACACCGGTACGGCTGTGCCGCTGCGGCGCAGCAACGTCGACACCGACCAGATCATCCCCGCCGTGTACCTCAAACGAGTGACGCGAACCGGTTTCGAGGACGGCCTGTTCAGCGCGTGGCGCGCGAACGAGCCGGACTTCGTGCTGAACCAGTCGCGTTTCGACGGCGCGACGATCCTCGTCGCCGGCCCCGACTTCGGCACCGGATCGTCGCGGGAACACGCGGTGTGGGCGTTGACCGACTACGGCTTCAAGGCCGTCATCTCGCCGCGCTTCGGCGACATCTTCCGCGGCAACTCGCTCAAGGCCGGACTGCTCACCGTCGTGCTCGCGGAGAAGATCGTCCAACGACTGTGGGACGACATCGGCGACGACCCGACGACGGAGGTCACGGTCGACCTCGTCGAGTGCCAGGTGCGATGGTCCGGCGAGGTGCACGGATTCGACCTCGACGACTACACGCGCTGGCGGTTGCTCGAGGGACTCGATGACATCGGTCTCACTCTGCGGCACACCGACAAGATCACAGCGTATGAGGCGACGCGCCGACCGTGGCTGCCCGCAACCGCATCGCGTTAAGAATTCCCTTGTACAGCAAGGGATTCTGGATTCGCGCCACGTGCGCAACCAGCAGAACAACATCGACTCGTGCCGCGACGCGCTAGAAAAGTCCTGAGACACAAGCGGATTAGGTTGGACTGCGGCGTTCCACGTCCTACGGTGGCGGACGAGTCGGCCAGAGTGGCCGAGCCCAATGTCCGGGGAGGACACGTGCCAAACAAGGCTCAGTTCATCGAGTTGCTCGCCGAGCGACTCGACGGAGACAGGAAGCGCGCTGCGGCCGCGCTCGACGCGGTGATCGACACCGTTTACGCAAATGTCGCAAAGGGCGAGCGGGTGGCGCTGACCGGCTTCGGCATCTTCGAGAAGCGCATCCGCGCCGCTCGTACCGCCCGCAACCCGGCAACGGGTGCGGCGGTCAAGGTGAAGAAGACCGCTGTGCCCGCATTCCGCGCCGGTGCGGAATTCAAGGCCATTACGAGCGGAGCGCGCAAGGTCGCCAAGGCTCCGGCCAAGAAGACCGTGGCGAAGAAGGCTGCACCGGTGAAGAAGGCTGCGGCGAAGAAGGCGGCACCCGTCAAGAAGGCAGTGGCGAAGAAGGCTCCGGCCAAGAAGACCACTGCGAAGAAAGCTCCCGCGAAGCGTTCTCGGTAGCTCTGCCGATCAGCAGCCGAGACTCGCGAGGGCCCGACGACACCACGTCGGTGCCCTCGCGAGCCGCGCTGCCGAATTAGCGGGCAGCCCTGCCGTAGTAGTCGGCAGACACGACGACGCCATCGGCGACGGCCAGGATCCAGACGGCTCCCTTGCGAGTAGCGACCGATTCCGGTGGTGGCTGCACGAGCTGTGCTACCAGTCCCGGGATCGCTATGCCCTGACTGCACATCACCGTTGATGCCGCCGACTTCGCGAGAGCCAGGACTTCAGAGCGCGCGGCGTCCGGGTCGTTGACGTACGCCTCGTCGGCAAAGGTCGGCACGATCTCGACCTCGCGGCCGGTCACCTGTGCCAACGGCTCGACGGTCTGCACGCAGCGCGTCAGATCTGCCGCCACGATGCGTTCCGGCGCGAACGCGCGCAAGAACACAGCCAGCGTGCGCGCCTGCCGGCGGCCGATCTTCTCCAACGGGCGCAGCCGATCGTCGCCGCGCCACTCGCTTCGCTTGCCGGCCTTGGCATGCCGCACGAGCGCGACGACCGACTCCGGAACGGGAACCGCCGTGAACTCGTCGAGCACCGACCGTTCGCGGTCATAGGTCAACCTCGCGCGCGCTTCCGCGACGGGCAGCCAGAGCAGGTCGCTCACCTCGTCGCCGGCCGCGAATTCTCCTGACCGGTAGCTCATCGCCCAGAACAGGACGCTCTTCGGCGCACCCTCGACGATGTAGCGCACCCGGCCGAGGCGACGCGTCACCGCGACCTGGGCGCCGGTCTCTTCGGCAACTTCGCGCACGGCAGCCGCGAGATCCGACTCGCCCGCCTCCAGCTTGCCTTTGGGCAGCGTCCAGTCGTCGTAGCGGTCGCGGTGGATGACTGCCACCTGCGGCCCGTCGCCGTCGTCACGCCAGACGACGCCCCCGGCGGCGCGAATCTCGACCCTCACGGCGGGTTATTCACCCCGGCCGCCGAGGCGCTTCATCAGCAGTTCCTGGTAGTCGATGTGCTTCTCGCCGCCCGAGCGCACCCAGGCGCCGTCCGGCTGCAACTCCCAGGCCATGGTGTCCTCCGAGAACGCGGCGTCCAGGCACAGCCGCAGATGCTCGGTCGCGGTGGGGTCGGTCACCCGGCACAGCAACTCGACGCGACGATCGAGGTTGCGGTGCATGAGATCCGACGAGCCGATCCAGTACTCGGGTTCGCCGTCGTTCGCAAAATAGAAGACGCGCGAGTGCTCGAGGAACCGGCCGAGGATCGACCGGGTCGTGATGTTTTCCGACAGACCCGGGACGCCCGCGCGGATCGTGCAGAACGTGCGCACGAGCAGCTCGACTCGCACGCCGGCTCGCGACGCCCGGTACAGGGCGTCGATCGTCTGCTCGTCGACCAGATGGTTCGTCTTGATCTGGATGTGCGCCGGGCGGCCGGCCTCGGCATGTGCAATCTCGCGCTCGATGCGTTCGATCAGCCCGATGCGCACGCCGAGCGGGGCGACCAGCAGGGTCCGGTACGCGGTCTGCCGCGAGTAGCCGGTCAGCACGTTGAACAGGTCGGTGAGGTCGGCGCAGATCGCCTCGTCAGCGGTGAACAGGCCGATGTCCTCGTACAGGCGCGCCGTCTTCGGGTTGTAGTTGCCGGTGCCGACATGCGCGTAGCGACGGATGGTCGCGCCCTCCTGGCGCACGACGAGCGAGGCCTTGCAATGCGTCTTGAGCCCGACCAGCCCGTAGACGACGTGACAGCCGGCGCGCTCGAGTGCGCGTGCCCACTTGATGTTTGCCTGCTCGTCGAAGCGTGCCTTGATCTCGACGATGACCACGACCTGCTTGCCAGCCTCGGCGGCGTCGATCAGCGCGTCGACGATGGGGGAGTCACCCGACGTGCGGTACAGCGTCTGCTTGATCGCCAGGACGTTCGGGTCGGCGGCCGACCGCTCGACGAAGCGCTGAACACTCGTCGCGAAGGACTCGTACGGGTGGTGGACGAGCACGTCCCCGTCGCGCAGTGTGGCGAAGAACGACTTCGACGTCTCGCCCTCGGCGAAGCGCGGATGCGTAGCCGGGACGAACGGGCGGTCCTTGAGTGCCGGGCGGTCCAGGTCGTAGATCTGCCACAGCGACGTGAGGTCGAGCAGGCCCGGTACGCGGATCACGTCGTCGGGTGCCACGTCGATCTCGCTGGTCAGCAGCGAGAGGATCGCGTCGTCGATGTCCTCGGCAACCTCGAGGCGGACGGCCGGGCCGAACCGCCGACGCACCAGCTCGCGTTCGAGCGCCTGCAGCAGATCCTCGTCGCGATCCTCCTCGACCTCCAGGTCGGCATTGCGGGTGACCCGGAACAGGTGGTGCTCGATCACGTCCATGCCGGGAAACAGCATCGCGAGGTGTGCCGCGATGAGCTCTTCCAGCGGCAGGAACTCGGCGTGCGCCGACGTCCGCTTGACGACCACGAATCGCGGGACGTTGTTGGGCACCTTGACCCGGGCGAAGCGCTCGACGCTGCTGTCGGGCCCGCGCACCAGCACGGCGAGGTTGAGTGACAGCCCGGATATGTACGGGAACGGGTGCGCCGGGTCGACGGCCAGCGGGGTGAGCACCGGGAAGACCTTCGAGCGGAAGTACTCGCTGAGCCGACGGTGCTCCTCGTCGTCGAGCGAGTTCCACCGGACGATGCGGATGCCGTTGCCCTCGAGCCCGGGCGCGATGTCTTCGAGGAAGCATCGGGCGTGCCGATCGGCGAGTTCGCGAGTTCGCGCGGCGAGCGCGGCGAGGGTCTCGGTCGGCGACAGGCCGTCCGCCGCGAGTCCCTGCAGGCCCATCTCGACACGGCGCTTGAGCCCGGCGATGCGGACCATGTAGAACTCGTCGAGGTTGCTGGCGAAGATCGCGAGGAACTTCATCCGTTCTAGCAACGGCTGGCGCTTGTCCTCACCCAGCGCGAGCACCCGGGCGTTGAACGCGAGCCAGGACAGCTCCCGGTTGCTGAACCGGTCCGCAGGCAGATCCTCGGCGATGTCCAGATACGGTTCGAGGTCGCCCGCGGGCACCGAGTCGAACGGATCGAGGTCGGGCACATGGATGGTGTCCGGTTGCGCCGGCGCACGTGTGGCCGGATTGTCAGCGGAGCGCGTCCCCGTCATGAGCCGGTCTCCGTAGCGAGCATCGCAGCGAGTACCGCAGCGCAGCGAGGAGCGGAGCGAAGGAGGCCGGCGGGGTACGCGGTCATGCGTTCATGATGCCCGGTCGGGATGAACGAGGGACGGCGTTGCCGCGACAATTGCCGCCAGAGTGCTGGGGCCGACGCCGAGCAGCACGGCGGCGTGCAGGTCGGACTCCGTGTCGACGTCCTGGCGCAGGCCTGGGCCCGCGGGAAGCAGCACGGCTCGGCTCGCGTGCCGCTCGGCCGAGCCCGGTCCGAATGCCGGCTCGAGCTCAGCGCCCGGCGTGGCAGTGAGCATCGTCGTGCCGGTGCCTGCGAGATCGGCCACGAACGCGCGCCGATGCTCGGCCGCAGCGTCGAGCGCTTGCGCGAGCTCGGAGGGGGTCAGCGCGGGCAGATCGCCGACCAGGGCGGCTACAGCGGCATCCGGCCAGCGCTCCTGAGCGTGCCGTGCGCCCTCGACGACAGCGGCGTTGAGACCGGGACGCTCCTGCACCAGATCGTGTTCGACGGACGGGCGGTCGCCGATGCGCAGCACCCGAGCGACATTCGGGGCGTCGCGGGCGGCGCGCATGGTGTCTTCGCGCATCGCGCGCACCAGGTCGGCGTGCGCGTCGGCGTCAGGGCTGAAACCGGCCAGGCGCGACTTCGCCCGGGGGAGCGCCTTGACCGGGACGAGCACCGTCCAGCGCACGGCACCGGTCGCAGGCATGCAGGCATCGTCGCACGCGTTCGACTGTCAGTGACCGCCGTTCGTCGATGCGGCAGACTGCAAGCGCGAGCGAGAGAGGACAGCGGGGTGCCGAGACAGCACAAGCGCCGTAAGCCCGGGCACGGCGAAAGGCTGGGCCTCTGGTGGCGGCTCACCTGGATCGTGCTGTATGCACCGTTCGGCGTGCTCACCAAGCTGCGCTATCACCATCTCGAGCGCATCCCGGTCGCCGGCCCGGCGATCGTGATCGTCAACCACATCTCGCACGTCGATCCGATGCTGGTCGCCCGGTACATCCTCGACGCCGGGCG
>WNGI01002577.1_pt1 | contig 15784 bp, 19 predicted proteins | sample 5400621 | NCBI WGS metagenome assembly WNGI01 (sample SAMN13153374, study PRJNA577476) | soil metagenome | isolation source: 20 cm soil or saprolite under Garry oak tree replicate 1 | place: USA:California | collected 2016-06-15 | reverse complement strand
TGTGTAGTCACCGCCGCCATATTCATGTACCCGAGTTCGGGCGTTAAAGGGCGGAGGAGTTACGTCTTTTACCGCACCGTGCGCATCCCGCTTCACTATGACACTGCGGCCAGCTTCGGTCGGGCGCATTTCAATCCAGTAAATATCCGAACCATCAATCAAGGGCTGGGACAGGCCTATGGAACCACCGACTATTGAGTCGGAGGTAATCGGCGACTTCCATGAACCATAGGGCGCGATTCTAGACTCGGGCATATAGTTTTTCTCCAGTAAGCTGGGGGTTTGGGCCTTATCCCCAGGTTTTGCTCCATGGCCCACGTCCGCCCTGACTGATTGGAGTTGCGCGGCGGCGAAAGGTTTGCGGATAGTTTTGTTACGGCCTCGTGAAGTCTTTGCAAGATTACTGCAACCATCGCTAAAGTGGTCCAGCTTAATATCCCTTATCGTTAATTCTCCTTGGGAGAACTGAGATAAAGGCAAGGGCGCCGGTCTTGGGGGAGGTCGGCGCCCATAGTCTTTCCAGGGCTCGAACCGCTCAGACCTCAAATCTCAAGTCTTACCAATCTCGAAATCTCATATCTTAAATTTCAAGTATTAATCTCAAATCTCGAAAGCTCAGACAAAGCGTTGGCATTCTTATCTCATTTCTGGGCTGAGTCAATTCAAGCTCGTGAAGAGGTATCCGCAGATTACGCAGATTAGAGATCTCCCACGAGTAGAGCAGAGCATTCCGAAAAGCGGGTCAACAACTTTCAAGTCAACTGCTTTTAGCTAGATTTGTGCAATCTGCGTAATCTGCGGATTGTCTGCTTCCCTGGCGTTGACTCGCAATCAAAACCGGATCACAATTTGCAACCTTCGAACGAGGTGGCGTTAAAAGATGAGACTAAACGCGAAGTTCACCTTGCGGCTGGTTCTGGGCATGGTGATCTATTTCGCGGTCATGCCGGCGGTCTCGGCGCAGACCGCTCAGGCAGAGCGCGATAGAGCCGAGAATGAGCGCGAACTGGAGATCCGCGTCTGGAACCTGAGGATGCTTTCGGAGCAGTCCCTCAAGTCGCGCAAGAAACGGCGGAATGTGCAACAGGCACTGGCGGAGATGCAGGAAGACTTCACGCGCCTCCAGATTGTTAATAAGAGCCTGGGCCGAGCGGCCATAGGAAACAGCGCGCTGGACCTCAGATTTGTTTCGAAGTCAGCCGGCGAAATCAAGAAGTACGCGGAACGACTGAACACCAATTTGGCGCTGCCTCAACCCGAGCCAGGTTACCAGCCGCACACGAGTGATCCAATTGTGACGCCGCAACAAATCAAGTCCTCGATCCTGAGGTTGGCTAGAGTAGTATTCAGGTTCGTCGATAACCCCTTCTTCAAAGAGGCGTCCGTAGTCGACACCGAGTTGACCACTAAGGCGCGCCGCGACCTCGAGGAGATCATCAAACTGAGTGAACAATTAAAGAAGGATAGTGAGAGGTTTGAGAAAGCCGTGCGCGAAAAAGGCCCCTGAGTTTGTTCGCAGCATCGGCGACGGAAGCTGGCATCACTCAGGCGCCGCAAAACCTTCGCATTAAGTGTAGTACTGCAGATCCCTCAACTAGAACTATTTTAGATCTTCAATTAACAGCACGGCGTCGCTCGCTGTGCCTACCGACTTAAGCGTGGCTGCCCGAGGCAAATCCCGATCGCGCCTTTTCCTTGAAGGAAGCTACGAAGGGCTGCGCTATAATCAGCCTCGCTCTAAATAGCTCCTCCGAAGGAGAAGAACGATGGCCAAGGCACCCGCCCTGTTCCGCTTGATTCTGCAAGTTGACGATCTTGATAAGGCCTCAGGGTTTTATGCAAAGCTGCTTAACGATCCCGGAAGACGAATTCCACGGGCCGCTCGTCACTACATCGATTGCGGGCCAGTAATTCTGGCGCTCGTAGATGTGACCGCCGGTGGCGAGGCGGCGAAACCGATTCCCGACAAGATCTATTTTGCAGTTGCCGATCTCGAACGATTCCATGCGCGCGCGGCGGAACTCAATTGTCTTTCGACAGAGGATGTTCACGGCGAGAGCGCCGGCGAGATCGTTGTTCGACCGTGGGGCGAACGTTCGTTCTATGCTCATGACGCGTGGGGCAATGGGCTTTGCTTCGTGGATGAGAAGACTCTCTTCACCGGGCGGTAGTCAGCGATCATTTCGCTTGAGGTAAACACTTGCCAGCCTCACTAATACAAACGACGTATAGGACGCGACTATTCGCTCCGGGCTTCCTTGCCTGCTGCATGATGCTCGCTACGAATACCGTTAACGCGTCTCCCTGTGCGCGATTGAAGGTCAGCGCTGATGACTGGGTCGCAGCCCGGGTGGATGCTCTCGTTCAGGCCGCCCGCGGCGCATATGAGAATGATAGAGCAATTCGGTCATATGAAAGAGTGCTCGATGGAATTGCCGGCACGATTCGCCAGTGCCGGCTTTCCGACAATGACGGTTTCCTTAGCCGCTATCGGACCTTTGTCGATTATGTAGAAACAGCATCACTGGAACGCATGTCTGATCATGAGCTCGGTTTTCTAGTGCCCGATCAGCAGTACTTCGCAGAGACGCGCGAATATGTGCAAATCCCTGAGTTTCTGCTGGACCAGGTATTTCTGCGATCAGTAAGCCGGTTTGAGACGCTCGAGCGCGCAAAGTTATTTCTGCACCAACTCAACTCAACGCGCGATCCTTCCGAGCAACTCATCTACTTCAGCTACAAATCCCGACACCTGGGGACGCCTGATGATGATTCCAGTTATCGCCGGCTTTTGATCGTCGTTCCGGGGAATGCTGCGAAGGGAGTGGCGGATAAGTGGGTTCAGTTTGGCGTTCCCGATCCGGGAAGGCGTGCGCGTGTGCGGAATGTATCCGTTGTGTCAGCCGTAGCCCGCTCAGATGGGATCTTCGATGCTTACTTCAAAGACTTTTATCGATCCTATGGCCGCGATCGCCGGATCAGCCTCAAGGGACGCTGGGAGCTTGGTGAGGGCGATGATAACTGCACGCAGTGTCACAAGAGCGGTATTCTTCCGATCTTCCCGGTGAGCGGCAGTGTGAACGACAATGAGCAGCAGGCGTTGCTGGCTGTCAACGAGCGTTTCCTGACTTATGGCTCACCGCGGTTTGGCAAATATCTGGACGAAAGGAAACTTGGACCAGGACTCAGTTCGGCAAGTTTAGATGATCGCCGGCAACGCTTCGGGGAGCGGTTCGCCGAAACGCCGCTGGCGAACGCGATGGTCTGTTCGTCTTGTCATAACTCAGAGCGTTTAGGAGCTCTGAACTGGCCAATGGATAAGATCCTGATCAGCTCTTACGTTAACGGCGGCCAGATGCCCATGGGTCACGATCTCAAAGTTTCTGATCGGAGCGACCTGTATGCGAAACTAATCCAGGAGTATTTCGCAATTGACCAAAACAATCCGGGCATTCTCAAGTCGTGGCTGCTGGGTAGGAACCAATGACCAAGAACCGAATGGAAGCATTCAGCGATGGGGTGATCGCGATCATCATCACTATCATGGTGCTCGAGTTGAAGGCACCGCATGGAACCGACCTGACTGCGCTTACTCCACTGGTCCCTATATTTTTGAGTTACGTACTTAGTTTCGTATTTCTGGGAATTTACTGGAACAATCATCATCACCTGTTGCATGCCGTTGCACACGTAGATGGGCGTATCCTCTGGGCAAATCTGCATCTGCTTTTCTGGTTATCACTCGTCCCGTTTGTCACCGCCTGGATGGGCGAGAACCAATTTGCCCGCGGACCTGTCGCCCTCTATGGAGCAGTAATGTTGTTTGCGGCGATCGCTTACTTCATCCTGGTGCGCGCGCTGCTCTCTCACCACGGGCGAGATTCCGTTCTGGCAACTGCGCTCGGCGGAGATTTCAAAGGCAAGATATCAATGGCCATCTATGTGGTGGCAATTCCGCTTGCCCTGGTGAAGTGGTGGCTCGCTTGTGCGTTGTACGTCCTGGTGTCGATCATGTGGCTGGTTCCTGATCGGCGTATTGAGAAAACTCTCGTTGAATGACGACAGAGGGTTTTCAGTGAAAAAGAAAAAATTCAAAGCCGAATTGCAGTCGGGACACAAGAACGGGGCAGTCGCAGTGCCATTTGATCCAGCGGAGACATGGGGCACTGCTCCCAAACCGCTCTGGCGCGGACGTCGTGGCCATCGCGTCCAGGCGACGCTGAATGGAGGTTCTTTTGGCACCTTCATCGTTCCCCGGCAACAAAAGTTCTTCCTGATCGTGGATGACGTTGTGCAACACCAGGCTGGAGTCGCGGTAGGCGATGTCGTCACAGTCACGGTAGCGCCTGCTGGTTCAAAACAGTGAGGGCGCTTTTATCCCTTTGTTTTGACTTTTATTCAAAGAAGTTTCTTGAACTTAACCTCAATCGGTGGCATTCTCTCCGCGCTCAATCCAACTTTAAGACCCAAAAACGAACTTGCTCTATTTTCCACCCGCGATGAAAGGATCCCCCATGAGATTGACGAAAACGATCACCATGTTTTTGGCGACTTTAGTGCTACTGATGCTCGCAAGCGGCGGCACCTCTCATGCTACCGCTGTGATCCCGAAAGCCTCGGTTGTCAACCCAAACCCTGTCCTTTACTTGACAGAAACAGAAACCTATTCAACCGGCGGGAAGAATTGGATTCGCTACAAATACGACGTGCTCAACAAGGCAGACTACCCGGTGGACCTTTTTGCGCCGGCGCCCGCTCTACCGCCGTGCGGCAAAAATACGAAGTCGTCTCGCACCTGGGTCGACTTCTTTGATTCGCGCGGAAAACGGCTCTACGGATTTTGCGCCCTCGGCAGGCCTGCAGATCTCGGCAGCATTTGGTTTGCTCTGGAGGATGACGTGATTCCACCGAGCTATGTTTATATCGAAATGAACGATCGCCAGACGAATACCAAATACAAATCCAACCTGGCGGACACAACGCTCTAAGGACGCGAGGGTCGAGTTTTGGAGATGGGCTGGCTTGACGCTATTCAATGGCCGGCCATGGTCGTAACGGTAGTCGCGGCCTGGCTCGTCGCCTCGCAAAGGAAGTTTAAGAGGAACTGGGGATTCTGGCTGTTTCTCTCCAGCAATTTACTATGGATCGCCTGGGGCTGGTATGACCGAGCGTACGCGCTCATTTTCCTGCAACTCTGCGTGGCTTTTCTTAACATCAGGGGCTCGATCAAGAACCGCGCTGAGTAATCCAGACTTAGTTTGCCACTTGTCCTTTTTATCTTCCCGCGCCCACTGACGGTTTGCTTTACAACCGGGCGAACCTACCGCACCTCGAGATCAGCGACCACCGGCAAATGGTCCGAAGCAAGCGTGTTCACCACCCACGCTTTTTTCGCTCGGATACGATCCGACTGCCGGGTGAAGATGTAATCGATGCGCTTTACCGGTTTGTCCGCGGGATAACTCAGTCCCACACCTGCGGCGCGACTGCGCATCCACGCGTCTTCAAAGCCGGCCAACATTAACTTATAAGCGCTTCCAGTTGGCTCGTCGTTGAAATCGCCAACTATAATTAGCGAAGCTTTCTGCGCGGAAAGGAACCCGAGGAGTTGCTCGGTCTCGAAAACTCGTCCGTCTTCGTCCTGATAATCGAGATGCGTAGTAACGAAATTGATCGTCTTGCCGCCGGCGTTCACCTCAACTCGAATCATGCCACGCCGTTCCGCTTCCCGCTTGTTTTCATATTTACGATGATCAATCGCGCTGATAGGAAAGCGGGAGAGGATGGCTACGCCGTACTGCCCGCCCTGGTAGTCAAGATTATGAGCGAAGGCGTAGTTCATTGACGTCAGCTTAGCGAGTTCAGCGATTTCGTCTTTGCCTTCCGTGCGTTTGACTCCGCGATCGACCTCCTGCAAACCAACCAGGTCCGGATGTTGCTCATTGATCACGTCAGCGATGCGTTGCAGGTCGAGCCTCTTGTCCATGCCAACGCCAACGTGAATGTTGTAAGTCATTACCCGGAGAGTTTTTTTCGAGCTCGAGACCGTTGTCGGTAGTCGGCTTGAATTCGCTCCGGATATAACAGCGGTTAAGAGGAGAATGCTAAGGACAGCTGCGTTGAGGCGACTATGGATCATCAGTGACAAGAGCACTAGCGCGACATCAAATGGCGACTGCTGTTAAGTCACTTCATAAGGTAAGAATGACTCTGGAAAAATGATCGCTTTCTTTTAGCGCCGGCGATGTGGGAATTTGCGAACTGAGTTCGCGAACAATGCCCTGTACTTCGACGGGTCTTCCCTTCTTATAGACCAAATGCATGTTAACACCGACGGGAATTCTCTGACCCTCCTTAGTCACAATCACAGCTTCGCAACTGGATGGTTTCCTGTCGGCCAACATGCGCAGGATGTTCCGCCAGACATCGTCGACGCATTCGGGAGACAGAATCTTGCAAAAATTTGTATTACTGATCTCACTATGAGAGTAGCCGATCAACTGCTCGAAGGCTTTGCTAAGAAAGGTCGAGTTTCCCTGCAAATCGTGGGTGTAGATGTTTTCGCCGGAATTTTCTACGAGGCCCAAATAGCGCTTGGCGCAGTCTGATCTATATTCCTTGTACCGGGCGCGTTCAATCACTATGCAGATCGCCTCCTCCAGCGCCCCGGCGGTTAATGTTTCCCTGACCAGACAGTCGGCGGCGCCATGACGCATCGCATTCAGAACTTCGTACGCACTGTTGGATGTGAGCACCATGGTCGGGGTGGCAAAACCAACTCGCCGCGACTCTTTTAGGATCGAGATTCCTTTTACCGCTGAATCGATCAGGCACACACTGTAATAGTTGCGGCGAAAACCACGAAAGGCGAGCTCGGTTGGCACATAGTCCAGCTCAAACCGAGCCAGATCGGTCGTGGAAAGAAGTTCGCCAATTTCCGGACGGCCTCCGGTTGCATCGTGCACTACTAAGATTTTCAGTAACTTGTGAGACATGTTCCCTCTCCTTGTTGATAATGTCGAGATTGGGAGATTGATTGCTTGCCTCCTGCTAGCGTAATGCGCACCATCGTCACGAGGCGGCGCGCACACGAATAAATTCATTCCGTTCTTCGAACTGGTAATCGGGATAAGCCAGCAGCCTTTTGAATTGCTCACCTGGCAGCGGCCTGCATAACAGATAACCCTGCATATTGTCGCATCCAAGTTGCTGCAAGAAGATCATCTGCTCATCTGTTTCCACACCTTCGGCGACCACTCGCAATCGTAATCTTTGCGCCAGAGCCACTATTGATGATACGAGTGCCGCGCCATCAAGATTCGAAGTATCCCGCACAAACGACTGATCTATTTTTAAGGTGTCAAATGGCAGCCGCCTCAAACACTCCAATGAGGAAAAGCCGGTACCAAAATCGTCAATTGCGAGTCTAACCCCTATATCTTTTAGTTTGCCTAGCGACTTAACCACATGTTCAGCACTAATCATGAGTGAGCTCTCAGTGAGCTCGAATTCCAGGCATTCGGGATCGATTCCGGTCTCCTTGAGTATCTCCACTATTACATCGACAGAAGCTGGCTCTTGAAATTGACGCGCTGATACGTTGATTGCGAGACTCAACTTCGGAAACCCATTGGCGTGCCACTTCCCTAACTGCTGACATGCCGCTCGCAGGACCCACTCGCCGATCGGAATGATCAACCCGCTCTTTTCGGCGATAGGAATAAAGTCTGCTGGTGGAATTGAACCTAGTTGCGGGTGTTCCCAACGAATCAAAGCTTCGGCACAAGTGATCTGCCAGCTCCTCGTATCGACTTGAGGTTGATAGTGGAGTGTGAATTGCCGTCTTATTAGTCCTCGACTCAGTCTGTTCTCGATAGCAAACTGTTTGAGCGACCTGGCATTCAGGTCAGCTGCATAAAAACGGTAACCATTTCCACCGCATTGCTGTGCTTCCAACAGGGCCGCTCCGGCATCTTTCAAGAGCGTTTCTACTGTTGAGCCGTTCAACGGATATAACCCGATTCCAATACTCGAAGTGAGAAAAAGCTCCAGCTTGAAGGAAAAAACTCGATGTTCAATTTTTTTCTTGATCCCCTGTACGAACTCTACCAATTGTGATCGATCACCCGGACCTTCCAACAACAAAACAAACGTATCGCCTCCCCAATAGCCTACCGTATCGTTTCCTCCCATGATCACTTTGAGCCGCCTGGCCACGCAGCGAACCAGACGTTCGCCTACTGCTGGACCAAGCGTTTCATTAATCCTGCCGTAGGGATCGAGGGAGAGAAAGGCGACTGCCAGAGTGCGATTGTTGTGCTGCGCGTTCTTTAGAGCTTTTCCAAGTATATTCCTAAAGAATGCTCGATTCGGTAGGGTGGTCAACGCATCGTAACGCGACAGATATCTGAGCCTATCTGAGGTTGTTTTCTGTTTAGCGGCGATTTGCTGCCAGGCGCTGGTAGCTTTTTGGAGTCCGGGGTTGGGCAGTTCGTATTCCGGGGTCATACCTTGTCTCCCTCATCGTTAATGAAGCTAACTTCTTGTCGCGCTTTCTATCCGCAACCGGAAGTATTTACACTTCTCAATGACTCGCCACGTCGATTCCAGCGACAGCCGTATTCCTGCAATGAACGGTCACCGCAAATGATTGTTGACTTGATCGTACTCGGGCGATCAAAACTGCAACCACAAAATCCGAACGGGAGAGAAAATTATGCGACTTGGGTAAGTAAAGCCAGGAGCACCGCCCCCACTGCGGTTTGCTGTTTGAGTGGCCTTGCTGAAAACAGTATATGGGCTCTCTCAAAACAACGCCAGCGAGGGAACAGTTGGAACTGAACTACATGCGATCTCATTATCGGCTTAACTATGTCGATTGGGTGGTGACTAACTTATCGTACGATTGTCAATTTATTGTGAGGTTACTTGAGTAGACCGGTAGGTCGGAGCGCGTAAGCCATGATGCGGCTGGCTTTAAGCTCTTAAGCACGAGGACTGCATGCAAGCTCTGATTGATTCGCCTTCGCAAGCACAGAAGTCGGGCGTTGAAAACAGCGTTAAGCTTCGGGGCCTCGGGCTTCGGGTCCAACCCGTGGCGATGTTTTTTTCGCAACCGTTTATTCCGCACTTGCCGGATTGATGCTTTCCGCGGCCTGAAAGCCAATGGCGCTATGAGTCCCGTCGCAAAAAGGTTTGTTGGAGGAAGCGCCGCAACGACAAAGGGCGAGGCGCGGTTTATCAACTGTAATCCTGTTTCCATCGGTATCGAAAAGATCAACTGGACCTTCAACGATGTAGGGTCCGTTCCTGGACGGATGAATAGTTACATCTGCCATTCCTCTCTCCCTTCAAGTTCCGCTTTGTGAAAGTGCAGGACGCATTCTAACATGGCTCCGGGTCTCGAGTTTCGAGTTTCAAGTTTCGATTTCGGTGTCGTAACCGTAAATATGGAGTTAGAGACGGCCGCTAAAAACCAGGAACTCTAAACTTGAAACTCGAAACTCGAAACTGATCAATGTCTTTCCCCAAGATTCTCATGATGATCGCCGCGGCCTTTGCCGCGGGCGTAATCAATGCCATTGCCGGTGGCGGCACGCTGATTACCTTTCCCGTACTCATCTGGCTGGGACTCGATCCTAAAGTTGCCAACGCCACCAGTACCGTTGAGCTCTGGCCTGGACTCTTTGGTGGTCTATTTGGCTATCGGCGTGAGCTGGAGAATAGCTCCACAATTCTTTTGCGACTTGGGATAACCAGCGTTATCGGCGGCGCCCTTGGAGCCTGGTTGCTAATTTGGACACCGTCGCCCACATTTGCGCGATTGGTTCCGTTCCTGATTCTTTTCGCCACCATCCTCTTCATGGCCCAGGGGTCAATCAATCGCCGCCTGCGCCTGCAATCAATTGACGCCGAACCGAAAATCTCCTGGTGGTTGGGCGCCATCGTTTTTCAGTTTTTTTCAGCGACGTACGGTGGTTACTTCGGCGCGGGAAACGGTATCCTGATGCTCGCGGCAATGGGGCTTCTCGGTTTGCACGACATTAATCGTGCAAATGGAATCAAGAATTTCCTGGGCATCTGTATCAACAGCATTGCGGTGCTGAGCTTTGCGCTTAAAGGTCTCGTCGTCTGGCCTGATGCCTTGATAATGGCCGGCGCTGCCACGCTGGGCGGTTATTTTGGAGCCCACATAGCCGTGCGTGTGGCCCAGGTTACGATCCGCAGGGCAATCGTAATAATTGGATTCGTGATTACGTTTGTGATGATTTGGCGACTCTGGCACTAATCCTCGGAGTGGCAGACTCGGGGATCTTTTAAAGGAAGCCTCTTGTATTTGCGACCGTTTAGAGAGGGCACTTGTGCCCCCACCCGGACGAACAGGTTCGCTCTCCCAAACGACGGGGTAAGGACAGGCTGACAGCCCGTTCTCTAAACGAAACCAGTAAAGACATTTGCCGTCTACGATTAGAGAGAACGTCTGCGACACAATTGTGATGAACAAAAAACTTCCTCGCGAATTCTACACTCGCTCGAATGTCGTGACCGTCGCCCGCGAACTATTGGGAAAGCTTTTAGTCGTGCCCGCGCGAAATGGAACACGCGTTTCAGGAGCGATCGTGGAAGTTGAGGCTTACCGCGGGCCGCAGGATCGCGCGGCCCATTCATTTGGCGGCCGGCGAACAAAGCGCACAGAGACGATGTATAGAATTGGCGGCACTGCCTACGTTTTTTTTGTTTACGGTATGTACCATCAATTTAATGTCGTAACAAATGTTGCAGACCTGCCACACGCCGTCCTGATCCGTGCCATTGAGCCCGTTGAAGGAATTGAGTTGATGCGCAAACGTCGACGTGGCCAATCAGATCACAATCTGACAAATGGGCCCGGAAAGCTGTCAATCGCGATGGGGATCGATCGTCAACTGGATGCGGCAGATCTGTTGGCAAACCGAGTTTGGCTGGAAGCAGGGAGGTCAGTGCCGCGCTCACAAATCGCCTCCGGGTCGCGGATTGGAATTGATTACGCTGAAGAGTGGAGAGATAAACCCTGGCGATTCTGGATTAAGGATAATCCGTTCGTGAGCCGTAAGGGTGGTAGATAGTCAATAGTAAATCGTAAATAGTTCGTGCACTTGCAACGAACTCCTCTACTCGCTATTCAGGATTCACGATTCACGTCTTCAGTCGCTGCCGTAGCGGATCTCCATGTGACGGATGCGGTAGCTGGCCACAATCAATACCAGCAGAGTTACGACAATGAGACTCGGTACGGCGATCCAGGCGGGCGTCGGCAGGGCCGGCACGGCAAACGGTCCTTCGTACACTGGAACCGGAGCAAGCGAGTTGAGATAGTGGATGACACTTATTTTCTTCAGCAGTGGCGGCATCAGGAAATTCAGCCACTCCCAGCCATATAACAGAATTGCCGGAATAATAGGGTTGCGGAAGAACAGGCCGACCACCAGGAAAAACGCGCCATAGCCAATACAAGCCAGGATCGTGATAGCGGCATACGTGAGCAATTGACTGAGACCCTGTCCTTCCACGAAGTATCGAGAGCTCTCAGAGTAAAAATGCGGGAGATAGAGCAACAACATCGAAATGATGGTCGTGGCTGTGAACAGAATGATCGACGTAGCCAGGCCAGAAACATATTTGCCCACAACCAACACTTCGCGCCGAACGGGACTCAGAAAGTAGAAGTGCAAGCTTCGGTCGATGATATCTCCACGAAACAGATTCATGAATATCCAGGCACAGCCGAAGAAAACGACTGTGCGAAGGATGAGTCCGCCGTAGTAGATCGCGAAGATCATGTTGTATTGAGTGAAGTCCTGCCACTCGCGACCGGGCGGTGTGAACGGAGCAAGCAGCACCAATGGAGCAACCGGCAGCAGTGCGAGCAGATAAAGCAGGATCGAACGCCTGCCGAGAAAGTTTTTCTCAATCTCAAGCCGGAAGATTGCGCGAATCTGGCGCATCCACAGCGACCAGGGTAACGGCTGTTTCCCAATCTTCTTCGACGGTGCGATTTCTACAGTAGAACTACTCATAAGTCTAAACCAGCGGCTCTGATTTGGAGTGCGCTGACCTGTCAGCGCTTTGTCCCCTCGCGACTTGTCGCGGCACGTCGCGGTTGATTCTATTCAAAGAGTACGGCGTCAAGCCGCCGTGGACCAAAGCGGCGAGAGGTCGCCGCACTCCAAATTAGGAGCCACCTCCCTCAGAGCCAATCAGATACTGATAAACGGCGCTCAAATCGTCGTCAACCGGTGCAATCGACTCAATGTTGATTTCCCCTTCGGCTACTACCCGATTGAGAAGTAAATAAAAACTATCTGCGTCTCGTGTCTTTACGAAAAGACCGAGACGATCGTCATGAAGCCGCGCCTCAACCACGTGGTCCTTATCAAAAACACGCGCGGCCAGTTTTGAAGGATTATCGCAACGAATAAGAATCTGCATTGGGTGCTCTTCCATCTCGTCGCGCACTCCATGGACATTTCCTTCGGCAACCACATAGCCGTTGTTAAGCAGTACTACCCGGTCCGACATCATGTCCACTTCGTGCAGAATGTGGCTTGAGATGATCAGGTGCAACCCTTCCGCGGCGAGCTTGCGAAAGAGCGCAATTGTTTCCGCCCGCACCATTGGATCCAGCCCATTCAGAGGTTCGTCGAGAATCAATACTGCCGGTTGATGGGCGATTGCCTGAGCGAGTCGAATGCGCTGGCGCATGCCCTTGCTATACGCCGCAACCTTTCGATTGGCGGCGTCGAGGAGACTCACGCGTTCGAGCGCGGTTACCGTGAACTCCTCAGCCTTCTTCCTGCTAAATCCATGCACGAGCAGAAACGACTGAATAAACTCCCTTCCCGTAAGTCCACGCGGAAAAGAATCAAACTGAGTGCAATAACCAAGCTTGCGAAAAAGCTGCTCCGGCTGATCTGTTGGAATGCCGAGAATCGAGATGTTGCCGCGACTGGGACGAAGTAATCCCGTCATCAGGTTCATTAAGGTCGACTTCCCGGCCCCGTTTGGCCCTACGAGACTGGTGATGCCCGGCGCAATCTGAAGATTGACACGGTTCACCCCGAGGATCTCTCCATAAAACTTGGAGACATCGTCGAAGATGATCAGGTCAGAATTTCGATTTTCTAATTTCGAATTTCGAATTTTGTCTGCCCCAATCTCGAGTTTTGATGTTGCCTCGCTCATAGATCTTAATGATTTCGCTGGACCTCAAACACTTTCGAATTGCGATTCACTTCCACTACACACAATTCGAAATCCGAAATTCACCTCACCACCTCGTAAGCCTTAACCTTCCTCGAAAGCAGCGCCAGGCAAATAGCGCAAACTACAAAGAGCGCAAACCACGACGCCCAGAGTGGTGGCTCATTCAAAATCATCTCGCGTCCTACTCGCCCGTCCCAGGCCGTAACGTGTCCGGCAGCCCGGACGAACGTACCGAAAAGCCCAGCCGTAACATTCTTGATTAGCGCGCCCAGACTGATAATGTTGCCCCAGCGCGTCAGGAAGATTTGGTTTACTACTTCGCCGAATACTGATGGAATAAAGAAGATGCCGAGCAATGCGGCGCTCGCTATCACGCGCCATTTCACCAGGGCCGATACGGCTTGTGAGAGCAGGGCGAGCAGCAAAATCCAAACGACACTCCCTATAAAGATCGCACTGGCGATCGAGAGGTTATTTACAAACCAGCTTGCGCCCTCGAGGTATGACTGAAACAAAAATAACAACAACTGCGGGACCCAGGTCATCGCCGAAAGCAGAATCAGCAGGACTGACATTTTCCCGAGCACATACTCAGTCCGCGAGAAGGGACGGCACAAATAGAGTGGCAGGGCATTGTTTCTAAGATCGCGCGCGACCAGCGGTGGTCCGACCAGCAGGGTTACGAAGAAGGCAAACGTGCCTTGCAGGTTCACAAAGGTTTGGAAGAAAAAAGCATCAATCGGAATCAGTTCTCTAACGTCTACCTTCAAGATTGCCAGCGCATTCACGTTGTGATGGAGATAGATGAGAATCGCTTCGATCAAAAGCGGAATAAAGCAAACAATAAAGAACGCCGTAAATAGTTTTGACTTGAAAACGTCGCGAAAGGCGTGGCGCGGGATCACCAGAAACCGGCTCCATTCAGGGGTCAGCTTGCCGAGATACTGCTTGTAGGTGTGTTCATAAACCGACATGACCGTTCTCCATCGCTTTCAGGAAGATGTCCTCCAGAGAATCGCGCTTGTAACTCAGACGCCTGATTTGAACGTCGTACTCAGACGCAATGCGATAAAGGTCCCGCACCTCGATGCCCTCATGTAGTACCAGCTTAACGCGATGCTCTCCCGTCAGCGCGTATTCGCAGCCCAGCGCGCCGACCGCTTCGGCAAACTTGTTTTGATCGCCACGCGTTTCCAGCAGCAGAAATTTGCGGTTTGACCTGCGTTCCTCCTCGAGGTTGCAATAGACCGCCAGCCGGCCTTCCTTCAGAATCAGAATTTCTTCGCAACACTCTTCAACGTCACGCAGCAGATGTGAAGATAAAACTATGTTCGCCTTGCCGCTGTCCCGGATTTCGCGCACCAGCCGGATCATTCGTTGACGAGCTGGAGGATCGAGGCCATTGGTTGGTTCATCGAGAAAGATCAGCCGCGGTCCATGAACGATTGCCTGCGCCAGTTTGGCAAGCTGTTTCATTCCCAGTGAATAGGTATCAAGACTGCGGTAACGCGCTTCTCCAAGCCCCACATAAAACAGGGCTTCGTGAGCTCGTTCCAGCGCGGCTTCCGCAGGCAAGCCCGATAACTCGGCCATCAAGCGCACGAAACGCACCGCGCTCATCTTCGCAATATACGAATCGCGTTCGGGCATATAACCAACGAAGGAGCGAATGTATTTCGCGTCGGTAGTGATGTCCTGACCGAAGAGGTGGGCCGTACCCGAGGATGGCGAATGAAATCCCAGTAGCGTATGAATTAAAGTGGTCTTGCCGGCGCCGTTAGGCCCGAGCAGACCGATAGCGCGTCCGCGCAGTTCGCCTCTTAAACTTTGAAGGATTGGTCGCCCGCCAAACTTGACGCTCAGGTCGTTCAGATCAATGACCGGGGCGAAGTTCGCCGGATTTTTTAGGCTTGCCTGTTCCTGGACCGTTTCAGCTAACGCCATCTTGCAGACTTTATATCCCTGTTCTGATAATTCCAAACAAAAGCGAGACCGAAAGCCATTCCCATCAGCACGAATGCACCGATGAATGCAAACGCTTCCGCAGTCCCTAAAGTTCTACCGATCGCCAAAAATCCGATCAAAAAAACCGGAAGATTGAGAATCAATGCAGATACAAGAGGGAAAAGCGCCGCGGGCCGACAACCGCCGAGGCGCTTTCGTAACCAGAACAGGGATGGAGCATAGGCGAGCGAAAAGACCAGCGCCGCGACGATTAGAGAAGTGATGGTCGCGCCTTTGAGGTCTGCGGCGCTCAGGCTCTCCCCTTCTATAACAACAAACACCAGCAGGATGGCAGAGAGTCCAACGAGCCACGAACCGAGCGAGATGGAAATTAGTTTCATTTGAGAAGGGTGTTGTTTTTGGAGTGCGCTGACCAGTCAGCGCTTTGGCCTCCTGCGACCCGTCGCAGCGTTCGGTAGATTGAGCGCCTCCTACGCTGCGGCGCCAGGCCGCCGACCAAAGCGGCGACAGGCGTGTCCCCGGCGCGGCAGCCGCTGGCGTGCTCACGTCACCACACTACAGGGAGTTGATCTAGTTT
>WNGI01006544.1_pt1 | contig 15785 bp, 17 predicted proteins | sample 5400621 | NCBI WGS metagenome assembly WNGI01 (sample SAMN13153374, study PRJNA577476) | soil metagenome | isolation source: 20 cm soil or saprolite under Garry oak tree replicate 1 | place: USA:California | collected 2016-06-15 | reverse complement strand
AAAGATCGCCGACTTTTACGAGGACGAAGTGGACGCAGCAGTTAAAGACTTGCTCGCGGCCATGGAACCGATGATGATCGTCTTTTTGGGCCTCGTCGTTGGCGGCATCGTGATCTCGATGTACTTGCCCCTGTTCTCGCTGATCGGCCAACTCAGCCAAGCCCATTAGTGGGCGCGGGCTGCACTTTTACGCTGAACGCATCCAGTGCGGCGTGGAGCCCGCCCAAATTAAGAATGGACTGTGTTTGAGAAAATCAGCGGGGCGGTTCGCACCGAATCGTCCTACAAACTAGCCCCTGTTCCTGTCTTATCGAGATTTTCATACGCTGAAGGGTCCATAGCCCGATAAGTTCGCCCCAAATGGATATGACACAAAATGTCGCTGAGTGGCTCAATTGGCTGTCGCGCGTCCGTTTTTTTCTGATCACCCTTCTCCTGGCCCTCGTATTGGTCCTCGGAAAGACAAGCCAACTGGAGGTGTCCACCCGGTTGTTCCTGCCGCTGATGATCCTATGGTACACGCTGGCGATTATCTACGCGATTATGATGCGATGGATGCCCACGGCTTCGTGGCATGGTCCGGTTCAGTTGGTTTGCGACCTTCTCTTGGTCACGGGCATTATATATTTGACGGGCACGCAGGACAGCTACTTCATATGGCTTTACCCGCTGGCTATCATCGTCGCGAGCATCCTTTTTTCACGCGAGGCCACATTCATCGTCGCCGGGTTGAGTTTTATCCTGGTAGGCGGACTTGCGGAATTGATCTATTACAACATCTTGCCGCGGATGCAAATTGCAGTTCCGAGCGGCCGGCAGCTGCAGACCTGGATTCTCAGCAACCTTTTCTACTTTCTGGCCGTGGCGTACCTCTCGAGCCTGCTGGCGCAGAGCTTACGGCGCCAGGGCGTCGAACTCGAAGTCAAACGCAGCGAATTGCAGGATCTTCAGGCTTTTAATCAAGACATCATCCACTCGATGCGAGGTGGGTTGCTCACCACTGATTTGGAAGGCCGCATTTTACTGCTCAACCGCACCGGCGAGGAGATTACCGGATATAGGTTTGTCGCGGTTCGCGGGAAGTCGCTGGCAGATATTTGGCCGGTCTTTTGGCTGCCGGGTGAAATGACACAGGACGGCAAACTGCCACAGAGGCGCGAAGTGGACTTTCTCACCCCGGACGGACAGAAGCGGTTCATCGGGATATCAGCTTCAATCTTGCGCACCGGGGAGCGCCGTACAACCGGATACGTCTTCAATTTCCAGGACCTGACGGATTTGAAGCATCTCGAACAGGAAGTCGCCACCAAGGATCGCATGGCTGCTCTGGGGCGTCTCTCGGCCGCAATTGCCCATGAGATTCGACAGCCTTTGACGGCCATGGCGGGGGCAGTCAAGGAGCTCGGCCGGCTCGTGCCGTTGCAGGAGGATGAACAGCACCTGGTCGGAATCGTAAGCCGTGAATCCGAACGGCTGAACAAGATCATCACCGATTTCTTGAATTACTCTCGTGAAAAAACGTATGACTTCTCCGAAGACGATGTCGCCAGCCTTCTGGATGAAACACTCACGCTATTCGAGCGGAATCCGCAATTGGACGGAAAATACCGGATCGAACGGAACTTCGCGGCGCCGCAAGCTCGAATCAAGGTAGATCGCAATCGTATCAAACAAGTGTTTTGGAACTTGTCCGACAACGCCTTGCGCGCCATGCCCACCGGAGGCGTTTTGTCGGTATCTCTGGATCTTTCGCAATTTTGGGTCCGCATCCGGTTTCGCGATACGGGGATGGGGTTCGATCCGAAGCAGAGCGCAAAGATTTTTGAACCGTTGCAATCGACGTTCGTGGGTGGAACTGGACTTGGGCTTGCCATCGTTTATCAAATTATTCAAGCGCACAGCGGCCGAATCAGCGTCTTTTCGGAAAAAGATCGCGGAGCGGAATTTACCGTAGAACTCCCCCGCGTGGCGTGAGCCGCGCGCACTGGGCGGGTACTGGCTCTACGCGCCGTCGCCAAAGCGCTTTGGCGCATCGGCGACTTGGAGCCCGCCAGAAATTAAGAAGAGGTTTGCTATGGCCCATATCCTGGTCGTGGATGACGAACAATCGATCTGCGAACTATTGGAGATTACCTTCCGCAAGGAAGGTCATCGGGTCGAAGTGGCCCGGAATGGCGAAACCGCCAAGCGCCTGCTGCAATCACAGATTTTTGACATCGTCATTTCCGACATTCGCATGCCGGATGCCACGGGAGTGGACCTTCTGCAATTTTGCAAGGAACTTTCCCCCTCGAGTTATTTCCTGCTGATTACGGGAGTGCCCACGGTCGAAACCGCGATTGCCGCTATTAATTCGGGAGCCGACCGCTACGTCATCAAGGACCATGACTTGGTCGACCAGTTGAGACGGGCGGTGCGCCAGGTGGATGAGACACTCCGCCTCAAGCACGAAGCTGGCTACTTGCGCCGCGAGCTACGGCGTCTCACCGGTCAGGACAATATCATCGGCCACAGCCCTAAGATGCGGGCCATCTTTGAGATGGTTCAAACGGTCGCTCCGCAATCCAGCCGCGTCCTGATCACCGGAGAAACTGGAACCGGGAAGGAACTTATCGCCCGTGCCGTCCACGAAAACAGCCCGCGCGCCCAGCAACCCTTCATTACCATCAACTGCGGAGCTTTTCCCGAAACTTTACTCGAGTCCGAGCTGTTCGGCTATATGAAAGGCGCTTTTACGGGCGCGAACGAAAACCGCCAGGGCCTCTTTAACGCGGCGAATGGTGGGACGCTGTTCCTCGACGAAATTGGGAACATGAGCTTGCCGATGCAGGTGAAACTCTTCCGCGTCCTTCAAGAAGGCAAAGTGCGCCCTCTCGGTTCCAATGAGGAAACAGAAATCGATGTCCGGGTGATCGCAGCGACAAATAAAGATCTTGATAAAGCCATCGCCGCGGGGGAATTCCGAGAGGACCTCTACTACCGATTGAGTGTGATCCCCATTCAGTTGCCGCCTCTCCGGGAGCGGCGCGACGACATTCCCTTGCTCGCCCGCGTCTTCCTGGAGCGGTTTCGCAAATCTATGGAGAAACCCATCGAAGGGATCTCGCCGGATGCAATGAGGTTGTTGGAATCCTACGACTGGCCCGGTAACGTACGCGAGCTGGAAAACACGATGGAACGCTCCGTGGCGCTGGAGACGGGGAACCTGATTTCAGTTGCGGTCTTGCCCGAGAAAGTGAGCCGCCAGGGTGTGCAATCTGGCCAAATGTCGCCGGCCGCCCCGAACTCTTCCCATTCGCCCTCACAGATACCCGAGGGAGGATTCGATCTCGTGAAGTATATGCAACAGACGGAAAGAGCCTACCTCGTGGCGGCCCTGGAGACCTGCGGCGGCGTGGGAACACGTGCCGCGGAGCTGCTCAGGATGAGTTACCGCTCCTTCCGGCATTACTCCAAAAAGTACAACATCCCGTGAATCCTCATGAGTCCGAATCAGCCGGCTGGAAACGGAGGAAGGGGCACGGCCCCATTCGTCTTGCGCGCAGCGCCAAATTTTGCAAACGAGATTAGGCGCGCCAAAGTACTGGCGGCGAGAATGACAATGATTGGATCCATCGGGAAGCGGTATCGCGGAGAAGAATGCGTCAGATAAAAAACCAGGGGGAAAATGAGAAGAACCATGCCATATGGGGCCGCATCCGGATGGTGGGCGCGGCGCGCATAAAGGACGCCGAACAGGCTGAACAATGACAACAGACAATTGAATGTCATCAATGCTTTGCCATAAAGAGGAGCACCCGACCACACGTCCACCAGGTTGTCCGTTTGGGCCAGCCAGATATTCACAAATCTATGGAACGTATAGTTCAGCGTGTCGCGTGGATGAGTCCGCATGAAAGTGAAGGCTTCGCGCTCTTTTTCGGCCATGTATGCAATCTCGCCCATGCGCTTGTATTTCTCGGCCTCCTCCGGATTGTCATTTGGATGTGAAAATTGAGACATCCCATCTACAACGTTCGGATTGTTCCCGAGCCACAATTCCAGGCCGAAATTTGACCTCAGCACGATAAATTTTCCGAAGACGCAATAATTACGGATAGTCCATGGGGCCAGGCCAATCGTAAACAATAAAAGGACCGCCGCTGCGTGCTTTACCCAAGGGCCTGCTTCCTTCCGTTCGTTCCAAGCGAGCCATGCCAGGAAAAACGGAAATAGGGAAAGGATCGAGGGATTGATCAACCCTCCGACTACCCACAACGCTCCGTAACCTGCCCACGGTCGAATCGTTCGAGTCCCTCGCAAGGCCAGTGTCGCCCAGAAAATTAGCATGAAAATGAGGGCCGTAAGGGCCGTATCCCATATCCATACGACGGGAAAGTATAGGGCCGTCGGGAGAAACACCCAGACCCACGAGGCGCCGCGTGCGACGTCTTCCCCAAAAGATCTCTTGGCGATGCCATAAATCGGTACAATCGTCAGGGCAGCGAACGCACAATTCAGAGTCGCGATAATGACCCGCGACATGTCACTGTATATTCCCCAAAGTTTGAAAATCCCCGCCAGAAGATAGGGATAGATCGGCGTGAACCAGGCCGTCGGCCCCGTATCCATATCGTGCAGCGGCGACGAAAATCCCTCACCCGCGGCGATGGCTCTTGCCACCCGGACCAACTCTAAGCCAAACGGTGGATTGGCTTTGATTGGAGTAGGCGCTCGTCGCCAGAGCACGCATGGATGCGTATCGCCCTCGCGCCGGGTCTGCGAGACTTTATCTATCCGGAGTGTCCAAGTCTACGGATTCACCACCCGGCCTGCAATGAAGATGAGATCCTTTGCGGTTCATGATTGTCGTTCTGGTTAGCTGCAAGCAAGTCGGCTTCATTCCTGGAGCCTTGCTCGGACAGATCCCTGGTGGGTCGCTCCCAGTCTCGCAAAAGGTGGCGCGGCGACCTGTGCCGCTTTCTGGCTTTCATGAACGACAAATAGTGTCACAGCTATCTGGTTCGTCCTCTGTTTATCCCAAAATTCAGATAATGACTCCTGTCGTAAATTATGTATCGTATTGATTGGGCAAGAGTTATCCGCATAGGGCACAGTCCTCTACGTTCGAGACTATGTGGCCTTCGGTTTGCTCATTCACTTACCCGTTACCCGGGCACGGGATCGAAAGTGTGTGCTCTCGAAAAAATTCTTGATTGAGTTGTTGATCGTGGTCGCGATCATTTTGATCATCGCCGCCATTGCAATTCCGAACTTGCTGCGTTCCAAGATGGCGTCCAATGAGGCGGCCGCAGTCGCTGCACTGCGTACGATAAACACATCCTCAGTCGCCTATTCGACGTCCTACGGAGCATATCCGGGCGCTCTGGCAAGTTTGGGTCCAATGTCGGGCACCAGTCCCGACTCTACGACAGCGGACCTGATTGATTCCGTGCTGGCTGGCGGTATCAAGAGCGGATACAACATCACTTATACACCCGGAGCGGGCACACCCGTCGGATCGTACACGATTACAGCCGCGCCTGTCACCCTGGGCGTTAGTGGTCAACGCGGATTCTTCACGGACCAGAGTGGTGTGATTCGCGCCGATCCAGCCGGTTCGGCAACCGCAAGCAGCACCCCGCTCAGCTAGGAAAACTTTAAGCAAACCGATCGGGGGAGGATAGGAAACTCTTCCCCCTGGTGGTTTTACACCGTGCGCTGAATTCGAAGACAACCAATGCCGCGTTACAGACGAGAGGTAAAAAACATGCAACGCCAGACAGAGCCAAACAATCCAAGAGCCGGCAACCATGCCGTCAACGGCTTTTCGCTCATCGAACTACTCGTCGTTGTGGCGGTGATCCTGATCATCGCAGCGATTGCGATCCCCAATTATATCCATTCAAGAATGCGTGCGAACGAGGCATCGGCTATACAGAGTCTTCGTAACATCTCGACAGCACAGGCCCTTTACTCCACCATGTGGAGCGTCGGTTACGCCGATAGTTTGACAAAGCTCTCTGGCAATGGCGTGGTCGTCGATCAGAATAACGCGGCGTTGATCGATCAAGTTCTTGCGGCCGGGCTGAAGAGCGGATATGTCATTTCGCTCACACCCGGCGCGCCTGATCCGCAGGGAAATGTCGCGACGTACTCCGTGAAGGCGGACCCGCAAGTCCCCGGGAGTTCGGGCGACCGTCATTTCTATACGGATCAATCATCCGTGATCCGGTCCAACCCATCAGTGCCCGCCGGGCCCGGAGATGCGCCGATCAGCTGAGGATTTGCCCGTCTTGTGGTAGACACCCCGCAGCACAAGTTGCCCCCGCCACTTCCTGTTACACTCTGTTTGTGAATCTTCCACGATCGCCAGGGAGCGCCATCGCCACACTCACATTCATTGCGGCGTGCATTCTATCGCATGTGTCTTCATTGCCTGCGAAAGATCCCGCCGGTTCCGCGAAAGAAGTGGCGAAACTTCTCGAGGAGCACTACAGCCACGCGCAGACTCTCCGCGCCGTGTTTCTAGAGCGCTACAGTGCCGGCCCGCGCGACGCGCGCATCGAGTCCGGCACCGTGTATTTCCGCCGTCCGGGCCGTATGCGCTGGGAATACGAAGCCCCTGAAAAAAAGCTTTTCCTCGCGGACGGAAAGACCGTTTGGTTTTATGTTCCCGCCGACCACACCGTCATGAAGGCGCCCATTAAGGAAAGCTCGGACTGGCGCACCCCGCTAGCTCTGTTGACTGGGAAAGCAAACCTTTCTCGGCTGTGCAGCCGCATAGACCTGATCGTCCAAAAGGCGACTCCCGCGGGCCACGCCATTCTGCGCTGCTTGCCCAAGGGCGAGAAAGAGTTCAGGCCCGGAACCGGCCTCGCCGCCTCGCAAGATTCCACGGAATTGCCTGGCGCCGGAGACTTCACGGAAGTCCTGCTCGAAGTGGATTCGTCCAGCGGGGAACTTGCGAGCGTGCGGATTCGGCAAGCCGGCGGAATCGAACTCGAGTATCGGTTCGGGGACTGGAAACAAGGGTTGCCGCTACCAGAAGAGATGTTTACGTTCCGCCCGCCCGCCGGCGTTGCGATAGTGGACGGCTCGGCGCTCAACACCACATCCCGTTGATCGCCCTTTCGTGGCACGCTGCCGGCATTTACGTTTCTCCATTTGCTGGCGAGCCACGCGTAGGGAGGAGAGTCGCTCCACTTCACCTGACATCGTGGTTGCGCGAAGCGTTTGGCGGATCCATAGAATTAGGAATTGCCGTGACATTGAATGTGCCAACTTCCGCCTGCTGAAGTTCTCTTGCGAAGACTCCCGGGCGGAACAGCAATGCCTGTTATCCATCTCAAATTGAAGCGGCGTCCCGGAAGGCTTATCCGCTCGAGGAATCGCCTGGGACGCCGCGAAATCGAACCGGAGAGTTTCGTCTCCAGCTCGTGCGTGGGGGACCGTTTGTAGTAAGATCAAGCCGGGTAGAAGCTGGTTGGCACGCTCCGCTTTTTCCCCTGGGCGATTCAAATTAGGGCACCACCCCGTCTCCCAAAGGGGCTTCTCGGATGGCGGCTCCCTGAAATCCAAATTGCTTGGCCGACTCCAAGGCGCTCGGAGCCACATGGCTGGCACATTCTATTTTGGGGGAGGCGAGGTTGGCAAGTGCTGTCTTTGGTGTCGTTTTGGGCTTTTGGTTCTTATTGGCGGGAATTGGGAGGCCTCGCATAACCTCCGGCGTGCTCGGTAATGTTAATGCTATGTATTTGAAGAGGAGTTACCAAACTGCGCACGCAGCCCCGCCATCCCTTTTGGCATCTAGTTGTTTGAGGTACACTCATTACCATGGCTGAGTTTGTCTGCAAAGTCGCTGACGCGAGCGGGCGGGTTTATTCGCAAGTCGAGCCCGCGGAGTCAATTTCCGAAGCGCGCCAGAAGCTCTCTGACCGCGGGCTCTTCGTCTATCAGGTTCGCCCTCGTGAGGTCGTTTTTGGGGCGGCCCTCGGGCAGCGCCGCGCCAAAACAGTGCATGGAAATGACTTCCTGGTTTTCAATCAGCAGTTTAACACCCTGATCAAGGCGGGAATCCCCATCCTAAAGGCTCTTGACCTGTTGGCCGAACGGGCCGCCGCGCCACGGCTTCGACCCATCCTCGGCGCGGTCCGGCGCCTGGTTCGCGAAGGCACCACCCTGTCCGAAGCGCTCCAGCAGCAGGGAGTCTTCCCCAAGGTGTACACAACCTCGGTTTTGGCCGGAGAAAAGAGCGGCAATCTGTCCGGCGTTCTCGAGTACTACATCGCCTACCAACGTGTCACCACTGGACTGAGAAAGAAACTGATCGCCACTCTGATTTATCCCACGATTCTCGTTTGCGCCGCCACGCTGATCGTGACGTATCTGGTCACCACTGTAATTCCGAAATTCGCTCTTCTTTACGGCGATTTGAACATAAATCTACCGGCGGCAACACGCATATTGCTGGCGATCACAGTTACTTACCGCCCGTTCTTGCTGGCAGGAATCGGAATCATGGTGGTTTTTGCGTTGATGGCGTTCGCGTGGTCCCGATCCGATAAGGGAGGGTTGGCGTTGGAGCGTCTGCGAATGCGACTCCCCTTGGTCGGCGACATTCTCACCAAGTTCCAATTCGCTCAGTTTTGCAGGACGCTGTCGACCCTACTCGCGGGCGGAACTCCTCTTGTTCAGGCCATGGAAACGGCCGGGGACGCGATTAGCGGCCGCCTCGTATCGGGCGCAATCACGCATGGAGCAAAATTGGTCCGTGAAGGGCAGTCCTTGCACGACGGGCTTGCGTCCACGGGTCTCGTGCCGGAATTGGCCCTTGAAATGGTTGAAGTTGGCGAAGCCAGTGGCGCTCTTTCGCCCATGCTTGGCAGTGTTGCGGAATTCTACGAAGACGAAGTGAACAATCGGCTGGCGAACATGGTCGCCCTGATCGAGCCCGCCATTTTGATGTTCATGGCAGTCTTGATCGCGTTTATCCTGGTGGCGCTGTATTTGCCCATGTTCTCGATGTCGGCCGGCGGCTAAGGATAGGAATCGTCCAATGAGCACTGTCGATCAAACCATAGTCGATGCAGCCTCCGACCCCCAGAGCGAACGCGAACGCTCCCGCCGTATGGCGGAACGCTATCGCTGTCCGTTCGTGGATCTGTTCGAACAACGCATTGATCCGGAGTTATTCCGGAGTATTCCCGCCGAATTGATGTTCCGGTTCAACTTCGTGCCCATGGAAGCCCAGGGCAACGCTCTGGTGATCGCTGTCGCTGAACCCAGCCAGGTCCTGTTGAGTGACGAGCTCCCGTTGCTGTTGGGCAAGAAGTTGATCCTGAAGGTCGCCACCCCCACGCAAATCGGCGACCTCCTGAAACGTACCGAACAGTCCCAGCGCGTGCTCGATCAAGCGACCGAAGCATTCACCCTGACCGTTGTCGAGGAAGACGAGGAAGCGGACGCGACGCTTTCCGCGGACAGCCTCACACGTGAGTCGGCCGTGAGTCCCGTCGTTCGGCTGGTGGACACGGTTATTTTCACCGCGCTCGAGCGGCGCGCCTCGGACATCCATATCGAGGCCCGGGACATCGAAGTCGCGGTCAAATATCGCATTGACGGAGTCCTGGTTCATGCGATGATGCCCATCGCCAAGGATTGGCTCTCCACGATCATCTCCCGCATCAAGGTCATGAGTGAACTGGACATCGCCGAGAGGCGTGTCCCTCAGGACGGGCGTTTTCGCGTCCGGTACAAAGGCCGTTTCGTCGACTTCCGCGTTTCGATCATGCCCTCGATTCACGGGGAAGACGCGGTTCTTCGTGTGCTCGACAAGGAGACTCTCTCGGAAAAGTTTGCGACCCTCAGCCTTGAAGTAGTCGGTTTTTCGGGTGAGGATATGCGGAAGTTTCGCAGATACATCCGCGAACCTTACGGCATGGTGCTCGTCACCGGGCCCACGGGCTCGGGAAAGACGACCACTCTCTATGCCGCGATCAACGAGATCAAAACCGACGAAGACAAGATCATCACGATCGAGGACCCCGTCGAATACCAGGTTCGCGGCATCACGCAAATTCCGGTGAACGAGAAAAAGGGTTTAACTTTTGCGCGCGGATTGCGTTCCATCCTTCGTCACGACCCGGATAAGATCATGGTGGGCGAGATTCGAGACAACGAAACCGCCCAGATTGCGATTCAGTCCGCGCTCACAGGACACCTGGTTTTTACGACCGTGCATGCCAACAACGTCACTGACGTCATCGGCCGTTTTATCAACATGGGAGTGGAGCCCTATAACTTCGTCTCGGCATTGAATTGCATCCTCGCGCAAAGGCTGGTCCGCGTGGTGTGCGTGCATTGCAAGAAGAAAGTGCGATATTCCCCGGAAATATTGGGCGCTTCTGGTCTTGACCCGGCGGTTTGGGGCCACGTCGAATTTGTCGAAGGAGTCGGCTGTCTGGAGTGCTCCGGTACGGGCTTCCGCGGCCGCAGCGCCATTTCCGAATTGCTGGATCTGTCCGACCATATACGCGAAATGATCATCAGCCGCCGGCCGACTTCGGAGATCAAGCGCGTCGCGCGGGAAGAAGGAATGACGTTTTTGCGGGACTCCGCACTTGCCAAGGTGCGCGAGGGCGTCACAACGCTCAAAGAAATCAACAAGGTGACGTTCATTGACTGAAGGCAACAGCATCCGGCATGGGATTTACCAGAGCCCTCTCATCCGGCGAATGGCGCGATGGTTCGACGCCATCCCGCACCCGATGATCGCCTGCGAGATTGCCATCGACTACGTCGCTGCCGCGCGCTGGGCGCGCTCCGGAATGGCCCTGGAGGGCTTCGCCGTCGAAGCGCTTCCCCCCGGTTCTATTTTGCCGACGGCGGCGGAATCCAACTTGATTCACGCGGACACAGTGCGCGCGGCGGTGGGCCGAGTATTTTCTCGTCTGCAAGCCAAGGACGAGGCAGTCGCTTTACTGGTTCCCGACGCCGTGATTCGCGTTTTTGTGCTTCATTTTGACGTATTTCCAAGGAAGACGGAGGAGGCGGTTCCCATGCTCCGCTGGCGGCTCAAGAAGAGCGTGCCATTCGAAGCGGAGGAAACATTGATTTCCTACATGCGCCAGGCCCCGCGCGGGGAGGGAGTTGATATCGTCACGGGCCTTGCGAGGTTGCGCATCGTCCGCGAGTACGAATCACTCGTGGAATCGTTGGGCATGTCGCCTGGAGTGGTCATGAGCTCGACGCTGGCTGCGTTGCCGCTGCTTGCCGATGGGCGGCCGGCGCTCCTTGCGCGTGTCGCGGGTTCGACCTTGACGACGGCCATTGTTCGGGAAGGCGTGTTATGCGGATACCGTTGTATCACTTTGCCCGCAGACGCAATGCATTTGACTCCGCAGGCTCTGCTCGATGAAATCTATCCGCTCTCGGCTTACTATCAGGACTCCTGGAGCGAGGGAATTGCGCAGGTCCGGCTGGCGGGACTTGGCGATCGAACCGAGGAGTTCCGCGAACCTCTCGAACGCGAGTTGCATTGTCCGGTCGGCTCACTCTTGAGCGCGGCATTGATGGAGGGGCGGGTTCGCACCGATGAGCAGCCGCTTGCCGATCGCGATCTGGATGCGCTGATCGGATGGACGCTAAACCGTGGAGCGTAAATGTTTGCCTGGCAAGTCATGTGCGCGGCTCTTATGATGAGGGCAGCCGAACCGTCCGCCGCGCCATCCACAGCCGGAAGATGCGGCGGCGTGGCCCGCTGAGGCACATGATCGCGTGAGACAAGGCTGGTGCGAACGCGCGCTGCCTGCATTGGAATAGGAAAGGAAATCAAGGCTCGATGAAGGTTCGTCTCAATCTTGCAACCTCACCGCTGGAGAGCAAACGCCGGTTCACGGTGAGTTCATCGTTGCTCGGCACTTTGGCCATACTAGGATTTTTTTTCCTTTCCTGGAATGCGTATAGCGTTTGGAGAGCCGACAAAGTTGTCCGCGCGCGGCAGGCCGCGCTCCAAAACCAGATTGCCGCGCTGCAACAACAGCGTCAGATCCTCTCGGCATTTTTCGATCGACCCGAAACCGTCAAGCGCCGCCAGCGCGCCGCTTATCTGAATGCTCTCATCCAGCAAAGGGCTTTTCCGTGGATCAAGATTTTCATGGACCTGGAAAGTATCCTCCCCGAAGGGGTCCGCGTTGTGAGCATCGAACCCAAGCTGGCGGGCGACATTGTGCAGCTGCGGTTCGTTGTGGGCGCCTTGACGGATGAAGGGAAGTTGAAATTTCTGAAAATCTTGGAGACGTCGCCTGAGTTTTCGCATATTGAGCTCCTGAATGAATCCAACATGAACCGGCCAGGTCAAAGCGACCGCGTGATGTTGGCGCTCCAGGCCCAATATTCGGTGATCTAAGATGAGTGAAATGATTCAACATCGCAAAGTGATCGTGCGCTGGGGCCTCATTGTCGTACTGGGGCTGGATGTCCTTCTCTTGGCATTCAACCTTAAGCTGAACCAGGCGCCACGAATCGCCCCCGATCAGATGAAGCGCCTGGAACTGATGGAAAAATCCTACCGGGCGGACAACGCGCGGCTCGACAAATTCCGTTCGGAGCTCCCCGCGGACGAAAAGCAGTGGGACGAATTCTTTACGATGCATTTCCGCCCCGCCGGAGCTGGTTATTCAGCCGTCAGCGAGGACCTGGGCCAGTTATCTCATTCAGCTGGCTTGCAGACGGATTCGATTACTTTCCACCAGCTCGCTCCCGATGCTCGGGGACTGATGGAGATAGACATTATCACCGCCGTCGAAGGAGACTATGCGAGCCTGGTGAACTTTTTGGATAAACTTGAGCATTCGGACCACTTTTATGTGCTGGACAGCCTGTCCCTGGCTTCCAGCAACGCTGGGAAAATTCGCTTGAATATTCAGTTGAGGACCTATTTCCGGACCTGACATGTCGCGCCGAAATCAAATGATCGCGCTTGGGCTGCTCCTCCCCGTCTTGGGAGTCACTCTATACTTCACTTTCCGGCCGTCCGCAGATTCCGTGAAAGCTACCGCTGGGTCCGCGCTGTTTACTCCCATCAATGTAGACAACCCGGCCCTGCGCCTGGACATTCTGCAGCATTTTCTCAGCCTGGAATATAAGGGCGCTCACCGGAATATTTTTGTCGCCGAGTTGCCTCCCCCTCCGCCGCTGCCTGCACCCGTGGCCCCGGTGATCGTGGCTCCTCCGGTCCCCGCCGGCCCTCCGCCTTTGACCGTGGACGCGAAGTACTTCGGATTCGTGAGCGATTCCAAGGGAAGTCATCGTCGCGCATTTTTTGCGACCGCTAACAATGATGAAGTCTACGTTGCGGGCGAAGGCGACACTCTAATGGGGCACTTCCGCGTAGTGAAGATTTCGAGCACGGCGGCGGATCTCGAGGAAGTTGCTTCGGGGCGCCGCGCCACATTGACTCTGGAAGAGCTCAGCCCCAACGGTTGATCGCCTTGCTGCAAACGAGAAACAATTCGCGCCCTCACAACCAAGGAGGCTACGCCCTCTTGACGGTCATTTTCATGGTGGCGACCATGATACTTTTGGTGTCCACTGCGGCCCTCCGAATTGATACGCAAGGCCGGCGCGAGCGCGAAACAGAATTGGCTTGGCGCGGAGAGCAATATCAACGCGCCATTGGTTTGTATTTTCGAAAATTCGGCAAATACCCGACCAAGGTTGACGATCTGGTGAAGCAAACCAACGGAGTCCGCTTCCTCCGCCAGGCTTTCACCGAGCCCATGAACAAGGAGGACGGGAGCTGGCGGTTCATCTACGTCGGTCCGGGCGGCCAATTAATCGGGAGCCTCCGCCGCACCAGTTTGCTACAGGCTCTGATTACGACCCCGACGCTACCGGGTGGCCCGGGCGTAAGCTCCACCAACCCTTTCGGCACACCGAGCCAAACGGGACAAAACAACGGGCAGTCGCTCCAGCCGCAGCCCCTGGAAGGCGCAGTGATCGGCGGAAACATTGTCGGTGTCGCAAGCAAGGTCAAGCAAGATTCGCTCCGCGTCTACCAGGGCGGCGATACATATGAGTTGTGGGAGTTTATCTGGAGTCCCATGCAACAGATCGCGATCCCCGGCCAGGGTGGCCAACCGGGCGCGCCCACTGGGCCCACCACGGCCCCGGGCGTTCCACTTCCTGCGCCACCTCCCGAAGGAACGCCACCACTCACAACGCCGCCTGCCGTTCCTCCAGGGGGAACTCCGCAATAAGACAATCCGATCGGCCAGTAGTTTTCAACAAAACGGCCTAAATAGCGGCCAAGATTCTTCTATACGAATCTCGATCTACATCGGGACGAGACCAGCCAATCAAACCGTCGGTCTAGCCTTTCCTGACCAGGGGCGCCCGCGCCTCACGAGCCTGTGTTGAACCCGTGGTCTCTTCTGGCACGCACAATCGCGGGTAGTGGGCGAGGTCGGAGTTTTGGTCGTGGGCCAGTTTCCGAGAATCCCGTTTCTCAGGACTTGGGAGTTGTTGTGTCCTCACCGAATCGAACATATAGTTTTCTCCACTGTGAAGCGCAGAGATGGAGCGTGAATCCATGAAACTTGTCTCGTTCTTCAATTCCGGTACGCATCGGAGACTCGCATTGTGTTTAGCTGTGTTATTGCCGATCACTGCCACGTTTCTCGCGCCATCAGTTTCGGTGCGGGCCACGCCTCTAATGGACGGGCAAGTCGATACTAATTGTCGGGCACTGCACGCGGGCATTCGTGCGGAATTTGTTAGGCGCGATCCGCCCTACACACAACCTCCATTCGTCATGGTCAGCTTCGTCCTCTTAAATGATGGAGGCACACCCGCAGAGGCGTCGCCGGGATCGTGGAAGTTAGTCATTGACGGGAAGGAGTTGAACGATTCAGCGATGATTTTCGGCAATGGCCCGGGGCCAGTCTATGGTTGGCGAACACTTAATCCCGGAGAGACCGCCGAATTTGGAAAGGAACTTGAGGCAATCGAGTATTTCCCTGATGGCCGTGACCACAAGATTTCCTGGCACGGAACCGGCTTCCAAAGCCCAACAATCACCGTCAAGATACGCGCAAAGCGGGACTGACAGTGGACGCCGCTAAACCTACTTCGCATCACTCAGTCTTACCGCGTCTCAAGTGAGAAATACTTTGAAAAAGGGAAGGCCAAGTCCCGAGAAGTCCTCTTCTCGGAATGTGGCCCATTGCACATTAAGGTTGCTCGTACTGACTCAGATTCCAGTTCTGAAACAGGACGAGACCTTGTGCGCCGTATGAAGGATTTATTTCTAACACTTGAAGCCCTTTTCCCAGAGTCGCCTTCAACAGAGTTGTGCCATGGGGTGTATCGGGACCGACACCATACAATTCCTCCATGTCAGAGGGAGTTATTTCTTCACTGCTTCGCAAAACCAAGTCGAGAATGATATTGCCTTGCCTGAAGTCAGATAGAACTAGCGCCTGAACTCCCTCAAGAATCAAAACAAAAGATTGGTCATTGACTGTTCTCAGAAAACACTGCACCAACTTGTTCGGCCCGATGCGGATGCCATCAAAATAACCATCGTGAAAGTGTGGAAGTTTCGTTGGTTGGGTCACGGTTCGTGTTTTATATCATATCCGCTTGCCAAGTCCTGAGAAGTCCGCTGCTATGAAAATTGAGTTCAGCGGGCGGTTGTGCAGATCACGCAGCTTTCTGCTCTAGCGTCACGGCATAGCCTAAACGCTCCAAGCGATGGACCAAATTTCGAGTCAGGTGGTGTTTGTTAAGGGTGTCGAGGTAAA
>WNGI01006914.1_pt1 | contig 15791 bp, 14 predicted proteins | sample 5400621 | NCBI WGS metagenome assembly WNGI01 (sample SAMN13153374, study PRJNA577476) | soil metagenome | isolation source: 20 cm soil or saprolite under Garry oak tree replicate 1 | place: USA:California | collected 2016-06-15 | reverse complement strand
CTCGACGTGCAGCCGGGGGCGCTCGGCCGCCACCGTGCTCTCGCGCGAGGCGAAGCTCGCCTCGTTCGGGCTCGTCCCGACGATCGCGAGCGAGTAGAGCCCAGGGCCGGCCTGGAACGCCGCGGTCACATCGACCGTGACGGACTGGCCCGCCACCACGGGACCGAGCGTCGCGAGCGGGCGGCTGCGGTCGGGCAGGAAGGGCGAGGTGTCGGCGGCGTCGAGCGTGCCGTTGCCGTTGGTGTCGAGGTCGGTCCACTTCAGGCCCGGCCCGGCGGCGCTGGCGGTGGTCTCGCCGTGGCGCGTGCCTTCGACCCAGCGGGAGTCGCCGACCGGGTAGACGGTGCCGCCGGCGGAGCCGCCGTCGCGGCAGAAGAGGGTGAGGGTGGCGCGGGCGACGGGGGCACCGAGCGCGGAGAGATCGAATTTCAGGTACCCGAGGTCGGCGGGACTCTGGTCGACGTCGAGGTGGTCGGCCACCCCGTGGTCCCAGGCGGCTTCGGTGCCGCTCTGGACGAACGTGTCGGCCACCGGGGCCAGGTCGAGGCCGTCGGCGGCAGCGGAAGGCGCGGTCGCGGCGAGCAAGAAGCCGACCATCACCAACGCCGTTGCGAACCGTGACGTGTCCACCATTTCGCCTTTCCTTTGCCGATCGCCCGCTGTGTGTTTCGGCACAGCGTAGAGACGATTACTCGGCGCTTCACCTTTCGGAAATTGGGAAATACCCGCGAGCGGATCGGGATTGTCCCTATGCCGTGAGACGACGAGCTGCGGCTATTGCGCGATGAACGCCAGCGCGATCGAGGCGAGCATCAAGATCAGAAAAGCGAGCCCGCGATGATCTCCGCCGGCGGCCCCGGCTGAAACTCGCACGGGGCGCGCCCGCATCCGCACGTGCGGCGCCACCGACCGACCATACGTCGGTTGGGCGTACCGCGTCCGAATGGTGGCTCTCGATCGGATGCGAAGCGGCTGCTGCATCATCATGACCTTTCGTCGTCGCAGGGCGAAGTCCTGATTCACCGCGGGCGGTTTTAAGGGAACGACCGCACCGCTGTAAATTCGCAGAATCCCTCGGGCCCTTCGGGGAGATCCCACCCGCCAAGTAATGTGCGATCGCAGCGAATCGCGCGGGAATTCCCGATGTGCGGGAGGGGGATCTGCGAATTTACATACCGATCGCATTGCTTAAAACGCGTATGCCGCGGACGAGATCATGTTCCCTGCCATGAGCTTCTACGAATCAACTGCCATGCGAACGAGGAGTGAAGTGCGATGAAGATGAGAGACAGGACGGTGTTGGCTGTGATGCTGCTCGTCGGGTTCACGACGGGCGAGGCATCGGCGCGCTCGACGTGTCGCGCGAAGCTGCAGATCGGCGGTGCCTCCGCGCCCGGAAAGGGCGTCATGGCGCGCTGTACCGACGGCACCGCGGCGTGCGACAGCGACGGCGCCGCCGACGGCGGCTGCACGTTCAGCGTCAGCCTGTGCTTCGATCAGGGCGGCGCGAGCTGCAGCCCGGACGACGTGAGACAGGCGAGCATCGTCCCCGGCGCGGGGTTCGAGGGCATTTCGGCCGCCATGGAGGCGTTGAAGGGCGATGCGGCGCCGGTGTGTACGGCAGCGGCCGACGTCCGCGTCGCGACGCACGGGAAGCGCAAGGGGCGGGCGGTGTTGAAGATGCAGACCGGAAAGACCATCGAGCGCCTGACGTTCCTTTGCCAGCCTGCGCGCAACGCCGGTGGGTCCGGCGGATCGGCGACGTTCGCCACCATCCAGAAGAAGGTCTTCGACGCGACGTGTGCGACGCCGACGTGCCACGGGGCGGCAGCCGCGGCGGGCGGACTGAACCTCGCGGCCGGCGCCGCGTATGGGAACCTCGTGGGCGTCGCTGCCGCGAATCCCGCGGCCGCGGCCGCGGGCGCGCTGCGCGTCGCGCCCGGTGACCCGGATCACAGCTTCCTGCTAAGAAAGCTCCTCGGCCAAATCGCGCCGGCGGAAGGCTCCCGGATGCCGCTCGTCGGGACCCCGCCATCGGCTGCGAACCTGGATCTGATCCGCCGCTGGATCGCCGCGGGCGCGCCCGAGACGGCGCCGTTCTGACGACGAAAGGGGGGCTCCGCCGATGCGTCTCGCGCTGCTACTGCCCGTAGGGCTCGCCTTCGCCACGAGTGCGACTTTCGCTGCCGCCGACGGCCTCGACCTCGCACCGGTGGCCGACACGTTCGTCCAGAGCGGCACCGAAGCCGGCTGGGACCACGGTCTGGCCGACCACCTCGACGTCGACCAGAGCCCGACCGACGTGAGCTACCTGAAGTTCGACCTCTCCGCGCTCGGCGCGCCCGTCGCCCGCGCCACCCTCACGCTCTTCTGCCGCAACGGCGCCGCCAGCGGCGGCACCGTCTACCCGGTCGCGGACTCCGCCTGGGTCGAGGGCACCCGCCACGGCGAGACCACCGCCAGCGCCGCCGGCCCCGGCCTCAAGTGGAGCGACCTCGACACCAACGGCAACGGCACGCTCGATGCGGCCGACATCTCGCCCTTCCTGCCCGACCGCAGCCGTCCGCTCGCCGGCATCGGCCTAGTCGTGGCCGGCCAGCCCATCACGGTCGACGTGACCGCCGCCTTCCAGGCGGGTCCCGGCCTCTACTCGCTCGCGATCGTCGGGACGAGCCCGAACGAGGCGAGCTTCGCCTCGCGCGAGAGCACGGTGGCGGCCGAGCGCCCCCGGCTGCACGTCGAGCTCGGGGCGGTACCGGTCCCGCCGAGCATCACCACGACCACCACGACCGCCCCGCCGCTGACCACCACGACCACGCCGCCTCCCCCCCCCGCGCCGCGCACCGACCGCGGCCGCTTCCGTATCCAGCCGATGACCCTCCACGCGGCCTCCGGCCTGCTCCAGGGCCAGGGCGAGAACCTCACCTGCTACCACAAGCACGGCCCGTCCCATCCCATGGAGGTCGGCCGCATCCACATCTCCATGCCCGGCGACGGCGGCCACCACGTGATCCTCTTCCGGCCCCACCCGGGGCCCGTGCTCTGGCCGCCCAAGCTCTGCCCCCTCACCCTCAACTGGGACCAGTGGGAGCTCATCGCCCAGACCCAGCACCCCGAGACCGACTGGAAGCTCCCCCCCGGCGTGGCGATCAACGTCAGCCGCCGCCAGCCCCTCCTCGTCCAGACCCACTACGTGCGCGGCACCCATCCGAAGACCCGCCACGCCATGACCAAGACCCGGCTCTATCCGATCGACCCCGCCACCGTCACCGCCCACGCCGGCGCCCTCTTCCTCAACGACCGCTCCATGGTCGTCCCCCCGCACACCCGCATGACCGAGGTGAACCGCTGCACGATCACCGGCGAGGGCGGGCAGGCCCGCGAGGTCAAGCTCCTCAGCATCACCGGCCACTACCACTTCCGCGGCCTCGGCTTCGAAGCCTTCCGCGTCCACACCGACGGCTCCCTCGGCGAGGAGCTCTACAAGTTCGAGGGCTTCGATCAGCCGAACTTCAAGCAGTTCGACGACCCGCCGGTCCTCCACCCCGGCGAGGGGATCGAGTGGCGCTGCCACTACCAGAACAACAGCGACAAGACCTACACCTACGGGCCCGATGCCACCACGCAGGAGCACTGCATCCTGTTCGGCGCCTACTACCCGACCAGCACCGTGCAGGAAGCCATCAACTGCACCCACGACAAGGACACCGCCGGCCACGACGTCAGCACCGTCGCCATCGTCCCGGGGGAGTGAACTCGGCCGACCGGCTTTCTGACTCGGGTGTCAACTGCGGTTCACACCGGCGCCGCCGCCACGCGCGGCGGCGCCGGCAGGACCGTCCCGGCACGGCCCTTGCTTTCCGTGTCGCCGTGCTCGGACTCCCGAACATCAACTGGCAGGCAATCGGCCGGGAGGTGGCGGCGATGGGCACGGCGGCGCTGTCGATGCCGCTCCGCTGGTTGGTCGCCGACCTCGAGTTCGACCCGACCGCGCGGCACCCGATCCCCGTCGTCTTCGTGCACGGCCTGCTCGGCGACCGCACGAACTTCCTCCCGATGCGGACGTATCTGACGTCCGTCGGCATCCGCTCGTTTGCGACCTTCTCCTACGGGCCCCGCATCGACCACCACCGGCTCGCGGACGAGCTCGGACGGGCGATCGACGGTATCCGTGATGCCACCGGCGCGCGGCAGGTGGATCTCGTGGGACACAGCCTCGGGGGTCTCGTCGCGCGGTATGTGACCGAATCGAGCCGGCAGCGGGCGGTGCGGCGGCTCGTGACACTCGCCGCGCCGTACTACACGGACGCCTATCCGGAGCAGGAGCTGGCGATCTTCGGCGATCAAGATTTCCTGGTGCGGCCCCCGGACCGTGACGGGATACGGGTGATTCCCGACGCCGGCCATCTGGCGCTGCTCTACCACCCGGCGGTGCTGCGGGCGGTCGCGGCCTACCTGCTGCGGCCGCGGGTGATCGTGCCGCGGCTCCGGTCCGCGCGCGAGGCCGCGTAGCCGCCGCTGCCTTCGGCCACCGGGCACGGCAGCGCGACCGTACACACGGCGCCACCGCCCTCGCGCGGTTCGACGTGCACGCGCCCGCCGTGCTGGGTCACGATCCGGCGCGCGATGTGAACCATCGATCAGGCGGCGCGTTCCCGACGCGCTCGTTTCCGATGACCCGCACGCGAGACGCTCACTGCGATGCCGCGGCCGCCGAGGCGTGCGAAGCGCGCCTGCACGCGCGCGACGTCCGCGGACCCGGCGTCGGCCGCGACCGTGACGGAGAGATGGGCGCCGCGTCCGGCGCGGAGCGCGTCCTCGGCGATCATCTCTTCCGCATGGGGCGTGAGCCAGCCCGCCCGCTCGAGCACGCTGGCCGCGCGGCCCGGTGCGACGACGCGGGAACGGAACAGGACAGGCTCGGGTTCCGGCTGGAGACGCTCTTCGATGAGCGCGAACGTCGCGTGCACGAGCTCGCCGTACGTGCGGACCTCCTCGAGGATGCGCTCGGGGATGGTGATCCCGAGCTCGTGCTCGATGGCGAGTGCGAGCTCGAGAAGGTCGAGCGAGTCGGCGGCGAGATCGTCGGTCAGCGAGACGTCCGGGGTGAGCTCCTCGAGGCTGACGCCCAGGTTCTCCGCCACCGCCTGCCGCACCCGCGGCTCAAGCGTCGCGTAGGCGGCGGTCATCACGCGGTCGCCCGGCGAGCGGGATGGAGCGTGGTGACGCGTCGCACGGGACGGCGCGTTGCGGATCGGCGCTTCGGCCGCTGGGCCTGCCAGAGGTGACGCGCCGGTACCGCGACGACGGCACAGTCGAGCCGGATCAGGATCGTCTCGGCCGGCCACGGTCCCTCGAGCGGTTGCAGCCGCAAGATCTGCGAGATGCCGGCGGCGGTAGAGAAGCTCTCCGCGCCGGCCACCCGGCAGAGAAACCGCCGGGGAAGATCCGCTGGATAGACGCAGTCGCCGGGCTGATACATGGGCATTCCCTCCACGCCGCGCGATGAGCAGGGATTGTGCCGCCGAGATCCGACGATGAGCCCGGTGCGCGACGGGTCCTGGGACGGAAAGCGAATGAAACCGGTCATCTGGGAGGTCGATCGTGTCGCCGGATGGCGGAGACCACCTGCATCACCCGAGCGATCCTCACCTCTTTTGCAGGGAGTCTCTCCCGGTTCTCGGGTACGACACCGGCCGCGTCCTGGGTCCCGCATTGCCTCCACGGCGCACTGCGCTCGTTCAAGGGCGTACCGGACGCGATCAAAACTGTCGGCGCCTCTCGGACAGGCACCGCGGCTGCCCAACGTTCGGGCATATCGCGTGCCGCCGCGCGTGAAGCCGCGAGATCCTGTTGCTCGTTACTGGCGGGTATCTTGCTTCCAGATGGCCGCACGGAGGTCATGCGCGCGAGGGTGAGGAAGTCGCCGGCGGCTGACGATGAGGTGGTGGGCAGCCGCGGGGCGCGGGTGATCGTGCTCTTCCCGCGTCCCGCCGTCGCGCCCCCGCGACCCTGGTGGCGCCGCGCGCTCCGCTGGCTGCGCTACGGCACGTCCGGCATCTGGCGGGCGCGCCCCGGGCAGGTCGAGCCGCGGGCGGCGCGTGTCCGGGAACGGCCGAGCCGGCGCCTCCGCACCCGGGTCGGCTGACACGCTCTCCGCCGCCCGACGGGGGGTGCATCGGCCGGCGATCCCATGCTATGCGGCGCGACCATGGCGCGACCGCTGCTTCCGCTCCTCACCGTCGTCCTTCTCGGTGGTGGACTCGCCCTCGCCGCGGAGCCTGCCCGGGTGGAATATCCCGCCGGCTTCCGCCAGTGGGCGCACGTCAAATCCATGGTGATCTACTCCGACAAGCATCCGCTGTTCGGCGCGTTCGGGGGGTTTCACTCCGTGTACGTGAACCCGAAGGGCCTGCCCGCCATGACGAAGGGTGGCAGCTTTCCCGACGGCAGCGTGCTCGTCTTCGACCTGCTCGAAGCGCGTGAGCAGAACGGTGCATATGTCGAAGGCGACCGGAAGCTCACGGCCGTCATGGCGAAGGATCGCGTGCGCTACAAGCCGACGGGTGGCTGGGGCTTCGAGGCGTTCAAGGGCGACAGCCGGACCGAGCGCACCGTCACCGACGCTGCCGGCCAGTGCTTCGGCTGCCACCAGCAGCAGAAGGCGAACGACTTCGTCTTCTCCGGCTTCCGCCCGTAGCTACGGAACGCGCGTCAGACCTGTCGTCTCCGGGAAGACGTCCACCCAGATCCGGCGGCGTGGCCCGAGCATGATGCCGCGCGTCTGCGTCGTGGGCGCAGCCTCGGCCGTACCCTGCGGGCGGCCGCGCACGTCCATCCAGCGTAGGTTGTGCCGGCCGCGGCCGAACGCGCTCGTCCGCAGCCGGTAGATCCGCCCGACCCCCGCGCGGAACTCGGTGACACCCGGCGGCAGCACCCAGACACCGATCGCGCCGCCGTCCGGTGCCGGGGTGAAGCCGCTCGAGCCGGCGTCGCAGCCGAGACGGCCGTCGCCGATGGGGCCCCGGTGCAGCGTGCCGTCCGACCACACGTAGCGTCCCACCTGGATCTTCTGGAGAGCTGCGGGCACGGTTGGCGGCAGCATGGCGAGGATCGCGTCGTTGAACATGTCGCCGGCGGACTCGTTGGCGGCCTCGCCGTCGTCGGAGTGGCCGCAGCCGAACCGGTCGGTGTCGTCCGGGCTCGGGTTCATGGTCGTCGGTACGCCGACCGCGTTGGCGTGCGGGAAGATGTAGCCGAGCATGTCCTCACCGAGGCCCTCGATGAAGCGCCACTTGCCGTTCATGGCGGCGAGCACCCAGCCGTGGACGCCGCCGAACTCGGGATGGGGCAGGTCGTCGGCGCCCTGGAAGCCGTGCTCGTAGGTGAACGGAAAGAGCTCGCCCGGCGTGGTGACGAACTGCCCGTCGCCGATCGTGAACCAGCCGACGTCGGTCTTCGCGTCCTGGCCCGTCTCGCTGCCGTTTGCGGCCTGCGGCTGCTCGACGCCACCGACGTAGGTCTTCTTGTACGTGAAGACCCCGGCCGCGCCGGCCGCCGCGAACAGCACGTTGTCGATGTGGACGAAGAGGCTCTGCCGGGCGAAGGCGATCGTGCTCGTGCGCGAATCGGCGCCGGCATCGAGCGCCCGCTCCGCCCACACGGCGATCCGTTCGCCGCGCTCCTCGTTCGACAGGAGATAGCCGTAGGGCGCGTACGTGCCCGACGTGTCGTAGACGGTGCGGCAGCCGCCGTTCCCGGGCTCGCTGTGGGTCCCGACCGGCACGAACGACCGCGTCATGTCGAAGACCTTCGGCATCTCGACCGACCCGACGGGGCCCGCCATGCCGACGGCGACGCCGCCGTAGCGCTGCTCGAGCGCCGCGCGCATGAAGTGATGCCAGTCCGACGAGAGATGGAGCCGATCCTGACTGTCGTCGGAGAAGCCGAGCTCCTCGGCGTGGATGCCGTAGTTGACGAGCGTCGCGATGACGCTGCCGCCGTGGTCCCGCGCCTGCATGACGCCGACCATCTCGTCGGCGACGAACGGGTAGGACGACCAGCACGGGATCAGGTCGTCGGGATGGATCTGACCGAAGCGAATGGTCGCCGGACGGGCGTTCTGGGCCGCCTCCTCGATGCTGCGCGCTGTCGCCGCGATCATGAACTCGACGTAGAACGGGTCGACGCCGGAGGTCGTGTCGCTGGGGCCGCCGATGCCGATCGTGTCCGGCGCCGACTCGTCGTGCGTCGAGCTCATGAACATCTCGTCGAGCCCGAAGCCGCCGTCGCTGCGCACCTTCTGCCGGGCGAGGTCCCAGATCTCCTTGAAGACGCCCTCCTGGTCGGCGACGGTGATCGCGATCTTCCGGCTGCCGTTGCCGACGACGATGGTCCGCGCCCAGATCGGGTCGAGCACGGTGGTGGGAATGCGGTTGTGGCCGCTGCCGCCGTCGAGATAGATGCCGTCCCAGCGTCCGTCGGGCGGCCGCGTGCCGCCGTTGGCGGTCGGTGTGGGACAGTCGACGAAGGGCTCGGGCCCGCCATCCTCCTGGTTGGCGTCGTAGCGGCCGTTGCCGTTGAGATCCTTGTAGGGCTCTTCGAGCGAGAAGAGGTGCGGTCCGTCGAACGTGCCCGTCGGGTCGCAGTCGGCGGGGTTGGACGTGGCCGATGCCGCGAGCGGCGGTGTGATGTCCACCGCCGACGCGCCGACAAAAAATTGCCCGGTGGCATTTGCCGGCGCGCCGGCGACGAGCAGCGCGCCACAGAGGAGGGTCACCTTCGCGGCAAGAAGGGCGGCGCGCACCGCTCGCGTGTAGGCCGCCGCGGCGCGCGTTGTCAACGGCGGATGGACGGGGAATCTGTCACGGCAACAGGTTATCCCACAAACAATTTATTCGTGACGGAGCCGGCGGCAGACCGGTAGCGCGCCGGTGGCGGGCGCTTCCAAGGCCCGGCCGTCCGCGCTACAGGCAGGCAGATGGCGCTCGCGGAATACCGGCGGAAACGCCGGTTCGGGGTCACGCCGGAACCGGCAGGTGGCAAGCAGCGCCGCAGCGCGCGACGGCTCGTCTACGTGGTCCAGAAGCACCGCGCGTCCCGCCTCCATTACGACTTCCGCCTGGAGTGGAACGGCGTGCTCCTCTCCTGGGCGGTGCCGAAGGGCCCGTCGCTCGATCCGGCGGTCAAGCGGCTCGCCATGGCGGTCGAGGACCATCCGCTCGAGTACGCGACCTTCGAAGGCGTCATTCCGGAGGGAGAGTACGGCGGCGGGACGGTGATGGTGTGGGATCGGGGGACGTGGACCCCGGACGTCCCGGACGTCGACGCGGCGCTGCGGAAGGGCGAGCTGAAGTTCACGCTCCACGGTCGAAAGCTCACCGGCTCCTGGGTCCTCGTGCGCACGCGGTCGGCGGCGCCGGGCGGGCGCGCCGGCTGGCTCCTGATCAAGCACCGCGACGCCGCGGTCTCGACCGACGACGTCACCGCGACCGAGCCCCGCTCGGTGGTCTCGCGTCGCCTGCTCGCCGAGATCGCGTGGCACGAAGGGGGCAACGTCGAGAAAGCGGCTTCCGGCGATCCCCCGGGCGAGATCCAGAAGCTCATCGCCGAGCCGCGTCTCGTGCGGCAACGCCGTCGCGGCACGCGCGCGGTCTGGCATTCCAGCCGGCCGGCGCAGTAGGCCGCGCGTCAGGGCGACAGCGGCGCGCCTTTCAGTCGGGCCGCCAGCTGGTCCGCCAGCTCCGGCCGGATGCGCTGCAGCCGCGCGTGGACTTCGCGCACCCGGGCCCACTGGCCTTGCGAGGCCGACGCGATCGCGACGTCGTACAGCAGCGACGGGTCGTCCGGGTTCATCGCGAGCGCCTTCGCGAAGCACTCGGCCGCGTCCGCGCGCTGGCCGAGCGCCGTGTAGGCGACGGCGAGATCCATCCACGCGTGGACGTCGTAGGGCATCAGGTCGACGGACCGCTTGAGCGCGGCCGCTGCCGGCCGGTCCTGTCCGAGGTCGTGGTAGGCGACACCCAGGTTTCGCCACGCGAGGGCGTCGTCCGGCACGACCTCCACGGCGTGCCCGAAGAGTGTGACGCTGTCGCGCCAGTACGAGGCCTGCCGCCGCGCGAGTGCGCCCGCGACGGCGATCAGCGCGATCGTCGCAGCGGCGACGGCGACGCGCGCGCGGCGGGATGGTACGGACGGCGCCGGCGCTGCACCGCGACGACGGCGGTGATCGCGCCGAGGACGAGCGCTGCGGTGGCGACCTGCACGACGCCGATGCCGCCCGCCGTCCATCCCGGATGCGGGTAACCGACGGCGAGGTGGGAGGGCCAGACGGTCATCGCGAGATACTGCGCGTAGGAGAGCAGGGTGTTCTCGAGCCGCGCGAGGAGCGGCAGCGACTCGGTCGAGGAGACGGCGCCGCCATGCGCCTGCGCCACGTACGTCACCGCGCTCGACGCCGCCCCGATGACGAAGAGCGGCAGCTTCTCCGTGACGCGCGCCACGATCGAGGCGGCGGAGAGCCGGCCGAGCGGCCACCCGTCGAGCAGGAGGAGCAGGACGGGCAGCGTCACGAGCATGGGCTTCGAGAGGAGGCTCAGGGCGAAACAGACCCCGAGGGCGAGGTAGCGGACGGCTCCGCCGCGTCGGACCCACGCGACGTAGGCGAGCATCGCGAGCAATCCGAAGCCCGTGCTGAGGACGTCCTTCCGCTCCGCGACCCACGCCACCGACTCGACGTGCAGCGGGTGCGCGGCGAAGAGCGCGGCGACGGTCGCGCTCCGCCACCGCGCGGCGGTGGCCGCCTGGAGGACGAAGAACAGCAGCACCGCATCGGCCGCGTGCAGCCCGACGTTCACCGCATGGTGCCAGCGGGGCTTCACGCCGAACAGCTCGACGTCGAGCATGTGCGAGAGCCACGTGACTGGATGCCAGTTGGACCCCGTGAACGTCGTCCATGCCCAGCGGAAGCCCTCCGGGGTCACGCCCGCCCGCACGTGCGGGTTCGTGTACACGTACCGTCCGTCGTCGAGGTTGACGAAGCCGAACCCCCCGACCTCGCCATAGATGGCGACGACGAGCGCGACGAGGCCGAGCGCGACGGCATCCGACCGGCGCCAGGCGCCGTCGACCCGCGTCGCCGGCACGGCGCGCGGCTCAGCGCGGCCGTGCGGGTTCGTAGCTGATGCGGCTACTCGGCGGCACGGACTCGACCAGCCATGCGTTGCCGCCGATGATCGAGCCGCGCCCGATCACCGTGTTGCCGCCGAGGATGGTCGCGCCCGCGTAGATCGTGACGTGGTCCTCGATCGTCGGGTGGCGCTTGGTGCCGGCGTCGGACACCCCGCGGTCGAGGCTGAGGGCGCCGAGCGTCACGCCCTGGTAGATCTTCACCTCGTTGCCGATCACGCACGTCTCGCCGACGACGACGCCGGTGCCGTGATCGATGAAGAACGACTCCCCGATCGACGCGCCAGGATGGAGGTCGACCCCGGTCACGGCGTGGGCGTGCTCGGCCATGATGCGGGGCAGCATGGGGACGCCCTCGCGGTAGAGCTCGTGGGCGATCCGGTGCGTGGTGATCGCCTCGATCGACGGATAGCTGAAGATGACCTCCTCGACGCTGTTCGCCGCCGGGTCGCCCTGGAACGCCGCCAGCACGTCCTTCGACAGGAGCGCCCGGAGCGCGGGGATCTTCCGGAAGAGCGCGAGGGTCACGGCCTCGGGCCATTCGGGCTCGCGCGGGGTGGCGGTCCGGAACCCCTCATAGCTGGCCGCCCGCCGGATCTGCTCGACGAGGATCTCGCACGCCGGATAAAGATGGGAGGCGATCGCGAAACGCAGCTTCGACTCGTCGAGCGTGCCGGTGGCGTAGTAGCCGAGGTACATGACCGCCTTCAGATGCCCGAGAGACTCGATCACCTGGCGCTTGTTCGGCAGCTGGGCGCTGCTCAGGCTATCGATCAGCCGCCCAGCCTCGTAGCTGGCCGCCACCTGCGCGATCACGTTCTCGAGCTCGCCCAGACGGTGGATGGTCATGGGTCTTTTCCTAACCCGCCCACGGTCCTCCCGGCAAATCGACCCGGGGAAACCCCTGCCGGGTATCGGCTTTCGAGGCCGGAGGCTCGCATCCGTCGTCCGGAGTGGGCTATCCTGCCGGCCGTGCGCGCCGCGCTCCTGCCGCTCGTTCTGCTCCTCGGCCTTGCCGGCGCTGCCGTGCCGGCCGAGCAGACGGTGACGCCGTTGCCGCCCGTGACCGAGCAGCGCGTCGAGCCCATCGATGCCGGCAGCGAGCAGCACGTCGAGAAGATCGACCCCGAGCAGGCCCAGCGCATATCCACGGCTGAGAAGAGCCCGGTCCGGCGTGGGGTCGAGACCGCGGGCAAGGTGGCGCTCGGCGTCGTCGCGCTCGGCATCTCCCTCGGGTTCACTTTCGCCTCCCTGCTCCTCTTCTGAGCCGCCGCGGCCGGCCGATCACGTCGGGGTGGATTTTGCCGACGTGATGAGTTAAACGAGCGGGCGAGCCAGATAGGCGTCGTCGCCGCCGCCCCTGGCTCGCCCCCGTACGCGGACTACCGGTGCAGTCGTCCCGGGTCGCGTGCGGCATCGAGGCTCCGGGACGCCTCGAGGAGCCGGCGACTGACAGAGATACCGCCCCTCGGGCGGAGCTGAAACGGTGGAGACCCTCGAACCCGTAGCCCTGAACGGAGAATCCGCACCGCGTCCGACGGATGATCTCCGGCGCCTCGCCCAGCAGCGCTTCGGCATCTCCCGCCTCCATCGGGAGCAGGAGCGCGCGATGCGCGCCGTGCTCCAGGGGCGCGACGTGCTCCTGGTCGTGCCGACGGGCGGTGGCAAGTCGCTTTGCTACCAGCTGCCGTCGCTGCTCCTGCCGCGGCCGACGGTCGTCGTCTCGCCGCTGCTCGCGCTGCTCGAAGACCAGTATCTCAAGATGCAGCAGGTGGGCGTCCCGACGGTGCGGCTCGACAGCACGGTCGGCGCCGCCGATCGTCGCGCCGCGCTCGCGCGGATCGCCCAGGGCGGCTCGCTGCTCGTCCTGACCACGCCCGAGACGCTGGCCGGCGACGAGCTCGGCACCTTGCTCGAGAAGACGCCGCCCGGGCTCGTGGCCGTCGACGAGGCGCACTGCGTCTCCGAGTGGGGTCACGATTTCCGGCCCGCGTATCTGGCGCTCGGCCAGCGGCTCGTCGGTCTCAAGGCCGGGCACGTCCTGGCGCTGACCGCCACCGCCACGCCGCCCGTCCGCGACGACATCGTGCGTTACCTCGGGCTCCGCGAGCCGGAGGTCATCGTCTCCTCGCCCCATCGGCACAATCTCTTCTTCTCGGTCCGCCGGGCGAGCGGCGACGAGAAGCTCCGTCAGCTCGCCAAGCTCGCGCGGCGGCTGCCGCGCCCCGGCATCGTCTACTGCTCCACCACCAAGACCGTGGAGGACGTCTGGCTGGGCCTCCGGCTGATCAAGGTGCCGTGCGCCCGCTACCACGGGAAGATGACCGACAAGGACCGCGCCGAGCACCAGGCGCGGTTCATGCGGAAGGGCAAGCGCATCGTCATGGTCGCGACGAGCGCCTTCGGTCTCGGCATCGACAAGCCCGACATCCGCTACATCGTCCACTACCAGGCGCCGGCGTCGCTCGAGCGCTACCTCCAAGAGGCCGGGCGCGCTGGACGCGACGGACACGGCGCGCAGTGCATCCTCCTCTTCGACGAGTCGGATCTGGAGATCCAGGAGCACCTGCTCGCGCTCTCGCGTCTCTCGCCGGCGCTGCTCGGCCGCTTCGGGCGCGCGCTCGCCGCGTGGGCGGGCGAGGAGCGCGACGCCAACATCGAGGAGCTCGCGCTCTCCGCCGGCATCTCGCAGCGTGCGGCGAGCTCCCTCGTGACGGTGCTCGTCGAGGCCGGCATCTGCGAGCGCGTGGACGGCGGGCGGGTGCACCCCACGGTCGCGCTCGACACCCTCGTCGATCGCGTCGAGGCACTCCGCTCGCGCTTCGAGATCCTGCGTCGCGAGGACGCCCGGCGGCTGCGGGCGGTCGTCGAGTACGCCAACGAGCAGGGCTGCCGGAGCGTCGCGCTGCGGCGCTACTTCGGCGACACCGACGACACCCCGTGCGGCCGGTGCGACCTCTGCCGTCGGCAGAGCGTCGCGCCGCCGATGGGGCACGGCCGCGCGCAGCGCCACCGCCATCCTCGGCGACCCTGGCAGCACCCCTCCGCGCAGGGCGAGCCGATGCACGCAAGCGAGTCGCGGGATGGCTCCGACCGCCGCCGCCGGCGCCGGCGGCGCGGCCGGCGGCCGGGCGACGGCGCTGCTTCCGGCCCCGCGGAGCGGCCGCCGCGGCCGGAGCGGCTGGTGGCCGCTCCGCCGCCGCCAGCTCCGTTACCGACGCTCGACCCGGGTGCTGACGATCTCGCGGCGGAGTTCGGCGCGCCGCCGCTGCCGCCGGTGGTGGCGGCCGCGGGTGCGTCGGGGCCGCCGGCGCAGCCGCCCGGACATCACCGCCGCCGGCGCCGGCGCCGGCGGCGCCGCCACGGGCCGCGTCCCGACGCGGCGGGGCCGCCGACGTCGGCCTGAGCCTCGCGCTCACGCGTAGCGGATCGCGTCCGTCGGCGGGAGGCGTGCGGCGCGCCACGCCGGCCAGAGCCCGGCGACTGCCGCGAGCGCGGCGGGCAGCAGAGCCGCGGCCGCCGCGAGACGCGGCGTCAGCAGGAAAATCGCGGCGCCGAGGCGCTCGGTCAGCGTGTTCAGGCCGCCGACGCCGAGCGCGCCGGCGCAGAGCCCGAGGATGCTCCCGAGGACGCCGAGCGCCGTCGCCTCGGCGAGCAGCTGGGCGATCACCTGGCGGCGCGTCGCGCCGACGACGCGCCGGAGCCCGATCTCGCGCCGGCGCTCGACGACCGCCATGAACATGGTGTTCGTGACCGCGAGCGAGGCCACCAGGAGCGCCACGAGCCCGCTGCCCACGATCAGGGCGTTCAGGAAGGTGACGGCGCGATCGAGCTGGACGGTCGCATCCCGCGGCGACACCACCGAGAGGTCGGGGAGGCGCTCGCGGATACGAGCGGCCACCGCCTCGGGATCCTCGCCGTTCGCCCAGAAGACGGCCGCGGCGGTGGCGATCGGCAGCAGGTTCGCGCCTGGCACCATCACGAGCCGCCGGAGGAGCGGCTCGCTGTCGATCAGGAGCCGCTCGGCCGACGGGAACGACATGAAGACGAAGCTGTCCGGGCCGGTCAGCGTCGGCTCGAGGACGCCGACGACGCGGAAGGGCCGGCCGCGGAGCGTGATCGGATCGCCGACGGCCGCGCGGTAGACGCGCGCCACCTGGCTGCCGAGGACGACCTCGTCCGAGCCCGGCGCCGCTGCGAGGCGGCCGGCGGCGACGCGCGGCGGTGGCGAGCGACGATTGAGGACGAGCGTTTCGACGTCGACGCCGAAGATCATGGGAGGAAGCGTCAGCGGCAGGGCCGCGGGGGCATCCGCCGCCGGAAACATCACGATCGGCGCCACCGCGGCCACGCCTTCGATGCCGTCGAGTGCGTGCAGCTGCTGCGCGGCGAGGAGCCCGCCGCGGGTCATCCCGGTGAGCGCGCCCGTTCCGGCGCCGCTGACGGTCACCTGGCCCGTCGCGAAGTCGCGTCCGCCGGCGACGAGCCGACTCATCTTCTCCGAGAGCGAGCCGAGCAGCACGAGCGCCGCGACGCCGATGGCGATGCCGCCCATCGTGAGCACGCTCCGCACGCGACGGCGGCGGAGGTCGGGAGCGCCTGGC